>MTLC01001179.1_pt1 | contig 69175 bp, 59 predicted proteins | sample 1982451 | NCBI WGS metagenome assembly MTLC01 (sample SAMN05710165, study PRJNA340218) | biofilm metagenome | isolation source: sample SPH anode biofilm adapted to +100 mV | place: USA | collected 2012-02-03 | reverse complement strand
CGAACATACCGCCAGGCTGCCGCTTCCACACGCGCTGCCCGTATGCCAAGCCGGAGTGTTCGGCCGAGGCGGAACCGGAGCTGATGGACATCGGCGGCGGCCACTTCCAGGCATGCCGACGCTGGAAGGAAATCTGAGCTGAGTATAGGCGCTGGCATCGGTGATCACTATGGTGATCACTATGGTGAGCACTGTGGTGAGCACTGTGGTGATCGCTGTTGTATGCCGAACTTCGGGCTGGTCGCCGCATGAGCGACCAGCCTCTTTCTTTGAACCGAGTGCGACTTGCATCGCCACCTGGACTGCCCTATGCTTCATGTTTTGGGAGGATGCCCGTGCAGCACATTCCAAAATGGATCGCCCTCAGGTTCATCACGTGCATGGCGCTTGCGGTGCTTGCTCCAGTGGGCGCCTCGGCCGAGTCGTCGACGACCGGCCCTCGACACGTACTCGTCCTGTATTCATACTCGCGCCATCTGCCCTGGGAAACCGGCGTCGTCAAAGGCATCGGAGAAGGCATCGACGCCCTCGATGGCAACCCCAGGCCCGTGCTGTTTGAAGAGAACCTCGATTCCGACCTCGTAAACGCCAGCGAGGCGCAGGCGGCTCTTGCCGCGGGACTGACCGAAAAATACCGGAAGGTAGACCTTGATGCGGTGATCACGGAGAGCCAGCAGGCGGCCGCGCTGCTGCTGTCCAATCCCGGGCTCTTCGGGAATGCGAGCCGCTACATCCTCCACTTCGCTCCATCGACCGCACTGGAGCCAGGCACTGGGTGCGAGCGGCGCTATTCCACGGCGTCGGATCTGGAAACGGCCCTGCGGACCATACCCATGCTCCTGCCATCGGTCAGGCGCATCGTCGTGGTCACTGATCGCAGCAGCACCGGCCTGGCCCGATCGGAGCAGATACGTGGCATGGCATCGGCCTTTGCCCCGACCCCGATAGAGATATGGGACGACTACACCCAGGCCGAATTGCTTGTTCGGGCCAGAGACCTGAGCGCCGATGCGGCCATCTTCTATCTGCCCGTTCAGCGCGACAGGAACGGCACTCCGCTCTCCGCGGCCAGCATTGCTACCGAGCTCTCTGCAATGGCACCGGTTCCTGTCTTCAGCCACTTCGACTCGCTGATCGGAACGGGAATAGTCGGCGGATACTCGGTAAGCGCCGTCCAGCTCGGCCACATCATTGGTAAGCTGGCAGCCCATGGCGATACGGCCGCGCCGGTATCACAGGAGGCCTATGCGGCCTCGACCATGGGCTACTGGTTCGATGCACGGGCGCTGGAGCGATGGCACATCGATGACAAACGCCTCCCGCCAGGCGCGAAGGTGTTGTTCCGGAACCGCACCCTCCTGGACCGGTACTGGCCGATGTTGCTGGCTGTACTTGTCCTGATAGCGACCGAAACGGCATTGGTACTGGGTCTTGCGCGGTCATCGTCACAGCGCAAGCAGGCCATTGCCCTTCTGGACGCCGAACGGGCCTCGCTGGAGGTGAGGATAGCAGCACGAACCGAGGACCTGACAAAGGCCAACGCCGAGATGGCGACCCTTCTGCGCGAGCTGCAGCATAGGGTCAAGAACAGCATGGCCGTCATCGCGAGCCTCGTGGGCATAGAGTCCGCGAAGGTCAGCGCTCCCGAGGCCAAGGCATCGCTCGAGACACTGGGCGCCAGGGTCTCCGCCCTCGCATCGCTCTACGACATACTGTACAACACGGGCGGCATAGGCGATATCGACCTGGTCGACTACATAGGCAGGGTCGTCGATTCCGCATCGGAGAGCCAGGGTGCCGACATGCGGGACATCGCGGTGGAGCGGACTATCGCTCCGGCAACGATCGACATGAAACGGGCCGTATCGATAGGCCTCATCGTCAATGAGCTCGTCACGGATTGCCTCAAACATGGCTTTCCTGGCGGGCGGCGTGGCACGATCACGGTACGGCTGACGAGGGATTCTGATGAACTGATACTCGAGATTGCCGACGATGGGATCGGATTCACGGCCGGTGTCGATCCGGCGGCTTCAGGCGGCTTTGGGCTCAAGCTGGTGGAACTGCTCGCGGCACAACTGAAGGCCGAGTACACCGTGGGGACGGCGGGCGGCGCAAGGTTCAGGCTCAGGTTTCCCGCGGGTCGACAGTCGGAGCCCCAAGCCTGACTCGCATCGCCGATGGCCGACAATTTGCATTCAGCCGAATATGTTATCTCGTGGAAAAATATTTCAACTCGCTTGACAGCTATATACTCGAATTTTATACTCAGAAAATTATAAGATGATTGAAGAGGCGTGAACGTGCCTGCATCTGTCGCGGCCAGTACCAATAGTTGAAACGATAATTCTATTGGAGGTTCTTCGTGCACGAGCCTGGTGGAACCAACCTGGGCAATGTCCTTCTGTCGCTGTCGGATGCGATCGACCTCGCCGACCCAGCCATAGCAATGCATCAAGTACGCACCGCGTACATTGCATGGAAGCTGTCTGAGAGTCTCGGGCTTCCATCGGATCAGGTATCCAGCATCTTCACCGCCTCGTTGCTGCATGACGTCGGAGCCATTACGAGCGAGGAGAAACTCGCCCTGCACAGGTTCGAAGAGGTACACGTTCAGGAGCACTGCATCAAGGGCGAGCTGCTGCTGGGCCGGCTGCCCGAGTTTGCAGGACTGGGCAAGTATCTCAGATACCATCATACCGAGTGGTCCGCTTGGCAGGAATCGAATGAAACCATCGATACGGAATATGTGCTTGGCGCACAGGTCATCCTCTTGGCCGATCTGGTAGAGCGCCTGCTCAGCCGAAGTACGCACATACTGCTGCAGGTTGATTCGATCCACAGGCACATACGGTCGTTGCGAGGCACGGTGCTAGAAGACACGCTCGTCGACCGTTTCCTGGAAATATCCGGATCGGAGGACTTCTGGCTCGACATAGCCTCTCCGCGGCTCTATTCGCTTCTGTTCTTGCGTGGACCCTTGCGAACGGTCGAGATCGGCACCGATCGGCTCGAGATGATATCCAAGCTCTTCAAGGATCTGATCGACTTCAAGTCTCCATATACCGCTACGCATACCTCGGGAGTGGCCGCATGTGCCGACATGGTGTCACGGTGCTACGGATGCAGCGAGCCCGAGATCCAGAATATACGGATAGCGAGCAATCTGCATGATCTTGGCAAGCTGGCCGTACCGTCCAGCATTCTGAACAAGCCCGGCGGCCTGTCGCGCGATGAATACGCGATCATCAAATCGCATGCCTACTATTCCTACAACGTGATCAATTCGATTGGCGGCCTCCATGATATTGCCGAGTATGCCGCATTCCACCATGAGCGGCTCGATGGCAGCGGGTATCCTTTTCACATCAAGGGGCCGCAGATGTCCATCGGATCAAGAATCATAGCCGCCTCGGATATCTTCACGGCCCTGATCGAGGCGCGGCCGTACCGGGGAGGCATGGAGCAGGCCGGGATGAGCAGGATCATGAGCCAGATGGCGGACGATGGGTTCATCGACTCCGATCTTGTATCGTTGATCTTTGACACCTATGATTCGCTGCACACCTATGTCGCCAATACGCAGGTGGCCGCAAAGCAGTTCTACGCGACACGCATCGAGAACATGAATTTCGATGATCGGTCTAGCTTAGATCTGCCCGCTTGACGATGTAGAATATGATGTAGGTCAGGGCTATGAAGAAGGCGAATGCCGTCGAGAAGAGCAATGCCGCCGGGTCGGAGAGTGATTGCGATATGACGCGCATGGTCTGTACTGGCTGCATGATCAGGTCCCAGCTGTCGAATCGAGAGAACCGGCCGATATGTATGCCAAAACCGGACAGAAGTATGGCCGGTACCATCAGGGACCAGCCCGCTACCCTGCCGAACATGGCCCGCATCGCGCCATGCATGATGTACATCGACACCAGCCCCATGTAGTGACCAACGAAGGCGAAGGCCGCGTTCATCACGATGTCGTACCAGAGCAGATCGGCCTGCGACAGCCATGGCAGCGCGACGGCGCCGAGATTGGCCCGCCTGACGACATGGATGAAGTCGGTAAATACATAGGGCGCGTTGGGATAGAATACCAGCCACACCGCAAAAGAGCCAATGGTACAGACCTGCGACCGTTTGGGAGTCGTCTGTCGCGATGCCAGAAGCGTGCCGTAGCGCGCTATCAGCGCCGGTACCGCGGCCAGGACCAGATTCCATATCAGGTAGCTCTGTGAGAAACGACCAGTCAGCCCGTACCGCACGAGCACGAGCACGAGGCATGACAACATTGAGAGAGCGACGACCAGGAGCACCCGTGCCCCCGGCCGCCCCGATGTTCCGTCCATGGGCCACCCGATACCGGCCGGGCATATCGCGCCCGGCCGGATGATTCTTACAGTTCCAATGACCTGGCGGCGACGAGCCGTCCGACCATGTCTACAAACTCGGCAACCCGCATCGGCGGCAGCTGGCGCCCGTCGCGCACGCGGACGGCGACCGTGCCTTCATCCCGCTCCTTGGCGCCGACCACGAGCATGTACGGGACCTTCTGACCCTGCGCGTCGCGGATCTTGGCGTTCATGCGCTCATCCGACAGTCTGGCGCCGGCCCTGAGGCCGGCCTTCTTGAGCTCGGCCGCGACCTGCCCCGCGTAGTCGTTGAAGTCGGCGCCAACCGGAATCACCGCCGCCTGTTCCGGCGCCAGCCATATCGGGAAGGCACCCGCGGTATGTTCGAGGTACACGCCGAAGAAGCGCTCGATTGACCCCAGCAAGGCCCGGTGCACCATGTAGGGGCGCTTCTTCTGGCCGTCGGAATCGATGTAGGTCATATCGAATCGCTCGGGCTCATTGAAGTCGAACTGGATGGTGGTCAGCTGCCACTCGCGGCCGATTGCATCCTTGACCTTGAGGTCGATCTTGGGGCCATAGAAGGCGCCGCCGCCCTCGTCCATCTCGTAGGCCAGGCCCTCCTTGTCAACCGCCTTGCGCAGGCTCTCGAGCGCGGTGTTCCACATCTCGGGGGCCCCGACCGCCCCATCTCCCGCGGGCCGGGTAGCCAGGTACGCCTTGATGTCCTTGAAGCCGAGGGTCTTGTGCATGAACAGGGAGAAACGCAGAACCTCGGCTATCTCATCACCGATCTGCTCGGGGGTGCATATGATATGCGCATCATCCTGGGTAAAGCCCCGGACGCGCATGAGGCCGTGCAGGGTGCCCGAGCGTTCGTAGCGATACACGGTGCCGAGCTCGGCCCAGCGCATCGGCAGCTCGCGGTACGAGTGGACGCCGTTGTTGTAGATCATGATATGGAACGGGCAGTTCATCGGCTTGATGTAGTAATCGTCCTCATCCACCTTCATGGAGGCGTACATGCCTTCCTTGTAGAAGCCCAGGTGTCCAGAGGTCTCCCATAGCCAGCTCTTGCCGATATGCGGGGTGAAGAGTATTTCGTAGCCATTCTTGTAGTGCTCGTCGCGCCACCAGTTCTCCAGCTCGACGCGGAAACGGCCGCCCTTGGGATGCCAGTAGATCAGCCCGGGACCGGCCTCCTCATGGGTGCTGAAGAGGTCCAGTTCCTTGCCGAGCTTGCGATTGTCGCGCCGCTCCGCTTCCTCGAGCATCTTGAGATGGGCCTCCAGCTCTGCCTTGCTGCCGAATGCGTAGGCATAGATGCGGGTCAGCATCGGCCGCTTCTCGTCTCCACGCCAGTAGGCGCCGGCGACGGAGCGCAGTTTGAAGGCATCGGGGCGAAGGTCGCGGGTCGAGTCCACGTGCGGTCCGCGGCACAGATCCCTGAACGCGCCCTGTTCATAGACGGTTATGGTTCCATCTTCCAGGTCATTGATCAGTTCCAGCTTGAATGGCTCCCCGGCGAACATGGCCAGCGCCTCGGCCTTGCTGACCTCGACCCGCTTGAACGGCACGTTGGCCGATATGATGCGGCGCATCTCCTTCTCGATGGCGGGAAGGTCGTCCGGCTGGATGGGGGTGGGCAGCTGGAAATCGTAGTAGAACCCGTCATCGATGGCCGGACCGATGGCAACCTTGGTGCCCGGGTACAGCTTGACGACGGCCTCGGCCATCACGTGGGAAAGGGAATGGCGGATGGTGGAAACGGGAAAACTCATACGGTACTCCTCGACACGGGAGGCATCCTGACGAGGCGCGTCCATACGCCCCGCCGGAACGTTTCCCGGCGCGCTGAAGCGTAAGGACGAATCCCGTTCAGCCCCCGCACGTCGCCGTGCATCGAGACCGCCTGTTGCCGACGACGTCGGCTCAAGGCTCGCGGAATCCGCGGTACCACCTTACTTCGGCCACGGCTCTTTGGGAACCGCGGCCGCTCTCGAACTGCTGTAACGGGCGCACCCGGCTTCCATTACTTGCCGCACGAGGCGGTGTTCACGCAAGCGGCTCCGGAGTGGTCTTCGTCGGTATCGCGTCGGGCGCCTTCCAGCCACGGGCGGCCCTCTCTCTGGGCGCGATGATCCGGCTACTCTTCTCCATCAAAGCCTGTATCCATCAATATGCCGCTACCCCGCGCCGAGAGTCAAGACAGTCGGCTACCCCTGCTCCGCCAGGCGTTTCCGCGCGGCCGACAGGAAAGGCACGGTTATTCCGACGGTGAAGAGCGCCGCGTACAGGGCGGTGATCAGCGCGACGGCCGCGTTGGGGCCGACCTTGGCCTTGTCTGTCAGGTTGACCAGCAGGGCGATGACGCCGGTGAGGCTGCCGAGCACGCCGAAACACCATATGGCGGTGCCGAAGGTCTTGAAGTACACGGCGGACAGCTCGAGCTCCCGCCTCGTGGATTCGGCCTTGAGCGGCGCCCGGAAGGCCGCCAAGGTGGCGCTCCAGCCGTAGGACAGCGTCATGAACAGGAACGGCGCGATGGGAACCAGGATCAGGGACGGCAGGTCAAAGTAGGCCCAGAGACCGACACCGCAGAACATGGTCGTAACAAGGAACACGACGACCACGATCAGGAGCGGAAGCCATACTCGCTGTGACATGAGAACCTCCAGATTAGAGACGATCTTCTGATGACCGGTACGAAACTCCGGCCTCGAGTACGAAATCGGCAAAGCCTGCAGCTGCCTCGTCAGGCAGTGACTCGGCGAGCTCGATCGCAAAGGGACGCATGAGCCGGACGGACGCGGGGTTCAGACAGAGTGCGACGACCGAGGCGGCCGCCAGGGCGAGGACCGGAACGAAATAGCCCGGCATGGGGCTCCGGCCGCCTCCGGCTCCAGGAACGGCACAGGCCCGCGATACTTCGACGGCGCTCGGACGCCGCTCCGGAACGGCTCCCGTGTCGCGATCAAAGGCCTCTCTGAGCGCATCATCAAGGTTCATCGCGCATCCTCCCCCACGGCAGCCCTGACCCGCGACCGTATTGCAGAAATCCTCCAGCGCACCGTGCCGGCCGGCATGCCGAGCGCCTTGCCTATGTCGGCGGCGCTGAAATCCTCGTAGAAGCGCAGCATCGCGATGCGCCGGTCGATATCCGGCAGGGCGGCCACGGCGACGCGGCACCGCGCGGCCAGGTCGCGGTCGGCCGACTCCGCCGCATGGTCGCCGGGCGCCGGCGGGTCGACAGTGCCGGCCGGGAAGCCGCCCGCCCCGGCGGGAAGAGGCTCCGGTCCTGCGGATGGGCCGACCGGTATGACGGCGTCGCGGGCGGCGCGGCGTGCGGCGTCAGAGAAGCGGTTGGCCGCGATGCGGTATATCCACGGCGACAGCTGCCGGCGCGGATCGAACGACGGCAGGGCCTTGAAGGCCGCGATGAGGGCGTCCGCCACGGCGTCGTGGCGATCCGCGGCAGGCAGGCCGCGGTATGCCGCCGCGAATGCCGACAGGCGCCGGTAGTAACCGTCCCAGAGCGCACGGAACGCGTCCCTGGCGTCGTCTCCACCATGCAGGGCCATGTCGCGAAGCTGTGAGGCGCTCGGGGCAGCGGCAGGACGGGCGCTGTGCGGCGCGGCTTCGGGTTCACGCATATACCACATAGTACGGCGGAAACGGCTCGGGTGTTGGGAAAAATCGCTCGCCGGCGAGCGCCAGGGATCGGAGCGGTATCCTTTCCGCGTACCCGCGGAAAGATGGAGCGGAGAGCCCGACGGCTCCCTCCAGGGAGCCGGGGCGCCCACGGACATGAGGCGAGCTCCTCGGGCAGTCGAGACATGCCGCGCTCCTTGTTTTTATTGGCCGTGTTGTTTATTTTAGGGTACGGTGGCAACAAAAAACGAGACTGAAGGCGGCGTCCTGTTTGAAGAGGATACCGATACAAAAGAACCGGACGAATACCGGGTGATACTCCTGAATGACGACTACACAACGATGGAATTCGTCGTCGCGGTCATCATGTCAGTCTTTCACAGGGAATTGTTGGACGCCACGCGCATCATGCTCGACGTCCATCGCAAGGGGAAAGGCGTCGTGGGGACCTACACCTACGATATCGCCGCCACGAAGATCAATCGTGTGCACGAGATGGCGAGGGAGAATGGCTTCCCGCTCAAGTGCATCATGGAGAAGGCCTAAAGGAATATGAAGGTTAGCCAGCAGGTTCAAGCGATATTCAACGCCGCGTACAACGAAGCCAAGCTCAGGGGACACGAGTACCTGACGCCCGAGCATATCCTGTACGCCTCTCTGTCCTTCGAGCAGGTCAGGTCGATACTGACGGCCTGCGACGCGGACATCGAACACATTCAGCTCGGCATGGAAGCCTACTTCGAGCAGAAGATTCCAGCGGTCAAGAACCAGGAACCGATTCAGACAGCGGGCTTCCAGAGCGTCATCGAGCGAGCCGTGCTGCAATCCCAGGGTGCCGGCAAGGTCGAAGTCGGCATCCCGGAGATTCTTGTTTCTCTCTTTGATGAGGAGCGCAACTATTCGGCCTACTACCTGCGAAAGGCGGGGGTGAACCGCCTGCACCTCCTTGAGGTGATATCGCACGGGTTCGATGTCGACCTGAGCGACGCGCCGCCCGATGCCACCTCGGGTGAGGAGGCGGAAGGCGCCGATGGTGCACCGTTCTCCGGCCAGGATGACGAGGACGATGACGAAGAGGCCGCTGGCCGCCAGAAGCCACGCACCACGGTGCGCGCAGGCGCTCTCGACCGATTTACCACCGACCTGACCAAGGCCGCCCGTGAAGGCAAGCTCGAGCCGGTCATCGGCCGCGAGGCCGAGATAGAGCGCAGCATCCAGGTGCTGTGCCGCAGGCTCAAGAACAATCCGATTCATGTGGGTGACGCTGGCGTCGGCAAGACCGCCATAACCGAGGGTCTGGCCCAGCGCATCGTCGATGGCACGGTGCCACCGCGGCTGCGTGACTACACGATATACTCGCTGGACATGGGTTCCATCATAGCCGGCACCAAGTTCCGCGGCGACTTCGAGGAACGCATCAAGCGCATCATAGACGAGCTCTTGAAGAAGGAAAAGGCGATCCTGTTCATCGACGAGATTCATACGATCGTCGGCGCCGGCGCCGTGTCCGGTGGGTCGATGGACGCGTCGAACCTCCTCAAGCCGGCCCTGACGAGCGGAAAGCTGCGCTGCATCGGCTCGACGACCTATGACGAGTACAACAAGTTCTTTGACAAGGACCGGGCCCTGTCCAGGCGCTTCCAGAAGATAGACATCGTCGAGCCGACGGTCGGCGAGGCCGTCGAGATACTCAAGGGTCTCCGTCCCAAGTACGAGGAATACCACAACGTAACCTACAGCGACGAGGCGATAGAGCTGGCGGCCAGGCTCTCGGCTCAGTTCATAACCGAACGCCGCCTGCCGGACAAGGCAATAGACGTGATTGACGAGGCCGGCGCATGGGCCCGTATACAGGCATACAAGGTGGCCAGGGTGGCCACGGGGGCCGATGCAGCGTCGACCGACGCGGCCAGTGCCGAGGCCACGGCAGCCGATGCCGCGTCGGCCGACGCGGCCGGTCCTGCCGCGGACGGCGCCGAGGACGGTGCTACCCGTACGCTGGCCATAGGCAGACCCGAGATAGAGACGGTCGTGGCCAGGATAGCGCGCATACCGGAGAAGAGCGTTACCCAGGGCGAACGCGACCGGCTGGCCACACTCGAAGCGGATCTGAAGGCGAGTGTCTTCGGCCAGGATCCGGCGGTGGAAGCGGTCGCGAAGGCCGTCAAGCGCGGCCGCGCCGGCTTCAGGGCCGCCGACAAGCCGGTGGCCAATTTCCTGTTCGTCGGGCCGACCGGCGTCGGCAAGACCGAGCTGGCGCGCCGGCTGGCCGATACCCTGGGCGTCGCGCTGCATCGCTTCGACATGAGCGAGTACCAGGAGAAGCACACGGTCAGCCGGCTGATCGGATCGCCGCCGGGCTACGTGGGCTACGAGGAAGGCGGACTCCTGACCGATGCGATACGCAAGACGCCGCACGCGGTCGTACTGCTCGACGAGATAGAGAAGGCTCACCCCGATGTGTACAACATCCTGCTGTCGATCATGGACTATGCGACGTTGACCGACAACCAGGGGCGCAAGGCCGACTTCCGCAACGTGGTGCTGATCATGACGAGCAACGCCGGGGCGCGCGACATAGGCAAGCCGATGATTGGCTTCGGCGAACGCGCGTTTACCGAGGCGGCCATAGACGACGCCGTGCAGAAGGCCTTCACACCCGAATTCCGCAACCGGCTCGATGCGGTCGTACGCTTCGGACGTCTGCCACAGGAGATCATAGAGCGCATCGTCATCAAGGCACTCGACGACTTCAGGGTTCAGCTCGTGGAGAAGAAGGTGAGCCTCGAGACGACCGAAGCCTGCGTGAAGCGGCTGGCGGAGCTGGGCTACAGCGACGAGTTCGGTGCGCGGAACGTCAATCGCGTCATAGAAGACAAGGTCAAGACCTGGTTTGTCGACGAGGTGCTGTTTGGCAGGCTCAAGGATGGCGGAGCGGTCCGTGCCGATGTCGAGCATGGCGAGATCGTCATGTCTATCGTCTGATCGAGCGCCATGGCAGGCACATTTCAAAACTCCAGGAAGCGTACCACGCATCGATTCCCGTGGTTCGAAGAAGATGAGTGGTTCTCGTTTCCCCCCGCTGAAACCGCCTCGCCGGATGGGGTGCTGTGCGCCGGCGGCAACCTGTCACCGGGCATGCTGCTCTCCGCCTACCGGCAAGGCGTGTTTCCGTGGTTCAACGAGGACGATCCAATCATATGGTGGAACCCCGACCCGCGGTTCGTGCTGATTCCATCCGAGTTGCACGTCTCGAAGACGATGCGCAAGCTGCTCAGGAAGCGCCGCTTCGACCTGAGTCTCGATACTGACTTCTCCGCGGTGATCAGGGCGTGCGCAGGAACGCCGCGTCCGGGTCAGGGCGGAACATGGATAACCGACGAGATGGTTGCCGCCTATGAGCGCCTCTTCGAGCTGGGCTGGGCACATTCGGTGGAGGCACGGCTTGACGGGCGGCTGGTTGGCGGCCTGTATGGCATATCGATCGGCACGGCCTTCTTCGGCGAGTCGATGTTCAGTCTGGAACCGGACGCTTCCAAGGCCGCCTTCATACCGCTCGTATGGCGCCTCATCGATGCAGGCTTCACGCTGATAGACAGCCAGGTGCGCACCGAACATGTCGCCTCGATGGGCGGCACCAGTATCGGCAGGACGCGCTACCTGTCGCTGCTCGCCGAAGCCGTAGCCGCTCCGACGCGGCGCGGCTCCTGGGCAACGGCCTTCCCCGGCTATCCCGACTCCGCAGGTTACAGAAGCCTATGCGAGCATGACCAATCCGGAGTATCCTCGCACTAGCCGCACCCGCGGTCTGGAGCGACAGTCACGACATGAGAACCCTGTACATACAGTTACCACGTCAGGATGCATCGGGCGACGGCGCCAGGGATAATGTTCCGCTGATGGCCGCCAGGCTGATAGCGTTTGGCGAGGCACGTGGAGCGCTCAGGCGCGACGACAACATGCTGCTCGACCAACACACCGCCGATCATGGCGGTGACGCGGCAATCGTCGCGGCGGCTCTCGCCGCCAGGCCGGAACTTGTCGTCTGGACGTTGTTCGACTGGAACCTCGATCGCAGCATCTGGCTGACCAGGCGCATGCGCTCCATCATGCCGGCCACCCACTTCGTGGCAGGCGGTCCCGAGGTCGTGCATGGCCAGCCCATACACCGGGCACAGGCGTTTGACGCGCTGATCGAGGGCGAGTGGGAACTGCCTTTCCTGGAACTGCTGCATGACCTGGCCGCGCGGTCCCTGAAGCCGCGCTACAAGCCTGACGCGCTGCCCGACCTCGAGGGTCTACCCGACCCGTATCTGTCCGGAATCCTGAAACCATCGCGCGACAAGCCGGTGCTGCTGGAGATTGGCCGCGGGACAATTTCGTCGCCTTTGTTCAGGCCGGCCACCGGAGGGCCCCGATACTTCCAGCGGGATGCCGCCCCGCGGTTGTTGCGACTGGCCTCCGATGCCGGCGCCGACGAGGCGCGGTTCATCGGCCCCCGCGTCGACGAGCGGCCCGACTGGAAGGCCCACATCAAGGCGCTGGCGGTCGCCAACGAGACCGGTGTCGGACTCCAGGCCAGGCTCGACCCCGCCGGCATCGATGACGAGACCGCGAAGCTCCTCGCCGATGCCGCGTTCATCGGCATATCGGCCGACCTCGGCAGCGTCAACGACAAGGCCCTGGAGAAGGTCGGCATGAGCCTGAACAAGGACAGTTTCGAACGTGGCTCGAAGCTGCTGTGGGCCCAGGGCATCGTCGTCAAGCCGGATGTGTACCTCGGGCTGCCCTATGACACCTACGAGACGACCGTCGACACCTTTGACTTCCTGGGCATGGTGGGCATGGGGCAGGATGCCGAGCTCAAGCCGATGCCGCTCGTGCCCGGTTCGGCCATGCGCGCCAAGAGCGGCGCCTTCGGCATCAAGGAATTCCTGGAACGGCCACCCTACTGGGTCGTCGAGACAGACTGGATGGATGAAGACGACTTTCTGGATTCAGTGGCCGATTTCGAGGAGAGCTTCGATGTGGCGTGGGGAGCTCCGGTCGCGCCGAATTTCAAACCCGAGCGCGGTGGGTACATCGCGTTCGCCGACATGCGGAGCCCCGCGGCCATCGACACGCTCCTCGTCTCGCCGGAACGGCTGGCATCGTCGATTACCCTGCTGCTCGATGCCGACGACACCGAGTGCATCAACCGTGTCGTCAGGGCAGCCAAGGATATCCGCAAGGAGAATCAATACACCCTGTGGCAGTTCGTGCTGTATTCCGACGCCGGCATTCCGCGCGAATCGATCATCGCGCCACTGGCCGACGCGTTCTCGATGCCCGAACACTACTTCGAGCTTTCGCGGCTGTACTCGCTCGATCCACAACCGGAATTTCAGGTCAGGCTGTTCTTTGCCACCACGTCGGAGGCACTGGCCCTGGTTTCGCTTCGTGACAGGCAGGATCTGGAGACGGTATTCGTGCTGGGCGATTCGATGCCGGGCGCCAGACTCACCGAGGCCCTGCCGTTCCTCGCCTTCGACCGGGAGTCCGCCTCGTTCGAGCTGCTCTACGATGTGATGAGCGCATGGCGCGCCTACCCGGAGCTGCTGGTCGAGGCGGCACGCCCGCTCTTTGGCCGTTCAGTATGAAGCCTTGAGATCGACGCGATGCTCGGCGTCACCGGTCTGTATCCAGCGGGCGACATTTTCAACGGTCTGCGCCGTGTTCATGTCCACTGCCTCGTAGGTGGAACCCGCGACATGGGGTGACAGCATCACATTGGGCAATTCGTGTATCGGGAAATGCGATGGCGCGCCTTCGATCGATCCGTTCTTCGGATACTGGTACCATACATCGATACCGGCGCCAGAGAGCGTGCCATCCTTGAGCGCGGCATAGAGCGCGGCCTCGTCGACCACATCGCCGCGCCCCACATTGACCAGGAAGGCACCACGCATGGCCTCGAGTTCCGGGGCCCCGACGAGGCCCTTGGTAGCGTCAGTCAATGGCAGCGTTACAAAGACGATATCGGCATCAGTCACGGCGGCCCGCAGGTCGGTAGTCACCGAGTCGAAATAGCGCGGCGCCGGGGCTCCGCTCCGCCTGCGGTATCCGGTTACGGTGCAGTCGAAGGCCTTGAGCAGCTTGGCCAGCATCTGGCCAATGGCACCGACACCCAGAATCGTGCACCGTGTGTGGAAGATCGAGTGCCAGAAATCCTCGCGGCCCTTGTTGACCCAGAATCCGTGCCACTTGAGATTGCGAAGGTCATTGTGGTACTCGATGATGCGGCCAAAGCCGGCCAGGGCGAGGGCCAGTGCCCGTTCGGCAACGCTTTCCGCATTGCCGTGGCAATTGAATACCGATACGCCTCGCTCGATCAGGAGATCGGCCGGCAGGTGGTTTACGCCGACAAACGGCACGAACACGGCCTTCAGCCCCGGTGCCGCCTCGTATATCGATCGGTCGAGTATGTTGGCGACCACGGCATCGAGCGTACCGAAGGCCGCGATGCTCGCATCGACGCCCCTGATGATCTCGGTATCGGCACCGACGTCACGCTGAAGTCCATCGACCGCCTTTGTCCAGACATCGTTCATGGGAACGCAGAAACCTATTCGCATACCTGTCTCCTTGTGATATCACCATTGATGGCAGGTGGAACCATCCAGTATTATTGATACAATCAAGGTAACAGACTTTCATGTACGCTTCAAGCATTGATACTGAAATCCGTATGCAAGGAATTATCGATGAACAATCCGCAACCCCGTCCTGTGCCGCTCAAGAGCGGCATGCCGCATCTCGTTGTAGCCGGCGCCCTGGTGCTGGCCGTCCTGATGCTGGGCTCATGCGTTTCCGCGCCGCCGCCTGAGCAACCGGCCGAACCACAGGCCAGCGTCGCAACGGTCGAGCCGGACATTGCCGACCTCATCGAACGGGGCGATACAGCGGGGCTGCAGGCACTGTTCAAGGGAAGGGACCTGGTCGGCAAGCCGGGCGCCGATGGGCGGTATCCCTTGCATGCGGCAGTGCTCAAGAAGTCAAGCGAGATGGTAGCCATACTGCTGGCGATGGGAGCCGAGCCCGATCCGCTCGATGGCGACGGCAAGACGCCCTTGCGCTATGCCGTTGACCAGGGCGACGCGGCATCCGCGAAGGTGCTGGTCTCGAGAGGAGCATCCTTCTTCGTGGCCGACAAGGCCGGCGTCAGCCCACTCGATGCGGCCATCGCCAAAGGCTTTACCGCATCGCTGGTCGATCAGGCCTCCATCGGCCTCAGGGGCCCGCATGGCGAGACCGCGATGCACGTCGCGGTGGATCGGTTGTCCATCGACTCGGTCAAGGTTCTGCTGGCTCTTGATCCGGACCTGACGGCGCGCGACGAGTCCGGCAGGACTCCCCTCGATTCCGCCTTCTTGCATCCTGCCAGCCAAAACAGTGCGGCGATAGCCGAGCTTCTCGTCGCGCGCAACGCTCCGACATCGCTCGATGACTTTTCATACTTCATACGCGCGGTCAGGGACACCAACTACGCCAGGGCCCGATTCGCCGATGGGGCGACCGTACTGCACGAGGCGGTCCGCTTCGACCACCGAGGCTACCTGTCATTCTTCCTGGAGCGTGGCGTGCCCATCGACGCCAGGAATGCGTCGGGCTCCACCGCCCTGCACGACGCTGTGCGGCTGGGGCGCATCGAGTGCGCCAGGATACTGCTTGCCAAGGGAGCCGATCCCAATGCGCGTGATGGGGCGGAGAATACACCGCTCCATCTGGCGCTCTCATCGGCCAGCGGGTCGGAAGCCGCCGGGCTGCTGCTTGCCTCGGGCGCCAACCCGGCACTGAAGGACAAGCTGGGCAACACGGGACTGCACCTGGCCATCGTGCTCGGATATCCTCAGTCGATGATCGAAACGCTGCTGGCGAAGGGCGCCGCCATCGACGCGGCCAACGCGGATGGCGATACCGCGCTCGCGCTGGCCGTTCGTCGCAAGAACACGGCGCTGGTAACGCTGCTCGCCGGCAAGGGCGCCAGCATGTTCGTCAAGAATGTACGTGGCGACACGCCCCTGTCGATCGCGCTTGCCGATGGCCCTGATTCCACACGGGCGATAGTCGCGGCATCGCCGGTTGGAGCCCGCGACGACTCGGGCGATTCGCCATACCATATTGCCTTGCGGCTCAAGGTCGCGCCGGAGACGATTGCCGTCTTGCGCGAGCTTGGGCTCGACCCATCGGCGAGGAACAACGAGGGTGACACCGCGCTGCATCTGGCGGCAAGGTTGAACGCGCGGGTCCAGGGGGAGGCCCTGATCAGTGCGGGCTCAGATCCATTCTCCGCCAATACCGTCGGGGCAACACCGCTGTCGATAGCCTTGTCGGCGCCTGGCGGCCCCCTGCCCTGGTTCTTCTCGGCCAGCGTGCTCGGCGCCACGGACGCCGCCGGCAACGGCCCGCTGCACTACGCGGCGATGGCAGGCATGGCCGACGGCGCCGCCTTCATCGTCTCCCGCGGTGTGCCGGTCGACACCAGGAACACCGATGGCCAGACACCGCTGATGCTCGCGCTCAGGAAGGACTCGACGGGCACCGTCAACACGCTCCTCGCACTCGGCGCCGATCCTCGCGCCCGCGACGCTTCGGGCGCGACGGCATTGCATCTTGCCGTCTACTGGAACGCTACCGAGTGCCTGCGCCTCCTGGCCCGGTCATCGACCGACATGGACCCGCGCGACTATACGGGCAAGACGCCGCTGCGCGACGCGATAGACAAGGCAAACGCCGCCGCCGCAGCATACCTTCTGGAACGCGGAGCGAGCCCGCTCGCGCGCGACAACTCCGGCAAGACGCCGTTCCATGCCGCGGCGAGGCAGATCGATGACCGCTTCGTCAGCGCCCTGGCGCTCAAGTCGAAGCGCGTCGACGTGCGCGATGACAGTGGCATCACACCGCTCCTCGAGGCCGTCTATGCCGAGAACGCCAGGACCGTCCGCGCGCTCGTCATGCTGGGCGCCTCGATACACGCGCGCGACTCGACAGGAGAGAGCCCGCTCGGGTATGCGATCAAGAAGGGCGGACCGATGCTCAAGGCCATGCTCGACGAGCGATCGGCGCGGAGCACCGATGCCGATGGCAGGTCCGTGCTGCGGGTGATACTGGACACGAAACCGACGCTGGAGAGCGTCGAAGTGGCGCTCGCGGCGGGAGCCCAGCCCGATGATCGCGATGCGCATGGGCGCGCACCGCTGCACGCGGCCCTGTACGGCGGCTTCTATGACATAGCGGCTCGGCTGATGGCCGCCGGGGCGGATCCCTTTGTCAGGGATGCCGAAGGTACGACACCGGCGATGCTAGCGTTGACCGCCGGAGACACTGCCATCGCCTCGATCTTCGGCACCAATCCGAAGGCAGCCGACTATCTGGGCGAGACGGCGCTGCACTATGCGGCGGCCGCCGGACTAGAGAAGGCCGCGCAGACGCTGCTGGCGCTTGGCGCCGATCCTACGGCGCGTGATGCGGCCGGCGAGACGGCCGGAGCCGTGGCTGCACGACGCGGATACAAGGCGCTGGCGACACTGCTGGGCGCAGACTAAGAGGCGCCGCGCACCGGGTGCTTGCCCGGCGCGCGGCGCCCTCGCTCCTCCACGGAGAGCCGGCTACGATATTTCCTGGTATTCGTCCAGGCGGCGCAGGTCACGCAGTTTGAGTATGGCCTTCTCCTGGATCTGGCGCACGCGCTCCCTCGTGATGCCAAGCAGCTTGCCGGTCTCTTCGAGCGTCAGAGGGCCCTCGCCATTGAGGCCAAAGCGCAGGGTAATGATGGTGATTTCGCGCTGGTTCAGGTTCCGGAGCACATCGCCTATCGTTTCCTGCAGCGTCTTGCCAAAGACATCCTCGAAGGGCTCTATCGCGTTGTCATCCTTGATCAGGTCGGAGAGGTGGGTGACGCTGTCCTCGTCGACCGTGGTGTCAAGCGAGGCGGTCTCCTGGGACAGCTTCATGATCTCCTTGACCTTCTTCGACTCCATGCCCAGCTTGCCGGCCAGCTCATCCGGGTTGGGATCGCGGCCCAGATCCTGCGTCATCTGTTTGGCGACGAAATAGCACTTCTTGATGGTGTTGAGCATGTGGATCGGTATGCGTATCACACGGCCCTTGTCGGCGAGGCTCTTGATGATCGCCTGCCTGATCCACCAGGTGCCGTATGTGGAGAAGCGGCACCCTCTGGTATAGTCGAACCGTTCCACCGCCTCGATCAGCCCGATGTTGCCTTCGTCGATGATGTCCAGCAATGACAGCCCGCGGTGCTGATAGTTCTTGGCTATCGAGACGACCAGGCGCAGGTTGCTCGATATCATGCGGTGCTTGCACGCGAGCAACTCCGCCTCGTGCCTGGCCCGCTCGGAGCGGTTCTGGGCATAGCCAGGGGTATCGGGCTCGGCGATGGAATCGAAGGCCGCTATCGTGTTGCGCATCATCTGAATCTTCTCGCCGAGTTCAAGCTCCTCCTCGGCGGTCAGCAGGGAATAGCGCGATATCTGCTTGAGGTAGAGCGCGAGTGGGTCTGCCTCATGCGATTCGGGCTGGCGCTTCGCCTTCTTCTGGACAGGAATGGCTCTGGTTTTTCTGGTCCGTTTGGTCGGGATCGGTTTGGGGGCGACAACTTCTTGCATTCTGTTCTCCCTCAGGGGCACACGGGCCCAATTCAGGACGACTATTCATGATAACACCGGTCGCGAAACGGAATTGTACAGCAATCCTGTCAAAAATCAATCATTATCCGCAAATTTTGTCGAAAATAGTGACGAATGAGCGAATCGCTGCCTTCAGCGATCCCTCGGTACCGTATCAGGATCCACCGTGTCCGCTCCCTTGAACACGAAGAAATATACGGATGGATTGGGCTCGGAAGCAACCGTGCCCACGGGGGCACCGACACGCACGACATCGCCGACACGTACCGAGAGCATGCTGGCTCCCCCATACACATAGACGAGCCCGTCGCTGGCCTGGATGAATGCTACCTGCCCGAATCCCCGGAACGGACCGGCGGATATGACCGTGCCTGACCGTATCGCGATGATGACCACCGCGGGATCCGTCGCGATGGACACCCCCTTGAGCTTGCCTTGCAGGTACGCCACCTGCCCCTTCGCCGGCCACAGCCGGGCGCTGGCGACGGCGGCACCGGCGGCCGGTTTGGGAACCACCGCGGCGCTCACGCCGCCGGCGCCACCCGTGGTCGCAGCCGGCGTCACAGCCGAGCCGGTTGTCGAGCCAGCGGCCACGGTGGCCGGCTTGACCGTGGTCGCGCCAGTCGTCGGGATCCTGAGCCGCTGCCCCAGCCTGATCGTTGTCGAGCTGATGGCGCTGGCCTTCAGTATCGCGTCGACGGGCACCCCATGGGTCTTTGCAATGCTATAGAGCGTATCGCCCTTTTTGACGACATACTCGATGGTAAGCGGACTTGCGGCCGCCGTTGTCGCGGGAGTCGCTGTGGCCGCGGAGGTCGCCGGTACTGTCGTCGACACCTGGCCTGGGATGGTCAGCGCCATGCCAACCGCAAGCCTCGATGGATCGACAATCGCGTTGGCCTTCATCAGCGCTTCGACCGCGACATCGTACCGCCTGGCAATGCCATAGAGCGTCTCACCCTTCTGTACCGTATGGGTCAGCGGGTCGGCGGCAGCCGCTCTGGTTGCCACCATGAGGGTCATCAGCATGACCAGGGATATGGTTCGTGCGAGGTTCTGTCGTGCGCTCATACAATTTGATTGTCGGCCCGAGCCGACCGCCTCATGAGCGCGATTGGGTGCATGGCCCCAAGACGGGTTGCCGGTGTGGTGTGCCCTCAGGCCTTGGCGGCGAACATCCAGCCACTCGCCTCGTCGAGTATCCTCGACAGGATGACGATGTGCACCTCGCCCTTGGCACGCTCGGCCTCACGGGCCCACCGCGCCGCATCGAACCGGCCCGATAGCCTGGCCTTGACCGCTGCGGCCGAATCGACCAGAGCCTGCCGATCGTCCGGCTTCGCCGCCACCGCGCACAGCGAACCGAGTATGTAGGCGGACATCAGCGCGAGCACCGGATCTTTGGAGGCCATCGTGTCCTTCAGGTGCGGGGTCGCCTCCGCGAAGCGCTCGCGCATCACGAGCACAAATCCGTAGTAGAATTGCAGCCACTCGGCATTGTCCACACCGCGGCCATCGATAAACTCGGCCAGGAAGGACTCGGTCGCGGCCGCGTCGTTCTTCAGCATGCGTGCCGCACCGAACAGCACGGCATCGCGCCGCAACGCCACAGGTCTGGCGGAACGGAGCGCGGATTCCAGCCGTTCGATCGTGGCCATGTCGCCACGCAACAGCGAGGTGTTGACGAGGAGCCGTATCATGCGCCGCTCGTACCGCCGCTTGACCAGCACGCGATCGGCAAGGAGCGCGCCGAGCGACTCCCAGTCTTCCGATTCAAGGAGCGAGAAGAGGCGCCAGTTCAGCACGAAGAACGTGTTGAAGCCTATCAGTACGGCGGCGAAGACGCTGAACAGCGGCCAGTTCTTGAGCCAGAATGGGGCCGAGTACTCGGGGCCGAGCAGGAAAAAGGGCATCAGGAATATGAAAGCGAACGAGAAAATCAATATTGCGTTGAAAAGTATGAATATTGTTTTAAACTTCATGCCGAATGTCTCCAATAATACATACATAGGGTGGCGGTAACTACCGCGGAAGCATAGAATATCATATACGAGGGGTCAATGGGCATGAACGCCATCCCGTTCAAGGAACTGGTACCGGATACCTACTACTCTGCGTCGGTATTCCTTGATGATACCTATATACTCCTGACGCCAGAGACGCCGGTGACCAGCGCCTTGATCAACCGGCTCGCCGAATGGGAGATCCGCGAGCTGTATTCCGACGGTTACCTGATCAACGATGACCAGGCCGCCCCCGATGCGGTCGAGGAAGAATCGGACGCCGAGAATCACCCCATCGCATCCCAGACCGCCGGCGACAAGGAGAACCTCGACAAGGTCACCGTATTCTATGAGCAGTTTCTGAAGTATGTCGACGCGGTCTACACGCGCTACGTCACCAAGAGCGAGATCAGCCTCAAGGAACTGTCTGACCGCATCAAGACACTGTGCGATGTGATACTCGAGAACAAGCGCTATCTACTGCGCGTGCTGGGCAATGTATCGACATCGTCAAATTACCTGGTCAACCATTCGGCGCGTTCTACCATCCTGGCCATCATTCTTGGAGGGCACCTGAAGCTGCCCCAGCACCGGCTGATAGAACTGGGCGTGGCCTCGGTATTGCACGAGATTGGCATGGTACGCCTGCCTTCCCAGTTGTACATGGCCGGCCGCACGCTGTCGGACCAGGAGCGCAAGTCGATAACCGCGCACCCAATTCTGGGCTACAACATACTGAAAGAGAAACAGTTTCCTCTGTCCATCTGCCTGGCCGCGCTCGAGCATCACGAGCGCATGAATGGCTCCGGCTATCCGCGGTCGCTGACGGGCGACAAGATATCGCTGTACGCCAGAATCATAGCCGTCGCCTGCTCCTACGATGCGGTCACCGCATCAAGGCCGTTCAGGGAGGCGCGCGAAGGCTATGCCGGCATGGTCGACATCCTGAAGAACGATGGCAAGCAGTATGACGACGTCGTCATCAAGTCCCTGGTCTATTCGCTATCCGTCTATCCGGTCGGCTCGTACGTGTTGCTGACCAATTCGCGTGTCGCGCAGGTCATCGATGTGAACCCGGACAACCCCCGCTACCCGGTCGTGCTTGTACTCGGCTCCAGGACTCCCGATGGCAAGGAAACGATCATACAGACCTCCGAGACCGGCGTCAGGATACTCAAGCCGGTGCGCCGCGAGGACGCCGAGAAGATCGGGCAGGACAAAGCCTGAACTGACCTTGCCGCTCCGACCAGTATCAGGTATCCTCATTGTCGACACGGCTTCTGCGCAATCGGGTCGTCAAGGAGTTATCAATGGAATATTCGCCACTGCAAGCATCACGATATACCTACCAGCCCAAATTGCCCGCGGTCCTGCGTGGCGGTCCTGCCGCCATAGCGATGGAACTGGGCAAGCCCACCGAATCCCTGGCCGACCATGAAGCCGTGCGGGCCCTGTTCCCGAACAGCTATGGCAAGCCGCTGGCCCATTTTTCCAGGGGCACGGGGAGCGCCTCGCGGGCGCGCCTCGCGGTGGGCGTCATACTGTCCGGCGGGCCGGCACCGGGCGGCCACAATGTGATAGCCGGCCTCTTCGACGGCCTTGTGGCGGGCAATCCCGATTCTGTGCTGATAGGCTTCAAGGGCGGCCCCGGCGGCCTCATCGACAACAAGTTTGTGATGCTCGATGCGAAAGCCATCGATCAATACCGCAATACCGGCGGCTTCGACATCATCGGCTCCGGCCGGACCAAGATAGAGACACCGGAGCAGTTTGCCGCCAGCGCGGCGAACGCCCGCGCGCACAGGCTCGACGCGATCGTCGTCATTGGCGGTGATGACTCCAACACGAACGCCGCCTTGCTGGCCGAGTACTTCCTCAAGGAGAACGTGCCGTGCAGGGTGATAGGCGTACCCAAGACCATCGACGGCGATCTGAAGAACGAATACATAGAGGCGTCATTCGGCTTCGATACCGCAACCAAGACCTATGCCGAGCTTGTCGGCAACATCGAGCGTGACGCGGCGAGTTCGCGCAAGTACTGGCATTTCATCAAGCTGATGGGCCGATCGGCCAGCCACATAGCGCTGGAGTGCGCGCTGCAGTGTCGCCCGAACGTCGCCTTCGTTTCAGAGGAAATAGAGACCAAGGGCATGACGCTCGCACAGGTCACCGAGATGATATGCGCATCGGTCGTCGCCCGCGCCGCCAGGGGCCTGAACTTCGGAGTGGTGCTCATTCCGGAAGGCCTCATCGAGTTCATACCGGATTTCGAGACACTGATAGCCGGGCTGAACGACCTGATGGCCGCCAGGGGTAACGAGTTCAAGGCACGTGCGGATGATGCCGGGAAGGTCGATTTCGTGCAGTCGGCGCTTGCCGGCGCGTCGGCATCGCTGTACGCCAGCCTGCCAGCCGATATCAAGAAGCAGCTGATCATGGACCGGGATCCGCACGGCAACGTGCAGGTCTCGCGCATCGACACGGAAAAATTGCTGATAGCGATGGTGGAGAAGCGGCTGGCCGAACAGAAGAGCGCCGGCAGCTACACGGGCGCCTTCAGCGCGCTGGCACATTTCTTTGGCTACGAGGGACGATGCGCCTTTCCATCGAATTTCGACGCCGACTACTGCTATGCCCTGGGATATGCGGCCTTCATGCTGGTTGCCAACGGTCTGACCGGGTATCTGTCATCGGTGCGCAACCTCTCCGCTCCCGCGGCGGAGTGGGTAGCAGGTGGCGTTCCGCTGACCATGATGATGAACATCGAACACAGGCATGGAGCGGACAAGCCGGTCATCAGGAAGGCCCTGGTCGAACTGGACGGCGCGCCGTTCAAGGCCTTCGCCGCGGCCCGCGGTGGCTGGGCGCTGGAGACCGCGTACCGCTTCCCCGGCGCCATCCAGTACTATGGCCCGACCGAAGTCTGCGACCGTCCGACCGAGACACTGCTGCTCGAACACCCGACCGGGCGCTGAGAGCCGCACGTGGGCACAGTCCGTAACAGCGCCATGTTCCGATTCCTGGGCGGGCTCTTCCGCGGCCGCCATGCACGGCCCGAGCCAGGATCCTCCCCCCAGGAGCGCTGGCTCGCAGATTTCTCGTCAATCGAGGCCAGCCGTTTCGAGCCGGTCGACGAAGAGCGCTACGCCGCCCGCGTCGACTCCGGCGCGCTGGTCCTGGAACTGCGCAAGGATAACCTGTTTGCGTGGACCGAAGCGGGCACCTACCGGTACTCGGACGCCGCGATTACCGCCCGGTTCGACCCTGGCACATCCGATGCCAGGCGCTCCGCCGGTCTGATCATCCGCAAGGCCGACGACAACTCCTTCGTCTACATACTCGTTTCAAGCAGCGCGGAGATCAGGCTCGATGTCGTATTCAACGGCGAGCCCAGAACCATCGTGCCGTGGATATCGTGTCCGTGGGCCGAAGGCTCTTCCGAATTCGTGCTCGATGTCGTGGCCCGTGGCACCCGGTTCACGGCCATGCTGAATGGCAAGTTCGCGCTCGAGGCGGAGGATGATGCGCTGGATTCCGGCGGCATCGCCTTCGCGGCCCAGAGCTATGCCCAGCCAGCGTCATGCAGACTGCTGTCGCTCCGTGTGGAATCGCGGCCCATGGAAGTGGAGGTCGACTACCTGCGCTTCTCGCGCGTCGTTCAGGCCGATGCCGACCAGCGGCGCCGGCTCGCGGAAGGCCTGTCGGTACTTGGCTCCTACGTGCCGGCGATCGTGCAGCTGCGCAAGATCGGGGCACGGGGCGAGGCCCTGGCACGCGACCGGTTCATGGTAGCCGAATGTCTGATACGGCTGGCCATGCTCGATGACGCGGCCGCCGAGATTGACGCGTGCCTGTCGCTCGTCCCCGGCATGGAGGAGGCGATCGAGGAACGATTCAACCTCCTGTACCTCCGCGGCCGCTATGCCGAATTGAAGGACGCTCTCGAGGCGGCCCCGGACCGTGTGGCCGTGAGCCCGCGGCTGGCCAACCTCCTGGGGCACGCATACTACAATGAGGGTTCATGGCGCAAGGCAGCCGATGCGTACGGGAACGCCGCGACGGGCGACAGCGCCATGCCGATATACGCGCACAACGCCGCGATGGCACTGGAGAAATGCGGCGACCTGCAGGCCGCGTCAGGAGCCTGGCTGGCCGCCGCCAAGGGCTTCTACGCCCAGCAGGCCTGGGATGACGCGGAAGACTGCTCCCTGCGCCTGCGGGAGCTCGGCTTTGACAAGGCCACGCTCGATTCGATCGACGCCCTGGTCGCCTACGGCCGCGGCGATGCGCAGGAGTCATGGTCGATCCTGTCCAGGCTGGCCAGGAAGGGCTTCCCGGAGGCCGCCGCGGCCTATGTCTATGGCGTGCTCCTGGCGGAACGAAACAAGCGGCCCGAATCGGTCAAGGCCTTCAGGCGCGCGGTCGAGCTTGAGCCATCGGTGCCGATATACCGCTATCGACTGGCCGAGGCACTCTGGCTGGCTGGCCAGCCCTGCCAGGCGGAGCTGGACGACGCGCTCGCGGCCGCGCCCGATGACGGATGGACCCTGAACCTGTCCGGGCAGGTAGCCCTGCAGCACGGTGACGCACCAGGAGCGGCCGTCCTGTTCAGGCGTGCGGCACGGGCCCTGCCCGATCGATCCGAACCGGTGGTCAACCTGTCGGAGGCGCTGCTCCGGCTCGGCGAACCTGGGCAGGCCAGGGAAGTGCTTGGAACCTGGCCGTCGCGATCTGCAGCGGCCGCCAACCAGCTGGGCACGATGCTGGCGACCGCGGGCGATCTGGCGGCCGCCGTGCAGCTGTACCGTGCATCGTGCGCGCTCAACCTGAAGGAAGTGCTTGTTGTCGATTACCACACCAACCTTGCGGCAGCCCTCATCGAACTGGGGGAATATGCGGAGGCCGAGGAGGCGCTGCGCAGGGTGCTCGAGTCGAGCGACGACGCCAGGGCGCTGATGCTGATGGGTGACGTCTGTGCGGCCTATGGCGACGCGGCGCGGACCGAGCTGTCCTATCGCTCGGCGCTTGAACTCGAACCGGACAATGCCCTGGTCATCGACAGACTGGCCCGCCAGTACCTGTCGCGCCAGCGGTACCCGGTCGCCGGACAGCTGGCGGAACGGCTGCAGGCATACGACCAGGCCGCCGCCGACGCGATCCGGGCGGCGATACGCGCCGCGACCATCGAGACGATCGGCTGTGCCTCGTGCGGCCGATCCTGGGACGTGCCGCGACCGACGCCCGTGGTTCCAAGGACACGGCTCCGCGGGGAGCCACCCGACGATTCGCCGGCCGGCTCGTGTCCGGAATGTGGCAAGACCTTCTGTGTCGCCTGCCGCAAGGACGCGCTGCGCGAAGGCAGGTTCACCTGCCCGGATTGCGGCGTAACCCTGAACCTGAATGACGACCGGGTCCGCTGGATCGTACTGGACCGCATCAGGTCATCGGCCGACTGACGGTTCGCGCCGATGGCACGACCGTCATTGGCCTGGAGCTCATACCGGTCCTCCTGCACCCAGTGACATTGTTTGTTGTTTCATGCTATGCTGTGCGGGCATTAGTATTCCCTCGTCTTATCGGGTTCTTTACGGCATTGAGAGGGAGCCGTTCCGGATGGTGCGAATTTCGCCCTTCACGGAACTGTACCCGGCGCTCAGTCCGTCGCGTCTCGACACCGTGTCGATGCCCGCACCCATCGAGTTCCGATCATCCTAGAGCATATTCTTCTCAGACAGGGAATGGTCAATGTACGCTTCCAGTTACTCTCGCTCAGACTCTCGCAATTCCAGGTCGGCGCCGCGTCGCGCGACAGGCGCCCGGACTCCGGGTTCACACATGCACTCATCGCACGCATCAAAGGGTGCGCATGCCAAGCAGTTCATTCATCCTTCGCGCTTCATACAGGAAGCGCGCCTGACGGAAAAGGTCGTCTACGACGCCGTGCATACCTTTGAGGACTTCGCGGTCCACCAGAAGATTCTTGAAAACATCAGAATCAAGGGCTTTACCGCTCCCTCCGCCATTCAGGACCAGACCATCCCGCTCGTGCTGCAGGGCAAGGATGTCGTCGGCATAGCGAACACCGGCACCGGCAAGACCGGCGCCTTCGCCATTCCGATGCTGCATGACCTGATCACGCACATGGATCATCGGGCCATCATCATGGCGCCGACCCGTGAGCTGGCCGAACAGATCATGGAGGAGTGCTTCAGCTTCGGCAAGAGCTGCGGCCTGCGCAGCGCGCTGCTCATCGGCGGGGCTTCGATGCACCTGCAGCGCCGCGACCTGCGCTACAACCCGCGCGTCGTCGTCGGCACACCGGGCCGCATCAAGGATCATATCCAGCAGGGCACGCTGCCGCTATCGCTGTTCAACTTCGTCGTACTCGACGAAGTCGACCGCATGCTCGACATGGGCTTCATCAACGACATCAGCGACATCCTGTCCCGGGTATCGGCGCAGCGCCAGTCGCTCTTCTTCAGCGCGACGATGGAACCCAAGGTTGCCAAACTGATAGAGCGCTTCGCCAGGAACCCGGTAACGGTCTCCACCAAGGAGGGCGCCACGGTCGACAGCGTCAGCCAGAACGTCGTGTACTATTCGGGCAGCAATGACAAGATAGACAAGCTGCACGATGTGCTCATCGGTGCCGATTGTTCCAAGACCATCATCTTCGACGACACCAAGCGCGCGGTCGAGAGACTCGGACACGAACTGAAGGCGCGCGGCTTCAAGGTTGACGAGATTCATGGCGACAAGACCCAGGCGCAGCGGTCGAGGGCCATCAAACGGCTCAAGAGTGACGAGATACGCATTCTGGTGGCTACCGATGTCGCCGCACGCGGCCTCGATGTGACCGACATTACCCATGTCATCAACTATTCGACGCCCACTACCTGGGATGACTATGTGCATCGCATCGGCCGCACCGGCCGCGCCGGCAAGGGCGGTTGCGCTCTGACATTCCTGCCCCGCGCCTGACAAAAAAAGACCCGCGCGGCGACATGCCCGCGCGGGTTGACTTCCAGATCGAGCCTGTTATTTCTTTATGCGTTCCTTCAGGTCGGCCATCGAGAAGCCGTACTGGTCCTTGAGGTCGCGCAATGGTTTGTCCACCGGTATGTCGGCTAGCAGGCCAAGCTTCGCGATAATCGCCTGATTGCTGGTCTTGAGCGCCGCGCTCAGGTCGGCGATGCTCATCGTGCCCTCAAGGGCGAAGTCAGCTGGCACGACAAACGCCGCCGCTGCCGGCACAGCCGGCGTTTCCGGGACTGTCGATGCGGGCGTCGCAGGAGCCGCGTCGGCGGTGCTCGCCGGCGCAGCGGGCATCAGATCGCCCTTCTCGCCTGCGTACGGCACGCCCAGTATCTTCGCGACCGCCACCCGCACCGCATCCGCCTCGAACGAATCGACGCCGATCAGCTTGCCGGTATCCTTGAGCATGGTATCGGCCGGAATCTTGCTGCCGTCGACGCCAACTTCACGATATAGCCGCTCCAGCTCGATGCCAAATGAGCTGGCCACGGAACCCCAGGTCGACGATCCCTTGATGTCCGTGACATCGAGTGAGCCCTCGGTAGAGAGTTGATTCAGCGTCGGAGCTGTGAAGTGCAGCATGCCGGTGGCCTGCCCTATCGCCGCGGCTCCGAGATAGATGCCGAAACCGATCGCGACGATGGCGCCAACCTTGACCGCCTTGCCACCGAGCGTGGTCACGAGCGAACTCTTCTTGGTCGGGCAGGTCGTGACACATTCCATGCAGGAGATGCATTCCGGGGAGTCGACCGCGCCGGCATGGGACACATCGATGTTCATCGGGCATACGCGGTCGCACTTGGAGCAAGATATGCAGGTGGACTCGATGCGCTTGATCCTGAAGAGCGGTATGCGGCCGAGGATTGCGTTGACGGCGCCCAGGGGGCACAGGTACTTGCAGAATGCCCGTTCATACAGCATCGACAGCACGAGGATCAGCACCAGGATGACGAAGCCCACCGCGAATTCCGCCCAGACGGCGGAGAGCCCCGCCGAAAGGTGGCCGAAGGCGGCCAGCGGGTCGTATGGCCGGATGATCAGCTCACTGGTCTTCCAGGTGCCATAGATGATGCCGACGAGCACCACGTACTTGAGCCAGCGAAGCACCGAGTCGAGCTTCTTTGGCACGGCAAAGTGCCTGCCAAAGATCTTCTTGCCAAGCCAGCCGAAGACGCCCTGCAGGGCTCCGAAGGCGCATATCCAGCCGCAGAAGAACCGTGACAGCACGACGCCCAGCGCGACGATGCCGCCGAAGAGCACCACGGTGCCCGGCTCTATCTTCTTGATCAATTCACCGCCGGCGACATACTTCATCAATGTCTCCAGACCGCCAAAGGGGTCGAGCGCATCGATCGATGGTATGCCTTGCACCCGTTGGTGCAGAATCGTCAGAATGGTCAGGCCACCCAATACGACGCCAAGCGTCACGCGCCTGAGTATCTGGATCTTCGACATGTGTGCAGCCATCAAGGCCTCCTCGTTTTCCGTGTGGTATCAGTATAGTCCATCGAGCACAATATGCCAGTCGCGCTATCGCGGGAAATCCCCGAAGAGAAAGAAGGTCTTGATGAAGTTGGGCTTGATCTGCCCGAAGGCATCGGCGAATCCCTTCTCGTCGCCGCCCGCTAGCGCCGTCCGTGCGTCGTGCAAGATGGAGTCGATCACCTGCCACTGCGCGGCATAGGCCCCCATCGCGGTGCTCGGCAACGACATGGCCGGCAGCAGTCCTTCCATCGCCTTGACCTTGTTCCATCGGGCTATCAGCAGGTCCAGGTCAGCCGCTACGCTCGACGTCTCGGCGGGGGTCATGTCGACCAGCTTCTTCGCCGGTTTGCCGTTGATCAGATCCTCCATCGAATTGTGGAACAGCGTCAGATAGTCGCCGAAATACGGTATGTGCTGGCGCGAACGGGAAGCAAGGAGCACCATTCTGACGGCTTCGAGTGCCTCGTGGGCGGCCGGGCCATCGGAGTCATCGATGATGGCTATATGCGCCTTGGCGACCGCCACCCCGACCATGCCAAGATCATCGGCCCATTCGGCATCGAAGCCAGACTGGGTGGCATAGCGCCCCTTGAAGTCATTCCAGGCAACCTCGAATGCGGCGAAGGCCACCTTGGCCTTCGCCTGCTGGTCGGGCTGACCGGTCAGCCCCAGTGCTGCGATGTACTTCTTGTCCAGCGCGACCATCGATGGAACCACGTCAGCCGGCACGGCGAACGCGCCGGTTGCCACGAGCGCCGTCAGGGCGGCCGCACAGAAGATTCTTCGGGTGTTCATCAACGCTCCAGACCAGCGTCAGGCTGTGCTTCAAGCTCGGCCTTCATCGATCTGAAGGTCTCCGCATCAATTTCGCCACGGGCGAAGCGCTCGGTCAGTATCAGCACCCCCCGCTGGCCGGCGTCAACCGGATCCGCCGTTCGGGTCAGGCGGCTGCGCCGCAGCGCGATGACCGCAAAGACGATCAGCCCGATGACCAGCGCCCCCATCACGATGGCGCCCCAGGGAAAACCAAAACCATAGCCGGGATGCGCCCAGCTGCCACCATTGAAACCACGATACATGTGCAACCTCCATAGGAATCCAAATATATGCACCTTTCTATATGCAATAGCCGTGCCAACTGGCTAGAAGGCTTTCCAGCCGGTTTTCAGGCACGCGTCACCTGGCATTCCAGGTGTGCAGTGGGAACAAAATGCCCCGCGGCGGGAAACTTTTGCCCGCGGGCAGCACGCGACTCGCAGCGGCAAGCGGCGGCGGGCGGACATCAATGCAGCTCCAGCGAGCTTGACTACCCCGAGCAAATGCCTGAAAATTACCGTTGACGGCCTACGATTGGAGTCCTCATGAAAAACAAAATGACCGCAGCAGCGTCGCTCCTTATCGCACTGTCGGTCCTGATGTCGTGTGCCCCCAAGCCACTGATCATAGGGTTTGTCGGGCCGCTGACCGGATCGTCCGCGCCTATCGGGCTGGGCACACGCAACGGCTTCCTGATGGCGTTTGGTTCAGGGCCGGGTGCCGCCCCCGGAAATATTCCGCCCTGCACCCTCGTCGTGCAGGATGACCACAACGACGCCGACCTGTGCCTGTCGGCCCTTGCAGAACTGAAGCACGAGGGTTGCTCCATGGTCATCCTCTGTACCACGAGTCAGGCGGCGACCAAGGCGATACCATGGGCGATGCAGCATGACATGCTGGTAATCACGCCGACCATTTCGACTCCGGTTCCAGGCGTCGACAACTCGCTCTTTGTTCGCATCAACATGGGTTCGGCCTTTTATGGCAAGGCGCTGGCGGACCTTGCGATCGGCCGCCTGAGCAGGAGGCGCGTAGCCCTTGCAGGTGACATGGTCAACGCAGACTATGTCAACTCGGTGATCGATTCCTTCACGAGCGCCTATGCCGCCGCTGGCGGCACGATCTCGTTCACGAAATTCTTCAATTCCAGAACGGGCAAGCCGGCTGAGGGTATTGTGCAGACAATCGAGGAAAACCACAGCGACGGGCTCCTCATCGTTGCGGCGAGTACCGAGGTGGTGCAGATTGCGAAGGAACTCGAACGGGCCGGATCACGGACCCAGCTCCTGCTGCCACCCTGGCCGCTGACCCTCGACCTGCTGCAGAACGGCGGCAAGGCGGTGGAAGGCGCGGTGGCGGTATCGATAGCGGACCTGGAATTCCGTTCCGCGGCGGGCAAGGGCTTCGTTGAGCATTACCTGGCAGAGTATGGGGAACAACCAAGCTTTACCGCCCTGTTCGGGTATGAAGCCGCGGCGATGCTCCGCACCACGCTGGCGACAGGTATCAGACCGACGCCCCGGCTGGTCAAGGACAAGATTCTTGCCATACATGAATTTGAAGGGCTGCAGGGCACCATCCGTTTCGATGCGCATGGCGATGCCGAACGGGACCTGTTCAGATACGTCATCGAGCATGGCCACTACAAGAGCATCGATTGAATGAGCACGTCGGTCACCCTCTCGAGCTACCTTGCCAGCATCATCATGCTCTTCGCCATACTGTTCATGGCGGCCAGTTTCGCGAGCCTGTGGACGCTCAGCTCGACCATGCAGCAATCATTTGCCACGATGAACTCGATCAGCGCCACGCTCGTCGCCAACAGGCTCGACGAGTTCTTCTCGCGGGTTGGCGATTCGACTCGCCATATAGCGGCGATGGCCAGCAGGCGGGACATCTATCCGCCGGAACACCTGCAGGCCTATCTGGAAGAGGGGCTGAAGGACTTTCCGTTCATGGATCGCATCGAGGTACTCGGGCTCGATGGCCGGATCATCGCGCTGGCGCCTGCCGACCCCGGCAGCATCGGCATATCGCGGGAAGGAGAGCAGATATTCGAGTCGGTACGGAAAGCCGCAGGCGGCTACTGGTCAGACTCATACATATCATCGCAGGGCAACATGCCGGCGGTCACCTATGGCATCACCATGGGTGCCAATGTAATCCTGGTCGGCCTGAACCTGAGGTGGATGCGTGACTTCACGTCGAGCACGCTGTCCATGCCCGGTAATCAATTCGAAATACGCCTGACCGACGGCAACGGCATACTCCTCTACCATTCCGACATGCTCCATGTGTTGCGCAGGGAGCGACAGGCAGACTTTCTTCGCGTCCGCCAGTCCGAAGATTCGGCGCAACCGATCCAGGTCAGGGAGGGATCAACCGCGTGGCTCGTCGCCGCCAAGACGCTGCACGGCCCCAGCTGGCATGTGCTCGTGATGTATCCCCAGGACGCATTCTATGCGTCATTGCGGCAGGTGTTGCTGGGACTGTCCGGATTCTCCGTGCTGATCGCCACCATAGGCGTCGTGTTCTGGCGCATGAGACTGCGCAGGGTCTGGACCGCGTTCGCATCGATATCCAGGGAAGCGGGACGGATATCGCAGGGTGATTATGGCAAGCTCAAGGACTTTGGCGAAGGCTTCGTCGAGTTCGTGGAAGTTGGCAAGAGCCTGGACCGGATGGTCGGGGCCATTGGCGAGCGGGAAGGCACGCTCCGGGATCGCGAGCGGGGTTTCGTTGAGATCCTCGCGTCGATCGAGCTGGTCGCGATTACCGTTGACCAGGGCGGGGTTATACGGTACGCGAACCCATACGCGCTCGAGATACTTGGATATGGACTCGACGAGCTCGCGGGCCACACATTCAAATCGATGCTGTGCGAGCCGGAACAGCAGTGCCCCTTTGAAAACGTCCTGATGGGAATCCAGGCATCTATACTGGTGCGTTCGTCCGTGCTGGTGAAGCATGGCGACAGCCGTGTCATCGACTGGAGCATCGTGCGCAACCTGGACGCCGACGGGCGGATAGCCGGTGCGACCGGCATCGGGCACGACACAACCGAGATGATACAGGCCAGGGACCGTATTGAACGGTCACTCGGCGAGAAGGATATCCTGCTCCGCGAGGTGCATCACCGCGTGAAGAACAACCTGCAGGTAGTCGTCAGCCTGTTGTCACTGCAGCAGACCGAGACCAAGGATGAGCAGGTCCTGGTCGCACTGCTCGAAGCGGGATCGCGCATCCACTCGATAGCTCTGGTCCATGAGCTTCTGTACGGCTCCGATGATTTTGGCGGACTCGATTTCAGGACCTACACCGAGTCGCTCGTCGGCAATCTCCTGACCAGTCACGGCACTCCGACGATCCGGTACCGGTTCAGGTTCGAGGGATTCAAGCTGAGCCTCGTCGAAGCGGTACCATGCGGATTGATCCTGAACGAGGCGGTTACCAACTGCGTGAAGCATGCCTTCCCGCCCGAATGGCAGGGTTCCCCGCTTATAGAGTTCTCTGGTGGCCTGCAGAACGATGGATCGGCCATCATCGAGATCCGCGACAATGGAGTCGGATTGGATACGGCTGGAGGATCGCCAACCCGCAAACATCTGGGCCTGACCATCATGCAGGTGCTGGCGGAACAGGTTGACGGCACGCTACGGACCTACACCGATGGTGGCACGGTGGTGGAATTGAGGTTCAGGCCCGGCACGATCACCCGTTGAAGCATGGCAGCAGCGCGGTCTGAAGGCTCGCGGCTCAGTCGCCACGCTCCCGGCTCAGTCGCCACGCTCCCGGGCGTCGTCCTGCTCGGCCGTTCCATTCCTGCGCAGGGCGTCTACGGAGGCTGTCAGCTCCTCCAGAGCCTTTGCGTTGGCATTGAGCCTGTATTCGACCGTATTGAGGACCCAGAATACGAAGTGGTTGAACTTCTGGTTTGCATGGATCATCCACAGCATCTTGATCGAAATGAGGAAGACCCCGACTTCTATGGAGATGGTGGTGGGCAGCGGATGAAAGAGCAATTCGACCCCGAAGAATCCAAGTACCATGACGATGAAGAACACATTGATGATCGTATCCGCCTTGGAGTACTGCACACCGCCAATCTGGCCCATCAGCTGTCTGATCCGGGCCCGCTCGCGATGGAACTCGGCAATATCATCATTGATTGACGCATCGGTCTCGATGTCGGGGTTGTGCGGGCCGCGCCTCGGCGCCGATTTCGCTTGTGTTGCCATGGTACTGCGCTCCTTATGACTACAGCTTGAACGATTTTTCGTCCGTGTCAACTGGAAACTGGCACCATGACGCCTGCGGCCCCTGCTACCGGGCCTTCCGCAGTCGCGGCCCCCCAAACACATGGACCAGCAGCCCTCCCAGGACCAGCGCCGATGCGATCGCGTCGGTAAACATGAAATGCTCGCCAAGCACGATCGCTCCCGCGCTGACGCCAAAGATCGGCACCAGCAGCGAGAAGGGGGCTATCCGGCTCGCACCGTGCCGCATGATGAGCTGGTTCCAGATACCATAGCCAAACAGCGTCGAGAGCACGACCAGGTATGCTATCGAGCCTATCGACGCGACGCCCAGGTGGGCGAGCGAGCCGGCAACGACGGCCGGCCCCTCCAGAATCAGAGAGAGCCCGATGAGCGGGGCGGCCGCGAACACGCTTGACCACACCATCAGTGCGAGACCGTCGGTCCGGGGCATCTTCCTTGCGACGATATTGGCACAGGCCCAGAAGAAGGAGGCGAGCAGCAGCAGTGCCGTCAGTGCCAGCGACAGTGAGCCCGTCTTGCCCGACACGGCGACCACGACAAGGCCGCACCCGGCCACCACCATGCCGGCCACATGGTGCACATGGATACGCTCCTTCAGGAAGCCCGCCGCCAGGAGCGCTGTAAAGAATGCTTGTGACTGCAATAGGATGGAGCTGAGGCCAGCCGGTGCCCCGAGTTTGATGGCGGTAAAGAGGAGGCCAAATTCACCTATGCCCAGAAGCATGCCATACGCGACCAGCCAGGATACCGCCACCTTCGGCCGCTTGACAAACAGCATGGCCGGGAACGCGCTCAGCACAAACCGGATCGCAGCCAGAAGCAGCGGAGGAACCCCGGAGACGCCGACCTTGATGGCGATGAAATTGAGTCCCCATATGACCGAAACCAGCAACGCGCCAAGGAGGGCACTGACGGGAAGACGCTGCGATGCTTCTGTGGTACGCATGGGCGGATTATATAGCCGGCACTTGACGATGGCAACGCAATCGCATCGCGGCTTTCATTTGCTTCCCGGCCCCGTTGTCCGTACCTTTGACGCACGAGGTGTGCCATGAACAAGAACAACAGACTACCCGCCCTCTACATACCGCATGGCGGCGGCCCGTGGCATGTGATGAAGGATTCCTTCGGCAGTGACTCTGGCTACGATGCCCTCGAGGCGTACCTGATCGAGCTGGGGGCGCGCTACCGCGGCAACATCAAATCCATCCTGATGATATCGGCGCACTGGGAAGAGGCCAGGCCGACGATTCATGACGGCAGCAAGCCTGGCATGCTCTACGACTATGGCGGCTTTCCGGAATTCACCTACAGCCTGCAATGGCCGGCACCGGGCAACCCAGCGCTTGCTGCCCGTGCCAACCAGTTGCTGCAGCAGGCGGGGTTCGAGACCAGAACCGAGTCCGAACGTGGCTATGACCATGGCACCTTCGTGCCAATGATGATTGCCTTTCCGGAGGCGAGCATCCCCGTGGCCCAGCTGTCGCTGGTGACAGGACTCGATCCCGCCACACATTTCGCGATGGGCGCGGCGCTCGAGCCGCTCCGTGACGAAGGTGTGCTCATCATCGGCAGTGGCATGAGCTACCACAACATGCGCGGCTTCATGTCTGGCGACCCGCACGCGCTGGACGCATCCAGGCACTTCGATGACTGGCTTGCCAGGACGGTGGCGATAGCCGACCCTGAGCTGCGCCGGGAGGCTCTGGTGCACTGGAAGCAGGCACCCGATGCACTGGCCTGCCACCCACGGAGCGAACACCTCGTGCCGCTGTTCATTGCTGCCGGCGCAGCCGGCTCCGATGCCGGCCGGCGCGAGTACTCCGGCATCCTGATGGGCGTGCACGTAGCCAGTCATGTCTTCGGCGCCTAGAAGCTCAGTCTTGCCCCGACATAGACTCCATCGTTCGCATCGTACTGGCCAAAGTCACCGGAGTCACCCAGGAATATGTACGCGCCGGCGAAGAACTCCAGCCCGTCCGCGACATCCCAGGTAACCTTGGGCTTGACGAGCGCGTCAGGAGCCGCAAGGCCGATGTAGACGAAGACCTCTAGGGTCAGCGTATCATCCAGGTAGGTCCTGCCCACGACAAGGGTAGCGGTATTCCTGACCGCGTCGTCGACCAGGTCCGGCTCATGGTCCAGTATGATGTCCTGTATGAACTGCAGCCCGAAGTTGTAGCCGGCTACGGAGAAGTCAGTGCCGACGAGGTACGCAAGCTCGTTCTTCTCGGCATAGCCTTCGGGGTAGACCATTGGGTTGCCCTGGAAGCGCTTGTTGCCGTAGAAGGCTCCTTCCGAGCGCAAAATGAACGGTCCCAGGGCTCCGGAGACGGCATAGCCGCCGGCGGCGACCTGGTAGTACTCGGGTTTGACGGTGAGCGGCCCCAGGCTCACGACCCTGAACACCGGCGTGTCGTTCCAGAACCAGCCGCCCATCAGCGAGACATCTGCGGCCGGGCCCATCCACGAATACCGGGCGAAATACTCGCCGTTCTGCAGCGACAGGGCCGGCAGCGACCCCGGCTGGATTGTCGGCGTTGTCGCGAAGGGCATCGTCGGCGCCCAGAGGCCGGTGGCGCTGGGGGAGACTGACGGGGTGAACCAGGGCAGCCATACCAGCTCCAGCCCCTGCGTGCCGGCGTGCAGATTGAGTCTGGCGCCGGTCACGGCCAGACGCAATTCCTCGAAATCGGGGATCAGGAACTGTGACATATCCTTGGGCGAGACGATGTCGGTGATGAAGACGCCATCGCCCTTGCCCCAGATGATCTGCTGCTTGCCGACACGGGCGTCGAGCAGCGTTCCGTGGAGATCGATATAGGCTTCCCGAAGCTCCACGGGCTTGACCGTGCCATCACGCTCATAGAGCACAGGATTGGCGTACACGGCCGTGTCGCCGAGCGCGTACGAGAACCGCAGGTCAAACGTGTTCTCGGCAAGGAACAATGAGCCGTCGTCGACCAGCGCGCCGGTCTTGGTCCGCACATAGCCGTTGATGGCCACCCCGTCGTCTGCCAGTGCGGGCAACGACGCAAGCATCGACAGGCCGATGGCGGCCGCCAGCACCCTTCGCATCCTCATCACAACCCCCTCGTCATGGCCAGTTCGGAGAACGAACCGTCCGCGATGCCGGTGTTGATCCGCACATCGCTGAACTCCATCCTGGTGCTGGTGCCCTTCTGCGCGTTGTGCATCTCGGTCTTCGTGATGATCCAGACTCCCGAGACAAGCTCGACAGACGAGACGCGCAGCGTCTTGAGAAGCGCTCCCCGTCTGTCATAGTAATCGCGCTTGAGGCCCACGGATTTCTCCTTGGACACCCAGGTGACGGTCCTGGAATAGAGATCGGCCGGATTCTTCGGCACGCTCTCCACAACCCAGCATTGCTCGCCGTCGACCGTCTCGGTGCCGGTCAGCGTGTGGGCGTCGGCCGAAGGCTGGCGGTCACCCAGGTCGTCATAGGTGAAATCCGAACCCATGAAGTAGTCGCCCCGGCCTTCCGACGATATGCGCTTGACCCGCTTCAGGGCCGGCAGGTAGATCCACTGGTCGTCGCTCTTCCCGGCATCGGCATAGCTCCAGTTCATGAAAGACGTGCCACGGACGTCGGCCGGACTCTGGAACACCATCAGCTTCTTGTCGATCGATCCGTAGGTACCCAGGACCTGCTTGATCGAGCGGACCCGTTCCTTGCCCTTCGCGTCGACGAGCGTCATGGTCAGAAGGCCGCTCATGTCCTTGCCTTGCGGCCGATCATGGACGGCCTGCATTATTGCCATGCCGGTAGGCTCGGCCATGGCGGTGGCCGCGGCGATCAGCGAGAAGACCGCGAATGGTATCCACGTCTTGTGATAGCACTTCATGAGTGATGCTCCTTGATGGAAACGTATGATTTCCTCAATACGAGGAACATGATGGTGACCGTCGCCACAAACGAGGTCAGCATGTTGAGTGACACGAGAGCGCCAACCTGGCGGTTGGGCGGGAATACCGAGAATAGCAGCACCATGAAGCCTGCAATCACGATGGTAGCGTTCAGCAGCACGGCCCTGCCGGTATGGCTCATCGCGAAGCGGGCCGCATCGGTCGCGTTGCCCGTCTCCTTGAGGCGTTCATGGTACCGGTCGATGAAGTGAATGGCATAATCGACACCGATGCCGACCGCTATACTGGAGATCAGCGCCGTCGAGGTGGTCAGCGGAATGCCGAGCAGCCCCATGATGCCGAAGTTGACGGCAATGCTGATGGCGACCGGGATGGAACCGATCAGGCCCAGCTTGATGCTCTTGAACATGAACGCGACGAGCAGGAATACGACCAGTACCGAAATGCCCAGGCTGCTGATCTGTCCGTTCAGGATCAGTCCCGCGAACACCAGGCTCTTGTAGCCGGAACCGGCATAGCGTATCCGTATGCCATGCTCGGCGAAGCGGGCGGCAGTCGAGTCGAAGTACGCAACGACGTTGCCGATGGTCTGGGAGTCGTCGCTCTTCATCTGTACCGTCAGGTTGGCGCCATGATAGTCGGAGTCAACAACCTTCCAGAGGTTGGCCGGATCGCCCGACATCTCGTACAGCAGCAGGTACTGGGCCACCATGTCGGCGCTCTCGGGTATGCTGTCATATTCGGCGCGGTCCTCATGCATCACCTTGTTCATGCGCCGCAGATAATTGGTGATCGACACGGCATCGCCAACCCGATCGAGCGACAGGGCGCCATGCTGAACCTCGTCGAGCAGGGTCAGTACGGCGGGATCCTTGAAGGTGTCGGGCTCCCTGGCATCGAGTATGACATTGAGCGTCGAGGTGCCGCCGAAACGCGCGTTCATGAACGCATCCGTCCTGACGATGTCGCTTGACTTCTCGAAATTCGCGAGGAAGCTCGTGTTGATCCAGACCATCGATATGCCGAACAGCGACAGGGCGACGATCAGCACCGACGCGGTGATCACCGGAGCGGGATGCCTGGTCATCATGTCGGCGAAGCGGCCACCGAAGGAGCTGGCGGCGCGGAGCTCGTGTTCCCCAGCCGTGTCCGCGCTGGTGTGCCTGCGACCCGTGCCGAACAGCATGATGCCGGCCGGTATCAGCAACATCGTCAGCAGCAACGATGCAAGCACGCCGAAGGCCGAGAAGAGGCCGAAGTACTTGACCGGAAAGACCTGCGATGTCAGGAGTGACACGAACCCGGCCATGGTCGTCAGCCCCGCGAACAGGACAGGGCTCCATATCACATCGATGACATTGCCCACGACTTCAGACCTGCCCGCGGCGGGGTGTTCGCGCACATAGTAGTCTATCTGATTGTACAGGTGGATGCCGTAGGCCACGCCGATGGCTATCAGCATCACCGGTATCATGATGGTCACCGTGTAGACAGGCACGCCAAGCCCTACCATCAGGCCGAAGCTCCAGAGCGTGCTCATCAGCACGACCAGGAGGGCGATAAGCATTCGTATGACGCTCCTGAGCACGATGAAGAGCACGAGCGCTATGACGAGTATGACGAGCGGCCCCATCCTGGCCATGTCCCTGGGGCCCAGTATGGCCATCGTGCCTTCGACTATCGGGCGGCCGGCCACATGCAGTGTCTCCGGTCCGCTGAACGAGGCGGCCAGCTTCTGGATCCGGTTGTACAGATCGCTGGAGAAGGTGCCCTTGGCCAGATCGACCTTGATCAGCGTCATCTTCTCGTCGGCGGAGACGAGCCGCCCGTTGATCATGTCGTTGCCCCGGACGCGGTCGCGGATGGCGGCGCAGGCGGTATCGTCGGTCGGAGCGTCGACATAGAATTTGCGCACATCGAGTCCGTCCGCCGTGCCCAGGATGTTGTCGGCCGTGTGTAGCGACGTCACATCAGCGGCCTCGATCTCGTCGAAGGCGACCAGCGCATCCTCGATCCGCGTGATCTTGGACAGCGTGCCCGGGTTGTAGATCGAGTCCGGATGCTCCACCGCTATCAGGATCGCATCGCGGATATTGAAGCGCTCGTCGGCCTCGTCGCTGAACACGAAGGCCGGATGGGTACGCGGCATGTAGGCGTCCAGGTTCGTCTCCATCCGCATGTTCGACGCGAGCACCAGTACCGATGCCACCGTCAGGACGACGGCGATGCCGATCACCCAGACGGGCCGGCGCGCGGCCCACTTGAAGAATCTTCTCATCAGAACCTCCTGTATTGGCAAGTGAGTTATCGATCACTCACTCCTATGGCACGAGTATCCAGGCTGGCCCGGCGCCGGGATCAGCGCTGCGTGAACTGTCGCAAGGCCGAACCGACGAGTCGTTCCGTCCGTTCTTCCAGCGGGAATTGGCAACCCGCAAGCCGCCAGGATGAGACAAGCTGCCGAAAGCCGCCGACCAGAAGCAGCGCCGTCATCGACGGATCGAGGTCCGGGCGCAGCATCCCGCACCGCACGCCGTCGGCAAGCGCCTCCTGTATGATATGCATCGTATCGCCGACTATCAGCGTGATGCGGTCCAGCAACACCTTGTCATTGCGGAACAGATCCTCCGAGAAGAGGACAACGGTCAACGCAGGCTCGCGGGTGAACAGTCGGGCGTGGCCGACAAAGAACGACAGGATGGTCGAGATCGCATCCTGCGCCCCTGCCGGTGGCTGCCTGAGCAACGAGGAACGCGCTGCGGCCATGGAGTCGACCACCGCGGCAAGAATCTGTGACTTCGAGGTGAAGTGACGATACAGGGCCGGCTCCGTAATGCCAATGGCGGCGGCTATCTTCTTCATCGTCAGTTCCTGTATGCCCTCCTCCGCAATGAGGCGGAGGGCTGTCGCCACAATTTCATCCTGCCTGTCGCTCATGATTCCTTCCATGCCAAGTGAGTGATCGATTACCAACATACTGAATAATCATTGCAATGTCAACGGTCAGTGACGCCACCACCGACCATGCCGGCCATCTTCATCCCGCTGGCGCGCGGCGTCGCGGGATGAGGTCCGGAACCACGATTCCGGCTATGGCGTCACGAGCGGAGGCATCCCTGTCCAGAATAACAGGATGCTGAAGTCACGCAGCAGCCTGGCACCAAAGGCCACAACATCGGGCAGATACTCCGGTGGCACCAGAATCTGGCAGTGGCCGAAGGCTGGAACCAGATCGACCTCCTTGAGGAAATCGCTGCTGCCGCTGGCCGCCGCAAGCTCGGCGTACCGTGTCGCATGCGTGGACGGAACGATCGGATCACGTGTGGTGTGCAGTATGACGAGAGGAATGGAGAGCCGCCCCGTGGTCTGATACCAATGTGCCAGGTAGTTGCTGGCATCGGGACGAGAAACCAGTCGCTCGACATCGGTGAGTTCCCCCAGTCCGGGTACGGCATACGTGTCGCCGGTAGTGTCTATGGGGATATGGTCGTGAGTCCTGTCCAACATATCCTCGGTCGCGTGGATGTTGTACCACAGCGCGCCCGCGATCGTCGCAGCAAGCTCGGGAACGAACGAGAGGTTCACTGGTGATGCATCAGGCCAGTTGAATACCGGGTCGTCATTGACGGTGGTCGTGGCCATCAGGAGCGCCTCTGGCCCGTCCTCTGGAGTCATCGCGAAGAGCTGCACGAGCAGAGGAACCATCACGCCGGCGAAAGCCGCACTATCCTCAGGTATATACGGTGATCCGGTCGGATGCGCGTCCATCGCGCCCGTGCCGAGTGCCTCGCGCAAGGCTGTCGCCTGAGGCAGACCAGCGGCGACCAGAGCATCGAGCTCGTCGCCAAAGAATCGTTCGAACAGGATACGGACATTGTAGATGTACTTCACTTCCATGGTGGCTCCCCCAAGGGGGCCACCGATGCAGAGGGCACCGCTGAACAGCTCAGGATTCTTCTCCGCCAGCAGGATTGCAATCATTGCGCCTTCCGATGCCCCAACAAGATACACCTTCAGGGGAGCACCATAGGCGTTGGCAAAATAGTCCCGCAACTGCCGTGTCCGAATCGCTCCATCCTTGATGGCCCACCCATTCTCGGAGAAGCTGGATTGAGCGACCGCATAGCCGTTTGCCACCAGGATCTGGCGCATACCCTCTGTATCATTTGAGAGCCCGACGGGCGAAAGCGGGTTCGTATAGCCGTGGGCATAGAGCACCAGACAATGATTCCATGGAGCCAGCGGCACACCAGGCGGGACCGCGGTTGGTGGCATCCATATCTCGTAGAGCGCACCAGGCCCCAGCACGCCAACCTCATGCTGCACACCGGTCAAGGGATCGACGACCACGGGTGACGTGATGCGCCTTGATACAACGGCATCGTCGGTGATGCTTGACTGGAATGCCGGATTGGCGCATCCCATGAGCGAAAGCAGCAGGATCGCCACGAAAGACACGGCAAGATCCCTGAATTTCATACATCCCTCCTCTGCATGATCCGCCTTGAGCCGATGGGCACCACCGACTCGCGGCAATGACCGAGACGCTCGAGGAACATCGAATGATGGGGATGCGTCAGGAAGGGAAGTCCCGCTTGCGAGTACCTCGGTCTCGTCGGACTTTCGCCCGAGGTGATGGGCCTCTACACTGCAGATCTAGCTGGAACCATGAAGCAGCGCCTCATGGTCGCCACTCGTATGTCCCTCGAGTCGAGTCGGTGACTCTGCGCAGACGCGCCAGCACCAGGCATGATCATCGACAAGCATCGTCTGAAAGCGAAACGACACCGTCTGTCCAAGCCGCTGACGGACACCGGATCCAGCACGGGCGCTCGACGCGTACAGTGCGAAGTATACTGCAAGCCGAATAAAATTCAACAATATTTCTTAATAAAGCATCTCGATGTTAGTCCGGAGTCACCATCGCCGGCCCTAGTTGTACGCGGTGCGCGTCTGTTCGTCGGCCATCGTTGGCGCCAGCCGCCGCTTCCATTCGGGAGCCAGCCAGGTGCCCAGCTTCTCGTGCAGGGCATAGTACTTGGTGGGTATGGGATGCGTGCCAAGCACAACCGTGACGCCGTAGCGCTCGGCCAGGAATCTGGCGAAGTAGTCGATGCTCGGGCACGGCGGGTACCCGACCAGAAGGCCCGTGGCCAGGTGGACGACGGTGGCGCCATTCTTGACCATCTCTTCGCCGGCATACTCGATGTTGCCGCCGGGGCAGCCACCGCAGCTGGTGTACCCCACCAGCTCGACCTGCCTGCCCTGGTATGTCGAGAAGGCGCCCTCGCGGGCCCGCATCGAACGCAGGCACTTGCCACCGGCGCAATTCCTGTACCGGTCGCAGATGATGATACCGACGCGAACTGTCTCATCCATGGTGGGCCTCCCGCAGCGCCAGCCTAGCCCCGTCCGGCGTATTTGTCAAATGCCCGTTTGGGTGCCGTTACCAGGAGACGGTCGCCTTGAGTATGGGACCGTAGTGGAACAGGTAGAATGAGGGCGAGGCATCGACGTGATCACTGTCCACAGGGCCCTTGGGCGTCACGCACATGACGGTCTGGCCGCCAACCTCGAAGCCCAGGCCCAGACCCAGCCGTACCGGGCCAAGGTCACCAACCCACTGCGCGCCGAGTATCAGGTTGTAGTCCACGAGCATCGCTATCTGGGTGGCGCTCCACAGCGTCTTGGGATAATTGGCTGCCTCGATCCAGCCGCGGGCCTCGTCGCTGATGTACGCGAGCCCGACGCCCGCCCGGTCCTGGGTGGCCATCCAGACGGTCAGGCCCTGCATGCCGGCAAAGGTGCCGGCACGCGCGAAGGCCTCGTGGAGAGTGTCGAGGCCAAAGAGGGCGGAATAGATGTGAAAGGCCATGTCCGGCTGGTATGCGGTGCTCTGATCGGCCCACCAGACGGAGTCACGCACAGGGTCATAGGTCAGGATGGTCAGCTGCACCGGCAGCCGGTACGAGGTATAACCGGCGCCAAAGTAGTCGATGCCGCCAGCCTTGGTGTAGTAGAGCAGGTCAACGGCAACAAAGGGATTGTCGAACGGGTACACGGCAGGCATACCCGGAAGGGCCGCGCCGGTCCACACCGCGGTACCCCGCAGCTCGGAAGTCTGGACGCGCAGCGCAAAGCCGTCGTAGTTGATGTAGCCCATGAAGCGGTCGAGTCTGCCGATCAGGTTGTTGTCCACATCGATATTGAGTCCGACCTTGAGGCGCAGCTTCCTCAAGAACAGTTCGCCCTCGTAGGTGGTGCTGGCGGTCTGGTCCATGTCGAGGGTCAGCTGGTTGAGCCGCGGGGTGTCGTAGCCCCACAGGGCGTCACCCAGTGCATTGAAGTCGCCGGAGCCCCAGGTGTTGATCGGCACGATGGAGAGGCTGCCGCTGGTCGACAGCCAGGAGGCCAGCGCGTGCTCGGCGGCCGGCAAGGGCTGGGCGCCGGCCGACAGGGCCGACGCGAGCGCCAGCACGGGCACAAAGCAGAGGACGATGGGCCGTTTCATGCATACCAGTATAGCACGATTCGCGCGTTGACCGTGCCGCCCCACGCCATTATATTGTGTCCATGATCGACGCGACCTCCGGGAACCTGATCGTTTGGTTCCTCTATTTCTCGGTGGCGGCAGCCTTTGGATGGGTGATTGAATCGACCTTCCGGAGCGTTACCGAACACCACTGGGTCAACTCCGGCTTCCTGTCCGGCCCCTTCATACCAATCTATGGCTTCGGCGCACTGGCGCTTGCCGCGCTGGCGCGGGCACTGACGAACGCGCACTGGGCGCTCTTCTGGCCGATACTTGTCGTGACGCCGACCGTCGTGGAATATGTATCCTCGTACCTGCTTGAAAAGGCCTTCGGCCTTCGATTGTGGGATTATTCCAGGGAGCCCTTGAACATTCATGGGCGGATATGCCTGCTCTTCTCCATCTACTGGGCGATCATGACGGTGCTGACGATACACTTCGTCGAGCCGTTTGTGCTGGCACGCATCAGGGCTCTGGGCGAGTATACCCGTGTCTACCTGTCGGGGGCGCTGTCCATGTACTTCGTGATGGATACCGTTGGCTCAAGCAAGGCGCTCATCAATTTCAAGGCCTTTGTCGTCGATCTGCGCGCACTGGTCGAACGCGGAGGCTCGTTCCTGCCTTCACTCGAACTTGACACCAAACGCCTGCCGCGAGAGATCAGGCGCATCGTGAAGCCGCTCAAGTCGTTCCCGACGCTGGTTTCCGAATTGCGCCCATCGCTCGATGCCATACCTGGCTGGATTACCTCGAAGCTCGAATCGATAATTGGAGGCAGACATTTCGGGAAGTAGCTTCGAGCGCATGCCCAAGGAACGGCGCATCCTGCAACGCGACGAGCAGTTCTACAGCCTCGCCCAGGAGATCGTCACATCGGCCGGGTACGATACCATTCGGCGCCTGAGCCATCATGACGCCAGCCTGGCCGACCACTCGGTGGCGGTCGCCTACTATGCCTTTGTCATAGCCAGGGCGCTGGGCCTGCGAAAGAACCTGGTGCAGCTGGCCCGCGGCGCCCTGTTGCACGATTTCTTCCACTACGACTGGCACGTCTCGAAGCCGCGCTCCGGCGGCCTGCATGGCTTTGACCACCCGCGCGAGGCGCTGGAGAATGCAGAAGCCGCATACGGTCCGCTCTCGCGGCTGGAGCGCGACATCGTGCTGCGACACATGTGGCCGCTGACTCCGATTCCGCCGCGGTTTGCGGAGAGCCTGATCGTCTGCATGGTTGACAAGGCGGTCTCGATAGCCGAATCGTGGAAATCGATCAGGAGCGGCAAGGGACTGGGCGTCCTGTAGCCGGAAGGCCTCCTCACATCCCGAGCATGGACCGCAGGAGCGGTCCCAGCGCCGCATTGATGGCGCCCGCTCCCAGAATTGCCCAGAGAGCGTTGATCTTGGTGAAGGCCGCTATCACGAACGCGCCGAGCGCCAGCGCCAGGATGATCGGATCGAGCGACACCGGCCTGAGCACCCACAGGGTCATCAGCATCATCGCGAGGCTTCCAGTCCGTAGCGCCTCGTTCAGCGCATTCTTCTTGATCGAAACCTTGCTGGCCAGGAGGGTCGTCATCGCTATGGCGAAAACAGGAAACGCCACGACAGAGAGCGTCGCCGCAATGGCCATCAGAAAGCCGCCATGATTCCAGCCTATCATCGTGGCGGCGTTCAGCGCGATCGGGCCTGGCGTCGACTGGGCTATGGCGATCAAGGCGCGGAATTGAGCCTCGTCGATCCACATCGGCACGACGGCGTTCTTTATGACGCCGACGACAGACCAGCCTCCGCCAAAGGCAATGATACCGATCTTGAAGAAGGTCCATACCACATTCAGTGCTTCCACAGGGCCTCCAGCACATACAGGGCAACGATGCCGGCTAACAGGATGGGCAGGCTCAAGGACGGGAAGAGTATCAGCAGCATGGTCAGCGCCACCACCTCGATGATGCGGGGAGCCGACCAGTTGCGCCGCCTGGCCGTCCGCCATACCATCGCCGCGACGAGCCCCGGAACGACGGCACCGGCGCCGGCAAGGAATCGCTTGACCGCAGGCAGCGAGCCATAACGCGTGAGCAGGCTGCTCACGATGATGATGGCCAGAAAGGGAGGCAGCACGACGCCGAAGAATGCGGCCACCGCTCCCCAGAAGCCGCAGAGCCGTATCGATGACAGCATCGCTGTCGACAGCGCGCTGGGCCCCGGGTAGGCCTGGGCTCGGGCAAAGATGTCCCAGAAATCGTCCTCGGTCACCCACCCGCGCTTCTGCAGGCCGGCACCAATGACCGGTACGATGGCGTAGCCGCCACCGAGGGTCACCGTGTTGATCCACGCAAACAGCCAGAACAGCCGCCATGGCGTCGGCGGCACCATGGCGGGCGTATCGGCTGCCATCGCTACGGGCGCTCCGCCCGATCGGCAGCCGGCGCGGCAACGCTCGTCGCGGTAGCCAGTTCGACCTCGGTCGCTATGTGGTCGGCATCCTTCTGGACGGCCTCCGGCAATGCCATCCACCGGATGGAGCGGGCCTGGGCCACTTCCTTGCGCCAGGAAAGGCTCGCCAGGAGCGGCAGCCCGAGGTGGGCGGCGGCGCCGGCGCTGCCATCATCGAACAGCTGCACCACCTCGCCGCAGCCAGGGCAAACCAGCGTCCGCATGTTCTCGACGATGCCAAGCACCGTGGCATTGAGCATGCCGGCCATCTTGACCTGCTTCGAAACGATCATCGAGACATAGTCCTGCGGGGTAGCGACGACGACGATGCCCGCAAACGGTATGTTCTGGAACGCGGTCAGGGCGATGTCAGACGTTCCGGGCGGAAAATCGACAATCAGATAGTCCAGGTCACCCCAGTTCGTGTCAGCCCAGAACTGCTCGATGGCCTTGGCGAGCAACGGTCCGCGCCATATCACCGGCTCGTCTTCGTGTTCATTGAACAGGTTGATCGACAGCGCCTTGATGCCCTCCTCGTTGACAATGGGAATCAGGCGTTCGCCATCCGACTCGGCGCGGAAGCTATCGATGCCGAGTAGCCTCGGGATGCTCGGCCCGGTGATGTCGGCGTCGAGTATGCCGACCGAGCGGCCACGCGCCGCCAGGGCCTCCGCCAGCAGCACGGCCACGGTCGATTTGCCGACGCCGCCCTTGCCGCTGGCGACACCGATGACTCGTTTGATCCTGGGATTTATCTTCTTTTCCGGAACCAGATCCATGAAAGACTCCTTGAGGCGCAGAGATATATGGTCAATCAGCATGTTCGACTGGCTGTTTGTGATCATAAGCCCAAAAAACAGGGGGCCGGGATTCGACGCGGGAACAAGTATAGAGAAGAGTACGCCGGACGGCAAGCTCCACTGCGGAATTTGGCGCTTCTCGATTTACGACTTATATTCTAATAATTGATACAGGGAGACGGGCATGCACAAGGGAAAAGCATCGCTTTCGCTGCTATTTTCGGTTGTATTCATGGACATGGTTGGCTTCGGCTTCATCATTCCGCTCATACCGGATTACGTACATGAATTCGGCGGAGCACCGGCGCTGGCCGGCATACTGATGGCCAGCTACGCGCTAGGCCAGTTCTTCGCGGCGCCCCTCGTTGGCAGGCTATCGGACCGGTATGGACGCAAGCCCTTGCTGCTGTTCTCCATTGGCGGCACCTTCCTGTCGTTGCTGCTGCTTGGATTTGCCCGATCATTGCCGCTCATATTTGCGAGCAGAATTTTGGACGGTCTGACCGGCGGGAACATCACCGTGGCCCAATCGTACATCGTCGATAGTACCGACGAGAAGTCCAGGGCTCGGGGATTCGGCATCATAGGCATGGCCTTCGGTCTCGGATTCATCATAGGGCCGCTGTTCGGGGGCATCCTGTCGCAATTTGGGCTGTCGACACCGGCATTCGTCGCGGCCGGCATAGCGGCCGCGAATCTCCTGCTGATTACCCTCATGCTGCCGGAAAGCCTGTCGGTAGAGCGCCGCCAGGCGCTTCATGAGAATCCCCGGCGCGCCTTCTCGGGCGCCCTGTTCATGGAAACGCTCAGGCGCAGGGGAACTGGCACGGTACTGCGGATGACCATGGTCTATTCCTTCGCCTTTACGATGTTCGAGAGCATGTTCGCGCTGTTCGCCGCCGAGGCGCTGGGCGTGGGGCCGAGCGAGCGCGGGTGGCTGCTCGCCTACGTCGGGGTGCTGGTGGCCGCTGTGCAGGGAGGCGGTGTCGGCATGCTGGCGCGACGATTCGACGAGCGGAGGCTGGCCATGGTCGCCATCACCGTGGCTGCGGGATCGCTGGCGCTGTACTCAATCGCCCCATCGGTTCCGGCCCTGATGCTCGCACTGGTACCCTTGAGCCTCGGCTCAGGAGTAGCGAGCACCATGCTTCGCACCCTGCTGACCAAGAGTGTGCCCCACGAGTCGTCGGGCGGCATACTCGGCGTGGCGGCGTCGCTGGACAGCATCAACAGGGTCCTCGCCCCGCTGGTGGGTGGATTGATGCTGGGCTGGATCGGGCCTCGCTCGCCGGGGCTACTGGCGGCCGGGCTGGCAGGTGTGGTAGCGTGGTATGGCTGGCGCCACCTTGTGCACGAAGACTGCCTGGCCATGGGCGCCGTGGCGGATGCGTGCGCGGAAGCATCGCAGGAATAAGGAGTCATCGCATGCACAAGACCATTGTCGTCTATGTGACAAGAAGCGGGAACGCGAAGAAACTGGCCGAGATGCTAGCGCTCCTGGCGGGCACCACGGCCGTGCAGATAGTTGACCTGGTCAATCGCAAGGGCTTCTTTGGCTACATGAGAGCCGGATTCCATGCATCCACGAAGAAGGCGACCCCGATTCGCGATCCGCTCGTCGATCTGAGCTCCGCCGATACGGTCGTGATGGTCCAGCCAATATGGGCCTCCGGCGTGGTGCCGCCGCTGCGCACCTGGCTGAGGTCACACGAATCGGAGCTTCGGGACAAGAGACTCGGCCTGTTCACCGTGTGCAAAGGCAGTGACGCATCCGCGGTGAAGCTGGCCTTCGAGGCGGAATTCCGCCCGCTCTCCGCCTTTGGAGGGGCCAAGGAGGCCGACGACGAGGCGACCAGACGGAGCGCCTGTGCGGCATTTGTCGCCGCGCTCGGCTAGCCTCGAGTTCGAGGCTGCGGGCAATCACTACTGCATGGATACAACGCGAGGTGCGCGCCGTGAACATACTTGAACTGAAGGGCGTGACACTTGCCAAGGAAGGCAAGGTGCTGCTCGATTCACTCGATATGGAAATATGGAGAGGCCATGTGCACGCGATCATCGGCCCGAATGGCGCCGGCAAGTCGACGCTGGCCAACACGATCATGGGCCTGTCCGGTTATCGCGACATTGCCGGCGACATTCTCCTCGATGGTTCCTCGATCAAGGGTCTGGGCGTCGATGAGCGGGCACGCCTTGGCATGACACTCGTCTTTCAGGAACCAGCCCGGTTCGAGGGGCTGGGCGTGGCACAGTTCATTCTGGCCGGCTCCAAGGACAAATCGAAGAAGGTGCTGGACACCGCGCTGCAGATGGTCGGCCTCGATCCGGCCAGATACTCGGCCAGGGCCGTCGACAAGACGCTCTCGGGCGGAGAGCGCAAGCGGATAGAGCTGGCATCGATACAGGCCATGAAACCACAGCTCGTGCTGATGGATGAGCCCGACAGTGGCGTCGACATCGATTCGGTTCCCTACATCTTCGAGATCATCAAGGAGCTGAAGCGGGAAGGCTCGACGGTCATACTGATAACGCACAGCCCCCAGGTGCTCAGACAGGCCGACCACGCCTTTCTCCTGTGCGGCGGCCGGCTCGTCGACAAGGGACCAATGGATACGATGTTCGATTACTTCAACGGCACGTGCATACCGTGCAGGCATAAGGGCAAGCCTGCCCAGGAAATACGGCTGTAAGGGTGCATTCGATGACAGAAGAACTGACGCAGGCGCAGAAGGACGAGCTGATAGGCGAACTCCTTTCCAGCATCAACGAGCACAAGTATGGGCCTGACATAGCGCACATCGAGATTCATGGCAACGAGGTCCTGGGAACACAGCTCGTGGAAGGACTCGAGGTGACATCGAGGTCCATACCGGACGGCGTGGAAGTGTTCATACGAGTCCGCAAGGATACCACCATCAAGAATCCGGTGCATTTCTGTTTCGGCGTCCTGCCCGATACCGGCACCCAGAATATCGTGTCGCATACCGTCATAGAGGCCGGCGCCAGCGCCAGCTTCATGGCCCACTGCACCTTCCCCAACGCCGTACGGGTCAGACACGTGATGGATGCCGACATGGAAATTCAGGAAGGCGCCAGGCTGAGCTACCTGGAGCGCCATGTCCACGGCCCGGAGGGCGGCGTCACGATCGTTCCCAGAACGCGGGTCGTACTGCGCGATCGCGCCCGCTTCTCGACCGAGTTCGAACTGATCAAGGGCGCCGCCGGCGAGATAGACCTGGACTATGAGGCCGAATGTCAGGCCGACGCGGTTGTCGACATGAAGACCCGCATATTCGGCAGGGGCGTGGACCGGATCCACGTCCGCGAGGCGGCCATGCTCCGCGGGGCATCATCGGTCGCGGTGCTGACCAGCCACATAGCGCTGAAAGACGATGCCAACGCCATCATCGACAGCGAGATTGTCGCCGACGCGCCGTATTCCCGGGGGCATGTGGACTGCAAGGAGATCGTGCAGGGCAATGCCAGGGCGCGGGCGGTGCCGATAGTCCAGGTCAACGATCACCGTGCGCATGTCACCCATGAGGCGGCCATAGGTTCGGTGGACTCGAAGCAGCTGGAAACGCTGCTGAGCCGCGGCCTGACAGAAGACGCGGCTACCGACATGATCATTCAGGGATTGCTCCGCTGAGCATGCCGAGAGCGGTGCACATCGAAAATCTTGACAATTGTTTCTAAACATTGCAACCTATATGCATGGATGAACGAACACGTACGCGCCTGCAGTTCCGGGCCGACATATTCAAGGCCCTTGCCCACCCGATGCGCATACTGATGCTGGAGAAACTGAAGGAGCGTCCCCGGTGCGTCTGCGAGCTGGCGGCCGAGTTGGGCATAGACAAGTCTGTCGCGTCGAAGCACCTGAGCCAGCTCAAGAACGTTGGCCTGATAGACGATTCCAGGCGCGGCACCCTGGTTGAATACCGGCTCGTTGCCGCGTGCGTCCTGGAGACGGCCAGCTGCGCGGAGCGGACGATTATCCAGGCCCGGCGGAAGCGGCTCGACGCGATTGATGGCTGACCGTGCGCCCCGTTCCATACCTTCTGCCCGGCCGTTCGGTGGCGCCGCACCTGGCTGTCGAGTCGCTGCTGCTCGATGCCGAGGCGCACTCCGACCCGGTCCTGCTCTTGTACATCAATGATCGGTCGGTCATCGTGGGCCGCAACCAGAATCCCTGGCGCGAGGTGGCGCCCGGATCCACCGCGCCGGTATACCGACGCATTTCGGGCGGCGGCTCGGTCTTCCATGATACCGGCAACCTGAACTGGGCACTGATCGTACCGCGCGCCAGTCATGACCCCGACGCAGAACTGGCCATGATGGCCGAGGCCGTCTCTGCCTGCGGCGTGCCGGTTGAGCCGGGCGAGCGTGGCGGTCTGTACTGCAGCGCTTCGACTGGCCACGGCGGCAGGAAGGTATCCGGAACGGCACGCCGCATCGGCTCTCGGCGGGTACTGCACCATGGAACGCTGCTGGTCACGACCGATCTTGCCGACATGGGTGCGTGCCTTGGCGGCGCGCCTGGTATGGAAGACCATGCGGTTGCCTCGGTTCCCGCGCGCGTCGTCAACCTGGCCGATGTCAACCCCGGCATGTCGACAGGAGCGCTGATGGAGGCAATCTGCCGCAGTGTGGCGGGGGCGCCCCCGGCTCAATTTCCGCTGGCCGCGCTGCCGCCGGGGCGGCTGGAAGCCGAGACGGCCCGGTTCGCGTCTGAGGAATGGATCTACGGCTCGACCCCGCCATTCGTGCAGACCGTGCGGACGGCCCGCCATTCGGCGCGCATCCTTGTCACGGACGGCATGGTGCAGGAGCTGACGATCGTGCCCGCGGTCATGGACACCGGCCGGTTCCTCGGGGCGCGCTATGAGAACCGGCTGGTGGACCGGGTGCTGCGGCTACTGTCAGACATCGAGAGTGGGACAAACCGGAACTAATCGGTATACTGCAGCGAACACCGTCTGCGGCCGCGGGACTGCCGCCCGCGACGGTCATGCATTTTCGCACAAGGAGCGATGACGATGGGTGAGCGTGCTTTTGATGTGGTGATTCTTGGAGCCGGCCCCGGTGGGTATGTCGCGGCCATCAGGGCGTCCCAGCTGGGACTGAGCGTGGCTGTCGTGGAGAAGGACCTTCCAGGAGGCGTCTGCCTGAACATTGGCTGCATTCCGTCAAAGGCGCTGATCCACCAGGCCAGCGTCTTCCACGACGGCACGGCGCTCCTCAAGAAGACCGGTGCCACGTTCGACCTGTCGGGCTTCGATTACGAAAAGGTCTGGAAGTCATCGCGACTCGCCGCCGACAGGCTGTCCAAGGGCGTGCAATACCTGCTCAAGAAGAACAAGGTTGAATACCTGCGCGGGACCGGAACACTGATCGATGCCAGGACCATACGCGTCGATACGGGCAGCTCCACCGAGACGCTCCAGGGCAAGGCGCTGATCGTCGCGACTGGCTCGCGGCCGCGCTCGATACCCGGATTCACCGTCGATGAGACGTCGGTGCTGTCGTCGACGGGACTGCTGATGTCCAATCACCTGCCCGCATCGATCGTGATTCTGGGAGCCGGGGCCATAGGCATGGAGTTCGCCTATGTGCTTTCGTCGTTCGGCGTCGCCGTTACCATCGTCGAATTGATGCCACAGGTGCTGCCGCTCGAAGACGAGGAGACGGCCAAGGTCGTCGAGAAGTCGTTCGGCTCTCGAGGGGTAACGATACACACAGCCGCCAAGGCCGAGAAGGTCGAGAAGACCGGGTCGGGCTGCGCCGTCCATGTCGTGCTCAAGGATGGCACCGCGTCGGTCATCGAGGCGGAACAGGTGCTGGTGTCCATCGGCAGGGCGCCGAACACCGAGAACATCGGGCTCGAGGGGCTCGGCATCAAGCTGAACCGCGGCTATGTCGAGACGGGCGACTACTACGAGACCGCCGCCGCCGGCGTCTACGCGATCGGTGACATAACGATACAGCCCCAGCTGGCCCATGTCGCCTCCAAGGCGGGCGAGATTGTGGCCGAACATGTCGCGCACCTGCTCAAGGGCAGCCCCGAACCGGAAGAGTCGCGCATCAATCCGAATCTGATACCAAGCGCCGTCTACTGCGAACCGGCAGCGGCGTCGTTCGGGCTGTCGGAGAAGAAGGCCAAGGAGCAGGCGCTGCCCTACGAGGTGGCCCGGTTCCCGTATCGTGGCATCGGCAAGGCGATGGCCACCGAGGCTCCGGACGGGCATATCAAGATCGTGTTCGCGCCTGAGACCGGCGCGATACTGGGCGCGGCAATCGTCGGCATCGGCGCGACCGATACCATACACGAACTGCTGCTCGCCTCGAGGGCCGAACTGACGCTCGACGACGTCGCCGAGATGATACATGCCCACCCGACGCTGTCCGAAGGCATCATGGAGGCCGCCAAGGCGGGCCTTGGCAAGGCCATCCACATATAGCGGCCTGCTAGGGCTTGCTGGCCATCAGCGCCAGGCAGTCGTAGACCATGCGTCCGCCCTGGTACGTTACGGAGCCGCGGCGGACGATGCGCCAGAGGCCATTCTGTATGGCGCCATCGGCCTCGAGCCGCTCCGGGACGTTCGCGGCGCCTTCCAGCATCGTCAGCAGCTCCTGGTTCTGGGTCAGCACGAGCGGCTTGAGTCCGGGGCCGGCGACGATCGACACCGGCTCGATGATCAGATGCGACAGGTCGCTGACCGGCTGGGTCGCCAGGGCGGATTTGGCCTGCAGCCTGATCATCCTGGCGCGCGCGTCCGGCCCGACGGTCTCCTTGCTGGCGGCTATCAGGTCGAGCAGGTAGTTGCGAACATCGTTCAGCTCGCGTATCGATGACAGCTTCTCGATGTCCGGCGATGACTTGAGCACCTTGGCCATGACCGAGATTTCGCGCAGGTAGTGGTTGCGCTGGTTCGATGGCACCAGGTACATCGCGATGATCGATATGGGCAGCCCATCCTGCGATCCATACTGGATGCCGGTCGGACTCCAGCCAACGACGCACATCAGGTCTTCCTCGAAGTCCACCCTGGCGTGGGGACAGGCCCAGCCCTTGCCAAGCGCGGTGTTGGTGGCCCCTTCGCGGGCCATCACGTTGCCGACGACATCGGTACCCGTCGGAATCTGCGGGAACGCCTCGATGATGTGTGCCAGGAACTGCAGCGCATGGTTCTTGTCATTCTCGGGCAACTCGAAGAGCCGACCTTCCTGCAGTGCGTCAAGTATGGTATCCATGGTCAGACTCCTTCAAATCGATTCAGGAACCAGCGCTTCACCCTGTGGGTCAGCGTGGCATAGAGGAACAGGAAGCCCCCGATCCACAGCCAGTACAGCGGTGGCAGCGCCACGAGTCCAAGCGCGGCGGCAAACGGCGAGTATGGCAGCCATATTCCCAGGCTCATCACCGCCAGCGTTGTCAGCATCATCGGCGCCGACGCGCGGCTCTGGATGAACGGTATCTTCCTTGTCCTGATGATGTGCACGATCAGCGTCTGGGTCAGCAGCGACTCCACGAACCAGCCCGTCTGGAACAGGTGGACGAGGCCTTCGCGATGCAGGACCGACAGCGCGGGATCGGTCGAGGCGCCGACCTTGAAGAAGAACCACATCAGCGCAAAGGTCGCGTAGTCGAATATCGAACTGATCGGACCTATGAACATCATGAAACGCTTGATGTTCGCTATGTTCCACTGTACCGGCCTGGCAATCTGGTCCTGATCGACATTGTCCATCGGTATGCCGGTCTGGGAGAAGTCGTACAGCAGGTTGTTGGACAGTATCTGCAAGGGCTGCATGGGCAGGAACGGCAACAGGTAACTGGCGCCAAGCACGCTGAACATGTTGCCGAAATTCGAGCTGGCACCCATCCTGATGTACTTGATGATGTTGGCGAATATCCTGCGCCCTTCCATGATGCCTTCCTCGAGCACCAGAAGGCTCTTCTCCAGCAGCACGATGTCGGCCGCTTCCTTGGCCACGTCGACGGCGGAATCGACCGATATGCCTACGTCGGCGGTCTTCAGGGCCATCGCGTCATTGATGCCGTCACCCATGTAGCCAACGACATTGCCCTGCGCCCGCAGTTCCCTGACAATGTCCTGCTTCTGTCCCGGCGAAAGCTTGACGAAGACATCGCACGTTCTGACGCGCTCGGAAAATTGCGCAGACTCCAGGCCTGCCAGCTCCGAGCCAGTCATCGCCTTCTTGAACTCGATGCCGACATCCCGGCACACCTTCTCGGTGACGAGCCCGTTGTCTCCGGTCAGCACCTTCACGTGCACGCCAGCATTACCCAGGAGCCGCACCGCCTCGAGCGCGGATTCCTTGGGCGGGTCCATGAACGCGATGTAGCCGAGCAGCACGAGCTGGCTCTCGTCCTCGACCGAGAAGACGCTCCTGGACCTGGCGAACTCGCGGTACGCGATGCCAAGCACCCGAAAGCCTTCACGGTTCAGCTTCTCCACCTCCTCGAAGAGGTCGGCGCGTATCATGTCGATCAGCGGATAGATCTCCTCGTCGATCTGATAGTGCGTGCAGCAGCTGTATATCTCCTCGACCGCGCCCTTGCATATCAGGACGTTGTCGCCTTCGTATTCGACGACGACCGACATGCGCCGGCGCTGAAAATCGAACGGCAGCTCGTCGACGAGCCGGCATTCATCGACGTTCAGATCGACATGCTCGATGACGGCCCGGTCGAGCAGGTTCTTGAGGCCCGTCTGGAAGTAGCTGTTCAGGTAGGCGTAGTTGAGCACCTCATCGCTCTTGTTGCCGATGATGTCCACATGGTGCTCGAGTACGACCCGGTCCTGGGTCAGCGTGCCGGTCTTGTCGGTGCACAGGATATTGATGGCGCCAAGGTTCTGGATTGACGGCAGCTTCTTGACGATGACCTTCTTGCTGGCCATCGCGAGCGCGCCCTTGGCAAGATTGACGGTTACGATCATCGGCAGCATCTCGGGCGTCAGGCCCACCGCCACCGACAGCGCGAACAGCAGCGCCTCCAGCCACTGGCCCTTGGTCAGGCCAACGATCAGGAACACCGCGCTGACCAGCACGAGCATGAAGCGTATCATCAGCCAGGTAAAGGCGCGTATGCCCTTGTCAAAGCTGGTTTCGGCGCGCTTCTCGCTGAGCTTCTTCGAGACGGCGCCAAACAGGGTCCGGGTGCCGGTGTTGATGACCACGGCGCGTGCGGTGCCGCTGGTCACGCTGGTGCCCATGAAGCATGCGTTGGTCAGCGCCAGCGCCGACTGGCGTGGCGCGGAATCGATGGCGGTCTTCTCCACCGGCATCGACTCGCCGGTCAGGGCCGACTCACTGACGAAGAAGTCCTTGGCAAAGATCAGCCTGACGTCTGCCGGCACGATCGAGCCGGCCTGCAGCACGACGACGTCGCCAGGCACCAGCTCGGCCATCTTGACCTCGGTCTCGACACCATCGCGCAGCACGTACGAACGCGACTGCACGCGCTTGCCGAGCGCCTCGACCTCGTGGTTCGAGCGCTGATCGAGTATGAACGACAGACCGACGCTGAGGAGTATCATCGAGCAGACGATGATCGCCGAGACCAGCTCGCCCATCAGGGCCGAGACCGTCGCGATGATCAGCAGCTGCAGTACCAGCGGGCTCCTGAAGCGCTCGAACAGGTCGGCGATGAGGCTCTTGTGGGGTGCCTTTGAGAACTCGTTGGGACCAAACGACGACAGGCGCTTGTCCGCTTCCTTCCCGTCGAGGCCCAGGGCCCGCGCATCGAGACTCGCATACATGTCCGTGACCGGACACGTGCAGAGCTCGACGAGACGCTTCTCGTCGACGCTGGAAACCGCCCGCGCGTTGGCAAACGGCTTGGGCTCAGCGCCGGAGGAGTCTCCATGATGTTTCTTCTGTACCCAGGAGAACAGGGGCATAACTCACCTCGTGCAATGCCGCGAACCCGCAAGCCAGAGGTGAATGGTGGGCAGAAATCAGGTGGTGAGCCTGCCTGATTCGTCACCGGCTACAAGGGTTCTAGGTTCTGGAAATGGATCTTCCGCCTCAGTACGCTGATCATCTGCAATGGTAGTTATACAACTATGACTTCCGTCAGGATTATCCATGACTTTCCCCCCTTTCACCGATAATGAAGGCCGCCATGCGGCTTCGCACTCAGTATGTACCACAATGCTCGGCGTTTCAAGCGGATTCTTCCGCGCGGCCCTGGAATTGTGGCGTCGCCGTCATCATCGAAGGCGACCGATCCGCTCGTCATCGATCCTGCCAAGCAGGCGCAGAAGGCCATCCAGTATGGTCAGCGGGTGCGGTGGGCATCCCGGGATGAAGAGGTCGACCGGCACCACCGATGCGGCGCCGTCGTTCGCCTCGGGATGTCCGCTGAACGGCCCGCCCGAAATGGCACAGGCGCCGACCGCGATCACGATCCTGGGGTCGGGAACCGCGTCATAGGCCTTCTTCAGCGCAAGTTCCATGTTCCTGGTAACCGGTCCCGTTATGAGAAGGCCATCGGCATGCCGCGGCGAGGCGACAAACTGGATGCCAAAGCGCCCCAGATCCCAGCCTATCGTGCCGAGCACGTTGACGTCCGCCTCGCAGGCGTTGCAGCCCCCCGCGCTGACCTGCCTGAGCTTGAGCGACCGGCCCAAGAGCCGCTTCATCGCGGCGTCGAGCTCGCCGGCAAGCCGCATCGTCGCTTCCTGCTCCGAGAGGATCAGGTCGGCGCGCGAGCGGACGGACAGGCGATAGTCGTTCTGGAAACTGATGGCATGCTCGGGGCAGGCCCGCTCGCAATCGGTGCAGAAGAGGCACCTTCCCAGGTCGACCGTGTGCTGGCCGCCGCCGCCACCGATCGCCCCGACGGGGCAGGCATCGATGCAGACCGTGCAGCCGGCAGGGCATGCGCCGGTCCGGAACAGCGGACGCCCCCTGAAGCGGTCAGGCAGTTCGGGGGGCTTGCCCTTTGGAAACGCGATGGTCCGGTATCCTTGCCGCATGCGGGCATACAATGCTTTGAACACGATGTTCCTCCACGCCAGTCACAGTATCGATACGGTCGGCAGCGCTATAGGTCATGCCCGCAATACGATAGATTGAAGCTCTTGTTGCATACCGGAAAGTCGGATATCTCCTGGTCGCGCAGGGCATACGCCAGGCCGAACCAGTTATGGAACGAAGGATCGACGACCTTGTACCGCGAGAACCGGCCGGCGGCATCGGTCAGCGCGACATGGCACAGCTCTCCGCGCCAGCCCTCCACGAGGCTCACCGCCAGGCTGTCTGGCGCGAGCGGACCGGGGGCCACCGTCACGACGGGGTCTCCAGCCGGAAGGCTTCGCACCTGTTCCCTGATGAAAGTGATCGATCGCTGTATCTCCATCCAGCGCACATAGGCCCGCGCGAACACGTCGCCGGTGTCATAGGTGGACACGGGAATCTGGGCCAGGCGATAGATGCCGGAAGGCTGGTAGAACCGGGCATCACGGGACAGGCCAGAGGCGCGGGCAGCGGGGCCGACGATGCCGAGCTCCTCGGCGACGGCCTTCGGAAGCACGCCGGTACCCTCGAAGCGAGCCATCACCGATTGCGTCTGCCAGAGCAGGTTGATGGCGATCGCCGTCTCCTTCTCGGCAATGGCGAGCCGGCGCAGGAGTTCCGCCTGGCGGGCTGCATCCATATCGAAGCCGAGTCCAGCCGGCCGCAGGATGCCGCGCCCGAAACGGTTGCCGCAGAGCAGCGCCGTCATGTTCAGGAAATCACCGCGTATGCGGCCACAGAAGCTGGCCGTTGGCAGGTAGCCGACATCGCCCGACAGCGCTCCAAGATCGCCTACATGGTTGGCCAGCCGCTCGAGTTCCAGGAGGACCGCGGCGAGTGCCTGGGCCGGGGCGTTCTTCTTGCGGCCCATCAGCGATTCGATGATCTGCGTATAGGCGGTGGCATGGGCGATGGTGGAATCGCCGGCCAGGGTCTCCGCATAGTGCAGCGACCGGGCATCCGGTCCGCCAACCAGAGCGCGCTCGATGCCGCGATGCTGGTAGCCCAGCGCTATCTCAAGGTGGAACACCTGTTCGCCATGGCACTGGAAACGGAAGTGCCCTGGCTCGATGATGCCGGCATGAATCGGCCCGACGGCCACTTCATGCACCTGTTCACCCTCTACCCGGTAGAAATCGCCAACGCCGGGCAGGATTGGCTCGCCGGCAGCGCGGCCCCAGGCATCGCGCCCGGTCCACGAGTGCTGGTACCGGACAGGCTTGAGCCACGGATGCCCCTCCGGGACGATGCCGAACTGCTCGGCCAGTTCCCGTTCGAAGAGGTGCACCTGCTGGCAACGCGGAGTCAGCGATGGATACGAGCCGCCGGCGATGGTCGTCGTGCCGACGGAGAGCCGGCTGTGCCGGTCATCGGCCACTACCGCATACAGCGCCGTCGCATCGGCTGCGCCCTGCCCCGCACCGAACAGCGCGACGACGCGCTTGCCTTCGGCCACGCCATCGATGATGGCCTGTTCAAAATCGGCAAGCGCCAGGCTCGCCAAGGCATCGAGCCGCACCAGGTTGCTGCCTGGCACCTCGGTAAAGCCATTCTGTACCGGGTTCATGGTCTGCTCCCCAGAAAACGCACCGCATCGTCAAGCAGGCCCCGGAGCGGAGCCGGGATGAAGACGCCGAGCAGCAGCACCAGCGTCAGCAGCACGACGACAGGAGCCGTCGTATGCCAGGCATCACGATACCGCGTCGGTGGCAACTCGGCCGGCACGCGTCCCTGCACCACCTTCAGCACCGTCTGGCCCATGCCTATGAACACAACCAGCAGGAAGACCAGGAAGAGCCCGGCGACCAGGAATCTGCCGGACGCGAAGGCGCCATTGAGTATCGAGAACTCGCTGACGAATGGACCGAACGGCGGCGAACCGGTTATGGCAATGAAGCCGGCCAGGAAGAGCCCGGCGGACACTGGCAGGCGTCGCAGGGCACCTTGCACCACATCGGTATTCTTGCTGTTGTAGGAGCGATGGATGTTGCCGGCGGACAGGAAGAGGACGCCCTTGGTCAGGCCATTGGTCATGATGTGCAGCATCGTGCCGAACAGCGCGGGCAAGCCGATGCCCAAGCCAATCATCAGGATACCCATGTGCTCGACGCTTGAATAGGCGAGCATCCGCTTGAAGTCACGCTGGCCGACCATGAAGAGCCCGGCTACGGCCATCGAAAGCAGGCCCATGAACAACAGGATGCGCTGGATGAATACCGCCTCGCCGGCGGCCATGGTTATGTGGTAGATGCGCAGGAACGCCAGGAAGGCGCAGCTGGTCACGCCACCCGCCAGAATCGCGCCGACGACGCCAGGAGCCTCGCCATACGCGTCCGGCTTCCAGGTGTGCATCGGGGCAAGGCCCATCTTCGTGCCATATCCGACCAGGAGCAGTATGACGGCCGCGCGCAGCCAGGTTCTGGACAGCGCCGGCGCCGCAGCCAGCAGCTCCTCGTACTGCAGTGATGGGGCGGTTCCCGCAGCCATCGCCGAATATGCCAGGAAGAAGGTGCCAAGCAGGGCCAGCGCGATGCCGACCGAACCGACCAGCAGGTATTTCCAGGTCGCCTCGATGCTCAGCTTCGAGTGGTTGAAGTATATCAGCGGCGCGGTGGACAGCGTCGTCGCCTCGATGGCGACCCACATCAGGCCCAGATGGTGCGACCACGTGACGAGCCCGATGACACCGAGGAAGATCAAGAGGCAGCTGACGAAGACACGGTTGGGCCGCTCCGCCCGGTACTGCAGATACCCGACCGCGTAGAATGCGCTGAACAGGTACAGCGTGCTGACCACGAGCAGGACGATTCCGCCCGCAGGATCCAGCACCAGCCAGTCATTGGTTGCCCGCAGGTCGGGGCGCGCGAGCACGATAATGGTCAGCGCCGTGTGCGCCACGCCGGCCACCGGCAGCAGCCAGGGGCGCCATCGATTGGTGGGGATGAGCGCGGCGATGCCGGCCATGACCAGCGGAAACAGGATCAGTATGAAGGCCACGACTCACTCCTCCCTCAGCGACACCAGATGGCGGGTATCCATCGATGAAAAAGCCTGATTGATGTGGTTGGTGATGATGGAGACCACGAATATGCCGACGAAGAGGTCGAGGAGTACGCCCATCTCCACGACCAGCGGTATCGCTTCGACAAGCAACATGCCAAAGATGTATATGCCATTCTCCAGGACCAGATACCCCAATACCTGCGATATCGCCTTGTACCTGGTGATCAGCAGGATGAAACCCGTACAGACCGTCGCCAGCGATGTCGGGATGATGAGCGATTCAGCGGGGATGCCCGTCGGTGCCAGCCGCGAGGAGGCCAGCAGGATGACTCCCGTGATCAAGGCACCGAGCACGATCGAGGGCACGAACCCGATGAGCGGTTCGGCTTCGCGCTTGATATGCGCGGTCCGCAGCGATCGCGACATCATGATGGGAATGACCAGCCCCTTGAGCAGTATCGCGGCCGCCGACGCGAGCAGCACGGGAATCGTCAGATCGGTATGCAACAGCAATGGCACGAGGCCGAGCAGCGCACCCTGGGTGCCTACGATACGTATGACGGTCTGGATGCGGCTGTCGCCCAACGCAAAGAGGTTCAATATCATGACGACGACCAGTATCCCGTTCAGCACTTCAATAATGAGCATCGCCATCACCTCACCAACAGAATGAATCCGGACCCGCACAGCAGGAGCGCGCCTATGAGCAGGCTGGGCACATGACGCATGCGAAGCCGCGCCATGATCGATTCGATGACGCCGATGACGACGCTCAATCCCAGCAGTTCGACGACGAACAGGACCCAGTCGAGCCACCAGAGGTTCGTCTGGAACGGCACCATCAGGTGCAGCACCATGGATGCAAGCTCGAAGAGCTTCATCGCCGCGCCATACAGCACAAGTCCAAAGAGCGGACCGCTGTGGTCGAGCACCATCACCTCGTGGATCATCGTCAGCTCGAGATGCGTGTTCGGATCGTCGACAGGGATGCGGCAGCTCTCCGCCAGCATGATGATGAACAGGCCGATCGCGATCAGCACGAACGGCGCGACCAGCGAAGCCGAGATGCCGGCCGCCGGCCCATGCAGCATCGTGTTGAGCGACAGCGAGCCAGAATCCTTGGCCAGAACCAGAAAGGCAAAGAACAGCGCCGGCTCGGAGAGCATCGCGAACGTTACCTCGCGTGCCGCGCCCATGCCCTCGAATGCGGAGCCCGTATCGAGCGCGGCCGCCGTCGTGAAGAACCGTGACAGGCCGAACAGGTACGCGAACAGTATCATGTCTCCCATGAACGAGAGCGGGGCGTTGCTTGCGCCCAGCGGCATCAGGAGCCCCGCGGCCAGCACCGATGCCAGACTGACGATCGGACCTGCCCAGAATATCCAGGTGGTGCTCGTGCTTATGACCAGAGACTTGCGCAGCAACTTGCCGATGTCGTAATACGCCTGCAGCAGCGGCACTCCCCTGCGCCCGGCGAAGAAGGCCTTGGTCTTGTTGATGACCCCGAGCATCAGGGGCGGGAAGGCAAGCAGCAGCGCGATGTGTATCGCTGTCTCGATCATGGTCTGACTCCCATCGATCCGAATATCAAGAGCAGTATCGTTATGACCACGATGTAGAATAGGTATAGATTGAGCTTGCCCTGCTGCATGAAGCGTATGCGCGGCAACTGCAGACCAAGAAACGAGAAGACCGGCACGACCGCGCTATCGAGCACCGTGTCAGGAACCCGCGACTCGAACGCGGCCCGCGCCGGCATCGTTCCGGAAACCAGGGGTTTCGCGGTATGGGGACGCAGCACCATGGCGAACAGGCCAACGATCGATTGGCCGAAGGAAGAACCGGTATACTGCATGCGTGCGGTGGGGCGGGCATAGCCGCAATCCCAGGTTGGCCCCCTGCGGACCGTCTTGCCGCCCAGCATGGCGCGCGCCACCGCGGCGATACTGGCCAAGAGCACGATCAGAGCGACACCCGCGAAGGTGATCCAGCGAACGGGGGCAAGCACGAGCAGCGGCTGCCCCTGTGCCGTTGCGGGCATCCAGCCATACACCGCCCGCTCGACGGCAGGTATGAACAGCGAAGGAACCAGCCCTATCGCCAGACAGGCGGCGGCGAGCGCGAGCATGGGGCCGGTCATCATCATCGAAGGCTTGTGCGTGTGGTCAGCGGCACCGGCATCGGAGCGGCGCGGCGAACCAAGGAACACCGTGCCGAGCAGCTTGACGAATGTCGCCACTGCCAGTGCACCGATCATCGCCAGGAACACGACGGCGGTGGCCGCCACCGGGAAGCCGGTGCCGCCGTCCAGACCGAGCGTGCCGAACAGGCCCAGGTAGAGCAGCCACTCGCTGACAAAGCCGTTCAGCGGCGGCAGCGCGCTGATGGCGATGGCGCCGACCGCGAACAGCGCGGCCAGCAACGGCAGGCTCCTGGCCACGCCGCCCATGCGGTCCAGTTCGCGCGTGCCCTGCGCATGGATGATGGCGCCCGCATTGAAGAACAGCAGCGACTTGAACAGGCCATGGTTCCAGACATGCAAGAGGGCGCCGCCCATGCCAAGCAGCATCCAGTCCACCCGTCCCATGGCCCGGCCAAGCAAGGCCAGCCCGACGCCCATGCAGATGATGCCGATGTTCTCGATGCTGCTGTAGGCCAGCATCCGCTTGATGTCATTCTGGCTGATCGCGAAGGCGATGCCGGCCAGACCGGTGATCGCTCCGGCAACGAGCATGGTCGATCCCCACCAGGTGGCCGGCAACGGCAGCAGGGACGTCATCCTGACGATGCCATAGACGCCCATCTTGAGCATGACCCCGGACATCACCGCGGAGACGTGGCTCGGGGCATTGGCATGCGCTCCCGGCAGCCAGACGTGCAGCGGCATGATGCCCGCCTTGAAACCAAAGCCGACGAGTGCCAGCACGAATATGATGCCGGCCACGGCCTGTGGCATTGCCGGTGCCTGGTCAAACTGGAACGAGCCGGTAGCGCTCTTCCAGAACGCGAACATCGCCAGAAGGCACAGCGTGCCGACATGGGTGGCTATCAGGTAGACCCATCCTGCGCTCCGCACGTCCGGGTTGTCGTCCTCCACCGTAGCCGCGAAGAACGCAGCCATGGCCATGACCTCCCAGACGATCAGGAACAGGAAACCGTTCCGCGCCACGACAACCAGGGCCATCGACCCGGCCAGTATGCCGTAGAAGAGCCCCAGCTTCCGGCCAGTATCGGCATGGTCGGCCTGCTTCCAGTATGCAAGCCCATAGATGGAACCCAGGGCGGGGACGACGAAGATGAGCACCAGGAAGAAGGCGCTCAAGGCGTCAAGGCCGATGGCCCCCTGCCCCTGCGGCAGAAACCACGGCAGGCGAAGGCCATCGGATACCGCGGTTCCGGCAAGAGCCGACACGGAACCGATCAACCCCAGCATGCTGCCCGCCAGGACCAGCACGGTGGTCAGTCGTTGCCCGAGAGCCGACCGGGAGGGCGCCATCAGTGCTGGCACACCGCTGATGCAGAGCAATGCGGCGGCGGTCATCACCAGTTCCAGAGTCGTCATGTTTGTTTCCTTGCAGCGCTTGAACGAGTCATAACGTCAGTATGGATAGCAGGATGTCCCTGCATGGAATCAGCGTACCAAGCAGGAGTACCAAGGCCAGCACGATAAAAAGCACATAGTGTTGTGTCAAGCCTTGCTGGAAGCGGTGAAACCAGCGGAACCGGCCCTGGACCCGCAGGGCCGAGGGCAGCAACCACCCGTCAAGCACGCCGTCAGCGACATGGCTGTGCATCGATGTTCGCCCCGGGAAGGCTCCCTGCAGCAGCGGCCGACGGGTGTCCGGCCGGAGCACGGCGCCGAACAAGCGGACAATGCCCTGCGCGAACGACGAGGCCGTATATTGCATCCTGCCGGTTGGTCCGGCATAGCCGCAGTCCCAGGTCAGGGCACGCCTCCCGGCGCGGACCGAGGCGGAAAGGGTCATGGCGGCCACGGCTGACAGCCCCAGGAGCAAGGCCGCCATGACTGACAGCGAGCCCAACGGAACGAGCGCCGACAGCGGACCCGCCCGGGCGGCGATGTCCGGTCCGATCACGGCACCCGCGCGCTCGAGCGCGGGAACAACCAGACCGGGCGCCAGCCCTATCGTCAGGCACGCGCCGGCAAGAACCAGCATGGGCAGACGCATCGACCAGGGCGACTCGGTCGCCCTGGCGGCGCTGGCGGTCCGCGGATTACCCAGGAACGCGACGCCGTACACCTTGATGAAGCATGCGACGGCAAGGGCGCCGATCATGGCCAGGACAGGTGCCGCGAATGCCAGCGCCGCGCCGCCCGAGCCGGCAACGGTCAGGGGTCGCAGCAGGCCCAGATAGATCAGGAACTCGCTTATAAAGCCATTGAGCGGTGGCAGGCCACAGATGGCTGCCGCGCCGACCAGAAACAGGGCGGCGGTCCACGGCATCGAACGGGCAAGCCCACCGAGCGTGTCGATCTGCCTCGTGCCGGTGCTCCGCGCGACGGAGCCCGCCCCCAGGAACAGCAGCGACTTGAACAGGCTGTGGTTCCAGACATGGAGCAGCGAGCCCGCCATTCCCAGGGCAAACCATACGGGCTGGCCGAGCGCCCGGCCGAGCATCGCGACGCCCAGTCCCATCAGTATGATGCCGATGTTCTCTATGCTGTGGTATGCCAGCAGGCGCTTCAGGTCATGCTGGCCCAGGGCATAGATGACGCCGAGCAGCCCGCTGATCGCTCCAAGCACAAGGATCAGGACTCCCCAGAATGCTGGGCCGGCCGGCATCAGCGTGAGCATGCGGATGATGCCGTATATCCCCATCTTGATCATCACGCCGGAAAGCAGCGCTGACACATGGCTTGGCGCGTTGGCATGGGCGCCGGGAAGCCAGAAATGGAGCGGCATGATGCCGGCCTTCATGCCAAAGCCGAGCAGCCCCAACAGAAAGAGCAGGTTCGCCACGCCGGCAGGAGCGGCGCCGGTGGCCAGCGGCACCAGATCGAAGGATCCGGTGGCCCATCTCCAGGTCGCGAAGAGCGCGAACAACGACAGGGTGCCCAGATGCGTGGCGACCAGGTAGATGAAGCCGGCCTTGCGGGTCTCGCCATGTTCATTCTCGGCGCTGACCAGAAAGAAGGCCGACAGGGCCATGGTCTCCCAGCCGAATAGAAAGGCCATCGCATGTCTGGCCGTCACCAGCAAGGCCATGCCGGCAACGATGCACCCCCAGAAGGCCCGCACGGTAGGGCCGCCGCGTGGTTTCTCGCGCACCGACCAGTAGCCAAGACCATAGACGGAGCCAAGGCCCCCAATCAGGAAGATCGGCACCAGGAAGAATGCGGAAAGCGCGTCGAGGCCGATGAAGGAGTTCCCGACGGACGGCCATGGGAAGGGCAGCATGGTGACAACCCCGTCCGTGAGTCCAGCACAGCCACCAACCAGGCCGATCACCGCGCCCAGGCTCGTCATGAGTGTCGAGATCCGCTGGCCCGCCCAGGAGCGCCGTGACATGAAGAGGCCAGGTACCCCGCTCGAGGCGAACAGCAGCATACCAACCGATACTAACTGCAGTGGCATCCGGTCGCCTCCGTTCGGCAGAGCCTCAGGGCTCGAGCCCTTTCGATGCCACCGCTGGCTGCGGCAGGCGTGATTCGACCCCTGCGACGATGGCGAGCAGTTCATCGGCGGCGGCCTGTCTGTGCAGGGCTTCGCTGAACTCGGGGTCGCGCAAGACCAGCCCCAGTCGCGAAAGCAGGTGCAGATGGATCTGTACGGTCGGGCTGATCAGGGTAAACAGGATGTTGACCGGCAGACCATCGATGGCCTTGAAGTCGATCGGGTGTTCCAGGAAGCAGAGCGTCGCCGAAGGTGTCGCGATATGCAGGACAACCGGGTTGCGCACATGCGGAATCGCTATGCCACCCCCGATGCCCGTGGAGCCGAGCGTCTCCCGTGCCAGCAATACGCTGTACAGAAAGTCCCGGTCTACGGTATCCGGGAGCTTGATAGCCGCGACGACCGATCTCAGGACGGACGCTTGATCCGAACCGCCGACCCGGTAGACGACCCCGCCGACGGCCAGCGCCCGCGCAATCCCGGGCATCGCCGTGCCCTTGTCATCATCATTGAAGACATTCGCGTTGAATTCGATGCGATGTGTGGTTGCCCACTCGAGCAGGTCTGCCCTGCTGAATCGGAATTCATCATTGATTCTGAAATAAGGGATGCTGTCCTGTCGAATCCATTGATATATCGTGTTCTCATCGGTATCGATGAGCCTGGCAACATCCTTGACCGATAACTGCATCCTTCAGCTCCCGTCTGGCGTACCTGAACTTTTGGCTCTGGGTGTGAGGTCTGGCAATGGCCGGAGTCAACGGTGAGGATGACAATCCTCAGGCCAGCGAGACTCTACACCCGGGCGGTACGGCGCTTCAAGGCCCGAAAGGCCTTCAGAGGGGGGGGTTACAGGGCGACGGCGAGTGCCTCGTTCAGCGATACCAACAACTGATCCTGCGTGAACGGCTTTGATATCGAGCCTGCAATGCCGAAATGACCATTGAAATTCTTTATTGAATCGGCTTCGGTCGATACCCTGCCCGACATCAATATGATAGGAATATTGGGCCACTTGCGATTCACCTCGAGCGAAAGCTCGAGCCCATTCTTGTCCGGGAGTATGACATCGATCAGCACGACATTGAACCGGTTGCTGGCCAACATCGACAGGCCATCCTCGGCGGAGGCCGCGCTCAACACCTTGTAACCGGCCCGTTCAAGCATCAGCGTAGCGACCTCGCGGATGCTCCATTCGTCATCGATTATCAATACCGTGTCCATACCTTGAGCCTCGTTATGTAATGAGCGAGCAGACTTGTGCCATGAGTACCCTCGACCCACCCGGTTGGTTGCAGGAAATCACCAGCCATATACTATATGTCGACCTGTGGCTGAGGGCAAGTGCTTTCTGTGCGGGTCGCGCTGGCCCTCCATGCTCGCCTTGACGGCCAGCCGGAGCGCCGCTATCATGCGCTACACCAATGCCGGGAGCTTCCCCGGCGTCCGCCGGGGTGGTGGAACGGTAGACACCGGGGACTTAAAATCCCCTGCGCCGCAAGGCGTGTGCGAGTTCAAGTCTCGTCCCCGGCA
>MTLC01000726.1_pt1 | contig 69562 bp, 58 predicted proteins | sample 1982451 | NCBI WGS metagenome assembly MTLC01 (sample SAMN05710165, study PRJNA340218) | biofilm metagenome | isolation source: sample SPH anode biofilm adapted to +100 mV | place: USA | collected 2012-02-03 | reverse complement strand
CATGTTTTCACTATTATTTACGCCTACCTTGTTCACTACGTCAGGATAGCTTAAGAAAGCAATTCCCGCCTTAGCAAAACGCTCATTAACAGAAAACTGCCCATTGACTTTGCCGCTCAATACCAAGCGTTTCATATCATCTACAGCCGCATCCGGGCCAAATTCGGTTTTCACTACCACCATCTTCAAGGTCTTAAAATTAAAGCTATTGTCCTTCCATTCATCCTTGCGCTCCTCCGCACCAACCAAAGCTGCTGGCAGCAGCCAGGTCAACAACAAAAGAATGCTTAAAATACGCCATGATCTTTGTATCATCCCATCTCCTCCTTGTATTTTCTTTCTAATACTTTCCATTTTAAAGCATTTGAGAGAAAACGCCAAGCTAGAAGAAACGAGAGGGCCCGTAGGAGAACCACGAAGAACGGTTTTTGAACAATAAAATGCGTTTCTCTCCTCTATGGCGCCCTTCGATTCTCCTTGCAACTTCTGTTCCATCCTCGTTGCTTCGCTTCTCGGAAAAAACAAGTACTATTAATGCCTTGAAAATGCAGGATTTTTACAAATACAAAGAGAAGACTGGCTGTATTATTTTCGTTTATTTTCCCAAAAAGGAGGCCTTTATTATGAGTCAAAAATCCTTTTCCCTCAAGTACGGCAAAAGAGAACTTGCTTTTTCCCTGCCCAGCGAACAGGTAGCCTGCGAGGTCTTAGGACGCGATTATCCGCCGATTGAAGATGTCTCCAGCGCCATACGCCAGGCACTGGCCCATCCCATCGACAGCCCGCCTCTGCGCGAACTGGTTCGTCCGGGAGAAACTGTCGTCATCACCGTAAGCGATATTACCCGCGCCTGGCAGAATATGGACCAGGTCCTGCCCCTTTTACTGGATGAATTGAATCTGGCCGGCGTACCGGATGAAAACATTACCGTCCTTATTGTCGTCGGCGGCCACCGGCAAAATACGGCAAGCGAATTTGTCACTCTCTGCGGCGAAACCGTCTGCCACCGCGTGCGCGTCCTCAATCATGACGCCTGGGACGAAGCCAACATGGTGTATCTCGGCAAGACCAGCCGGGGTACCGAAGTTTCCGTCAACCGCCTGGTAGCGGAAGCGGACCGGGTCATTCTCACCGGCGGTATTATCTACCACTACATGGTAGGCTACGGCGGCGGCCGCAAAAGCATCTTGCCCGGTTGCAGCTCCATTAAGACCATCCGCCAGAACCATCTGTGGGCGCTGGCGCCCGGCGGGGCTTCCGGCTCGAACCCCAACGCTTTTTCGGGACGCACCGAAGGCAACGAATGCCACGAGGACATGATGGAGATTGCCGCCTTTGTTAAGCCCGACTTCATTCTCAATGTCGTGCCCACTCCTAAAGGCGACTTTGCAGGCATTTTTGCGGGCAACTGGATCTCCGCCTGGCGGAAAGGAACCAAACTGGTCGACGAAATTTATGGCGTGGATATCCCGGAAAAAGGGGATGTCGTCATCACTACAGCCGGCGGTTTTCCCAAAGACATCAACTTGTACCAAACCGGCAAAACCATGGATAACGCCTACTATGCCGTTAAGCGCGGCGGCGTGGTGATCCTCCTCAGCGAATGCCCCGACATCTACGAGCCGCCGGAATTCAGCGACTGGTTCAAATACGGCAGCCGTCAGGAAATGGAGGCCGCTTTGCGCAAGAATTTTGGCATCCCCGGCTGGGTAGTCCTTAAGGAAATGGAATGCGGCGACATAGCCACCTTTGTCATGGTGACGCTGCCGCAAAACGCGGATTTAGTAAAAAAAGCAAACATGATTCCTGTAAGCACCATGGAGGAGGCCCTGGCCATCGCCAAAGAGCGCTGCGCCAGCGACGCTCCCCGCTATATTGTCATGCCCCAAGGCGCTAATACAGTGCCGCTTTTGGACGGCAAAGTCTCTGTCGGCTAACCAAGCAAAGCCAAGGCCTCTTTAATCAGGTCTTGGCTTTGTTTTTTCCCATTTTTGGAAAAACAAGTATATCCGTTCCTGCAAGACTGCTATAATGAATATATACGTTTTTATTGCATACAACCAACAGGGAGGCCGTCACGATGTCCAATTCTTCCCATTATCACCGCACCCTTTTTGAAAGATCTCCCAACGCCATCGCTTATCATCGGCTGCTCCGCAATGATACTGGCGCTGTCTGTGACAGTCTTCTCTTACATGTAAACCCTACGCTGGAACGTTTCTTCCAGCGACCCGCCAGCGAGTTAATCGGCCGGCGTTTCCTGGAGGTTTACCCCCATTATAGCGAGCGAACCCAGCGCTTCATCTCCAGCTTGGACGAAGCCTCCCGCAGCCAAACAGAGATTACCCTGAGCTTTCATGCGCATTTCATCGGAAAATGGCTGCGCACGACGCTTTTCGCTTTGGACGCCGACACGGTCGCTTCCATTTCTACGGACATTACGCAGGAAGTGATGCAGGAAATGGAGTTCACAGGATTCTTGCAGTCCAATCTGGACATGCTTGCCGTCGGCGACAAGAACGGACGCTTTATCCGGGTCAATCAAGAGTTTGAAAATATCCTCGGGTACAGCACAGACGAACTAGAGGGACAATTAGTCACCGACTTCATTCACCCCGACGATCTTGAAGCCACCTTAGCCGCCCTTAGCACCTTGCAAGAAGAAATCCCCCTCAACCAATTCATCAACCGCTACCGCTGCAAAACCGGCGAATACAAATACCTGGAATGGCGCGCCCATCCCATTGGAAACTACATTTACGCTTCTGCGCGCGATACTAGCGAGCGACGCCGTTTAGAAAAAGAATTGCAAGCAGTGAATGCCAAACTGTCCGAACAAACGGCTCTATTAACTACACAAAATCATCGCCTGCAGCTGCAAGCCACCACCGACGAGCTAACAGGCTTATACAACCGTTATTTTTTGGATCAAGTTCTCGATGAGCTGCTGGATCGAGCCGACCGATATAATGAAACCATTTCACTGGTTATTTTCGATTTAGACCGTTTCAAAAAAGTCAACGATACCTGGGGACATCCTGTCGGGGACGAAGTATTGAAGTATACGACAAGATTAGCGAAAAAGCATCTGCGCAGAGCCGATATTCTCGTTCGTCTGGGCGGGGAAGAATTCGCCCTGCTCATGCCTCAGACCAACCTCAACGACGCCATTCAAGCCGCCGAAAAGCTACGGCAAGCCTTGGAAACCGCACCGCATCCTACAGCGGGCTGCACCACCGCCAGCTTTGGCGTTGCCGAACGTTTGCGGGCCGAATCCTTCAAACGCTGGTACAAGCGAGCAGACCAAGCCATGTACATCGCTAAGGAAAGCGGCCGCAACCGCGTCATGCCCAGTTCTATAGAAGATGCGCATTCCTTGACCAATATCGACTTGCATTGGCAACCAGCCTGGAACAGCGGCAGCCGCGAAATCGACAGCCAGCACCATAAACTGCTGGAACTGGCCACACTCCTCCTGAACCAGCGGGGCTCCTTGCAAACGGAAAAGAATCTAGAAGAGCTTACTGCGCACATCGATTTTCATTTTTCCGCCGAAGCCCGTTTGCTCGCAAAGCTGCATTACGAAGGAGCTGCCGAGCACGCTCAGCTTCACCAGAAGCTGCTGGCGAAATTCGACCAACTTATACAAACTTACCGCGATGGCGCGATCCGCACCTCGGCCTTCTTTTCCTTTATTATCGATGATCTAATCATGGATCATATGCTTAAAGAAGATGTTAAATTCTTTTCCTTCCTGCGGCAGAAGCTAGCTGAAAGCGACAGCCACAGTCCCTCCTAACATTCTTTTTCGTACCCTCCATCTACTCCCTGTACTCCTGCTTAAAAACCGGACCTCGTGCTTTCTCCTTCGGACCCTCCGGTTCTCCGATTCTCCTGTTCAAAACTCGTCCCTCTCCGTTGTTCTTTTTTTCATTTCTAGTTTTCTCATTGCAGACGCTTACGAGCGTCTGCTTTTTTGTTATAATAAAAAGATACCCATTCTGCGAAAACGAGGTCTTTTCATGCTAAACCTGCATTTAACCGATGAAGCCATTTCCCAGGAAGCCTCTTGGGACAGTTCTTACCAGCGCGGCTGCACCTACCATCGCCAAGGCCGCGTAGATAGACTGCGCTTTGACGCAGCCCAGCAGCGCTATTACGCCACTGTCAGAGGCACTCGTTCCTATAAGGTCGAAGTATGGGGCGACACGCGCATGCTGCATTACCAGTGCAACTGTCCCGCCTATGACGGCTACAGCGCCTGCAAGCACATCGTCGCCGTCCTTAAGGCCATCCAGAACCGCGAGGCGCTCTCGCATCCTGAAGGCGAAGAAGCGGCAAGCCAACACAATCCGAATCTAACCCCCGCTGAAGCGGCGCTTTTGGCGCATTACCGCCCCAAAGCGCAAGCGGCAGCGTCTTCCGCAGGCAGCCAGGAAGTGCAGCTAGCCGTTACCTACTGCCGCCGCCAAAGCGGCGTTCTCTCCCAAACCTGGCTGGAATTGAGCATTGGCGTAAGCCGTCTTTATGTGCTGAAAGACTTGCCTGCTTTTTTGGAGCATGTCTGCTGGGGCCAGCCTCATCCGTTCGGCAAGAATTTTACCTTCACCCCGGGAACGATGCGCTTTGATGCTATTTCGTCGCAGCTGTTTACGCTGATCCGCGAAGCCTACCAAAGCGAGCGCGAACGCCGCGCCTGGAGCGGCAGCTTTTTCAGCGCCAACGACACCCTTTCTTCGTTCCACAATAAACGAGGCTTCTCTTTGGACAGCGCCCAGCAGCGCCAGTTTTGGCAATGGGCCCAGCATCACAACGTTCCCATCCGGCTGCTTTTAAACGACAAGGAATATGACGCAGCTCCAGTGCTTGCAGCCACACCGCCGCTCACAACGGTTTTGGATGACATTCCCGGCGGCGTCAGCGTACGCCTGGAAGCTCCTGACGACTCTTGGGAGCTGCTGACTGGCAATGGCAGCCATCTCTACTGCGGCGGCAGCATCTATGCCGTTCCGGAAGACTTCCGCCTGACCTGGACGCCGCTCTTAGAGCATTTTCAAGGACATAAAGTACGAGAGCTCCGCATCCCCTTGGAAGAATCAGAGCCTCTTTTCAGCGCCATGATGCCCAAGCTGGAAGCGGCCGGTTCGGTGCAAGTGGCAACAACGCTGCAGCAGCGCTTTCGCAGAGAGCCGCTGGAAGCCAAGATCTACCTGGACCGCTACGGCTCCGGCCTAGCGGCGCGGCTGGAGTGCCGCTACGCCGGACAGCTCTTAGAAGAAGGCGCCCCGACGCGCCGTGATGAATCCGGCGCCATCTGGCTGCGGGACGAAGCGGCGGAAAGCGCCGTACGTCAAGCGCTTTCCCATGCAGGCTTTCGGGAAAGCGGCCTCTTCTGGCAGCTGGAACATCCGGACGCGCTCTTTCATTTTGCCGATGAAGGTCTGGCCGCTTTGCAGCAGCAGGCCGAAGTCTTCGGCGCTGACGATCTGCGCCTGAAAGTACGTCCGATGAGCGCCAGCGCCGGCGTTCGCTTAAGCAGCACCGGCTTAGTAGAACTATCCTTAGAGCATGAAGGCCTTGACCGCAAGGAACTCTGGGATATTCTAGCTTCGTACCGACAGAAAAAACAGTATCACCGCCTCAAAGACGGCGCCTTTTTGAAACTCGAAGGCGCTGCCGAGGAAATGCTGGCGATGGTAGACAGCCTAGGCCTGAGCAAGCAGGAGCTGGCTCAAGAAAATTTGACGCTGCCTCGTTACCGCGCGCTATATCTGGATTTGCTCGCCCGCGAAAGCCAGTCCCTGCATGTAGAACGGGAGAAAAACTTCCGCCAGTTAGTGCGGGACATTCGCCGCCCCGAAGAAAGCGAACGCGAACTGCCGCAGCAGCTTAACGCGCAGCTGCGGGAATACCAGGAAACCGGCTACCGCTGGCTAACCTCCTTAGCACAACATCAGCTGGGAGGCGTTCTGGCGGACGACATGGGTTTAGGCAAAACAGTACAAATGCTAGCATTCTTACAGTATGCTAAAGAACAAGGCGAAACAAGGCCGTCTCTGGTTGTAGCGCCCACGTCTCTTGTTTATAACTGGCTGGAGGAAGCCTCCCGCTTCACGCCGGGCCTGCGCGTGCGCGTCCTCGCCGGTCAGCAAAGCAGCCGCCAGGAGGCGCTGCAAGACCTAGAAGATACGGATCTTTTCATCACGTCCTACGGCGTGCTGCGTCGGGATATTGAAACCTACCAGGATCTCCACTTCTACTGCGCCATTCTCGACGAGGCGCAGCATATCAAAAATCCGAGCACCCAGGCGGCGCAAGCGGCGAAAGACATTCCCGCCCAGGTGCGCTTCGCGCTCACAGGCACGCCGGTGGAAAATTCCCTCACCGAACTGTGGTCGATCTTTGATTTCATTTTGCCGGGCTACTTGCGCAGCCATAAGTTTTTCCAGGATCACTTTGAAACGCCCATCGTCAAAGACCAAGACCAGGAAGCGCTGCAAAACCTGAGCCGCCATATCCGCCCCTTCCTGCTGCGTCGCTTGAAAAAAGAAGTGCTCAAAGAGCTGCCTCCTAAAGTGGAAAGCAAGATGAGCGCTGAAATGACGCCCCGCCAAAGCAAAGTCTACGCCGCCTGGCTGGCTAAAGCCCGCCAGGAAATGCAAGAAGAACTCACGGCTCAAGGTTTCGAACAAAGCCGCATCAAAATCCTGGCGCTTCTCACGCGCCTGCGCCAGCTCTGCTGTCATCCGGCGCTCTTTCTTGACGATTATCGCGGCGGCAGCGGCAAGCTGGACCTCTTGCACGAGCTGCTCCAAGACGCCCTTGAAGGCGGCCACCGGATGCTGCTGTTCTCTCAGTTCACAGGCATGCTCGATCTCATCCGCCAGCATCTGGCCAAGGAGGGCATCGACTGCTTCTACCTGGATGGCGCCACCCCCGCCCAAGAACGCCTGCGGCTGGTAAACGCCTTCAACAGCGGTGAAAAATCGGTGTTTCTCATCTCCCTAAAAGCCGGCGGCACAGGCCTCAACCTCACCGGCGCGGACATGGTCATCCACTATGACCCCTGGTGGAATCCGGCTGTCGAAGACCAGGCCACCGACCGAGCTTATCGCATTGGCCAAAAGCAATCCGTCCAAGTCTATAAGCTTATCGCCAAGAACACCATCGAAGAAAAAATCTACGCCCTGCAGGAACGCAAAAAGGAAATGATCGACTCCGTCATTCAGCCGGGCGAGAATTTCCTGGGCAAATTGAGCGAAGCAGAACTGCGAGAGCTGTTCTTGTAAAAAACAAGGCCGCCTTTCCGCACCACCGGAAAGACGGCCTTGTTTTTTTATGCTCAGTCTAGTTTTATATCCCGCATCGCTTCGGCGATTTCCAAGAAACGCCCTTCCAACGCCAAGAAAGCTTCCACTACCACCGGGTCAAAATGCGTGCCTGATTCGGCTTCGATCATGCGCACCGCCGTAGAATGGGGGTACGGGTCCTTATATACCCGCCGGCTGATTAAGGCGTCATATACATCCGCCAGAGCCATCAAGCGGGCGGACAGAGGAATATCCTCGCCAGCCAACCCGTCCGGATAGCCGCTGCCATCCCATTTTTCATGGTGACCTTGCGCTATTTCCTTAGCAAACTGCAAAAAGCTTTCTTCCGTTCCCAGCAAAAGCTCCGCTCGCCGGATGGCATCCCTCCCGATGGCGGCATGGGTTTTCATTACCGCAAACTCTTCCACCGTCAGCTTGCCGGGCTTGAGCAAAATGCTATCAGGAATACCCACTTTGCCGATATCATGCAAAGGCGCTGAGCGCACTAAGAGCTGAATGTTTTCGGGCGTCAACACATCCCGATAGCCGCGCCGGTTTTGCAAAAACAACGCCAGCTCTCGCACATACGCCGCGGTGCGCTGAATATGCGCTCCTGTTTCGTTGCTGCGCGTCTCCGCCAATGAAGCCATAGCCACAATGGAAACCTCTTGAATCAAAGAGATTTCCTTCATGCGCCTAGCTACTTCCGCTTCCAAATAACTGGCTTTATCCCGAAAAAACTGCTGTGCTTGATGCAGCTTAATATGCGTCTTAACCCGGGACAGCAAAATAGCCGGATTGAGCGGCTTGGTAATATAGTCCACCGCTCCTAAAGCCAGCCCTTTCGCCTCGTCCTCCTGCTCCTGCCGCGCCGTAAGAAAAATGACGGGAATGTCCGCCAGCACCGGATCGGCCTGCAACTGTCGACAAGTTTCGTAGCCATCCAGCACCGGCATCATTACATCCAACAAAATCAAGTCCGGCGCCGCCTGCTTTACAATCTGCAACGCCTTGGCTCCATTGGTAGCCACCTTGACCTTATACTCCGATTTTAACAACGAACTTGCCAGAGCAATATTGTCGGGCGCATCATCAACAACCAGCACAACCGGCTTTTCCGCTGTCACAGCTTACACCTTCTCTCACACAAGTGGTTTAGCTGCGTCAGCGCATCCTCCAATTCAAAACGCCGTAACAGCTGCTCTAACCGAGAAAATTCCATGGCGTCAAACAACGGCGCCCAGCTCTTTTTATGCGCTTGAAAATACTCTTCCGCCTCGCTGTCAAACTCCCCTAAAAGACGCCGCAATTCTCCCAGCTCCGGTTCCGCCTGGAGCCATGCCTCTTCGCCGACTTCCTGAGCCGATTCTTCGGTTGCTTTAGAAGGCCAGGCTTCTTGGATGGAAGATAGAACGCGCTGCAATTCCTCTTGCGCTTGCTGGAACAATTCGGGCGAGGCGTCTTTCGCACGCAAGGCCATCTCCAGCTGCGCCGCCGCTTTAGACAAAGCCATAGCGCCCAAATTGGCCGCCGACCCTTTCAGGGTATGCGCCGTACGCACCGCCACTTCCCAGTTCTCCTGCAGCATGGCTTCCTGCGCTGCCGTAACCGCCGTCTCCTGGTCTAAGGCGAACTCCTGCAATAGCTTTTGGTACAATTCTTCATTGCCTAGAAGCCGCTGCAACGCCTCTTGCACATTCAATCCTGCGAGCTTTTCCATCCCCTTGACCTCCTTTCCCTGCACTGCCGGCTCCCGCCGCGCCAACGCCCTGCCCTTACCGGCTGTCCAGTAGGCCAACGTTGAATATAACAAATGGTAATCAATGGGTTTCGGCAAATGCGCGTTCATCCCTAACTGCAGACAAAGCTCTCTTTCGTTAGCCATCGCTCTGGCTGTCATGGCGATAATCGGAACCTCCTGGTTGCACTGACGGATGCGCTTTGTCGCTTCAAAACCATCCATCACCGGCATATGCACGTCCATCAAGATAGCGTCATACGGCAAAATATCCGGCGGCACCGCTTCAATACGCTCCACCGCCAACAGCCCATTGCCCACTACCTCCACATACACATTCTGCCGATGCAGCAATTCTACGGCGATTTGCTGATTGATAAGATTGTCCTCCACCAAAAGAACCCGCACACCCTGCAAATGATAATCCTTTTCCGGTTCGTCTCCTCGATAGCTTTCCGCGATCACCGACTCTTCCGCCAACAGGCGCACCATCGTATCAAATAATACCGACGGTCCTACTGGCTTAATCAGCACCGTATCAATGCCGCATTGCTTCGCTTCTTCCTCGGCCTTGTCTTTTTCAAAGGCAGTCACCAGCACCACTTCCGGCGCCGGTTCTTGAAGCGGCGTTTTGCGTAATTGCCGCGTCGTCTCCAGCCCGTTAAGCTGAGGCATCTGCCAATCCATAAATACGGCTGCATACGGCTGGTGCGCTTCATCGGCTTCTTCCACTCGTTTTAAGGCTTCAGCACCGGATTCCGCCGTATCCACCGTAAAGCGCAGAGATTTTAAATGATCCGCCAGTATTTCCCGGGCAGCCTGATTATCATCCACCACCAGCAGCCGTTTTTCTTCCAGTCCTTTAGGCACCCGTGAACGAATGACTTCAGTGCCCACACCCAGCCAAATAGAAAAGAAAAACGTACTCCCTTTTCCGGGCTGACTTTCCACCCACATCTGGCCGCCCATGAGCTCTACCAGCTTCTTGCTGATCGTAAGGCCCAGACCGCTGCCTCCATGTTTGCGGGTTGTCGAGCTATCCCCTTGCGTAAACGGCTGAAACAGCCTTCCCTGCTGCTCCTTGGACATGCCAATGCCTGTATCCTTGACCGAAAACTGGAGCTGCACCCGTTCGCCAGTACGGCGTATGTTTTGAATATCAAGCACAATCTCGCCGCTCTCCGTAAATTTGACGGCATTATTGACCAAGTTGGTCAGCACCTGTCCTAAGCGCAACGAATCCCCCAGCAGGTATTCCGGCACATCCGGCGCCACACGGTACAAAATTTCCAGTTCCTTGAGCTGGGCTTGACGGCTCGTCAGCGTCACCACCTGATCCAATACGCCTTGCAGGGCAAATTCCGCCTGCTCCAGACGCATCTTATCCGCTTCCATTTTGGAAAAATCCAAAAGATCATTAATAATCGCCAACAGCGACGTGCCGGCATTGTGGATTTTCTCCACATAGTCCCGCTGCTTATCATTCAAGTCGGTTTTCAAAGCTAAGTACGCCATGCCGATAATGGCATTCATCGGCGTGCGAATCTCATGGCTGATGTTGGCCAGAAAGAGTGATTTGGCTTGCAAGGCCTCTTGCGCCTCCTCGTGAGCCTGGCTCAGCTCTTCTTCTTTCTTCTTGAGCTCGCTCACGTCCACAATGGTTCCCATCAGGCCGCCAGGGCTGCCGTCAGGCAGGCGAAAGCCGGAAACCCAATACAGCAGCTCATGGATACTGCCGTCGGCAAAACGGCGCGGCACTTGACGATACATCATCGCACCTGAAGCAATAACCTCGCGCTGCTCCTCGTAGTAATCCTGCGCTTCCTCCGGGGAGATATGGGCCATCTCTAAAACCGTCCTGCCGATGAGATCCTCCCGGCGTACCTGAAACGCCTGTTCATACGCTTTATTGCATCCCAACAGTCGCCCTTCTTTGTCTTCATAAAAGAAAAGATTCGGACTGTGATCCAGTAATTGATCAATAAAAAAAGTTCTCTCTTCCACCAAGGCGTTAAGATTTTTCTTGTGCCACGCCAGTCGCGCCTGGTAAATACCGGCCACTACCGCAAACAAACCAAACAGCACCGGAGCGGTATAAGCCAGCTTCGTAATCGGCGTTATGCTTTGGGCCAGCAGCAAATTACTCCAAGAAAACTCCAGCTGCAAGCGCATAAGTTCATACTGTAAAACGATAACAGGAAAAATAAAACCGAACAGCGTTCCACCTAGCCAATAGGTCCACACTATCCGGTAATTCATCGCTTCCGCCTCCTTTAAAATAAAAGGTAACGCAATCAATTTCACAAAAGTTTTATGATATTCTTATTCGTTTTTCTTCCGCCTAACTCCTTCCTCTTACTGCGTATACTCAGAAAAGAATCATCAATTCCTTAATTCCGCCAGTAAACACTGGCAAAGCACGGCATCTTGAAAATGCCGGCACGGATCTAAATGAAGTATTTTTTTTATTTTTTCCAGACGAAACCGCAGCGTATTACGATGCACATAGAGCGCCTCCGCCGCCGCAGACACATTGAGATTGTGCGCCAGCAACGTCGCTACGCTCTCCAGCAGTTCTTCCTTGTCCTTGAGCGACTCCAACATCTCCGTTAGCGGCCGCAGCGCCAGAGATGACACGCCTGGGCCTGGACTTTTTTGCAGCAAATAGCCCAAAAGCACCTCTTTTTCATAAATAGAACGCAGACCTCCCCCGGGAAGCTCTGCGGCAAATAAAGCTTCTTGATAGGAACGCCAAAGTTCTTCATCCCCTAGGGTCTGCCCGCCAATGCCAATGCTAAAGGAAATGGCTGGCAGCGCTTCCTGCAAGTGCGTCAGCAGCTTTGCCGCCTCCGGCAAAGGCCGGCCGGTTGCTCCGGAACGCACATCCTTGAGCATGCAAAATACGTCTTTTTTATAGAAAAGACCCAAATCCTCCTGCTGCAAAACGTTGCTTTCGTTGACCGCGCGCAGCACCGTTTCGTGCAGACGGTCGGTTGCCAAATTATGCAGCTTTTCATCGACAAACGAGGCTGCTTCCGTGCGCAACCGCAGCAAGCAGACCTGCCGCGGCAAGCCCAAGTGATACCCTTGCAATTCCGCCAGCGTCCGCAGTTCTTCCTCTCCCTCTTTCAATTCCGGCGACAGCAGCCGTTTAACCAGACGGGACCGCAAACGATGCGCCGAACGATAGTCCGCCTGAAACATTTCCCGCTCCAAGATCAGCTCGGTCACCGTTTTTACCAACTGCGCCGTACTGCGCACCTCTTCCGGCTTGCCCGTAACACCCACCACGCCGATGACCTTATCCCTCAGCACAATCGGCCACATCGCCCCTGGCAAGGCCCCCAAGAAATGCTGTGTTTCCGTCGGTGCGATTTCCACCACATAGCGCTGCTGCGCCGCCAAAAGCCCGCCTTGATGAAACTGCCCCAGCCGTTCCGGCTGCCCGGAAGCCAGAATAATACCGTTACAGTCCATAATATTCACATTGCGCTGCACAATGCCCATCAGATGATCCACTATCTGCTGCGCCAATTCCTGATCGATAATCACGCCGCCCGCCCCCTTTATCTCTATTATAGTATAAACCAGCCTCAAGCAGGACTCGAAGCCGTCCTCGGAGAAAGTATATTCTTAAAACGGTAGATCTCAGGGAGCCAATGACTTTGCGAGTGCTCCGCCACGACGACTCCAAAGATAGCCTTCGAAATGATCGGTAACTTTAAGGAACCAATAATGTAATGAACGCTCTGGCGAGACAACTTTAAATGTATCTTCCGAACTATCGGTAACTCGTAAGGCACCAATGACTCTGCAAGTACTCCGCCACGACGAGAAATTTTTTAGCCTGGCAAGGCAAGGTGGCCGCAGGAATAGCGGTGCTCTTTCAAGGTTACCTTAACGCAGCCAGACAAAAAAAGAACCGTCGTGGCGTGAGATACGAGCAAGTCAGTGGCGCCTAGAAAAAGGAGCTGTTGGGAATGGATAAAAAGCAACGCTATTTTTCGCTGGCCTTTCTCTTGGCCGCCCTGCTCCTCACATGGCTTTTCAATGATTGGCTTTTCTCTTCACTGCCTGTAAAAGAGCGGGAAGTCTCCTATAATACTTTTTTGCAGGAACTGAACGCTGGCGAAATAGATAAGGTCTTTATCGGCAGCGACCGCATTCGCTTCTCATTAAAAAAAGACGCCGACAGCAAGCGGCCCATCTACTCTCAAGTCGTTCCCGTCACCGATCCGGCTCTGACGGACCGCCTCCTTAAGGCCGGCGTCGCCTTCTCCGCCCAGACAGAGACCTCCAGCCCGCTAGTCACACTATTCGGTTGGATTTTGCCGCTGCTGCCCTTGCTGCTGCTCTGGTATATTCTGCTGCGACGCATGGGCGGCGCCGATACGGCCATGGCCCTGGGCCAAAGCAAAGCCAACGAAATCCAAGGAGAAATGATCGGCGTTAAATACTCCGATATCGGCGGCGTAGAGGAAGCCTTGGTGGAGTTGCGGGAAATCATCGACTACCTGAAACGTCCGGAAGCCTTTGACCGCATCGGCGCCAAGCTGCCCAAGGGCGTACTGCTCACCGGCCCGCCCGGTACCGGTAAAACGCTGCTGGCCAAAGCCACCGCTGGCGAAGCCGGCGTGCCCTTTTTCTTTCTCACCGGCTCTAGTTTTGTAGAAATGTTTGTCGGCGTAGGCGCCGCTAGGGTACGGGATCTCTTCGCTCAAGCGCAAAAAAAAGCGCCTTGTATCATCTTCATCGATGAAATCGACGCTGTCGGCCAGGCTCGCTCCAATCTCAACCGCATCGGCTCCAACAGCGAGCAGGAAAACACGCTCAATCAACTTCTGGCGGAGATGGACGGTTTCAAAGCCAATTCCGGCGTTGTTATCATGGCCGCCACCAACCGCGCCGATATTTTAGACCCCGCCTTGGTCCGTCCCGGCCGTTTTGACCGGCAGATCCAGGTATCCTTGCCCACAGAATCCGGGCGCCTGGAAATCCTGCACATTCATACCAAACGAATGCCGCTCGGCCCAGATGTAAATCTGGCGCGGCTGGCTAAAATCACCCCCGGTTTTTCCGGCGCGGATTTAGCCAACATTGCCAACGAAGCCGCTCTCTTAACGGTACGCCGTCAGGCGGAAGAAGTCATGATGGAAGACTTTAACCTGGCCATTGAGCGCATCATCGCCGGCTTGCAGCGCAAAACACCCCTTTCCAGCGAAGTGCGCCGCAAGGTGGCCTACCACGAAGCCGGCCACGCGCTAACCGCGTATTACTTGCCTGGCACCGACCCCATCCACAAGGTCAGCATTATCCCCACGGCCAAAGGCGCCCTTGGATACACCATGCAAATGCCGATGGAGGACCGCTATTTAGTGGGCGAAGGAGAACTTAAATCCCGCCTGGCCGTCATGCTGGGCGGCCGTGCGGCAGAATGCCTGGTCTTTGGCGAAACCTCCACAGGCGCCGCCAACGATTTGGAACGCGCCACGGAAATGGCCCGACGCATGGTGACGGAATTCGGCATGTCCGCGCGTCTGGGCCCTGTACGCTATGCTGCCGCACCAGCTTATCTGTTGGGAGGCGTCTCCAGCCGCACGGACATCAGCCCAAATACGATTGCGTCCATTGACGAGGAAATTCGCGCTCTCCTGGAAGAAGCGCAAGGCGCCGCCCAGTCCATTCTCGCCCAGCACGATAACGTACTGCATCAAGTAGCGCAAGTTCTGCAACAGGAAGAAGTTATCTCCGGCGATAAAATCAAGGAAATGGCGGCCCAGGAACATGACGAAAAGATACAAGATACGGAAATTAAACAAGAGTAATCGGAGTAAAGGGAGGGTACGACAGAGGGCTATAAAAAACAAACAGCCGCCTCGACCAGTAATGGCCAAGGCGGCTGTTTATATTATAGCTCGTGTTTTTCCAGCCACCAGAACAGCGCGCCGATCCCCGCCAGCAGCGGCACGATCACCAGCCAGTGATTGACGCCCAGCACTTGGGGCCACGTAATCTTGCCGTAGTTGCCCCAGGTCAGCACGGTCTTAGATAAAAACGGATAAGCCTCGGCATACAAGCCAGCGCCGGCCAGCATGCCTAAAATGCCCCATACTGCATCCCAGCGCCCCTCGCCCAAAGCCCCCAACGACGTACCCGGACAATAGCCGAGAAGCCCCCAGCCCAGGCCGAAGAGCAAACCGCCGACAATAACGCCGCCTAAAATGGTCGGCTTCACCGACAGCTTAACCAAACCCAGATCATACAGCCAATATACGCCGACCATGGCCACCGCAATATGGGACAGCATAAATTTGACAATGGTCATATCCTGCAGCCGCAGCGCCGCCAACTGCTTGTCATAGCGCAGGACACGGCCCTTCTGCAGGAAAAAACCAAAACAAATACCGGTCAACAACCCGTACAGCAGCTCCATCATCTCCGGCCACCTCCCCGATACAGCAAATTGGCCATCAACAAACCGCCAAGGAAAAAGCACGCCAGCGCCACATAACCGCTGACCGCCAACTGCAGCGAGCCGCTAAGGCCGTGCCCGCTGGGACAACCGTCAGCCAAACGCGCTCCGAACATGGCAATAACGCCGCCGACAAAAGCTGCCCGCGCCCGTAAGGCGATGGACGAGCCAAAATGCCGCTCCCACATAGAAGGCACCGCCTGAATGCGAAAACTGCCGGAAGAAACAGCCGCAATAAATGCGCCGATGGCAATACCCAGCACCATCATCCACTGCCAATCAATCATAGGCAGCTCTTTCAAAAAATAGGGCATTTGCGCCACTCGCTCCGGCGCAACCAGCTGTTCCATCATGCCTGTGGTTCGTACAAAGGTTGTCGAGGCTCCCAAGAACTTACCAACAAACCAGACCGACCCCACCGAGACAAGACCGCTCAAGGCCCCCGCCACATAGGGGCTCCAACCACCGTCTCCTTTCATACGCACTCCCTCCTTTACGCTAAAACGCTTCACCGTCCGGGAATACAGAAATTTTTCTTACTTACTAATTCTTGAAGCCCCCTGCAAATACCTGCTTTATTTTTTTCACTATTCGATTTATTCGGACACCTCAATAACCTGTCCTACCATGCCGCTGACAAAACGTTCGCCCAAACGCCGCGACAGCTCGCTCATCATTGCAAAGCCGGTGCAATGGCTGGCGGCGATAAACTGCGGTGCATACGCTTCAATCTGCTCTAACGTCTTCGTCTGCTGCTCTACGCCTACTGGTCCCAGATGCGTGCCTCCGACCCAGCCCAGTAGTGTCTCCGTACCAGTCACAGCAAAACCATGCTCCACCGTATTCACCAGCCCGGCATGTGCACAGCCGGACAAAACCACCAAGCCTTTTTTGTTTCGATAATATAAGGAAGTGTCATCCGTAATGCTGTCCTGGCAGTCGCCGCCGCAGCCGCCGCAAACCACCAGCTTGCTGTCGCCTTGCTCGTAGGCGGTGCGCCGCGGCACGGTACCGCTGAACACAAGGCCTGGCAGAACCTCCCCCGGCTCCTCTGACAAATGCCATTTTGCTCCTAAACCGCTCAGCTCTTCTTGGGTATTAGGAATGCCGATATAACGGCGCTTATTGCCGGAAACGGAATAACGCTTTGTAAATAAGCCGCTGTGTCCGTATACAGCCACAGGACGGCTGCGATGCTGCAGCACGCTGACCAAGCCGCCGGCATGGTCGAAATGGCCATGACTGATAACAATGGCATCCAGTTCGTCCGGATGCACGCCCAGCAAACTAAGATTGCGCACTACCGCCTCCGACTGCCCCGCATCCAGCAGCACCCTTTTGCCCGCTGTTTCGATCAGCAGGGAATAGCCGTGCTCGCCAACAAAAGGCTTTGAAGCTCCAAACGGAACCATATTATCCATAACAACGGTTAATTTCATATCCTACCTCCTACTCCTCAATAAAAACAAACCGCGGCGCTGAACTGCCGCAGCGGCAGTTCCCCTCTTCGAGCCGTCCCAGGCAGCCTGTACGCATGCGAATGGCCGGCGCACTGCGCCGCCGCAAAGCCGTAAGCACGAGTTCGCCCGTCTCTCCTAGCGGCAAAGCCTGCAGCGTCACAGCATCTACCGTTTCCGCCCAAAACGAGTCCGCCGCGATATGAAAACCCTGGCGGCGCGGACATTCCCAAGCCACTGCCGAAGCCTGCAGACCCGGCAGCCCCCATTGCCGATGCACCGGCGCTCCTAAGAGTTGTTCCCAACGCTGCCGCTGCTCCTCCGCCACGGAGGAAGTTAAACAAAAAAAGTTGCGGCAAATTCCGGCGTCCGCTCCGCTTTCAACCCATGCATCCAACAGCCGCGCCGTCAAGGCGCAGGCGCCTGCGCCAGAGGCCTGGATGTCCTCCCAAGGCTGTTCGCTAAGAGTGGCCACTGTAGCCTGTAAAGCTTCCGCTCCTTGCAGCACGCCCCAGCCAGGCCCTTCTCCCGCCAAACCGTCCGCTATCAACAGCACGGAGCCTCTAGATATGCCGCAAGTCTGCAGCCATAAGGCGCTTTTAGCGCCCCAGTCTTCTAGCTCTTCCGCCAAATACGGCGTGGAACCCATCAGCCTGGCGACAGCGCTTAAAGGCAGCGTTAACCGGCTAAAGACAGCCGCCTGCGCATCCGGCTGCGGCTGCAGCGGCAACGTCGCCAACTGCGCTAAGGAAAGCTGCGCCGCTTTTACCTTTGCGTCACTGCAGCGCAGCCGAAAATCCATATCTTTTTCCTGGGCCCACCGCAGGCATGCCTGCCATAAGGCCTCCGGCGAATCTTCTTGATAGGCTTCGCTCAAAATCTTCATCCTCTCCTGACATTGTATGATTTTACTTTCGAGTCACGCTGAATAAAGTCCTGCTTAACGTCGGAAAAGCTATGGGGTACGAAAATTCGAACAAGAATCGCGAAGAGAAACAGAGGGTCCGACGGAATTAAATTGAACAAGAGAATCGGAAAACCGGAGGGTTCGAATGAGGGTTACGGGGTACAATAATTTCCAACAGGAGTAGATGGAGTAAAGGGAGGGCTCGAACGAGAGTTACAAGGTGCGATGTTGTTGAAGAAGCATGGCAGCCGCCGTTGTTTTTGCGACTTTTTTGGAGCAAGACGCTCCGCAGGACGCAAAAACAGGAGGAGACGGAGAACAGTTTCGCCTGTTTGAGCGCAGCGAGTTAAGAAACTGCCGTCTCCTCCTATTTTGGGGAGTCGCGCGGAAATCTTGTCGAAAAAACATTGGCGGCTACCATTATCGGCTGCGACAACATGCTTCTAAACTTTCGAGGCTTATAAAAAAAAGTTCGACAGGCGACTTTATTATAAGCCGCCTGTCGAACTCTCCATTTACTCTTGTTCAATCTCGCTCTAGATAACTGGCCCGCGCATATAGATATCCATAGAATTTACATAGCCCGACAGCTCTGCTTTGGTCATCGCACCGGAGGCTACAAGCACCAGTTCCTCCAAAACACGGTGTCCGGCATCGGGGATGGTGTCGCCGCCGTCGATGACCGCGCTAAGGTTCATATCAATGTGGTCAATCATTTTTTCCGCCGCCGTGCGGCTGCCGGTAATCTTCAGCACCGGCACGAAGGGAAAGCCTTGCGGCGCGCCGCGTCCGGTAGCAAAGGCAATCACATTGCACCCGGCCGCCGCCAGACCGGTCAAAATTTCCGGCTCTCGCCCGGGAGAATCCATGACGACGAGACCCGGCTTATCCGGCCGCTGGCCGTACTCATAAACCGCCTGAATAGGCGCGGTGCCAGCTTTGGCAATAGCCCCCAGTGACTTTTCTTCAATGGTCGTCAAGCCGCCCTTGATATTGCCGCCGGTAGGCTGACCGCCGCGAATATCTTCGCCAACAGCCATCGCTCGCTGCTCCATGCGCTCCACTAATTTAAAAATACCCTGGGCCACTTCTTCGTTCGCCGCATGCTTGGCCAGAATATGCTCCGCACCGATAAACTCTGTCACTTCTCCTAAAATCGACGTGCCGCCGGCAGCCACGAGAAGGTCTGAAGCTACGCCAATGGCCGGATTAGGCACCAAGCCGGAAGTCGTATCGGAACTGCCGCATTTCATACCCAATACTAGTTTACTAATAGGAAACGGCTTACGCTGTTCCAAAGACGCCTCGCGCACCATGTCCTGAGCCATTAGAATGCCTTGGGCCGTCGTGCGCGCCGAACCGCCCACTTCTTGGACGACAATGTGCTCCACCCGCTTGCCGGAGGCGGCAATGGCTTCAATAACGCCGGAAAGATCAGTGCTTTCACAACCCAAGCTGACCAACAGCACAGAATGCAGATTGGGGTTCTTCCCCAAATTAATCAGCGTATCGTTGACAATATGAATATCCAGCGGCGTCTGGCAGCAGCCCTGATGGTGCGTAAAGCGCGCCGTTCCTTGCACCTGGCGTACAATATTTTCTACCACTTCGTTCACGCAGACTACGGCTGACAAAACACCTACATAATTACGCGTGCCCACCGAGCCGTCTGCACGTCCATATCCCAAAAATTCCTTCATGTTACTTATCTCCCTTCAGATCGCCCCGGCCGCGCAGACTTTCAATGTTTTGCACATGCGCGTGGCTGCCGCCGACAATGCTCTTGGTAGCGCGGCCAATGACCTCGCCATATTTTAGAATATCTTCGCCTGCAGTAATATCCCGCACGGCAAATTTATGACCATAGGGAATATCCTCGGTCATAAGGATTTCCACTTCTTCTCGATTGAGGCGCACCCGGGCTTTCTGCCCCTTGGCCAGCACCTGCACCGCTGTCGCCACATTGTCTTTGTCATTAAGAATGATACCGTCGATCATGAATAGGCCCCCTTTTTGCTAGTTTTCTAACGTACAATAACCGCCACGCCGTCAGGAATCACCGTAATTTTTGTCTCCCTGCCGACCGCTTCTTCCGCCTGGGCCAGCGCTTCTTCAAAGGTTTCCACGGCGGCAAAGCCCATGCGCCGCAGCACTTCATGCTGGGCTGGAGCCGTGACAAAAATAACCTTGTGCTTGCACTGAATCCGCGCCATGATCTGCGTCGCCCATTGATCCGGCACTGTGGAATAGCGGTCCACTGCTAAAATGGTGTTTGTCACAGCGGCAGCGCCTTTTTGCAGCCACTCATACAATTCAACACTGCCGTGACCGTCGCCCAAATCGGCGCAGACAATAATAACGCCGCCTTTTTTGCAGGTAGCTTCCGCCGAGGACAAGCCTTTTACATGCTGGTAAATATTTTGGTCCAGCGGATAGCCGCCGTTGGTAGTGACAACAATTTCCGCCGGCGCGGCTGCAACCGCCGCCAGTTCCTGTAAAAAGGCGCAACCTTGCAAATGAGCTTGCTCCACATCGCCGGCAAACGCGCCGATTACTTTTTTCTGCGCATCAATAACGACATTGACAATATAGGCCAGTTTGGCCTGGCGCGCCGCATGCAGCATGTCTTCGTGAATCGGGTTTCCTTCTAAAATGCCGACTCGCGCTTTTTCATGGGCAATATGTTCCGCACAGTGATTGACTCGAATGGTGCTATCGCCGACAATACCCGGCAACACGCTTTTACGGCCGCCGGAAAAGCCCGCAAACAAATGGGGCTCAATGAAGCCTTCCGCCAGCAGCAAATCCGCCTCAGCAGCCACTTTATTCAGCCACAGCTCGCCGCCGGACGGCAGCTTTGCTAACTGCGCCAGCGAACTTTTATCCCAACAATCGTGCACGACAATGCGCACTTTCCCATATAAATCCGGCCCGAATTTTTCGCGCAGCTCCTCTTCCGTTGTGCCGCGGTGCAAGCCAGTCGCCACCAAAAACGTTACCTGCGCCTCCGGATTGCCTGCTTCAATTTCCGCCAGCAATAACGGCGCAATCACTTGCGTCGGCACCGGACGCGTATGATCGCTGACAATAATCACTATATTTTTCTTGCCTCGAGCCAGCTCCTGCAACCGCGGCGTACCGACAGGAGCCGCCATCGCCCGACGCACCAGTTCTGTTTCACTGGCCTCCGCCTGATAGCCATGAGCCTTTGATTCCAGCACTGCCGCTACCCGTTCTTGGGGCAACGTCAGCGTAAGCTCTGCTTTCCCGTAGGGAATATGAATGTTCATGCTCCTAAAACCTTCCTTCCAAAATCATCTCCTTATTCATTCGTTCTTCCTTGCCGCAGCGCCTTTGTACAACAATACGAGACTTCCATAAAGATCCAGTTCTTTTTTGGCCAACTTGCACAATTTTTGATATCAATATTGCTTTCCGCCTTATTTTTAGCATCATTTTCTAGCCAATCTCATTGGCTCTTTCCTTGCTTTGTTCTTTGGTTCTTCCGTATGATTCGGCTTTTTTCTTCTATTGCACTGTTTCTCTTTGTACGCCTCACGTTTACGGTTGTATTTGACAGCCTTCCCTAGTTCGATATATGATAAAACCATAATATGTCATTTGACCGAAGGGGGAGAAAACCTTCATGGCCACCACAGCTATTCGCATCGTTGTTCTCGGCGGCGGCCCCGCAGGATACCTAGGCGCCTTGCGCGCCGCTCAACTTGGCGCCTCAGTGACCCTAGTAGAAAAAGCCCATTGCGGCGGCGTCTGTCTCAATCAAGGCTGCATTCCGACGAAAGCCCTGCTGCGCACGTCCGAACTGGCAGGCTATGCTAAAAAATGCGGTGATTTCGGCCTGGACATGCCTTTGTCCGGCCTCGACTGGTCTCGCAGTCTGGCTCGGAAAGAACGGATCACTAAAATTCTGCGTAATGGCGTAGAACAGTTGCTAAAGGAAGCCGGCGTTACGCGCCTGACTGGCGAAGGACGCCTAAGCTCCGCCAAGGAAATGGAAGTTGTAACCGAGACGGAAAGCCACTTGCTCTGCTTTGATAAACTGCTCATTGCCACTGGCTCCAAGGCCAACCGCCCGCCTATTCCCGGCGCCGACGCCTTAAGCGTCGTCACCAGCGACAAACTGCTGACTCTCAAAAAAATCCCTCGCCGCCTGGTCGTTATCGGCGGCGGCGTCATTGGCCTGGAATTTGCCCAAATGTTTCTCTCCCTAGGCAGCGAAGTCGTTCTGCTGGAGCTGCAGCCTCAATTATTGCCGGAAGAAGACAAAGATATTGTCCTAGAGCTGGTTAAGTCCATGCAGCGCCAAGGCCTGCGCATCTTTACCCAGGCGCAGGTAACGAATATCGCCTACAACAGCGAAGAAACAACCGTCTCTTTTACACATAAAGGCGCGGCCAAAGACGTACCCGCTGATGTCGTTCTTCTGGCCACAGGACGCCAACCTTCTTCGCCGCCGGAAGCGGCTTCCTTAGGTCTGGCCCTAGGAGACCAAGGAGAAATTATCGTTAATAAACGCCAAGAAACCAATTTGCCTGGCATTTATGCCGCCGGCGACGTTACAGGCGGCAAGCTGCTAGCCCATAAAGCGTATGCCGAAGGGCGCGCCGCGATGGAAAACGCGCTAGGCTACCCGGCTGTCGTTCCCCAGCACTTAGTTCCTTCCTGCGTCTATACCCAGCCCGAATTAGCCTCCGTCGGCCTGACGGAAAAGGCCGCTATAAGCCAAGGATATGAAGTGCGCTGCGGGCGCGCTTCGTTCCGCCAAAACGGCCGGGCTCTTTGCCTGGGCGAACGGGACGGCTTGGTCAAAGTCGTTGTTGACGCCGTCACCGACCGCTTGCTGGGCGTCCATATGACCGGCCCCCATGTGTCCGAGCTGCTGGGGGAAGCCTCGTTGGCCCTTTCTTTGGGCGTCACCGCCCTGCAGCTGTCTACGCTAACTCATCCCCATCCGTCTTTGAGCGAGGCTCTCATGGAAGCCTGCGCCCAAGCCACGGAGTAAGGCAAATTTGAACAGGAGAATCGGAGTCACGGGAGGGTGCGACTGAGGGTTGCGAAACACGAATATTCAAAGGGCTGTGCTGAAACAATCGTTTCAGCACAGCCCTCTTTTTTAGTTTCACGCTTCCGGCGTTTTCACGCGCACACAGTTGCGTCCGTCGTGTTTCGCCTCGTACAAAGCCTGATCCGCCGCCAGCAAGCAGGTTTCCAGGCTCGCCTGCCCTTCAGCCACGCCAAAGCTGGCGGAAAGAGGCCAGCCCTCGCCCAGCTCCGGTAACCGCAGCGCTGCAATGCGCAGCCGCAGCCGTTCCGCTACCTGCAACGCTTCCTGCGCCGAAGAGCGAGGTAAAAACAAAATAAACTCTTCGCCCCCGTACCGACCCAGCAAATCGCTGTCCCGCAGCACTTCTTGCGCCGCCTTCGACACTTGCCGCAATACTTCATCGCCAGCCTGATGCCCAAAAGTATCGTTAATACGCTTGAAGTGATCTAAGTCAAAAATAATCAAGGCAAAGGTCTTCACATCTGCCGCTTCCTTGCGAAACTCTCCCTGACAAAGCTGAAAAAAATGCGTCCGGTTGTAAACCTGCGTCAATCCGTCCATAGTAGCCGCCTGCTGCAGACGTTCCAAAAGCCGAACCTCTTCGGTCACATTTTGCAGTACCACAATCAGCCCGCTCCCTTGGCCCTTAGGATCAACAATAGGCACTACGCGGCTGGCGCAAATTTCCTCTTCTTTACCCGGCAGACGCCACCGCACTCGCTCTTCGCCCTCTTCACGCTGCGCCACCTGCGCCAACAATACAGTATACTGCGGCAATACCGTTTCCATTCTTCTTCCAATGCAGCCTGGTTCCTTAAGTTCCGGCAGCATTTTTTCCGCCGCAACATTGCTGTCGAGCAAACGCTGCTTGCGATCTAAGACCACAATGCCATCACTAATCATATCAAAGACAGCCGCTCTGGCCACCGGCACCAAATCAAACAGCTGCAGCCAGAAAAAACCGCAAGCAAACGCCAAAAGGGAACAGGAAAAAAAGACCGGCGTCAAATCAAGCCCCCAGGGAGTCAGCTTAAGTAAGTACAGCAAGTACGCCAGCCAGGGAACTAAGGAAGCCAGAAACATCACTAAAACCTGTCGGCGATACAATGGCTCCGCCTGCCGCCATTGCTGCAAAAAAAGCAGATTTCCCCCGACCACGGCCAAGCTCAAATAAGCGAAATGCACCCAATACCAAAGGCCGTAATGCACCTTCACATGCAAAAATGGCCCGTTAGCCGTCAAGCCTTCCACCTGATAATGAAGACCATGAAAAGAAGAAGTAAAATGCAGCGCCAGCGTCAATACAGGGACCGTAAAAAGCGCCGCCAGGGCTCTTGGCTGCAGCCACTGCTCTCTCCCGGAGTAGGTCAGCGCCACACATAGCCAAAAAGCCGGTATGAAAGGAATACCCAAATACTGGACCTTGAGCCACAGAAGCTTTCCCGCCAAGGAAACATCAAGGATTTCCGCACCATAACCAGCCGCATAAAGAGCGGTCGATAAAGCCAGCGCCGCAAAATAATTCATTAAGGAAACATGGTTTTTGCGCCGCTGCCACAATGCATATCCTCCAATAAACACTAGCAGCACTGCGCAAAATTCTAAAAAAAGAGCGCATGCTAGAACATAGCTCATTTTATCCGGTTCCTCCGCCTATTTCTTTATTTCCTTCAGTATAGGACCTTTTCCAGCTCCTTACAATCCATTTAAGCGTTTCTTTCTTGTCTCCATGCTTTTTGTTCTTTCTTAAAATAGATCTTTCTTTATTGACAAAAGCCGTTCAAAATAGGATACAATAAACTTATCTTTATAACGAATCATCCTTTAAAGGAGCGCATTGCATGAATCAAGCTGCACGTAAATTTTCCGCTGTTATTTTTGATTTGGACGGCACTCTTGTCGATAGCGAGCCGCTCTATCTAGAAGCGGATCAAAAGATCTTCCGCCCCTTGGGCATCATCGTTGAGGCGGAACATAAAAAGCCTTATACCGGTCTTTCGTCGCACTGCTTTTTAGCCGACATCAAAAAGCAATATGACTTATCGATTTCAGTAGAAGAACTTCTGACGCGAAAAAATGCCGCCTATATGGAACTGGCCCAGGAGCGCACCCATGTATTTCCTGAAATGCGGACCTTTGTCAGTCTCTTAAAGGAACACGGCTATCCGTTAGCGGTAGCCTCCGGCTCCTCCAAGGAAGTCATTGACGCTGTTCTGGAGGCCGCCGACCTGCTTACCTACTTTGATGTTACCCTTTCTTCTTCCCAGGTCAAAAAAGGCAAGCCAGCGCCTGACGTCTTTTTAGAAGCGGCCCGCCTGCTAAACACGTCGCCCCAAGCCTGTCTGGTCATGGAGGATTCTCGTTACGGCGTGGAAGCCGCCAAAAACGCCCAAATGAGCTGTATTGCCATTCCGCCAGCTGAAGCTGCGCCCCTGGCTGACTGCTTCTATGAGGCAGAGCTGCTCTTCGCCAAAGGCATGGATGAGTTTACCGCCGCCAAAGCCTTTGCTTGGCTCCGCCAATAAACAAAGCGATGCAAAATTTGCGGCTCTGCAAATGAGCTAAGTTGTGATATAGTAGTATAAAAGCCAAAGGAGGCGGAAGTTCCGGCTGTTGCTCGCAGCGCGCTACGGAACTGCCGCTTCCTTTTTTCAAATCCAGTATGCGCAAAGGAGGGAACTACCATGAGCTGGCAACCCATCTGGCTATCCTTGCAGGTAGCGGCAGCTTCGCTATTCCTAGTCGTCATCTTTGGCCTGGCGTGGGCCTGGGCGCTGCGCCGCTGGGACATCCCCGGCAAAGCTTTGTTAGAAGCCTTATTCACCTTGCCGCTGGTGCTGCCTCCGGTAGTAACTGGCTTTTGCCTGCTGCTGCTGTTGGGGCGACAAGGGCCCTTGTTCTGGCTCTTCGGCGATCAGGCGCAGCTTGTGTTTACGCCGTATGCCGCCGTCTTGGCCGGTGCTGTGGTCTCCTTTCCTCTAATGTACCAAAATGCCAAAGCTTCTCTGCACAGCGTCGATCCTCATCTGGAAGATGCGGCACGCACCCTTGGCGCCAGCGAGCTGCGCGTCTTCTTTACTATTTCCCTGCCCCTGGCCTGGCCCGGAGTCGCCGCAGGCTGCATCCTTTCCTTCGCCCGCGCCTTGGGAGAGTTTGGCGCGACCATCATGGTCGCCGGCAACATTCCCGGCAAAACGCAAACCCTGCCGCTGGCTATTTATTTTGCTTCCGAAGCCAATGATCTGACGTTAGCCGGTCTTTATGTACTGCTTATCAGCGGCATTACCTTTTCTATGCTCTTTTTTCTCAATCACTGGCAGCGCCGGCTCCAGCATAAGGAGGCCCGCTCATGCTCCATGTAGATGTCCGCAAAAAATTGCCTTCCTTTACGCTGCAGCTTCGCTTTGAACAAGATGCCGGGGAAAAGCTGGTTCTTTTCGGTCCTTCCGGCTGCGGCAAAACCACCTTGCTGCGGTGCCTCGCAGGCTTGGAACGTCCGGACGCTGGTCAGATCCGCTTAGCTGAAACTGTCTTTTTTGACGCCCCCACAGAGCAGTTTTTGCCGCCGCGCTTGCGGCGCATCGGCTATATGTTCCAGGACTATGCACTCTTTCCTCATCTATCCGTAAAAAAGAACATTCTTTACGGCAGCCGCCCGGACGGCTCCGCCGCTCTGTATGAGCGACTGCTGGAGCGTTTTTCTCTAACGCCGCTGGCGGAGCGCTCCATTGGCGTTCTCTCCGGCGGCGAGAAGCAGCGCGTCGCTTTAGCCCGGGCGCTCATGAGCCAGCCCCAGCTATTGCTTCTGGACGAACCCTTATCCGCCCTGGACGCCGCCACCCGTCGGCAGCTCCAGGACGAGCTCAACGCGCTGCATGAAGAATGGCGCATCCCGCTGCTGCTGGTCACGCACGATCTTGACGAAGCCCGCCGCATTGGCGACCGCATTCTTTTTCTCGAACAAGGCCGAATCATCGACAGCCAGTGAGGAACCGAGGCACAGAACGAGCAACGTAATTTTAACAGGAGTAGAGGGAGTACTCGGAGGGTACGACAGAGGGAACGGGATTTATTTTCGGACGCAACGCAAAAAGACCGCTTCCGCGGTCTTTTTTATTACAAAGCAAAATAGTATTCCCTCATGCGTACCCTCAGATTCTCCGATTCTCTTGTTAGTTCCTTACGAGCCCTCCCTCTACTCCCTTTACTCCTGTTCCAATTTATTCCGCACCTAAGAGCGTGGTTCTTTAGAGCCCCAGAAGCCCGCCAAGAGCGACCCTGTCAAGTTGTGCCAGACGCTGAAGATGGCGCCGGGAATGGCAGCCACCGGATCCAAATGGGCAATGGCCAAGGCCACAGCCAAGCCGGAGTTTTCCATGCCGATTTCAAAGGCAATGGCCCGGGATTTCTTTTCTCCCATGCCAACCGTCTTAGCCGCACCGTAGCCCAAGCCAAGGCCAATGGCATTATGCAGCGCCACCGCTCCAAAGGCAATAACCGCTACCGTAGCCAGTTTAGCGGCACTCAAGGCGATCACCGTGGCAATAACCGCTACAATCATCACTACCGACACGACCGGCACAACACCCATGATTTTATCGACAAAATCGGACGCCAACGTCCGCAGGCCAATGCCCAACGCCACAGGGACCAACACAATTTTGATAATATCCAGCAGCAAGGCTTCGGTATTGATGGGAATAATAGAACCGGCTAAATACAAAAACATGAAGGGCGTTAAAATCGGCGCCAGCACCGTATTGAAACTGGACACTGTCACCGACAGCGCGGTGTCGCCTTTAGCCAGAAAGGTCATCACATTAGAAGCCGTGCCGCTAGGACAGCAGCCAACCAAAATCAAGCCTGCCGCCAGCGCCGGAGGCAGCCCCAGCATGGTCGCCACGCCATAGCCGACAAAAGGCATAATCATATACCGTAAAACAATACCCCAAAACACATCCTTCGGACGTGAAAGAACCAGCTTGAAATCATCGACTTTCATCGAAAGGCCCATGCCCAGCATAATAATGCCCAAGCCGTAAGGAATGAGCTTGGCCATAGGCTTTAAGGGATCTGGAAAGAAAAAGGCCAATAACGAAAACAGCACTACCCAAAGAGGAAAGAGCCGGGTAATAAACTGACTAATTTTCATAATACCTTCCATGGTTGCGCATCCTCCTCTTTTCTAGTAGAGCCGTTGCAGCTCTTCTTCCACCATGCCAAAAGAATGTTCCGGCCCCGGAAAGGTTCCGTCTTCTACTTCCTTGGCATATGTACTCAGCGCATCAATAATCGTTCCGTTCAAGGTCGCATATTTTTTGACAAATTTAGGCGTAAAGCGATCAAAAATACCCAGTAAATCGTGAATAACCAAAACCTGTCCGTCGCAATCCGGTCCCGCCCCAATGCCAATCGTGGGAATCGACAGCTTTTCACTAATCATTTTGGCCACCGGCGCCGGTACGCATTCCAAAACTACCGCAAAAGCGCCGGCTTCTTCAAGGCCCATCGCATCTTCGATCAGTTGCTGCGCCGCCGCGGCATCCTTGCCCTGCACCTTAAAGCCGCCCAATTGCGAAGCCGTCTGCGGCGTCAGGCCAATATGCCCCATCACCGGTACGCCGCCAGACGTCAAGGCCGCCACCAAGCCGAGCACCCCTTCGCCGCCTTCCAGCTTGATAGCGTCAGCGCCGCCTTCCTGCATTAGCCGGTTCGCGTTGCGCATGGTTTCGCTCAAGCTGACATTATAGGAACCAAAGGGCATATCCGCTACAATAAAGGTATTCGCCGCCCCCCGAACCACCGGTTTCGTATGATGCACCATATCCTCCATCGTCACCGGCACGGTGCTGTCATAGCCCAGCATGACCATGCCTAACGAGTCCCCAACCAAAATCATTTCGATCGGAGAACGCTCCACAAGGGATGCAAAGGAAAAATCATACGCCGTCGCCATGCGGATTTTGCGTCCCTGCTCCTTCCACGCTTTAAACTGAGGAATTGACGGTTTTCTTTTCTCCATAAAAAAACTTCCCTTCTGCTGATAATAAATACAATAAGTTCATACGGTAACACTATTCCATACAAACTCCGAAACACCTGCCGCCCGTTTTGCGTCTTCTCGAAAAGATAGTACACTCTAACAATACAAAAGCAGCCCTAGGCTCTAGTGAGCCTTAGGACTGCTTTTCACTCACGACTTGGCCGCTTCTTCTTCCTGCGGCACCGCCTCCAACAGACGAATGACATCCAAAAATAGATCTTCACGCCGCACGACCCGCCAACCGGCCTCTGCTAAAAGAGGCTCCACTCGCTGATTAAACCGATCCGCAAACAAACGGCTGGTAACCACATTCAGCGCATCCAGCAACGGGCCTAAAAAGCAATGGTCGCTGCGCACATGCTCCAGCAAAAACAGTCTGCCTCCCGGCGCTAAAACGCGCCGGCATTCGCGCAGCCCCTGCACAGGCTGCGTTACGCCGCAAAAAAGGAACTGCGCCACTACCGTATCAAATGCGCCAGCCTCAAAAGGCAGAGCTTCGACATTTCCCTGGCAAACAGTCATCGGCTGACCGCCCGGCAGCTCACGCTGCGCTGCAAGGTCCAGCATCGTCTGATCCAAATCCACCAACGCCAGCTCGGTCCAACCTGCGCGAGGATAACAGGGCAAAGACAGACCGCTGCCGCCGCCTACTTCGAGCACCCTCCCTTGGACGCGCTCCAGATGACTTCGACGCCAAGCGCGAGCAATGACTAATGATAAAAAAAGGTCAAATACCTTGGCCATCATGGTGGCTTACCGCCTTTCACACTGTGTACAGCCTGCACAGGCAAACTCCTCTGTCGCTACAGTGCACGGTTCCATGTGAATGACGACGTCACACGGAGCAAATACATCCTTAAGCTCGGCTTCCAACTGATCGCAAATCGCATGGGCATTCTCCAGGGGCAGATCCTTACCAAGAACCACATGCATGTCCAACAAGCGATAACTGCCAGAACGGCGCGTCCGCAAACGATGCAAGGACAACACTTCCGGATGCGTCTGTACCAAGGAGGCAATCCGCTCTTCTTCCTCTGCCGGCAAGCTGATGTCCGTCAGCTCAGCGAAACTGTTCTTGGTCAGTTTCCAGCCAGCGCGGAAAACAATCACTGCCACAACCAACGCAATCGCCGGATCCAGCCAGGGCAAGCCGGTCCAATAGATAAGACCCAAGCCCACCAAAACGCCCACAGAGGTCCAGATATCAGCCCGCAGATGCAAGGCGTCCGCCTCCAGTGCCTGCGACCCTGTAGCCTTAGCCACGGTCATTAGTTTTCCGGAGACCAGCCAATTAACAGCTATAGAAAGAGCCATTACCGCCAGGCCCAATTCCAAATCTTCCGGCATATGCTGCTGGTTAAGCTTCTGCGCCGCTTCCCAAACGATGCCCACGGCGGCTACAACAATGAGTACCGCCTCAATCGCACCGGAGAGGTTTTCGATCTTCCCGTGTCCATAGGCGTGCTTCTCATCAGGCGGTAAATCGGACTTGCGCACCGCCGCCCAGGCAATCAAAGCCGCCAGCAAATCCACCGCGGAATGAGCCGCCTCGGACAAAATACTCACGGCTCCCGTCTGCCAGCTTACAAGCAGCTTGAAAATGACCAACGATGTATTAGATACAACCGAGAGCCTCGCTGTGCGGCGTTTTAATAATACCAATTCTTCATTCATGTTTAACAGCTCCTTTCAAAAAAGGGGCAAGACATAAAAAGCCTACGGTCCCCCCAAGGGTCCCGTAGGCTGACTACTGCTGCCAAAAGAGCAGCCCGGCCGCACCGTTACAACACGGCCGCCTGATCCTTATTGGTATTGTATCACAAGTCAATTTCCGTGTAAACTATGGGAATTTTTCTCAATAGTGCTACCCAATCTGAGCGACGTGAACTACTTTGTAGCCTTTGGCCTCAATGCGTTTTGTGAGTTCTTCCACGTCTTTCACATCGCCGCGAATGACTTCTTCACCGCTGCCGTCCGGCAGGGTATAGCTGGCCATAGAGGTAATGTTAATGCCCAAGTCTGCGTAAATACCGGTAATTTCAGTAATGACTCCCGCCTTGTCGGGTACGCGAATCGTAACGCGCGTAGTTCCCGAAGGCAAGCCCATGATGTCCACCAGGCACTTAAAGATATCAGTCTCGGTGATAATGCCGACTACATCCTGATTTTTATCCACTACCGGCACGCCGCCGATGCGGTTATTGTACATCACCAGAGCCGCTTCTTCGATCGTAGCTTCTGAGCCAATGCTGAGAACCTTTTTAGTCATGATATCCTTGATCAAGGCTTTTGACAACAAGTAATCCGCTTCATGAACGGACAGAGTCGTCGCCGAAGACGGCGAAGCCTTGCGCAAATCGCGATCAGTTACAATACCCACCAACTTGCCGATATCAACCACAGGCAAGCGGCGAAAGCGATGTTTCTTCATGAGCTCGGCAGCATCCGCAATGGTAGTCGCTGATGTAACAGTCACCGGATTGACGGTCATCTGATCTTTCACAAACATATTAGAAACACTCTCCTTTCATCCATGGGGAGCCAGGGACGCACCCCGGCTAGACGGCATCAGCCGCCCAGGTACGCCTTGCGGACATCCTCACTAGCAGCCAGTTCTTTCGCATCGCCGGACAGCGTGATGCGTCCGGTTTCCATAACATAAGCTCGGTGCGCAATGGACAAGGCCATGTTAGCATTTTGTTCGACCAAAAGAACCGTAGTTCCTGTCGAATTGATATCCACAATGATATTAAATATTTCACGAATTAAAAGCGGCGCCAAGCCCATGGACGGCTCATCCAAAAGCATCATCCTTGGCCGGCTCATCAGCGCCCGGCCCATGGCCAGCATCTGCTGTTCCCCGCCGGACAAGGTGCCTGCCAGCTGGCTTCTGCGTTCCGCCAAACGAGGAAAGCGGCCAAACACCATATCCAAATCCTGCGCAATGCCAGCCTTATCGCTGCGAATAAACGCGCCAAGCTCCAGGTTTTCCATGACCGTCATATTGGCAAAAATGCGCCGGCCTTCGGGAACCTGGGAAATGCCCAGTTTAACAACGTTCTGGGCTGCCATGCCGCCGATATCCTTGCCTTCAAACTTAATGCTGCCTTCCTTGGGTTTCAGCAAGCCGGAAATAGTGCGCAGCGTGGTGGACTTGCCAGCGCCGTTGGCGCCGATAAGGGTCACAATTTCCCCTTCTTTTACTTCCAGGGAAATGCCCTTCAACGCATGAATAGCGCCATAAAATACGTTAAGATTGTCTATAGTCAGCATCAGTTCACCTCCTCACCGAGATACGCCTCGACGACTTGCTTATTGTTCTTGATCTCATCCGGCGTGCCGCTGGCGATAATCTTGCCGTAATCCAGCACGTAAATGCGCTCGCACACATTCATAACCAGACTCATGTCATGCTCAATAAGAAGGATGGTTAAGTCAAATTCTTTGCGAATCCAGCGAATCATTTGCAGCAGCTGCTGGGTTTCCTGCGGGTTCATGCCGGCTGCGGGCTCGTCAAGGAGCAGCAATTTCGGCTTCGCCGCCAGGGCCCGGGCAATTTCCAAACGGCGCTGTTCCCCGTAAGGAAGGTTCTTGGCTACTTCATCTTTTTTATCAGCCAATTGGAAGATTTCCAAAAAGCGAATTGCTTGCTCTTCCAGGTCTTCTTCTTCGCCGAAATAGCGGCCTAGACGGCTTACCGCCTCTGCCAGGCCATACTTCATATGGAAGTGATACGCAACCTTAACATTGTCCAGCACCGTCATCTCGCTGAAAAGACGGATGTTCTGGAAGGTTCTTGCAATCCCCTTCTGGGTAACCTGATACGGCTTGAGGCCGACAACACTTTGGCCGTCAAAAATGATTTCCCCTTCGGTCGGTTCGTATACGCCGGTCAACAAGTTAAAGGCCGTGGTTTTGCCAGCTCCGTTTGGGCCGATTAAACCAACGAGCTCGCCCTTGTTGATTTCCATTTCAAAATTGGAAACCGCCCGCAGGCCGCCGAACACCTTAGACAGCTTGGTAGTCTTAAGCAGCGTCACGTTTGCCACCTCCAAACAAACGGCCAAACGTGGCCATACTCAATTCCTTGTTGCCAAACAGCCCTTGAGGGCGATAAATCATCAAGATGATGAGCATCAACGAATAGATAACCATGCGCCATTCCGGATAGCCTGCCAAAGCCGCCGAAACAAAGGTCAGCAGCACCGCCGCCGTAACAGAGCCGGTCAAGCTTCCCAGACCGCCCAAAACCACGATGGTCAAAATGTCGAAGGACTTCATGAAGGTAAACGAAGCCGGATGGGCGATGTAGAAGTAATGCGAAAAGAGAGCGCCCGCCACGCCGGCGAAAAAAGCGCCGATCGTAAAGGCCATAACTTTATAACGCGTTGTATCCACCCCCATGGACTCGGCGGCGATCTCATTCTCGCGAATGGCAATACAGGCGCGTCCATGAGTAGAATTGATCAGATTTTTAATGATAAACAAAGTAACTACCGTCAAGGCAAAAACCCAGGCAAAATTCGTATACCGGGGGATGCCCATGAAGCCGGAAGCGCCGCCTACATATTGAATGTTCAAAATGCAAATACGGATAATTTCTCCCAAGCCCAGGGTGGCAATGGCTAAATAGTCGCCTTTAAGGCGCAGCGTCGGCAGACCGATTAAGAAACCAAGAAGGCCGGCGCCAGCGGCGCCTCCTAAAATCGCCAGCAAAAACGGCAGCTCAAATTTTACCGACAGCACGGCGCTAACATACGCGCCCACCGCCATGAAACCGGCATGACCGATCGAAAACTGGCCGGTAAAGCCGTTAATCAAGTTCAGACTAGAAGCCAAAATAATATTGATGCCGATCAGAATCAGATTCAGTTCCCAGAAAGGACCAATAAAATCAACGTTTATGAGCACCTGCACGACAGCGAACAGGGCCATGCACAAACCAAGAACCTTCAGGTCTTTTTTCGTTTTGCTCCGCATGCCTGTCACCTACACTTTCTCACGGGTATTTTTGCCTAACAAGCCGGACGGCTTGAAGAGCAGAATCAGAATCAAAATGGCAAACGCCGCCGCATCGCGGAAGGTGGAGGAAATAAAGCCGCTTACCAGCGCTTCTACAACCCCCAAGATAAGGCCGCCCAGCATAGCGCCCGGCAAAATGCCGATACCGCCCAAAACGGCTGCAACGAAGGCTTTTAAACCAGGCATGATGCCCATCAGCGGATCAATGGAATTGTAGTACACGCCAACAAGAACGCCTGCGGCAGCCGCCAAGGCCGAGCCAATGCCAAAAGTAAAGGAAATGATTCTGCCCGAATCAATGCCCATCAGCTGTGCGGCTTCCGTATCAAAGGATACGGCGCGCATGGCCTTGCCGATTTTAGTGTACTGCACGACATACGTCAGCAGCACCATGAGCAGCAGCGAAACCACCAAGATGACCACCTGTTGGTTATTGATGATAATGCCTGCCAAATTGTACGTCTCTGTGGGAAATACCGCCGGGAAGGTCCGCGGCTGAGGAGAAACCACCAGCATGCCGCCATATTCCAAAAGCAGCGAAACGCCGATGGCCGTGATCAGCACCGAAATCTTCGGCGCAAACCGCAGCGGCCGGTACGCCAGGTATTCAATCAACATGCCCGCCAAACCGGCGCCAACCATAGCGATTAGCAAGGCCGGAACAAAGGATACTCCCAATACGGTTGTCGCAAAGAAACCGATATAAGCACCTACCATATAAATATCGCCATGTGCAAAATTGATAAGCTTGATAATACCGTAAACCATCGTATAGCCAAGAGCGATCAGGGCGTAAATGCTGCCCAAAGAAATACCGTTAATCAACTGTTGTATTACTTGAATTAAAAAATCCATGGGCGATCCTCCTTTCCAATCTAAAACCGTCTAAATTCAGTCACTTCTATTCAAAACGCGAGCAACAAAAAGGGAACAAGACGGCGCGTAGCCCTATGGGTTGCGCAGTCTTATCCCCTTCGATAACTCCCGGTACATCCGCTAACAAACCTTCGGATTACGGATTGACTTTTTCCTTAAATGCTTGCTTGCCATCCTTGAATTCAATGATAACGGCGCTCTTCACCGCATCATGGCTTTCATTCAAGGTGATCTTTCCGGATACAGCCTGATAATCTTTGGTCTTAGCCAGTTCATCCTTGATTTTCGTCGTATCCGTGCCGCCGGCGCGTTTAATGGCTTCAATCACCATCATGGTGGCGTCGTACGAAAGAGCGGCAAAGGCGTCAGGCGTTTGGCCGTATTCCTTTTTATACGAGTCAACAAAGGCTTTGATGGCCGGACTATTGTCGTCAGGCGAGTAATGGTTGGCAAAGAAGGTATTGTTCAAAGCGCCAGCCCCGGCAATCTCCGGCAGCTTCGCTGAATCCCAGCCGTCGCCGCCCAGGATTGGCATCGTCAGACCCATTTCCCGAGCCTGTTTGATGATCATGCCCACTTCTTGGTAGTAACCAGGTACAAAGAGCACGTCCGGATTAGCCGCTTTGATTTTCGTCAGGGTCGCTTTAAAATCCGTGTCTTTAGCCAGGTAAGCTTCTTCCGAAACAATGGCGCCGCCATTCTTGAGGAAGGTTTCCTTAAAGAACTGTCCTAAGCCTTTGGCATAGTCGGAACTGTTATCGATATACATGGCCGCTTTCGTGGCTTTCAAGCTCTTGCCTGCAAAGTTGGCCATAACCGAACCCTGGAACGGATCGATGAATGCCGCCCGGAACAGGAAATCCCGTACTTTTCCGGTAGCAGGGTCTACAGTAACTTTCGGATTGGAAGCCGTCGGGCTGATGGCCAGTACTTTATTAGCCATATTAACCTGAGCTGCGGCAATAACGCTGGAAGAAGCAATCGGCGCGATCACGCCTACTACTTTATCCTGAGTAATCAGCTTTTGCATGGCGTTCGCAGCTTCAGCCGCCTCGCTCTTGTTGTCCGCAACTACAAGTTCCAGCTGCTTGCCGTTGATGCCGCCCTTAGCGTTAATTTCCTTAATCGCCAGTTTAGCTCCGTTAGCAGCCGATTGTCCGAAGGTAGCATTGTTTCCGGTCATCTCCAGGTTGGCGCCGAGCTTGATTACGTTGGCATCTTGCTTAGCACCGCCGCCACAGCCTGCAAGGGCTGCTGTCAGCAAGCCGCCTACCAAGGCAACGCCAATCCAGCGCGCGACTTTTTTCGTCAGCATTCTCCAGCCTCCTGTCATTGGATTCCCTGCAACGGCGCAACGTCTTGCCGCTATTCTGAAAACTGTGTCCGTAATTCGACACCTCGTCCATCTGCAGTGAATCTTTCCGTGTACATGTTGTCATTATAGTGCACGGTTTTTGGACTGTCAATACCACTCCTTGTATACACGAACGTCACATGTCCTCTGCACAAAAACAAAAACAGGTTTTAAAACGAAACCTTCCAAATGGATACGGTTCGGAAGAAAGTGGAAAAAGAAGGGCTAAGGCAAGTTGCCTTAACCCTCTTTCTTTAAGGATTTACTTTTTCTTTAAAGGTTTGCTTGCCATCCTTCATTTCAATGATGACAGCGCTCTTCACTGGGTTATGATTGGCATCCAGGGAAATGATACCTGTGGAAACCTGAAGGTTCTTCACCGCCGCCAAGGCTTCGGTCAGTTTCGCCGAATCAGTGCTGCCTGCCCGTTTGAGAGCGTCTACCAATAGCAAGCCGGCGTCATAGCCCAAAGCCGACAAGGCGCTGGGGGCTTCATTGTATTCTTTCTTATAGGCCTCTACAAATTTAGAAACATTGGGGTCCTTATCTTCTGCCGAATAGTGATTGCTGAAGAAGGTATTGTTCAGTGCTGCTGCGCCAGCTACTTCAGGCAGCTTGGAGTTGTCCCAGCCGTCGCCGCCGGTGATCGGAAGGGTAATACCCATTTCCCGAGCCTGTTTGACGATCTTGCCCACTTCTTCATAGTAGCCGGGAACATAAATTACATCCGCGCCGGCTGCCTTAATTTTGGTCAAGGTCGATTTGAAGTCCTGGTCTTTTTGCAGGAACGCTTCTTTTATAACAATGGTGCCGCCATTTTTGACAAAATTCTCTTCAAAGAATTTAGCCAGCCCTTTGGAGTAATCCGAGCTGTTATCCACATAAATAGCCGCTTTCTTAGCGCCTAAGGTCTTCGAAGCAAAATTAGCCACTACGGTTCCCTGGAAAGGATCGATAAAACAGGACCGGAACGCATAAGGGCGAACCTTACCGTCTTTTACAGTTACATCGGGATTCGTAGCAGTCGGCGTCAATAGAGGAACTTTGGAGCTTTCCGCTACCGGCAGCGCCGCCAACGCATTCGAGCTTACCACCGGACCGAGAACGGCAATAACCTTATCCTGATTGATCAGCTTCGTTACCGAGTTGGTAGCCTCCGATGCTTCCGACTTGTTATCCGCCACAATCAAATTGATCTTCTTGCCGTTGATGCCGCCAGCGTCATTTGCCTGCTTCACAGCCAACTTGATCCCGTTCAACGTCTGCTGACCGTAAGCCGCTACACCGCCAGTCAATTCCATGCTGGCGCCAATGCGAATTTCATTGGCATCCCCTTTAGGTTCGCTTTTGCCGCCGCAGCCGGCTACCAACGCTGTTGTCAGCGTTGCCGCCAAGGCTACGCCGAGCCACTTTTGCCATTTTTTACTCACGCTACATGCCCCCTGTTTCATCTCATGTTAGAATCTACCGTATAATTCCTGGACATTCTTGCCGTGCTCCCTCAATATGCGTAAGGATTACAAAATTACACCTCACGCGGGAACATGTGTTTTTTGCACGGATAATCTTGTCCGTTGTCCTTTATTATATTTTCCTACATCCTCCCTGTCAATCAAAAGTTCACATATTTTTTCATTTATCGACACGTAATGTTCACGATCTCGAAACATGTCTATTTTTGGACACCATTTGTTTTTCCGGTGTGGATTTTGTGATTTAGTACTCTCTTTCCCATGGAACGTTGATTAAACAGGAGTAAAGTGAGTAGAGGGAGGGCTACGGTGACGAAGAGTGAACAAGAGAATCGGAGTCACGGGAGGTTCGACGGAGGGTTTCGGAATTCAACAGGAGTACGACGGTGCCGGAAGCACCTGACGGCACGTGAAGTGCCTAAGGCCGGCGATGCCAAGGATGGCATAATCGCCGGTCTCCTCTGAAAATTCATGGACTGCATAGCAACCGACGTCTGCTGGCATTTAATAGTGAGGGAACGACTGAGGCTGCGGCGGCCGTGATTGTATTTGAGACTTTTATTGGAGCAAGACGGTCCGCAGGACGAAAATGCTGGTGACGGCGGATGACAGTTTCGCCTGTTTGAGCGCAGCGAGTTAAGAAGCTGCCGCCTTAGCCTGCTTTTGCGAGACGCGCGCAAATCTTGTCTCAAATACAGTTATGCCGCCGTTTATCCAGAACTTCCCAGCTCTTGCTAACTCTAGGTTTTCCAGCAATAAAAACTTATAAATTATGGTGCAGCAATAAAAAAGCGCCGCCTCGCTGGGCGGCGCTTTGGGGTTTAGTTACAAGGCAAGGGCGCATTGTTCGGATGCATGGACCAAATGCCGCAAGGGCAAATGCCTGCGCACACGCCGCAGCCGATGCAGCGGCTGTCGTCCGAAACATAGGCGAACGAGCCGTCTTCCTGTATTTCCCGGGAAATAGCTTTTTCGGGGCAAGATTTTTCACACATATGGCAGTCGCGGCAAGTGCCGCAGCTGATACAGCGCAGATAATCTTCCTTGGCTTGAGGAACTTGACCGCTTTGGCAGCGCTCAAAGTACTCCGTCGAGAGGCGGCTCTGCGGGAGGGCCACTTTCTCTTTTGCCGCATAGGCTTCGCCGGTCAATTCCGCATGCAAGGCCTTAGCCGCTTCGCGGGCCGTGCCGATGGCATCCACCAAAAGGCCGGGGCGAATCGTGTCCCCTGCAGTATAAAGACCGTCCGCCAGCTTTCCGGCCGGGCCAGCTTTCAAGAAGCCACGCTCCTGGGGCAGCTCCGCAGGCAGGAAAGATAGATCCGGCACTTCGCCGATGCTGATGATCACCGTATCAGCCGCCAGCATCCTTCCATCTGTCAAACGCAGGCCCTCCGCCGTAATTTCCTGGGTAACCGCCGGCCAAAGCAGCACGCCGCCCAGTTCTTCCACATGTTCAATTTCCTTTTCAAAAGCCGCCGGCTTAGCCACGTCGATGCAGGTAACTTCTTCGGCTCCCATTTCATAGGCGCCGATAGCCACATCCATACCTGCGTTGCCGCAGCCGATGACAACGACCTTTTTGCCGATCTTCGGTTTTTGTCCGCTGTTGACAGCCTTGAGGAATTCCAAGCCTTTGACCAAGCGCTCAGAACCAGGCCAGGGAATAACCTTGGACACATGGCCGCCGGTAGCCACTACCACGCCGTCATACTGTTTGCGCAGCTGCGCAAATTTCGCGGCATCCACGGTCTCATTGTTACGATACGTTACGCCCAGCGACGCCACGCGGGCTACTTCGGCTTCAAGCACGTCCGCCGCCAGCCGGGAACGAGGAATGGCCTGTTCCATTTTGCCGCCCATTTTGGCATCACTTTCAAAAACCGTTACGTCATGTCCCTGACGCACTAGTTCCCAAGCCGCCGTCAGACCAGCCACGCCGCCGCCGATAACCGCTACAGCTTTGCCTGTTTTTTGCGTTGCCTGCGGCAGTGTTACTTCGCGCGAATACCGGCCCAAAGCGCCGATCTGCGCGGATAAGTCGATCTGGCCGCGGGTACAGTCGTCCATGCACAGGTTGGGGCAAACGCTGCCGCAAACCGAGCCAGGGAACGGGGTATATTCCAGCACCAGACGATAGGCCTCGCCTACTTTGCCGTCGCGAAGCAAGTTAAAGCGATCTTGTGACGGAATGGATGCCGGGCAGTTGAATTGGCAAGGAGCGGCAAAGCGGGCATTTTCCCACTGCGGCACGCGCTGGCGCATCACACCGTTCGTAACCAAGGCAACTACGGAAAAATCGTCCTTCACTACATCGCTGAAAATACCGCCGGGAACCCACTCGTTCGCCCGGAAATCAAAAAGATGAGATTCTACTTTTTTAGGACGCTCTTCATAGGTAAGGGGCACAATTTTCCGCCACTCGTCCCATTGCGTCAATTCCGCTTGCAGCTCTTTACGCTCTACGGACTGCAAGAAGTCCTCCATGTGACTGGACAGATAGTCAATATCCTCCGCTTCCAACGCCCGCACTTTTACGTCTTTCGCGGATACGCCTTGCAGCGGGCCGCGGACATACACCACGCCGCCCACCATGCCCATGCAGGAGCGATCGCCCAGCACTGATTCTCCCTCTTCAACATTCACACCGCAAACAACGGCAATGCCGCCGGACATGAACTCAAAAGAGAAGCTGCCGCAGCGCTTCAAAACCCAAAATTCTGGCGGCGCATAAAGAGGGTCATGTTTCATCAAAGACCCGGAGCGGGTACCAGCCCGGCCGCCGATATAAATACTGCCGCCGGCGGCGCAATGGGCGGTGGTGTCCCCGCCGTCGCCTTTGACCACAATGCGGCCGCCGGCATTCAGCCAACCTACATCTGCAGAAGACGAGCCCTCTACAATGACTTCGGTTCCGGGCATGCACATGGAGCCCACGCGCTGTCCCGGATTAGTCACCGTGAAACGAAGCGACTTTCCTTCGGGGTGCCATAAGGGACCGCCGATATCATGCTGGCCGCTGGCCAAAATATGAAATTCTGTTTCTCCCGCCGCTAGCGCCTCGCTGATGGCGGTCAGGAGTTCTTGTGTGGACAGGCGTTTTCCTCCTGCCAAAGTATCAATCGTAAGCATCTCCAGTTCCTCCTTCTCCCTATCAGCAGACGTATTGGATGGCCAATTTTTCCGCTACGGCGCGGTCGGTAGTCACCAACGCATCGGAACGGCCTATGGGCAGCGAGCTGTTGCCTACTGGCGCCATCAGCTTCTTGAATTCACTGTTCAGCGCCAAGGTGTAATCCACAACAGCCTGGGCGGCTTTATCGATGTCTAGACGCCCTACCAAGCGCGGGTCCTGCGTACAGATGCCTGTAGGACACTTGCCGGTGGAACAAGAATTACAGCGCCCGTGTTCGTTGCCGACACAGCCCATCAGTTGAATCAAAATCTTGCCGATAAAGACGCCGTTAGCGCCCAGGCAAATCAGTTTAAACGCATCCGCCGCCGCGTTGCCTGTAAGGCCTACGCCGCCGCCGGCAAAGAGGGGAATCTGGCCTTGACGGCCTTGCTTGACCGCCGCCAGATAACATTCACGCAGCTTAGAAACCACCGGATGGCCGGTATGATCCAGCGACACTTCATTGGCTGCGCCGGTGCCGCCCTGGATGCCGTCAATGAAAAAGCCGCCGCAAATGCGGTACGGGTCACGGAGCAAATTGTTATATACCGAGACCGAAGTAGCCGAAGCAGCGCATTTGATCGCCACTGGCACCCGGAAGCCAAAAGCGGCGTTCATGGAAAGGAACATCTTCTGCACCGACTCCTCGATGGAGTACAAGCCCTGATGGTTAGGCGGAGACATGAGGTCCGCCTTAGGCACGCCGCGGATGGCCTGAATATGCGAAGCCACCTTAGCCGCCGGTAAAAGACCGCCGTCGCCGGGCTTAGCGCCCTGGCCGATTTTGATCATCACCGCCGCCGGATCGACTTTCATTTTCGGCATCGCCTGAATGATGCGGTTCCAGCCGAAATGACCGGAAGCGATCTGCAGAATCACGTACTTAAGCTGCTCGGATTCCATCAGCTTCACCGGCATGCCGCCCTCGCCGGAACACATGCGCACCGGCAAGCCATGCTTTTCATTGAGATAGGCCGTAGCCAGCGCCAAGGCTTCCCAGGCTCTAGTCGACAGCGCGCCAATAGACATATCGCTGAAAATAATCGGATAAATCCAACTTACCGGCGGCGTATGACCGTTCAACTGCAGCGAACCGTTTGCCGAAGCCAACGGCAGCTGCGACGGCGGGAGCACGCGCCCTAAAGGCGTGCGCATATCAAAGGTATGACGCTCCGAATCCAGCGAAGGGTCGGTCATCTGCGAAATGCGGCCCACCACAATCCGGTCCAGCGTACGATCGGCGTTCAGATTGGTCCGGCCGCCGCGTTTAATGGTAGCGCCGCCGGCCCGGGCAAGCAAATTCTGACGCGTGTCTGCGTTGCGCACCGGACGGATGGCCTGATTGGGACAGACCTTCTCGCACATGCCGCAGCCTACGCAGGCGTTCGCTACAGAACGCTTTTGACGAATCACGGGCATCGCAGCATGCTCTTTCACAGGGTTAGGCACGGGACCGCGGGAAACGACGCTGCTGCGGCGTTCTACGGCCGCTTCAATAGCGCCAAAGGTGCACGCGGCTACACAGCTGCCGCAAAGAGTACACCGCTCCGGGTTGTATTCTATCTTCCAGTTGAGGTCGTTGACGCCTACATCCTGGGTTCTTACTGTTTCCATCGCTCTACCTCCAACTGGTTGTTAATCAGCACGATTTCCCGTTCATTGGGATAAATATCGCTGGCAATATCACGATCCGGCAAAATGGCGTTCAAGCCGCACACCTCGGAAGAAATGGCTTTCGTCACTGCATCGCCGCCAAGGACAACAGGCCGCAGCTTTTTGGAGTCACAGCAAGTCATCATCCGGCCATCCGGCAAAAGACCGATGATCGTATTGGGACCGTTGATTTCCAAATGCCCCATAGACTGACGAATGGTAGTCAGCACCTCTTTGTCCGGCCGTTCTTCCATTTCGCTGAATGACAGCGGCGTAATTACATGTTTATAGTACTGCAGGGGCCACTTGAGTTCATGCAGCACATAATGCAAGGTATAAAGGAAATTTTGCGAATCCGATTCAAAACCGATATAACCGCGATGCAGCGATTTTTGGTATTCCTTGTTTTTGGTATAGAAGGTATTCTCGCCATTGGCGCAAAGAGTGTAGCCCTGTAAAAAGAAGGGATGCGCCGCATAGCGAACAATGTCGTAGTTGGTGTTTTGACGGCACTGCACCACAAGGTTGCGCGCCAAAAGATCGCCCGTATCGTCCCACAGACGGAAATAGGTGGCAATGTCCCGGGGATCGCCGATTTCTTTCAAGGTCAAGACATCGGGCCAGAAAGAATACACATACCCCTCATCCTCCGGCTCCAGGAGCGCCCGCAAAGCCAGGCGGGTATCCATAAGCAGATCTTCCTTTTCTTCTGCCGGAGCGGTCGCCAAATAGTCCGGATAGTCGTATTGACGAAAAATGTAGTACGGCATCGCTTGGATATCCAACCCAGCCTTGCGGCTGCCGCGGGGAATCCATTCCTGCAGGGGAGTAAAGCCGGCGGAGTCCATATAATCCTCTACCAGTTTAGCCCCCCGCTGAGTACAAGCCAACGACAACAGCGGCTTGTCCTTATGCTCGGCGAAACGTCCCTCCAAATCTTGCAAGGTCATAGCAAAACCGGAATTGTCGTGCCCTTTTTGTTGGGGCAGCATGAGCCGCAATGCGGCAGACGGGTGGAATACTTGACTGCTCTTAATGGCGCCAATTCTACACATATGACTGTCTCCCTTCCTTCTCTCTCTGCAAAACCAATCAAGCACATCGCAGCGTCAGCGCTACTTTCTTTCGCTGAACAAAAAAGGAAAAGACCCTGCGCAAAGTGCCGACATCCGCCGGGACCTTCCGCAGGGTCTTTTCTACCCACGGTGTAAAGAGGCGGCTTCGCCTCTCCTGTGCCGCTTGGACCAGACCGCTAAATAGCGCGGAACCCTAGGCACACTCCCTGAAAACATTTGTCTTTTTGTATACAACAGTGTTTTCATACTAGTATTTATTATAAGCCATGGTTTTATACTGTCAATATGCATTTTAAAAAAAGCTTTTTTCTGACAAATCCTTTGTTTTCGCGTTTTTGTTTTTGGTAAGCGTTTTGTTTTTTGTATATTTATACTGCGAATACCCTATTGCAAGCACAGTCATTACCTTGCGCAAAGTGTTAATTAGTGCGCGTAATCTGCCTATGGACGCAGGATTGTCTTTCTAGAAACCGCCTTGAATGAAGAGTAGTATGTTTTGTATTGTTTTGCTGTATACATACATCTTCCTCCCAAAGACATAGCGTTTTTAATACTAAAAAAATCCCCGCTGCTGCCCAGAAAAAGCAGCGCGAGGATTGATTCTATAGTTTATACAGTATATATAGGAAGAAACTACGCTTGAATTTTTTCCATTTCACAAGTTCCGTGAAAAAAGGCGCCATCGGAAATGTTCAAAACCGCTACTTTCACGTCTCCTGTTAAATGAGCCGTCGGATACAACTCCAATTTACCGGTAAGCTTCAAATTTCCCCGTACCGTTCCGGCCAAGATAACATTCTGCGCCTGAATGTCGCCTTCAATCAAGCCGCCTTCTCCCACCAATACATCTCCATCGGTAGTGACATCACCGGCAACTTTACCGTCAACACGCAAGCTCCCTTTTGCTGCAAGACTGCCCATGAGCTCGCATTCCTTGCTAATCATAGTTTCCACCGGAGCGGATGTTGCATCGCCTTTTTTTCTAAACATACTTCCTCCATCTTAATACATAGTCCAATAAAAAATGAGTCAACGGCTTCTAGGAAACCGTTGACTAAATGATTCTGTCCTATTTCAGGAACCGAAATTGCTTCTTAAAGGAAACTGGCCGGATTGACCACGCTGCCGTTCACGCGCACTTCGTAATGCACATGCGGCCCCGTACTATAGCCGGTACTGCCCATATAGGAAACAAGCTGCCCCTTGGTCACGTGCTGACCCACAGAAACAAGATTCTGCGAGTTATGTCCGTATAAGGTGTGGATGCCATTTCCATGGTCAATCTCCACCAAATACCCATAGCCGCTAACCCAGCCGCTGCCTACAACCGTTCCTTCAGCTGTAGCCAAAATCGGCGTTCCTGAGTCGTTGGCAATATCAATACCAGGGTGCCAGTCTCCGCTACCGCCGCCAAAAGGAGAATTACGCCAACCAAAACGCGACGTTACCGACCCGCTGGCAGGCCAAATGGATGGAGTGGCCGCCTGAACTGCTTTCTTTTCTAATAAATTGCTGCGAAGTTGACTTAAGCTTTCTTCCCGTTCTTGCATTTGCGTTCGAAGATCATGGACCACATTCAGCAAATCCCCTGCTGAAGGCTTTGCTTCCGGTCCGCCTTGACCGTCATAAGCAGTTCCATTAGCAGGACGGTTCATACCGCCACGCGACACATCTGCCTTTTCCTCACTGTTTACCATGCGGCGCAAATCAGCATCCAGCTGATTCAAACGCTGCATATCTGATTGAATGGATGCCGTTTCCTTAGCCAGCTGATCAATCTGCTGCGCTTGCACCAGATTCACCTGCCGCAATTGCTCTAATTCCTGCTTATCTGCGTCCGCCATAGATGCCTGGCTGCGATAGGAAAGAGTCATACCGCCCACAGCAACAACGCAAACAAAAATAGCAGCCGCAACCGTCTGCATTAACTGCAAGGGAATCCGAATCGAGCGCACATTCTGCCCATGGTGAGGCACCATCATCAGAGTAAAATCTTTACGTTCTTTTTTTTGCTCCGGTTTTTTCAAAACCACTAGCCTCCTTTCTTAGGTCTTAGGAAGTAACTCCCAAAAATGGTTTATTCGACACAAAACAAAAAATTCCTGCCGCAGCTTTCTGCAGTATCAGGAATTCCTTTGTTTCTTTTATTAATTAATCAGGGTTTGCTTTTTTGCCTTACTCAACGCTTCATTCTCTTCTGTAGACAGAAGGTAGCTGGAAGCGCCATGTTCAACCGGTTTAGCATAGACTCTGGATTCGGTTCGCCCAAACAAGCTGGACAGCACCACGCCGTTGTCTTCTGAATCTAAAAGTGCAACAGCAAAACTTAAATCGCTGCCAGTATCTTCAAAAGCCCGGAATCGTACTACGCCAACTTTTTGCACACACACGCGCGAAACCGCCGTCAGCTCTTCTACCTGCTGCGTTAGCTGCGCTACCTGCCCTCGCAACTGACGTACTTCGCTGATATGATTCTCCAGCAATTGCTCTAGGTTCGCACCCTCCATGCCGGTCATCAATTTCTCATAGCGTTTTTTGGACTTACTCATTTTGAAGTTCAGATTAATGAAAAATGTCAGTGCAATCAGCACCATTACCGCAAAGACCAACAACAAATACGGCAGATAGTTCAAAATCCATTGCTGAATTTCTATTAATTCCTGTTGTCCCAAGATCGATCGCATCCTCCCCTATGTAACTACGGCTATTCGTTAAAACCGCACAGACCCTTGCCGAAAACCACACGCATCTGCATGTGGTATTTTACTACAAATTCCCCTAAGAAGCCAATTATTTATACCTGTCAGGAAAGAACGCAACTCGGAGTAACTGAGAAAAGCCAGAGTAAAACCCCTTTTCGCGTTTTTCGTGTGTTTCGCGGTTCGTTAATCGTTTTTACATTAAGCCGGCCAAAACAAAACCAAAAGAGGCGCCACAAATACGGCTGGCAGCAAATTGGCAATACGAATATCTCCTAAATTCAGCATTCGCATGCTGATGCCTACAATCAAAAGACCGCCGACGGCGCTCATCTCGGTGACAGCCGCGGTTGGCAACGTAGCCCCAAAAGCCGCTGCCGCCAAAGAAATGCCGCCTTGATAGAGCAGCACCGGCACCGCAGAAAGCGCTACGCCGGCGCCCATGCTAGAAGCAAAGACTGCCGAAGCAATGCCATCGAGCGTAGCTTTCGCGTACAGCGTCGCCGCATCATCGGTCATACCATCTTGAATCGAGCCGACTACCGCCATGGCGCCGATGCAAAACACCAAGCTGGCCGTAACAAAGCCTTGGCCTACATTGCCGTATTGAGCTCCCAGCCGCTGGGTCAGCCACGCTCCCATTTTTTCCAGGCGCGCATCAATATCTAAAAATTCGCCCACCAAGCCCCCGAGAACCATGCTGACAATGACTAATAAAATATTCTGTGTTTTCAGCGCCATCGTCACGCCAATCAGCCCCACCGACATGGCTACACCCGCTAACACGGTCTGCTGGTATCGTTCCTGAATGCCCTTGCGCAGCAGCAGCCCCACGGCAGTGCCTGCAACAATCGCCGCGGCATTGACCACGCTTCCCTGTATCATATAGAACCTCCTTAAAATCAAAACGCTTGCGTCAACTGGTGCAGAGCCTTAATAGCCGCTTCTATTTCTGCGTCTGTATTAAAATAGCCTGGACTGAAACGAATAGTTCCTGTTTCCAACGTTCCCAAAGCCTCGTGCGCCCAGGGCGCGCAATGGAGCCCGGCTCGGCAAATTATGCCTGCCTTTTCTTCCAGCCACAAAGCCGCCACATTACTATCAATCCCCTCTACCGTAAAGGAAAGCACCGCCGTCTGCAACTGCCCCTGCTTTTCCCCTTTCATGCTGATTCCTTGCATCTTGCGAAGGGCCGTACGCAATTTTTCGGCCAACTCGCTCTCACGATAACGAATTTTTTCCATTCCCGTGGTACGCACAAACCGCACGCCTGCCAATAACCCAGCCAAGCCAGGCGTATTTAACGTGCCGCTTTCCAAACAATCCGGATAAAAAGAAGGCTGCTCCCTCTCTTCCGAGCGGCTGCCGGTACCGCCGAAAATTAGCGGCTTTACGGAAACCTGGGGAGCTACATATAAGCCGCCTGTGCCCTGCGGCCCTAGCAGACCTTTATGGCCGGCAAAAGCAATGACATGCAAACCCCAGGAGGCTTTAATTTCTTCCACCCCTGCCGTTTGCGCCGCATCCACAATCACCAGGCAGCCATGGCGAGCCGCCAGGGCTGCCGCTTCCTGTAGCGGCAGAATAGCGCCGGTTACATTGCTGGCATGCGTCAAAACTAACGCTTTGGCCCCCGGGAGAGCCGCTTCCAACGCTGTTAAATCGAGCGGTCCTTCTTGGGTGGGAGGAATTTTTCGGATGACTACGCCTTTTTGTTCCAGAACATGCAATGGCCTTACTACCGCATTATGTTCCCAAGAAGACGTAACCACCACATCTCCTGGCTGTAATAAGCCAAAAAGTGCCGTATTCAACGCCTGTGTGGCATTGCCGCAAAAAGCAATCCGCGTCGCATCATCAACGTCAAACAACGCCGCAATTTCTTCTCTGGCTTCAAAAGCGATACGCGCCGCCTGCCTGGCGCCTTGATGCGAACCTCGTCCCGGCGTGCCGGGAACCGCTTCAATACAGGCGGCAACGGCTTCTGCTACTTCCTTAGGCTTGGGCCAGGTTGTCGCGGCATTATCCAAGTAAATCATAGTTTCACCTCTAAAAAAGAAATATGGAGAAAAAGCGAACAGGAGTCGCGCGTAAATCTTGTCTCAAATACAGTTATGCCGCCGTTTTTACAGAAGCTCCTAGCCTTTAACCGCCTCTTTCGCATATTTCGTGTATTTCGCGGTGCGTTAGCATCGCCCCTACATTTTATTATCTAACCGCGAAAAGCGCAAAATTATGGCAAACCATAAAGACAACGGAAGCTTTGCTAAGCTGCCGTTGTCTTTTCTTTTTCCATATTGTTTCACGTGAAACACAAATTACACACTAAAGGGTCCTTGCTGCTTTAAAGCAAAGCTGCCAAGATTCTGTTGCTCCTGCATTAACTCTAAAAGACGTTCCAAATCTTCTTGGGAATAAAATTCGATTTCAATTTTACTTTTCAATTTACCAGGTTTAATGCGAACCTTGGTCCCTAAGCGATTTTGCAAACGGTCTTCCGCATCCTGCCAATATACATCAGGTACAATTTCGCTCTGCTGGCGAGGTTTCCGTTCTTTTTGCCCGGCCATTAGACGACGTACCCATTCTTCCGCATCTCGAGCCGATAATTCTTGCTCTAAAATGGTTTGTGCTGCTTCTTCTTGGAGCGCTTCCGTCGGCAACGCTAGAATCGGCCGAATTTGTCCGGTTGTTAATAAACCCATGGATACATGCTGTTGCACACCTACCGGAAGATTTAGCAAACGCAAGGTATTGGCAATTAACGACCGACTGCGTCCAATCTTACGCGCCACTTCCTCTTGCGTTAGACCAAACTCTTCCATAAGTCGTTTATAGGCTTCCGCTTCTTCAATGGGATTGAGGTTTTCGCGCTGCAGATTTTCAATCAGCGCAATTTCCGTCATTTCCCCGTCAGTATAATCCCGTACTACTGCAGGAATTTCCTTCAAGCCAGCTTGCTGTGAAGCCCGCCAGCGACGTTCTCCGGCTACTAATTCATAACCAGTCATCGTCCGTCGCACCACAATAGGCTGTAAAACGCCGTATTGACGCACGGATTCCGACAATTCAGCCAAGGCATCTTCATCAAAATGTTTTCTTGGCTGAAAGCGATTCGGTGTAATTTTACCAAGAGGTACTGTGCGCACCTCTTCGGACGCTGCATTATGAAACAAGGCATCCAAGCCGCGCCCTAAGCCACGCTGCGGTATTTTAGACACGTCGAATCACCTCCAGCGCCAGTTCCCCATATACTTCGGCTCCTTTAGAGCGAGGATCGTACTTTATGATGGGCTGCCCATAGCTTGGAGCTTCGCTCAAACGAACGTTGCGCGGAATAATCGTTTCGTAAACCTTACCGCCAAAGTGACTGCGCACCTCTTCCGCCACTTGCAAGGATAGATTCGTACGTCCGTCAAACATAGTCAGCAAAACGCCTTCTAGTTCTAGCTGAGGGTTTAAGTTGTTTTGTACCAGCGAAACCGTCTGCATCAACTGAGACAAGCCTTCTAACGCATAAAACTCACATTGAATCGGCACCAATAAAGAGTCGGCCGCTGAAAGCGAATTAATAGTCAGCAACCCTAATGAAGGCGGACAATCAATAAGAATGTAGTCGAACTTTTCCAGGCTTTTCTGTAAGGCTCGCTTTAATTTCAACTCCCGGGAAAAGGCGCTAACTAACTCCACTTCCGCCCCGGCCAATTGAATGGTAGCCGGCACCAAAAAAAGAGATTCCAATTCGGTCGCTACTACCGCCTCTTCTAGCGGCGTATCACTTACAAGTACATCATACAAGGAAATCTGCAGCTCTTTTTTATTGATTCCTAAGCCGCTTGTAGCATTTCCTTGGGGATCCACGTCTACTAACAATACTTTTTTGCCATTTTCAGCCAAACAGGCGCTCAAATTTACTGCTGTCGTTGTCTTGCCGACGCCGCCTTTTTGATTGGCAATTGCAATTACTCTAGCCAAGCCGTTCACCTCATACTCTTTCCAAAAGCTCATTTTTCTTTCATTCCACATAGCGTTACTTTTTCCCTGCCACTTTCTTGTTTCACGTGAAACATTTTTTAAAAAAAGAGAAGCAGGAACGAAACACAGCGCAAGCAAAGGAACGGAGAAAAGCCAGAGAGCGGAAAACGAACAAGAGAACCGGAGTCACGTGAGGGCTCGAAGGAGTAGCACGAGGTACGGTTTACACAGAGTAACAGAGGAAAGGCCAGAGTTAACAGAGAGAAAATTGAACAAAGCCCAAAGTCCTCCGCCGTTTTTGCAGAAGCTCCTAGGCCTTGAAAATTCTAGTTTTTTCAGCCGTGAAAACTTTAAATTTCTGATATAGTAAATAGAGAAAGAATAAAATATCGAACACATTATTTTCCTATGCTATAATGAAGAAACCACTACTTTAGTGAGAGGAGGCGCTTGTGCCATGCCTTTCTATCATCCTATGATCAGAGAAATCGATGAAAAGGAAATGCGCCGCTATGCTGGTTTGGCCCGGGCCAAAGACTTTCCTGACAGCTTAATTAAGGAAGCGTGCGAAGAAGCGCTGCTGCTCATTCAGCCCAAAGGTATTTGGCAAATATACGGTTATGATGATCGCAATCAAATCATCCTTAGCCCTACTCCGCTAAAGTTAAAAAGCCAGCCCCTTATCGAGCACCTGCAAGGCTCTGTGCAAATAGCGGTTATGGCCGTAACCATTGGCGCAGAACTAGAAGGTTCCATTGAAAACTGTTTTAAACAAGATCGCTACGCCCTTGGCTTGCTCCTAGATGCGGCGGCTACCGCTGCCGTCGAACAAACAGCTGACGCTGTCAATTCTTTTATTGCTCAAGAAATGTCCAAAGTCGGCCTTGTAGCCTTGCGGCGCTTTAGTCCCGGCTATGGAGACTGGGACATTACCGATCAGTCTCTGGTTGTCGAAGCAGCCCAAGGCGAACACATCCAACTGTCTGTTACCGAAAGCTGCATGCTGGTACCGCGTAAATCCGTCACCGCCGTTATCGGCCTGACGCCGCATGAAGAGCGTTTAATCTTACCCGCAAGCGAAACTGCGACTTGCCTTTATTGCGAACAAGAAAACTGCGCATCCCGAAAGGAGAACCATCGTAAATGATTGCTATTTTTGACGGTGCTATGGGCACCATGCTGCAAAATGCCGGTTTGGCCGTAGGCGCCTGCCCGGAGGCCATGAATTTAGAGGCGCCAGATGTCGTAACCTCCATTCACCGCCAATACATAGAACATGGCGCTACGATTATTGAAACCAATACCTTTGGCGCTAATCGCATTAAATTGACTCATTATGGTCTCCAAAATCAAGTTTCCATTATTTGCCAAGAGGCGGTGAATGCTGCCAAAGCTGCTTGCCGCCCGGAAACGCGGATCGCAGGCTCTATTGGTCCTACGGGCAAGCTGCTTCATCCCCTTGGCGATTTATCCTTTGATGAAGCCTATGACGTCTTTTGCGAACAAATCCGCGCTCTTGACGCCGCCGGCGTCGATCTGCTGCTCATTGAAACTATTATTGATATCCAAGAAATGCGGGCAGCTCTCTTAGCGGCTAAAGACTCTAGCAGCAAGCCGGTCATTTGTCAGCTGTCCTTCGGCGCCGACGGGCGCACCGTCACTGGCACCGACCCGGAAACGGCTGCTATTTTACTTACCGCCATGGGAGCTGATGTTCTGGGAGCCAATTGTTCCTTAGGACCGGAACAACTGCTTCCGGTAGTGGAAAAATTAGCTCGCGCTACGCATCTTCCCCTTAGCGTGCAGCCCAATGCAGGTATGCCGCACTTGGTAAACGGCGAAACTATATTCCCCATGTCGCCGGAAGAAATGGCCCATTGGGCGCCGAAACTCGTTGCCGCCGGAGCCTCCTATTTAGGAGGATGCTGCGGCACAACTCCGGCTCATATTCGCGCTCTCAGCCAAGCTGCCGCTTCTCTCTCACCGGTAGAGCGCAGTAAACCTACGCCAGGACGAGTAGCCTTAACCAGCCGCAGCCGCACCGTCTGGCTCGGCGCTGATTTACCGGCCGCGGTTATCGGCGAACGCATCAATCCCACCGGACGCAAAGCCTTAGCTGCGGAAATCCGTGAAGGCAGCTTCGCTATGGTCAAACGTGACGCTTTAGCTCAGGTGAAAGCCGGCGCACAAGTATTGGACGTGAATATGGGAGTTGCCGGCATTGACCAAGCCCCTATTATGAAGCGCGCCATTGAAGAACTATCCATGCTCGTCGACTTGCCGCTGGCTATTGACACCAGCGATACCGCCGCCTTAGAAGCCGGACTGAAGCAATATCCCGGCCGCGCCTTAATCAACTCGGTTTCCGCCGAGCCAGAGCGGCTAGAGCAGTTTTTGCCACTGGCCAAACGCTACGGCGCAGCTATATTATGTCTACCTATTTCTCCGTCAGGCGTGCCTGCTACCGCTCCGGAACGGGTGGCTGTTATCCGCCAAATTCTTGCCGCCGCACAAGCGCAAGGCCTTACAGAAAACGATTTTATTCTCGACGCCTTGACGCTGACAGTCGCCGCCGAAGCGGACGCAGCCCTGCAAACACTGGCTACGCTGCGTTCTTATCGCGAAGAATTCGGCTATCCTAGCACGATGGGCCTCAGTAATATTTCCTTTGGCCTCCCTGCAAGGGATGCTGTCAACACTTCCTTTGCCGCTATGGCCTTTGCAGCTGGCCTAGACGCCCCCATTCTCAACCCCTTGCACCAAGGCATGATGCAAACCGCGGCCGCTTCTATGGCCCTTACTGGCCGCGACAGCAATGGTCGCCGCTACAGCCAAGCTTTCGCCCAAGCACAGCAGCCTACTGCTGCTGCGCCTGCAGCAGCAACAACACCTGCGGATATCTTAGGACGTCTGCGTCAAGCCGTTATTGAAGGAGAAAAAGAAGCCGTACCGGCCTTGGTGGAAGAAGCATTAACCCAGGGGCGCTCTTCTTTAGAAATTACCGATCAAGGTCTTACCGCCGCCATGACGGAACTCGGCGAAGCCTTTGGCGCTGGGCGCTGCTTTCTGCCGCAAGTGCTTTTGTCCGCTGAAACTATGCGCCAAGCCTTTATTACGCTCAAAGACCGGCTTCCCGGTGAAGCTACGCTTTCTCTAGGCAAAGTAGTCTTGGCTACTGTCAAAGGAGACATTCACGATCTGGGGAAAAACATTGTCGCCGCCTTACTGGAAAACAACGGCTTTACGGTTATCGATCTTGGCAAAGACGTGCCTATTGAAGCCATTGTCGCCGCCGTCAAAGAACAGAGCGCAGACGCCGTCGGCCTCTGCGCTCTGATGACCACCACTTTACCGGCTATTGACGCTACGATTAGCGCCTTGCGTCAAGCAGGACTGCAAGTTCCAGTTATTGCCGGCGGCGCTGTGGTCACTGCCGACTATGCCGCCCAGGCTGGCGCGCAAGCCTACGCTCCGGACGGCGTAGCCGCCGTGCAGCTAGCTAAAAAGCTCTTAGGCTAACTAAGGGATTGAACAAGAGTCGCGACGAGAACCTGCGACAGCGCTGGATGCGCTTAGTGCCGGATGCGCCATGGAAGGCGAAGCATCCGGTCTCCAACAAAAAATGAGGGCTACGGTATTGATGAAATTTAGATTTTAGTAAAACTAAAACGGCTGTTGCAGCATGTACTAGCACATGTTACAACAGCCGTTTATTTTTCTTCTCTTGCGTACCCTCACGTGACTCCGGTTCTCTTGTTCAATCCTGTTACTTGTTCATTTCCTGTTATTTCCCAGCCGTTTTTTTCTTAGGGATGCGCAGCTCCACGATAATATCATCCTCTTCTTGACGCTGCTGCATTTGTACGGCAAGTCCATTTTGTTTCATCGTATCCGCCACTTGCTGAATGGTATTCAAAAAAATGCGCACATCCCGAATCACGCCAGTCAGACGCTTGCGCTCTTTTTTCTTACTCTTCTCGTTTCCCTGTTCTGGAGGTTGTTGACGACAAGCAATCAGTTCCTCCGTCTGTCGTACGTTAAGCTGCTCCGCGCAAACCGCAGCCAGCACTTCTTCTTGCTCCTCCGGAGACTCCAGCTTCAAAAGCGCTCGGGCATGACGCTCCGATAAACGCTCTTCCTGCAAACGCTGCCGTACCTGCGGCTCTAACTTTAACAAGCGCAATTTATTGGCCAATGTGGATTGACTTTTCCCCACCCGTTTTGCCAATTCTTCCTGAGTAAAGCCAAATTGCACAATAAGCTGCTGAAAGCCTTCGGCCTCTTCCAAAAAATGCAGATCCTCGCGCTGCAGATTTTCAATCATGGCCATCTCAGCTACTTCTTTATCGCCAATCTCGCGCGAAATCACAGGCACTTCCGCCAAGCCGGCCAGCTTTGACGCACGCAGACGCCGTTCGCCAGCTACCAGCTCGAACCCTTCTTCCAAAGGACGCACCAACAATGGCTGCAGCACGCCAAACTCCCGAATCGATGCCGCCAATTCCTCCAGCGATTCATCATGAAAGGTCTTGCGCGGCTGAAATCGGTTAGCCTGAATGCTCTCAATTAAAACCGAACGCACCTCTTGCTGCTTCGGCTCTGCTTCCCTCGTCGCCTCCGGCTCGCTCGCCGATTCTGCATCTACTTTCACTTCTTCTTTAGGTTCTTCTTTTATTTGTCCAAAACCAAAAAGCTTCGTCAAAGGATTCATGGATTTCCACCCTTTCCCCGGTTCGTGAAACCACAAAAATCCGGGAAGCTATGTAATGCTACACTGATTATAGCATGCGTTTATCTTATTTTCATAGAGCCTGTATAACGAGACAAAAAAGTCCTTCAGACGCACGAGTTTCAGCGCAACGAAGGAACAGCGAAAGGACAGCGAGAACAGGGGTTTGAACAAGAGTAAAGTGAGTAGAGGGAGGGCTACGAAAAGAGGAATGTTGACTATTATATTCTCTCGCTGTGCTTTCTATTTCCCGGGAAATAAACCGAGGCTACACTTTTTTTATTCTCCACTTTTAAAGGAGCCACTGATTTAATGAACGCTCCGAAAAAGCACGAAATTTTTTCGTCAGACGAGAAAGAAAACGCAGGCATAGCGGCGCTCTGCCGAGGCTTTCTGACGATGTATGGCGGAAAAAAGACTGCTTTTACGCGAGATGGGCATAAATCAGTGGTTCCTTAAATCAAAGGTTTTTTCTCCGGCAGCCCCGCGCGGCGCGGGTAGGCTTTAGGAGTTGGCTTCACTTTTTTTAAATAGATTACTGCCCGTACATCCTCTAGTCCCGGCAGCCGCACAGGCTTTACCTGCGCCACTTCCGCGCCCAGAACCCGCAAAGCGCGCTCCGCCTCGAGCAATTCGTCCTCATACTGAGCTCCCTTAAGGGCCACAAAATAGCCGCCAATTTTTACCAGCGGCAAGCAAAGCTCGCATAAAACCGGCAGCCTCGCTACTGCCCTAGAGGTAACAAAATCAAAGGCTTCACGCAGCTCTTTCTTTTGACCGGCTTCCTCGGCTCGGTAGTGCAACACCGCTACGTCTTTTATACCAGCAGCCTCAATAACAGCTGTTAAAAATTTCAAACGCTTCTGCAGAGAATCAATCAAGGTCAGCTGCAAATCAGGGCGAAACAACTTTAAGGGCACCCCGGGAAAACCAGCGCCAGTGCCTACATCCGCCACAGAGGCCCCTGAGAAAAACAGTTGTTCCTCAAAGGCGGTCAAAGAGTCCACCATGTGTTTTACCGCGACTTCCGCAGGTTCAGTAATCGCAGTTAGATTCATTTTTTGATTCCACTCTACTAATAACTGATAATAAATCTCAAATTTATGAATTTGTTCTTCCGATAATTTATAACCGCTTGCCGCAGCGGCTTGTCGAAAATGTTCTGTAAAACTCATGCTTCTTCCTCCCTGCGCCGCTGTTCCAGATGCACCAACAGCACCGCAATGTCCGCAGGAGATACGCCGGAAATACGCGAGGCCTGCCCAACCGAACGCGGCTTGATTTCCTGCAGCTTTTCCCTAGCTTCTACAGCCAGCCCCTGCAAGGAAAGATAGTCCACATTATTCGGCAGCAGCTTGCTTTCCAGCTTTTCCGCTCGCTGCACTTCTTCCAGCTGCTTTTTAATATAGCCTTCGTATTTCGCCCCAATTTCTACTTGCTCTTTTATTTCCGCCGCCAGCGCAGGCGCCTCAAAATGCTCCTCTAACATAGCATAAGTCACCTCTGGACGACGCAGCAAACCGTATAGAGAAATACCGCTTTTTAGTTCGCTGCTTCCCATTTGCGTCAGCGCCTGCTGCGCCGCCGGAGACGGCCCGATATGCCGCTCCTTCAGCTGTGCTACAGCTTCTTCAATAGCTGCTTTCTTCGCTTGAAAACGCGCGTAGCGCTCGTCATTGACCAAGCCTACTTGGCGTCCTTTTTCCGTCAAACGCAGATCTGCATTATCCTGACGCAAGAGCAAGCGATACTCCGCCCTAGAGGTCATCATTCGATAAGGCTCATTGGTTCCCTTGGTCACCAGATCGTCAATCAATACGCCCAAATACGCATCGCTGCGGGACAATACCAAAGGATCCTTGCCCTGCACCTTGCAGGCAGCGTTAATGCCTGCTATAAGGCCTTGTCCTGCAGCTTCCTCATACCCGGAAGTGCCGTTAGACTGACCGGCGGAAAAAAAGCCGCCAATGGCCTTGTGCTCCAGCGTCGCCGTCAGCTGCGTCGGCTCCAGGCAATCGTAGTCAATGGCATAGCCGGCGCGCATGATTTCTACTTTCTCAAGTCCTGGAATGGTCCGCAAGAAAGCAAGCTGCACATCCATAGGCAGACTGGTAGACATGCCTTGTACATACATTTCTCGCGTATTGAGTCCTTCTGGTTCCACAAAAAGCTGATGAGCTTCTTTTTCCGCAAAACGAACGATCTTGGACTCAATAGATGGACAATAGCGCGGCCCTACACCTTCTACTACCCCTGTATACATCGGGGCTCGATGCAGATTTTCACGGATAATCCGGTGCGTTTCCGCGTTGGTATACGTCAACCAGCAAGGAAGCTGTTCTCTCGTTGCAACCTCACTGAGAAATGAAAAATTATGACATTGTTCATCCCCTGGCTGAACAATCATTTTAGAAAAATCCAAAGACCGCGCGTCGACCCTGGCCGGCGTGCCGGTTTTAAAGCGCATTAACTTGACGCCATGCTCTTTTAAGGAAGCCGTCAGTTTTTCCGCCGCCCGCTGTCCATTAGGACCGCCGACATAGACAGTCTCACCGATAATAATTTTGCCGCCCAAATACGTCCCTGACGCCAAAATCACGCAGGAAGCTTCGTAAACCTCGCCGGTTTCACAGCGGATGCCTTTGACAGCCCCCTGCTCCACCAACAATTCTTCCACCAGCAATTGTTTAATGAAAAGTCCAGGCTGGTTTTCCATGACTTCCTTCATGCGCCGCTGATACACTACCTTGTCAGCCTGCGCCCGTAAAGCATGGACCGCAGGGCCTTTGCCGGTATTGAGCATACGCATTTGTATACAAGTAAGATCTGTATTAACGCCCATTTCGCCGCCCAAGGCGTCAACTTCCCGCACAAGATGCCCTTTCGCGGAACCGCCCACTGCCGGATTGCACGGCATCAAGGCAATATTATCCAAATTCAGCGTCGCCACCAGCGTCGAACAGCCCATGCGCGCTGCAGCTAACGCCGCTTCGCAGCCGGCATGGCCGGCGCCGATGACAATCACATCAAAACTTCCTGCGTGATCCAAAGCCTTCTCCCCCTAGAAACGCCATGTCCGGCGCTTTTATCCTAATTATTTGCCGATGCAAAAGCGACTGAAAATCTCTGTAATCATATCTTCGCCCACGGTATCGCCGGTAATTTCCCCCAGCAAAGTCCAAGCCGCGCGTAAATCAATGGATAAGCAATCCAGCGGCATGCCTGCTGCTGCTGCCACCCCTACTTCCTGCAAATGACGAACCGCTTGCTGCAAGAGCGCCTCCTGACGCACATTGACCGCTAAAAGTCCTTCTCCTTGACTAGCTGCGCCGCAATACACCTGCTGCACAATAGCCTCCTCCAACTCCTCTAAGCCGGAAGCGGCGGCAAGCGAAATGCGAAGTACTTGCTGCCCAGGCGCCAACGTCCGGATTTCTTCCTCTCCCCAGAGAGGAGGCAAATCGCTTTTATTCAATAACACAAGACTCTTTTGCGCTCCCAGAAGCGTTAGCACTTCCTTGTCCTCTGTACTTAAGGGACGTGAAGTATCCAGCAGCACCAAGACTAAATCCGCTTCCTCCAGCATTTGCCGGCTGCGCTCTACTCCCAGTTTCTCTACAATATCCTCGGTTTCGCGAATACCAGCGGTATCAATGATACGCAGCGGCACGCCGCGCAGATTCACATATTCCTCAATCACATCCCGCGTCGTTCCGGGCACATCCGTCACAATCGCCCGCTGCGTCCGCACCAGCGCATTCAAAAGACTGGACTTGCCTACATTAGGCTTGCCCAAAATGACTGTTGCCAGCCCCTCGCGCAACACTTTTCCCTGGTCGGCCGTATCTAAAAGGTGCTGCAATTTCGCTGCGGCTAAAGCAGCGCCATCTGCCGCCTGCTGGGCGCTGACTTCTTCGATCTCCTCTTCCGGATAATCCAACAGCGCTTCAATATGAGCAATCAATGCCAGCAGGCGCTCCCGCTCCGCCCGAATCGCAGCCGCCAAACCGCCTTCCAAATGGCGCACCGCCAATCGCAAAGACGCCTCTGTTTTAGCACGGATGACGTCCATCACCGCTTCCGCCTGGGTCAAATCCAAGCGGCCATTTAAAAAAGCTCGCTTCGTAAATTCCCCGGGCTCGGCTAAACGAGCGCCGCAAGACAAGGTTAACGCCAAAATACGGCGCAAGGAAACATGACTGCCATGGCATTGAATCTCCACCACATCTTCCCGAGTATACGAATGCGGCGCCCGCATCACCAACAGCAATACTTCATCAACCATTGCGCCGTCTACAGGATTTACCACTTTGCCATACGACGCATAGTGAGAAGGCAATTCGGCAAGCTTTCGTCCTGAAGCGCTGCAAAACAAAGCCTCCCCAACGTTTTGCGCCAACGGCCCAGAAACACGCACAATGCCCACACCGGCTTCTCCCGGAGCCGTCACAATGGCGCTGATCGTATCTTCAGCCATAATCCTTCCTCCTTAATAAAAACGCCCCACAACATAGCGTACAAGCGAAAGTACACCAGTTTGCGGGGCATTGCACACCATTTCATTACGCTATTTTACGATTTGCTAGCGTTTCAGAGCAATTACTACTTTACGGTTAGGCTCTTCGCCTTCGCTATACGTAGAAATCCGGCGATCATCCTGTAGCGCCATGTGAATGATTTTACGCTCATGCGGCGTCATAGGCTCCAAGACAACCGGTTCGCCCATACGCTTCACTTTGCTGGCTAAGCGCTGCGCCAAACGTGTCAGCGTTTCCGCCCGCCGCCGCCGGTATTCTTCCACATCAATGACGAATTTTATTTTTTCTTCCGCGTCGCGATTAGCCGCCAAATTCGTCAAGTACTGCAGCGCGTCCAGCGTCTGACCATGTTTGCCAATCAAAATACCCAAATCTTCACCGCGCAGATTGACGGCCACAGGGCCTTCTTCTTCTGGAACAGCCACTTCCAATTCTACTGCAATATGCATGGATTGAAACAAGTCGCTTAAAAACTGTTTCCCTACAGTCAAGGCATCCAACGGACGCACATTGACCAAAATCCGAGCCGGCTTACCGCCGATAAAACCAAACAGCCCTTTACTAGGCTCTTCCAGTATTTCCACCGTTACTCGGTCTTCACTGACACCTAACTCCTCCAAAGCGCTAGCTAGCGCTTCTTCCATAGTTTTAGCCGTTTTTTCCACAGATTTCAGCATATTGTTCCTGCCCCCTTATCCGAGCTTAAGCCGCATCGCGGCTCATCCACCATTGCTGTACGATCTGCACCGTATTCATCGTCACCCAGTACAACACCAGGCCACTGGAGAAGGTCGTACTAATATAGCCGATAAACAGAGGCATAAACATCAGCATCATCTTCGCCTGCTGGTTCATCTCTGTCGAGGTTTGTTTTTGCTGATAGAAAGTCGTCAAAGCCGACAACACGGGAAGAATATACAAAGGATCTGGCTGCGCCAAATCGGTCAACCACAAAAATGCTGTCGCACCATTAAAGGTAAAGTCGCGCAATCCGTAAAAAATAATGATAAAAATAGGCATCTGCAAAACAAGAGGCAAGCAACCGGCCATAGGATTTACACCGGTTTCCTTATAAAGCTTGATCATTTCCTGCTGCAATTTTTCCGGTTTGTCTTTATATTTGGTCTGCAGTTCCTTCATTTTAGGCTGCAAGATTTGCATACCTTTCATGGATTTTACCTGCTTGACCGTCAACGGATACATTATCATTTTAATAACCAGAGTCATTAAAATAATGGCCAAACCATAACTGGGAAAACCCAGCGTTGCTGTCAATTGATAAAAAATATTCAAAATGTCTTGTAATACCAAAATAGCCGAATCGAATAATTCGAACAAAATCTCACCATCCTGTCTTTTTTTAAACCTACAAAAAAACTTACGTCAATACTTTCTATCTATTGTACAGGGTCATATCCTCCCGGATGAAAGGGATGGCATTTGGCCAAACGTTTTACAGCCAGCCAAGTCCCGCGGACAACACCGTATTTTTCAATCGCAAGATAAGCATATTCAGAGCAAGTTGGCATAAAGCGGCAAGTTGGCGGCTTTAGCGGGGAAAGAAAGTTTCGATAAAAAACGATGGCTCCCATGAGCAAACGCTTCACGATTCCTCTCCCCCTGTTTGCCACACCTTGCTCTTTCGACAAATATGCCTAAAAGATTCAGCTACAGCCTCATAATGGCTGCCCACCATAGGTTTTCTACAAATAAAAACAAGCTGCACTCCTGTTTTAAGAAAATTACGGTTTAAACGAAACGCTTCCCTCAAAAGCCTTTTACAACGGTTGCGCACCACAGCGCAACCCAAACGCTTGCTGACAGAAATACCTACTTTTCGTTCCGTACCTTCTATAGGAAGTACATAAAGTACCAGCATGCGGTTAGCTAAAGAACGTCCTTCTTTATATACCGCTTGAAACTCTTGATTTTTGCGTAGCTTCTCACATTTTTTAAAACAATGCATGCTTTCCTCAAGCCGAAGTCCGAATGGAAAAAATAGGCCACGCTTGGCGGCCTATTATGCGGACAGTTTTTTGCGGCCTCTTGCGCGTCTTTTCTTTAAAACCAGACGGCCACCTTTTGTTTTCATGCGCTCACGAAATCCGTGGGTTCTTTTCTTCCACAGATTATTAGGTTGATACGTACGCTTCATTCTGTTGCACCTCCTTGCTACAGGCATAAAGCCGTTGTACCCGTAACTATTCAAATTATATGCAAGACGCAAGAAGGTGTCAAGAAAAATCCCTTGCTAATTCCATATATCCTGTTGATAACTTGCTTTTTACCCTGCGGATAACGCAAAAATCTGTTGATAACTTCCCCTTATTTTGCTAAGATAGACACACAAGAAGTTTAACCAACACCTTTCAAAAGGATAAATCCACAGCAGATATCCACAGTTATCCACAACTCACGCCACTTATCAACAACTTTATCCACAAAAACAGCAACAATCATCAAAGGCCGCATTATACCGAAAATAATTAGGCCTTTTTACTTTTCAAAATCTGTTGCTGTTGTTTTTTTTTCGCCAAAAACCCTTAATCTTCCATTTTTTATACACATCTGTTGATAGTTTGTGGATAACTTATTTTTATGTGTATGGTTTTTGTTGATAAAAGAGGCCGATCAAGAAAGGACGATTCTTATTATGGAACAATCACAACTTACTGCTATCTGGGAACAGCTATTGGCAGAAATTCAACAATCCATAAAAAACCCCATGTTTGCTACATGGATTCAACCAAATACATTGCTGCACCTAGACGAGCAGGAACTCGTGATTGGCACTCCCAATCAAATTCGTAAAGATTGGCTGGAATCCAAATATATGCCCGTCCTGCAACAAGCGGCGGAACGTATTTTAAAGCGCCCGATGCACATAAAAGTAAGCCTTGTTGAAACCAGCACTGAAGAAACGGCGCCGGCTCCCATTATCGCGCCCCCTGTCACAGCCGCTCCGCTGCTACAAAACATCTCGCCCCTGCCGGCAGCGCCATTGATAGAAACCGACAACACCCAATATGTGTCTTCTGCTTCCGCTTCCGCTACGGTCAACGACCCGGTTGCTTTCCTGAATCCAAAATATATCTTTGAAACCTTTGTCATCGGCAACTCGAACCGTCTGGCCCATGCCGCCTCTTTAGCGGTTTCCGAAGCCCCGGCGAAAGTATACAATCCTTTTTTTATTTACGGCGGCGTCGGCTTAGGCAAAACCCATCTCATGCATGCCATTGGCCACCGCATTCTAAAAAGTCATCCTCATTTAAAAGTTCTCTATATTTCCAGCGAAAAATTCACTAATGAACTTATTAATTCCATCCGCGACGGCAACCCGGAAGATTTTCGCCAAAAATATCGCAATATCGACGTGCTCCTCGTAGATGACATTCAGTTTCTTTCTAAAAAGGAACACACCCAGGAAGAATTTTTCCACACCTTCAATACGCTGCATGAAGCGAATAAGCAAATTATCATTTCCAGCGACCGGCCGCCCAGGGAAATTCAAACCCTCGAAGATCGCCTGCGTTCCCGTTTCGAATGGGGCATGATCGCCGACATTCAAGCGCCAGATTTAGAAACTCGTATCGCTATTTTACGTAAGAAAGCAATTATTGAAAACTTGGATGTTCCTAACGACGTTATCGTCTTTATCGCCAGCCGCATCGACAGCAACATCCGTGAACTGGAAGGCTCTCTCATCCGCGTTATGGCTTACGCCTCCCTTGTCAAACAACCAGTTACCATTGCCCTCGCGACGGAAACGCTGAAAGACATTTTTCCTGCTAACCAGCCGCGGCAAATCACCGTAGAACTAATTCAAGACATTGTGGCGGTGTATTTCAAACTAAAAGTAGACGATTTGCTGGCCAAAAAACGGACACGCAATGTTACGTATCCGCGGCAAATCGCCATGTATCTGGCCCGGGAGCTTACGGATACGTCGCTGCCTCGTATCGGCGAAATGTTTGGCGGCCGCGATCATACTACAGTCATCCACGCCTATGACAAGATCGGACGAGAGCGAAATGAAGACGCAAAGCTCACCCAAACCCTCAAAGAATTGGTCAAACGCATCGAAAATGTGTAGTTTGTGTATAAGCTTGTGAGTAACCGAGAGAATGTCCTGTGCGTAAATTGTGCATATCTTTTACACCTCGTTTTCCTGTTGATTTTGTGGATAACTATACTCTAGAACATCCACAACTTACACACAGGTGCAAATTCAATGTTTTCCACAGCTCTATCCACTTATCCACACAGCCCACACCCCCTACTACTATTACGACTATATTTTCTATATATATAAGCACGTATTAATAAGCAAAACCTGCCCTGAAGGAGGCTGCTTCTAAATGAGAATAACCTGTCAACAAGACACATTGAATCAAGCTTTACAAACCGTACAAATTGCCGTTCCCTCTAAAGCGCAAATCCCCGTCTTAAGCGGTATCTATTTGAATGCAGAAGAAGGTTGCCTGCAATTGCAAGCCAGCGACCATCAGACAAGCATGATTTACACGATGGAAGCAGAAGTAGCTGAACCAGGCGAGATGGTAGTTTCGGGCCGTTATTTTTATGATCTGATTCGTCGCTTGCCTTCGCAGACGGTTACTTTATCAAAGGAAATTTCCTCAAACACGTTAAAGCTAGTCAGCACAGAGGAAGCGTCTGGCAGTTACGACTACCAGCTTTTAACGATACCTCCCCAAGATTTTCCAGTTTTAAAACCCCAAGAAGGACGTATTTCTTTTTCTATTTGGGATCATGTATTAAAAGATCTTGTCAAAAAAACTTACTTTTCTTGTTCCAGCGATGAAGCTCGGCCTATTTTTACAGGCTGCTTGATAGAAATTAACGAAGGCGTCATTCAGATGATAGCTACCGACACACATCGCATGGCTTTAGCTCAAAATGGCGTAGAACCGGCGACAACGACAGCTAAGATGATTGTGCCGGCTAAGCTTTTAAATGAAATCTGCCGTATTGTGCCGGCTAATACGCAAATTCAAGTACATGTATTAGATGGACAGGTTGCTTTTGTTTTTGGTTCGGTCTACTTAGTTACTCGCTTAATTCAAGGACAATTTCCTGATTATCGCAAAGTATTGTTGACGCAAGTACAAACACAGGCTACGATTGATACGCAGCAATGGCTGCTGGCTATGGAGCGAATTTTTCTGCTGGTTCGGGAAGGTAAATACAATACGGTGCGCATGTTCTTTAAAGAAGATCATCTTTCTATTGTTTACAGCAATCCGGACATTGGTACCGCTTCGGAAAGCGTTTCTTGCCAATTGGAAGGAAATGAGCTGGAAATTGCTTTTAATGCGCGCTTCTTATTAGATATTCTTAAAAATATCGATTCCGAGCAGTGCACCATTGCCTTGAATACGTCTTTAAGTCCTGCGGCTATTAGGCCGGTAGGAGAAAGCCAGTATACCTATGTGGTAACTCCTATGAGGATATAAGAATCTCTAAAATAGTAAAAACAAAAAAGAGTAGAGCAATAGAGGGAGTAACCGGAGGGTACGACTGAGGGTTACGAACTACGAAGTAGAATAAAACTAAGAGTAGAAGAATGGATTGAGGTGGCGCTAATGGAATCTGTTGAAATTTCAACGCCTTACATACAGCTGGATCAGCTGTTAAAGTTGGTTGGCGCTGTAGATACAGGCGGCCAGGTCCGCTGGCTGATTGAAGAGGGTGTAATCTTCGTTAACGGCGTTGCAGCTACAGAACGTCGTAAAAAGCTGTATCCCGGGGATAAAGTGGAAATTCCCGAGAACGGCAGATGGCAAGTTGTGGCGGCGGAGGCCTAACCTGTGCAGATTCAAAGTTTATCGCTGCGACATGTGCGAAACTATGAAACATTGGAATTGCCGGTAGGGGAACAAGTTAACCTTTTTTTGGGAGATAACGGACAGGGAAAAACCAACATCTTGGAAGCCTTGTATTTTTGCGCTTTCGCTAAATCCCATCGGACTTCTACGGATGCGGAAATGATTCGGTGGCAGCAGCCCCAAGGAAGCATTTCCTTGCTCTTTTCCCGCAAAGAGGTTTCGCATCGCTTGGATTTTATTCTGTCACGTCCGGAAACGAAAAAAAGCGGCAAAAAGGTGCAGATTAATGGCCAACCAGCTAAAGCACGAGATGTGGTGGGTCTTTTTAACGCTGTACTTTTTGCGCCGGAGGATTTGCTCCTTGTGAAGGGAGCGCCGCAGCTGCGCAGACGTTTTTTAGACAGCGAGCTTTCGCAGTCAAATCCCTTGTATTATAAGAATTTTCTGCAATATCATAGGGCCTTGCTGCAGCGCAACCAACTGCTGCGTTCTTGCCGCGAGAGAACCGCTGATGAAGCCATGCTGGCGGCTTGGGACGCTCAATTGGCTCCTTTGGCGGCTTGGCTCGTTTTTAGGCGTCAAGAGGCGGTGAAAAAGCTTTCTATGCTGGCTAATTTGATGCAGCGCCGCATTACTGACGGCAAAGAAGAGCTGGCGGTGCGCTATCAACTACAGGGAGCCGCTAAAGGCTTGGAATGTCCTGATGCGTCTTGGTATATGGAGCAATTGGAAGCCAGCCGCCGCCAGGATATCTTTCGTGGTTCTACTGGCGTAGGTCCCCATCGCGATGATTTGGAGTTTTTGGTGAACGATACGGATTTAAAGGCCTATGGTTCGCAGGGACAGCAGCGTACAGGCGTTTTGGCTCTTAAATTAGCGGAATTAGAATTTATTAAAGCGGAGACAGGCGAATATCCGGTGTTGCTTTTAGATGACGTGATGAGCGAACTCGACGCCGGGCGTCGGGAGCATTTGCTTTCTTTTATCCGCGAACGCATTCAGACCTTTATTACGGGTACGGAAGCCGCTTATTTTCCCAGCCGGCTTCAAGACGAATGTTATCGTGTGCAGTTGGGATGTGTGGAAAGGAGAGGCGCATGCAGCCTTTAAGCTTGGTTTTGGCGCAGGCTATTCGTAAAATGAATATCGCCAAACCTTTTGCCATGCATTCTTTGATTGGTCATTGGCGTCAATTAGTGGGTGATGATATTGCGGATCACAGTCAGCCGCAAAAAGTGGAGTTTGGCGTGCTTGTGGTTATGGTGGACAGTTCGGTTTGGACGCACCATTTGACGTTGTTAAAAACGGATATTTTACAAAAAATTCATCAATATACTGGTGAAAAGCTAATTAGTGATCTGCGTTTCAAAGCAGGAATTTTGCGTTCGGAGACGAATAACAATACAGTTGAGATGGAGGAAGCCCCTCCAAGACGCTACTGGTATCAAGCTCGCTGGAATGAAGAAGAGGCGGGCCAAATAGGAAGATTAGCAGCTGCGGCCAATGATGAAGACGTGCGCGGCGCCAGCCTAAAGCTGTTAAAGAAAATTCGTTTATCTCGGCGCTGGAAAGAAGAACATGGCTGGCAAGCTTGTGCTTCTTGCGGCAGGCTGCGGCCTCCGGGGGAAAAAGAGTGCTCTATTTGCGCTTTTGAAGCCAGACGTGATAAACGACAGAACATTAGAGAATTGCTTACAGGCGCTCCGTGGCTTTTATATGGACAGCTGCGCCAATATATAGAGTGTACTTCTTACGAATACACTTCAGTAAAGGCGGATATTTTGGCTGGGTTGCTCCGGGATTTACAGGAGCAGCGGCTGGACGATTTGCGTTTGTCCACGCTGGTCATGCTGACAACAGGGTTGCAGCCGGAAGCGCTGACGGAAGAGTTGAAAATGAGTACCGTAGAAAAATTCAGGAGGAAAAAGTATGTTTCTTCATCTAGGGTCTGATGTAGTCATTCCGCTGGATTCCGTCATCGCCATTACGGATTATAAAACAAATAAGTTTGTTATTAATCGTAAATTTATCAATCATGCACGGGAAAATCAAAAGATTATTGATATTTCCGAGGGACATCCTAAAAGTGTGGTTGTTACTAATAATCAGTTGTATTTTTCGGCTATTTCTTCTGTTACTTTGAAGAAACGAGCGCTTTTTATCTATGAGGATATTCATGATGAAAACAGTACTGGGGGACAAGGATAAACATGAGTGAAGAAACCGTGGTTAACGGTAGTTATGGCGCCGAGCAAATTCAAATTTTAGAAGGTCTCGAAGCGGTACGTAAGCGTCCTGGTATGTATATCGGCAGTACGTCCGTCCGTGGGCTGCACCATTTAGTGTATGAAGTGGTGGACAATAGTATTGACGAAGCCTTGGCCGGTTATTGCGATAATATTACCGTGGAAATGCGGCCTGACAACAGCATTTGCGTGCAGGATAACGGCCGCGGCATCCCTGTAGACATGCATGAATCCGGCATGCCTGCGGTAGAAGTCGTGCTTACGGTTCTCCATGCGGGCGGTAAATTTGGCGGCGAGGGCTATAAAGTATCCGGCGGTCTTCATGGCGTAGGTGTTTCTGTTGTTAACGCCTTGTCTAAACGACTGGAAGTAGAAGTGAAACGCGGCGGGAAAAAATATAGTATCGCTTTTGAACGCGGCATTACCGTAGAAAAATTATCCATGATCGGTGAAACCGAAGAAACCGGTACGAAAGTTACTTTTTGGCCGGATGAGGAAATTTTCGAAGAACTGGTTTACAGTTACGATACCTTAAAGCATCGTTTACGGGAACTGGCGTTTTTGAACCGCGGCATTCGCGTGACTCTCAAAGATGAGCGCGCAGAAGGCAAGGAAGAAGAATTTCACTATGAAGGCGGTATTTGCTCCTTTGTGCAATATCTCAATAAATCCAAGGATGTACTGCATGCGGAGCCGATAGCCATTAACGGCGGCAAAGAAACCACAATGGTGGAAATTGCCATGCAATATAATGACAGTTATGTAGAAAATGTCATTACTTTTGTCAACAATATCAATACCCAAGAAGGCGGTACGCATCTGAGCGGCTTCAAGCAGGCTCTGACGCGTTCTATCAACGACTACGCCCGGAAATTGAACCAACTGAAGGAAGCCGACGAAAACCTCAGCGGTGAAGATATCCGCGAGGGTTTGACAGCGGTGATCAGCATTAAAATCCAGGAACCCCAGTTTGAAGGCCAGACCAAGACGAAGCTAGGCAACAGCGAAGTCCGCGGCATTGTAGATAGCGTAGTTTCCGAAAAGCTGGGTGAATTCTTGCAGGAAAACCCGGCGATTACTAAAAAGATTATTGAAAAAGCCGTTATGGCTTCTCGGGCGCGCATGGCAGCCAGGAAAGCCAGAGAACTGACGCGCCGTAAGAGCGCTTTAGAAATCAGCAGCCTTCCGGGCAAGCTGGCGGATTGCTCCAGTCGCGATTCGGAGCAGACGGAAATTTATCTGGTCGAAGGAGACAGCGCCGGAGGCAGCGCCAAACAAGGGCGTGACCGGCGTTTCCAAGCGATTTTGCCGCTTCGCGGTAAAATCATCAATGTGGAAAAAGCGCGTCTGGATAAAATCCTGAATAACGAAGAAATTCGCTCCATGATTACCGCTTTTGGCAGCGGTATTGGCGAAGAATTTGATCTTTCCAAACGCCGGTACGGTAAAATTATTATTATGACCGATGCTGACGTAGACGGCGCGCATATTCGCACGCTGCTTTTGACCTTCTTTTATCGCTACATGCAGCCGCTGGTTTTGGAAGGGCATGTGTTTATTGCGCAGCCGCCGCTTTATTTGGTCAAAAAAGGCAAGGATCATACGTATCTGTACAGCGATGACGAGCTGGATCAGCATTTGACGCGTATTGGCCGCGATAGCAATGTGGCGGTACAGCGTTATAAAGGTCTTGGCGAGATGAATCCGGAGCAGCTCTGGGAAACGACAATGAATCCGGAACGCCGCACGCTGCTGCAGGTATCCATGGAAGATGCCATGGAAGCCGATGAGATTTTCACGGTACTTATGGGCGACAAGGTAGAGCCGCGTCGTAAGTTTATCGAAGATTACGCCCATCGCGTGCGCAACTTGGATATCTAAAAAAATAGGTTTAATAAACAAACAAAAAC
>MTLC01000127.1_pt1 | contig 70017 bp, 50 predicted proteins | sample 1982451 | NCBI WGS metagenome assembly MTLC01 (sample SAMN05710165, study PRJNA340218) | biofilm metagenome | isolation source: sample SPH anode biofilm adapted to +100 mV | place: USA | collected 2012-02-03 | reverse complement strand
GTGAATAACCCCGTATGCAGCGCAGCGGAATGCGGGGCATAAACATCACATACAATTCAACCCCGAAGTGGGTTGAACTCTTTCAGAGTTCTATTGATGGTATTTCTCTTCCCCCGCACTTCGTACGGGGTTACTTAACTTTCATCCCTTCGGGATTATTGAGGACACTTTGCGGATAATCATAAAATATAATTTTTCCTTTTGTTATAAAAGAGCTTTATTCTAAAATTTTGGGATAAGTATCCTTGTAAAAGCCAGCGCATTTTAGGAAAAATACGACAGATTTATTGAAAAATCCCACAGATTTATTGAAAAAGCGGTAGATTTCTCTTAAATTCTGATGGATTTATTAAAATACCCGACAGGTTTTCCGATAAATCCGACATAATTATGGATAAATGCAGCATATTTTTAAGGAAAACTGGTAGATTTATAAGAAAATCTGCAAGATTCTTATTGAAATTCGACGGATTTATTAAAAAATCCAACGTAGTTTTTAGGTATTCCCCATAATTTTAATAACAATCCTCTCATAATATGCAACCTATGAATAAAACCATTCAAAAAACGATATTACAACTTTCTGAATATGAAAGCCTAAGGTATTTTTGCCGTCAGCAGGAAGAAAACCATCCGCTTCCATCGTTGGATGCGGTAGTGGAAATGGTGCAGTTACTTCGTGCTGTTTTTTATCCGGGTTATTTTGGAAGTTCCTCTGTAAACCCCGAAAATGTAGGCGACCACATTGAAAAAAACATACACCGACTGCATCAATTATTGGTTTCGCAAATCAAATCCGGTGTTTGCTTTACCAATGAAAAGCAGGATTACGGCTGCCCGAAATTAGCCGAAAAATCGGAACAAACCGCTGTACGATTTATCGAACTGTTACCCGAAATGCGCGAAACGCTTCATACGGATATAGTAGCGGTATATAAAGGCGATCCGGCTGCTAAAAGTTACGGCGAAATCATTTTTAGTTATCCGTCCATAAAAGCCATTACTAATTACCGGATAGCAAACGCACTGCTTAAATTAGACGTTCCTGTTATCCCGCGAATCATTACTGAAATGGCGCACTCAGAAACAGGCATTGATATTCATCCCGGCGCTAGCATAGGCAAGTACTTTATGATAGACCACGGCACAGGAGTAGTCATTGGCGAGACGGCAGTTATTGGCGACAATGTGCGGATGTACCAAGGCGTAACGTTGGGAGCGAAAAGTTTTCCGCTGGACAAAAAAGGAAACCCCATCAAAGGCATTGACCGCCACCCGAAAATAGGGAATAATGTGATTATTTATTCTAATTCCACTATTTTGGGCAATATACAAGTGGGCGATAACGCTGTGATAGGAGGAAATTTATGGGTAGATACCGACGTGCCTGAAGGCGCCAGACTTTCACAAAAAAAACGCGAAGAGAAAGTGGAAAAGCATCCTCACGATAAAAAAAAAGATAAAAAACAGAAAGATAAAGAGTCGAAATACACTTTTTTAAGTATCTTTGAAAAGAAAACCGTTCCCCCTTTTGCCCCATGTAAAGGCTGCAACAGTAAAAATGGTTGTAAAAAATGCAGGGATAAGTATGAACGGAAGTATGGGGTAAAGGTGTGAAGCCGGAAGACTGGTGCTGGAAGACCGAATTTGGAAGAGAGAAGTATGGTGAGCAAGGGATAGATAATACAGATAACTTATCCTTTTGATGAATTTCATACGGACAATTAGATGTTTTATATTAATCTTTTTCTATTGATATTCAAGTTTTGAAGCATTATTTTCTAACCCCGGATTCAAATTAAACATAATAACGACAGAGTGAAACTGAACTTTTCGAAATAAATTTACAATAAAAAAAATCAGAAGTTACGACCTCTTCCGTCTTCAAACTTCCATCTTCCCGCTTAAAATCATGAAAGAATTTGAAATGACAGCTAAAACATTCAAAGGCTTGGAAGAAATCCTTGCCAATGAATTGGTGGCGCTGGGCGCTAATAACGTGCAGATACAGCGGCGTGCCGTGAGCTTTACGGGTGATAAAAGGTTGCTTTATAAGGCAAATTTTCACTTACGTACCGCCTCGCGCATATTAGTTCCCATTTTTACTTTCACAGCTAAACACGCGGATGAAGTGTATGACAAGCTTAAAAAGTTTGAGTGGGAAAAATATATGGGAGTAGATACTACTTTCGCCATTGATGCAACAGTATTTTCGGAAGATTTTCGTCATTCTAAGTTTGTGGCGTATCGTGTAAAAGATGCTATCGCTGATTTTTTTACGGAAAAGTACGGCAAACGCCCTTCGGTAAGGTTAGAAAATCCCCAACTAATGTTTAACATCCATGTTTCGCATCATACCTGTACGCTCTCGTTGGATAGTTCCGGCGAGTCATTGCACAAGCGCGGCTATAAAAAAGCCAATACCGAAGCGCCCATCAATGAAGCATTGGCTGCGGGAATGCTTTTAATGACCGGTTGGAACGGTGAAACGGACTTTATAGACCCCATGTGTGGTTCAGGTACATTGCTTATTGAAGCCGCGCTGATAGCGCTGAATATTTCACCGGGAATTTTCAGGGAAGAGTTTGCTTTTGAAAAATGGAAAGATTTTGATGAGGAACTTTTTAATGAAATTTATAACGATGATAGTTCCGAGCGACCATTTAGCCACCGTATCTTGGGTTCGGACATGTCGCCACGCGCCGTAAAAATAGCCGATGAAAACGTGAAAAGCGCCGGTTTAAGTAAATATATCAGCATAAAAGTACAGCCCGTGCAACAGATGGAAGAGCCGATAAATCCTTGTTTAATGGTAACTAATCCACCGTATGGCGAACGGATTAATCCCGCGGATTTATACAGCACTTACGCTTCGCTGGGAAGTGTGCTTAAACATAAATTTGCTGGAAACACAGCGTGGGTGATTAGTTCTGATGAGCGCTTATTGTTCAAAATAGGGCTTAAACCGTCCCAAAAAATACCGTTGCTTAACGGAGCGCTGGAATGTCTTTTCTGTAAATACGAAATTTTTGCCGGAAAAAGAAACGAGTTTTTAAGCAAGTCTTAGATTCCGGTTCGTATGAGCGCAAAATAGCCGGCGATTGAATCGCCGGCTATTTTGCGTTTGTTAAAAACGAACAACCAACTTCCCTTCGCTGTAAGCGAAGGGAAGAAGGATATCAAATTTATTCGCCAATAATTACCTTCCGATAATCAGTTTCTGTACCGGAAGAAATTTTTACGATAAAAACACCTTTTGATAGTTGTGATAAATCAATTACTTGTTTATCAGAGGTGATTTTGGTTTTATATACATTTTTTCCATCCAAATTGCTCACTAACAATGTTTTTCCGGCGCAATTTGAAACGTTAAATTTACCATCTTTGGAGGGATTGGGGTAAATGGAAATACGGTTTTTGCTTGCTTTTTCCACATCTACAGCCACCGATTTAAGAGTAAAGACGATAGTTTGTCCGTTATAAGTGGCAGTATAGTCCCCGGCGTTAGTATAGGAAACGCTATTTAGATTGACTACTGTTCCTGTAGCTGTAAATCCGTTGGGACCCGTCCAATTCCAAGGAATGGTGTTATCTGTAAGCATAGAGAGTGAAACATTGTCTCCCGCATTAATAGTAACTTCATTTTTTTGCTCCCAACCGCCGTTGTTGAGATTTATCCAAGGATGCGTAGTGGCAGCATCCACATCGCATTTTACACATGGCGGGTTCACGGCGTTGATAATAGCTGTGTTTAAGGGAGTAAATCCGCTTGGCATTGAGCCGTCAAACACGCGAAACTCTGCTATGGCTGCTTTGTTTGCCGCGCTTGTGCCTCCGGTAACTGTAATTTTCACATAGCGTGCGTTTCTTGGCGTAAAGTCATCTGTAAGTATTTGGGCAGTGTTTGTATTTGTGGATTTGTTTACCGCCTCTATCCAGGTGTTATTATCGGTAGATGTTTCTACTTTATATTTGTAAGCGGTTCCGAGATTTTGCCATACTACTTCTGTTTTATTTACATTGAAGGTCTGTCCTAAATCTACTGTAAGATAATGGTTCGCATTGCCATCAGCAGCTTCCCAATAAGTATTGGTGTTATCGTCAATGGCTTTTAGGGCTGTTTTTTGTTCGGCGGGGGTTGCCGGTTTTTCTTGCAATACTTTGAACTCATAAAAACTTGGCCATACTCCGGATGACGGTAATGATGTAACGGTGATGCGTACGTATCTGGCTGTGGCTGAAAACAGGTTTCTTGAGACATTAGACGCAGCTGTGGCGGTTACCGCGGGAGTCCAGGTAGAATTATCGGTAGAAATTTCAATTTTATAGCCATACGCTTTGTTTTGTTCCCAAAGTATCTCTATCCCGTTTATGTTCATAGAACTTCCTAAGTCAACTTGCCACCAGTTGCCGGCATTTCCGTTGGCGGCACACCAGCGTGTGGATGTGCTTCCGTCATTACCGTTGGCGGTAGGATTTGCGGATTCGGCAGAGCTTGATGTGGCTGTTTTACCTACTGCGATATTTTGTAATGTGGTGGTATTTTCAGAGTCGGCAGCAGCTGTTTTACCGATGGCTATATTTTGCAGCGTAATGGCGGACGATATGCCTTCCGCTTGCGCGGTTACGGTAATTTGTCCGGGCTGTCCGGTAGATTGCACTATCGCCAAGCATTTACCGTTAAATGCCAATTTATTGTCTCCTTTCAAAGATTCGGTGTCTATGGAGTTTCCATTATCCACACCTACAATTTTTCCCGGACCGGTTACTGTGTAGGTAACTCTGTTAGAGGCGCCCGGGACTAACGTGCCTTGATTGTCCAGCAGGTTAGTTTCTATAAATACTACGTCTTTTCCGTCGGCTAATATGGTTTTTCTGTCGGCTTTTAATTCTATTTTAGCTGTCGATCCTGCGGTAACGATGCTGTCTTTTGCTACCACTACCCCCCCTTTATAACCAAAAGCGCGAATTTTTCCGGCTACGAAAGGAACATTCCATTCCAAATGGTAGGGTTTATTGCCGGTAATGTTTTTTTTGGTTTGCAGTACGCCGTTTACTTCTATTTGCACTTGTTCGCAATTGGAATACGCCCAAACAGGGATGGTGTTTCCCGCACTCCAATTCCAATGGGGTAAAAGGTGCACCATCGGTTTAGTAGTCCATTGGCTTTGATAGAAGTAATAAATATCTTTGGGGAAACCGCACATATCCACAATGCCGAAGTAAGAGTTTTTGGCAGGCCACGCGTAATAGGGGGTAGATTCTCCGATGTAATCAAAACCTGTCCAGATAAACTGTCCCATGACATAACTTCTGGTTTTATCTTGCTCCCACGAGTCTTCCGCGCTTTGCCCCCAACCAACAATGGAATTGTCATAGGAAGAGCATTGGCTATCTGAATGTTTAAGGATATTAGAAGTGGTAGGCAGATGATAAACTCCCCGAGAGCGTACTGCCGAGGAGGTTTCTGCGCCCAGTATCACCCAATTTGGGTTATTGGAATGATCTGCATCATAATCGGCGGATTTATTGTAATTGTATCCCACTATGTCCAAGTACGAGGCTAAGTTGGCTTGATCTCTGCCGTTTATGCCCATAGTGATAGGACGATTGTCAAGTTCTCTTATCCAAGTGGTAAGATTATTGGCTATTCTTTGTCCTTCGGAGTTACCTTGTTCTACAATTTCATTCCCGATGCTCCACATAATGATACAGGGGTGGTTTTGGTCGCGACGAATCATATCTTGCAAGTCTGTTTTGCCCCAAGTGGTAAACGTGTTTCCGGAGTACGCGTAAGTTTTACCTTCCTTTACTTGCACCCACATATCAAAAGCCTCGTCCATAACCAATATCCCCATTCTGTCGCAGATTTCGAGCAATGCGGGCGCCGGTGGGTTATGTGAAGTGCGCAGAGCATTTACCCCGAAGGATTTGAGAATTTCTACCTGCCGCTCCAAAGCGCGGTAATTTTGCGCGGCGCCCAAACTGCCTAAATCATGGTGCATACACACTCCGTGAAGCTTAGTTTGTATGCCATTGAGTTTCAGTCCAAAGCTGGCGCCGATTTCAATCGTTCGTACGCCAAAATTAGTAGAGTAGGTGTCTAATGCTTTACCGTCTTCTATTACTTGCGTTTTTACTTTATAAAGATATGGGTTTGAGCAAGACCATAATTGGGGATTATTAAGTGTATAATCAAATGAAGATATTTTTTTGGTATTAGCGCTTATTGTGACGGGTGTGCTCACATTTGTAGCTAATAGCGCCAAATCTTTATCATAAATAGAAGTAACTATTCTTACTGTCTTGTCAGTTGTTGAATGGTTTTGTATGTTGGAAGTAACGTTTACTTGCGCGGAAGATGCGCTCACTTGCGTGGTTTTTACCTTTACGCCGCAATAATCTATGTGAACTTTGTCCGTGGCGGCAATCCATACATTTCTGTATATACCGCTTCCGGAATACCAACGGCTGTTTGGCTGAGTAGCAACTACCTTTACGGCAATAACGTTGGGCGTGGCGCCGGAGGTAAGATAAGGCGTCAAATCATACTCAAAAGAACTGTATCCGTAAGGTCGGGTTCCTAATAGCGTTCCGTTAATGTACACGCTGCTATTCATATAAACTCCTTCAAAATGAATAGTAACACGCTTACCGCTATAAGTGGAGGGTAAGGTAAACTTTTTTCTGTACCAACCGGTGCCTCCGTCTAAAAAACCGGCACTTGCCCCAGCCTTTGAAAACTCATTAAAAGGAAGCTCAATGCTCCAATCATGAGGTAAGGTTAATGAGCGCCAGCTTGCGTCATCAAAAGAAATATCTTGTGCGCCAGATGGATTGCCTAGGATAAACTTCCATTTATCATTAAAACTAACACCACGTTCACCGTTATATACATCCGTATAGGGAGCAGGGGTAGCAGCAGAAAGTGAATAAGAAAAGAATAATAGTGCGAATAAGTAAAATAAAAACTGAAAAGTGTAAGTTGGTTTTTTCATGACAAACTGTATTTATTGATTTATTTTAGGATTACAAGGCGCAAAAATAAGAAATTTTATTACAAAAATGTTTGTAATTGCAAAAAATATGTCAACAAATGTATTTTTCGGGAATTTTTCATCCGTAATCATCACAATTCACCTTTAAAATGATAGAATCTTTAAGTTATTGGAGATCTCAGATTCTGAATAAAAGTAAAAGAGAGGACATATTTGTGTTAAGGGCAGGAAATACTCTTCAAAGTATTAACAATGTCCTTTCATCCTTTCTTTGAATTATTATCAAAATAATTCTATAAGTGTTTTTTTGAAATTATTTCAATATTTCCAACTTGGCAAATTTCAGCAACAATGATTTTACGCCTTTCTCACCAAAGTCAATGGAAGCTCGTTCACAGCCTTCCACTTTGGTAATGCCAAGCACTTTCCCAATTCCAAAAAGGGAATGTTTCACAAAGCATCCTACCGGTAAATTTTCTTTTTCAATGGGCTGAGCGTCTGAGGACGAGCTTATTTTGCTTAATTTTCGTGTAGGAGAGAAAGAAAGTCGTTCGCCGTCCGTAGAAGGGGTATTTTCTTTTCGAAACAAATTGCGTTCGATGCTTACTTCCTCGTCCCAATCACGGCGAGGTTTAGGTGAAGCGTAGTATTGTTCCGTATCAAAATCCACGTATTGTGGTTCAATGTCTTTCAAGAAGCGACTGGGATTACTGAAATTGGTTTTGCCATTTCGGAAACGGGATTTTGCGTAGCTGATACAGCATCGTTCTTCCGCGCGTGTAAGGGCAACGTAAAACAGTCTGCGCTCTTCTTCAAGTTCCCGAAGTGTTTCGGCAAAAGGCGAGGGGAACAGGTCTTCTTCCATCCCCACAATAAATACCGTGTTATATTCCAGCCCTTTGGCAGCGTGAACAGTCATCAACGTAACGCGTTCCTCTTGTTCGGTTTTGTCATTGTCTTGATCAGTGAGCAAGGAAACTTCCGAAAGAAAATCTGCCAGTCCGGCAAATTCAAGCCCTTCCGTTTTCTTTGTTTCCACATATTCGTGCACGGCTTTGAGCAATTCTTGAATGTTGTCTATGCGGCTGAGGTTTTCGGCGCTGCGGTCATGCAAGTCGCCTATAATTCCGGTCGCTTTTACTAAATTATTCGCCAGCTCGTAGGCGTTGAGCGCAGTTATTTGGTCGGAAAAGTTCTGTATTAAATCCCGGAAATTTGCCAATTTTGTCGCGGTACCCGCGTTTACAGGCAGGTTGTATTTCAGCATATCCGTAAGCACGGTAAATGCGCTCACACCTTGTAGCTGCGCCGTATTCAGCACTTTACCCACGGTAGTATCCCCGATGCCTCGCGCCGGAACGTTGATAACGCGTTTTAGAGCTTCTTCGTCGTGCGGATTTACTACCAAACGCAGGTATGAAATAACGTCTTTGATTTCTTTTCGTTGGTAAAAGGATAATCCCCCGTAAACCCGGTAAGGAATGGTCTGTTTACGCAGCGATTCTTCCATCACCCTTGATTGTGAGTTAGTGCGGTAGAGCACGGCGCAATCGGCATAAGAGAGCCGCTTTTTGCGGTGCAGTTCGGAAATTTGGCTTGCCACCAAAAAACCTTCCTCAAAGTCAGTCAAAACCCCCGACACTTTAATGCGGTTCCCTTCGTTTTTTTCGGAAAAAATGGTTTTCCGGATTTGTTCCGAATTTTTATCAATCAGGCTGTTGGCTGCATTTACAATATTTTTAGTGGAACGGTAATTTTGTTCCAACTTAAATATTTTGGCGTTTTGATACGTTTTCTGAAACTGTAAAATATTATCAATATTCGCCCCGCGGAAAGAGTAAATACTTTGCGCGTCATCGCCTACCACACACACACGCTGGTGCTGTTCACTTAACTTCTTTACGATAAGATATTGCGCGAAATTGGTGTCTTGATACTCGTCCACGAGTATAAAAGCAAAATTTTGCTGATATTTTGCCAAAATTTCAGGAAACTGCCCGAAAAGCACATTGGTTTGTACCAATAAATCGTCAAAATCCATCGCGTCCGCTTGTCTGCATCGCGCGGCGTATGCGGAGTAAATTTCCCGAAGCCTGGGTACGCGGTTTTGTAAATCATACTTCTGATAATCAGCGTTTTCATAATACGCTTTGGGTGTAATCAGTTGATTTTTTGCTTGTGAAATTCGTCCGAGTATGTAAGCGGGCTTATACACTTTTTCGTCTAATTGAAGTTCCTTTACAATGCTTTTTATCAGGCTTTTACTGTCGGAAGTATCATAGATGCTGAAATTTTTGGTATAACCCAGATGTGTGGCTTCGTTACGCAGAATACGTGAAAAAATGGCGTGAAAAGTTCCCATCCATAAGTATCGGGAAAGTTGGTAGCCGACCAATTGACCGATACGTTCCTTCATCTCTTTGGCGGCTTTGTTGGTAAACGTAAGCGCCAGAATAGACGCCGGCGAAATGCCTTGTGAAAGCAGATAAGCAATTTTGTAAGTGAGCACGCGCGTTTTTCCGGAGCCTGCCCCGGCAATCACCAAAGATGCCCCGTCAATGTGCTTTACCGCCTGCAACTGGCTGCTGTTCAATTCGTTTAAAAAATCTATTTTCATATTAACCCCAATTGAGGGAGAATGCATCGTTCAAAATTATTGATAAAGACTTCCGACTTCCGACTTCCGACTTTTCCATCTTACAAAATTACTAAATTTGATGCAATTTCGTGAAAATACTTTTCAACAACTTGCGGAACGGAAGAAAAGGAGTAGCTTTGTAAAGAATTTATTGAAATTACGAATTACGAATTACGAATTACGAATTACGAAGTGGGATTTGGGATTTGGGAAATGGGAAGTACAAAGTTTGGAAAAGTCAGAGAACCTGGAACCTGGAACTTGAAACCTGAAACCTGGAACTTGAAACCTGGAACTTGAAACCTGAAACCTGAAACCTGGAACCTGGAACCTGAAATAATTTATTTTATGCAGAAACTAAGTCAATTTATTTTAAAATTATTCGGTTGGAAGTCCGTCATAACCGTACCGGAACCCGCAAAAAGCGTTATTTGCGTAGCGCCGCACACCAGCAACTGGGATTTTATTATCGGGAAGCTTTTCTATTGGTCGGTAAAGAGAAAAGCGGGATTTCTGATAAAAAAATCGTGGTTTTTTTTCCCGATGAACTATGTAATGGACGCGATGGGCGGCGTGCCCGTGGATAGAAAAAAGCGTACATCCGTTACCCAGCAGATGATAGAAGAATTTAACCGCCGTGAAAAATTTCACCTTGCCATTACGCCCGAAGGTACTCGCAAACGCAACGAACGATGGAAACTCGGTTTTTACCACATTGCCGTAGGCGCTAACGTGCCGATACAACTTATTTATGTCCATTATAAAAATAAAGAAGTGGGCATCAAAGAAGTATTTTATCCCACCGGGAATGAAAAAGCAGATTTACAGCATATTTACGATTATTTCCGCAAATACGCCGGACCAAAGAAAGAGGAATATTTTGCTATACCGAAATTGCCATTGTAGATATTGTAAAATTTATGAGAATTTCTTTAATCCAAACCAACCTCATTTGGGCAGATAAAAACGCCAATTTGCAACAAACCGAAGAAAAGTTGGCAGCCCTTGCCGGCAAAACTGATTTGGCGGTGTTGCCTGAGATGTTTACTACCGGGTTTTGTACGGATAGGTTGGATTTAGCCGAACCCATGGATGGAGAAACGGTGAAAACCCTTACCCGATGGGCAAAAGAGTATGGTTTGGCGCTGACAGGAAGCTTTATTGCCACGGAAAACGGACGTATTTATAATCGCGCGTTTTTCGTGTTCCCTTCGGGCGACATCCATACCGCTGATAAGCGCCACTTATTTACGGTGGGCGGCGAGGATAAACTTTTTACAGCAGGAGATAAAAGGTTGATAGTAAATTATAAAGGATTTAATATCTGTGTGTTGGTGTGTTATGATGTCCGTTTTCCGGTGTGGGCGCGCAATGTAAACAATGAATACGATGTGCTGGTTTACGTAGCCAATTTTCCTGTGCAGCGCATTGACGTATGGGACGCGCTTTTACCGGCGCGAGCCATTGAAAATCAGGCGTATGTGTGTGGTGTAAACAGAATAGGCGTGGACGGTATGAAACTGCATTATCCGGGACATTCGGTTCTGCTGGATTTCAAAGGAAAACCGTTGCTTGAATTTTCTGAAAACGAATCAGCTATAAAAACCACTTCTATACCTAAAACCGAATTGGATAAATTCCGCGAGAAATACGCTTTCTGGCGGGATGCAGATAGGTTTAGTTTGTAGTGTGCCGTTTTTTTTAGAGCAAATATACTTTTCTTCTTAATTTGTTTTTAAAATACTTATTAATAGAGCGTTACTTCAAGTAGCGCTCTTTTTTTTATGTAAATATCTAATCATTTAAATCTTTTTCTACAAGACATCTCGTCTAATCTAAAAATAATAACAACCGGATGTTAGATTTTCTGTTCAATTTCGTCATTTATATAAAAATACATACTGTTATGAAAAAAATAACGCTTCTTTTAGCTACTCTTATTAGTTTTGGCACTCTTTACAGTCAAAATATTACCCTTACCGGAAAAACAGTGGATGTAACCTCGAAAGAACCTATCATAGCCGCAAAAATCATTTTGCAAAATCCCGATAGCACGCTGGCAAAAGGCGCACTGTGCAATGAAAAAGGAATTTTTACGTTGGCGGACATTGCTCGCGGCGATTATCGGTTGGCAATTTCAAGCGTAGGAATGAAAACGCAATATGTGGAATTGAAAGGACTTTCATCTTCTTTAAACTTGGGTGAAATAGCGCTGGAAGAAGCTGTAAAAGAGCTGCAAAGTGTGGAAGTGCAGGCAAGAAGCGTAATTAATCAGTCCGACAGGAAACTCTACTTTGTCAGCGACGATCTTCGTAAGAAAGCCTCAAACGGAGTAACCCTCATCCAGCAGCTGAACCTTCCGAAACTGATGTTTGACCCCGTAGCGAACGCCATCAAATCGGTGGACCGAAAAAGCGTGCAGTTGCGCATCAACGATGTTCCCGCGGAAATTACGGACATCACCGCCATCCAACCCAAAGACATTGTCCGCGTGGAATACATTGATAATCCGGGACTTCGGTACGGAACGGACGTGGGTTATGTGCTGAATTACATTGTAAAGAAAAGACAATCCGGCGGCTCGGCGGGCGTGGACACAGGCAACTCTGTGAATAGAATATTCGGGCAAAATTCCGCCAACGTGAAATTGCATAGTAATAAATCGGAATTTTCAATGAATTATTACATTAAGTACCTTTCTCTAAGCGGATTAAAACGCACTAACGTGGAAACGTTTCGGTTTGAAAACGGTACGGAGCGTGTACGCGAAGAAATAGGAATACCTGCAAATGCCAAAGATAATAATCAACGAGGAACGCTTAATTACAACTATACTGATGCCGATAAACGGGTGTTCAATGCTAAATTACAGTATTACAGCAATGCCCCATCAGATATGAATTTTATTAGTCAATCTTTTTGGCGAGATGCGCCTCATGTGCTGATAGACATGAAAGACCAAAATAAAAGTTCATCCTACGCCCCTTCGCTCGACCTGTATTATTTGGAAAAACTAAAAAACGACCAAACATTGATTTTTGACCTTTATTATTCAAAACGCCTGTCCAACGTCGGCAGAACTTATACAGAAAATCTGAACAACGTTTCCTTAACCGATATTACCAGTGATGTGGATGGCAACCGTGATACCTACATCGGCGAAATGATGTACGAAAAAAAGTTCAAGGCAGGTAAGCTCACCGCAGGCATTAAACATCAGCAGTCTTATACCACCAATACGTATTCCGGCGACAATTCCGTGAAAACAAATATGGTAGAAGCCAACAGCTATTTGTATTCTGAATTTTCAGGAAAACTGAAAAAGTGGAACTATACGCTTGGGCTGGGACTGAATCGCGCCAATATTATCCAACAAAACGGCGAAAAAAAGCAACTGACCGACTTCTTTTTCCAGCCGCGCGTAAAACTGCGTTACAATATTAACGATGCTTCGTATGTGGGTTTGCAGAGCCGCCTGTACAACCAAACCCCATCGCTCTCGCAGCTTAGTCACGTAAGTCAAGCCATTGACCTGCTGCAAATTCAGCGCGGAAACCCCAACCTGAAAGCGTGGATTTCCACTTACAGCGAAATCAACTACTCTTACAGCAGCAAAATAATTGATTTAAACGCGGAAGCGGGCTATCTTTCAAGGTCAAAACCCGTTATGGAAGAAACCCTACGCGAAAACGACAAATTTATTCGTACTTTTGACAATCAAAGATATTGGGGACGGGCGCATTCTGAAATCTCATTGGGAATCCGACCTTGGAAAGATTACATTATTATCAAACTCACAGGGGGTTACTATAATTTCCTAAGCGAGGGAAACACTTATCGGCACATATATAATGATTTTTCTCACAGCGAACAAATCACGCTAAATTACAAAGGGATGGCGCTTACCTTTCAGAATTATAAAAACGCGCATTGGTTAATGGGTGAAACTGCCGAGGCGAATGAATCACTTCATTTAGTGGATTTTACCTATAATAATGAGAAATTCAGCGTAGGATGTATGATGTTCAGCCCTTTTGCCAAAACGTATAAGCGCGACACAGAACAACTTTCAGCATACGCGCCTCGCCGGCACGAGTGGTACAGCAATGAGATTCAGGGACTATTCATGCTGAAATTTTCTTACAATCTGCGCTGGGGCGAAGCCCATAAAGCTTCCGCAAAACGCATCAACAACGCGGATAATGACAGCGGAATTTTACAAGGAGGGAAATAAGTTTCAAGTTTCAAGTTTCAAGTTTCAAGTTCCGAGATTTCAGAGTTTCGAGCTTGACTGCCGACGAGGCAGGTTCCAAGTTCAAGTTTAGGTTTCAATTTTCAAACAATCATTTAAATTCCAAAAATATGAAAACAAAATCATTCAAAATCGTAACGCTAATGGCTGTTTTACTGCTTACTTTACCGGCGTTGGCAGCCGAAAAAATGGTATCACAAGTATTCAAAACACCCGCGTTTCATTCCATTTCCACTTCATCGGGGTGGGATGTAGTACTTACTCAGGGAAACGAATTTGCCGTTCGGGCGGAAGCCATTCAGAAACATTTGGATAATCTGTCCATTGAAGTGAAAAGCAATACGCTGTATGTCAATAATAAACAGCAAATTAAGTTCAGCTTCAACTTTTTTTCAAGGAATAATACGCGTAAACGGATTTATATTACGCTGCCCGAGTTAAAAAGTGTCTCGGCGAGCGGTGGAAGTGATGTAAGCGCTACGGCGCCGTTCAAAGTGGATAATATCACGTTCAGCCTCAGCGGCGGCAGCGATTTGAAAAATTTTACGCTGCAATGCAATGAATTTAACTGTCGGCAAAGCGGTGGTTCTGATTCCGAGGTCTCTTTTGTAGGAGTAAATAAAATTACCGTAATGGCGAGTGGCGGCAGCGATGTTGCGTTGAAAAACATTTCGGCAAAAAGTGTTTCTGTGGGGTTAAGCGGCGGTAGCGACGGATTATTCACAGGCGCTACCGATTATTTTTTGGTATCAGCAAGCGGCGGCAGCGATGTGGACGCGGTAAAATTAGCGGCACAAACCTGTAAAGCCGGATTTTCAGGCGGTAGTGACGGCACGCTGAATGTGGAAAAGGAATTAAAAGTATCGGTTTCGGGAGGTAGTGATGTGCGGTATAAAGGAAATGCCGCGCTGCAAAAAAACAGTGATAAAAGCAGCGATGTGAAACGTATCTGAAAAGAGAAACAGGGGAAAAGATTGAAGTCAAAAACGACGTGATTTACTAACTTTGTCAAAGTTTCGGAACTTTGACAAAGTTTTTTTTGCTACAATCCGTAAATGACGCAAAAAATAAAAACAAAAAAATCCGTATCTTTGCAGAGGAATAAAATGAAGTCAGAAGTCGAAAGACGGAAGTCGGAAGTCTGATGTCTGAAATCTAAAATCCAAAATTCCCAATCCGCAATCCCAAATTCTAAAATATGAATATTTCTTATAATTGGCTTAAAAATTACATTAACACTACCGTTTTGCCCGAAGAGTTAGGTAAAATACTCACTTCCATCGGATTAGAAGTAGGTGGAGTAGAAGAAATTCAAACCGTAAAAGGCGGTTTAGAAGGTTTGGTAATTGGCGAAGTGCTTACTTGCGCGCCTCATGAAAACTCAGATCATCTGCACGTTACCAGCGTAAATGTGGGTGCTGCGGAACCGCTTCAAATCGTTTGCGGCGCGCCCAATGTGGCTGCCGGACAAAAAGTAGTGGTAGCCACCATAGGCGCTAAACTCTTCTCAGGCGATGAAAGTTTTACCATCAAACGCTCTAAAATTCGGGGTGTGGAATCATTCGGGATGATTTGCGCCGAAGATGAAATAGGCTTGGGAACAAGCCACGACGGTATTATGGTACTTCCCACCGACGCGAAAGTAGGGACATTAGCCAAAGAATATTTCGATGTGAAATCCGACACGCTGATAGAAGTGGATATCACCCCAAATCGCGTGGATGCCGCTTCTCATTATGGTGTGGCGCGTGATTTAGCGGCATATTTCGCATTGGTGGACGAGAATGTGAAACTCACCAAACCCTCAATAGATGAATTTACCGTACAAAATACAGATTTATCTATTCCCGTAAAGGTGGAAAATGTTTCGGCGTGTCCACGTTATGCGGGAGTTACCATTTCCGGTATAACCGTGAGCGAATCGCCCCAGTGGTTAAAAGACGCTCTCTTAACTATTGGACTTCGCCCCATAAACAACGTGGTGGACGTAACCAATTACGTGCTGCACGAAATCGGACAGCCGCTACACGCTTTTGATGCCGATAAAATCACAGCAAGAGAAGTACGTGTGAAAAACCTGCCCGAAGGCACGTCTTTTATTACGCTTGACGGGGTTACCCGCAAACTTTCAGCTGATGATTTGATGATTTGTAACGGCGATGAACCGATGTGTATCGGCGGCGTATTTGGTGGCTTAACATCCGGCGTAACCGAGAATACCAAAAATATTTTCCTTGAAAGCGCTTATTTTAATCCGGTAAGTATTCGTAAAACAGCTCGCCGGCACGGTTTGAATACCGATGCTTCATTCCGCTTTGAGCGTGGCGCTGACCCGGAAAATACCGTGTACGCGCTAAAACGTGCTGTGATGTTAATTCAGCAAGTAGCAGGCGGAATCGTTTCTTCCGAAATCGTAGATGAATATCCTACCGACATAAAACCATTTAGCGTAACGGTGCGTAAGCATAAGATTAACAGCTTGATAGGAAAAGTCATCGGTGATGAAAAGATTAAAAAAATCTTGCAGGGACTGGAAATGAAAATTGTGTCCGAAGATACCGATAAATACGAGCTGCTTGTGCCCGCTTACCGGGTGGACGTACAACGGGATGTGGACGTGATTGAGGATATTCTGCGCATTTACGGATACAACAACGTGGAGATGGGCGAAAACTTGGTTTCCACACTAAGCTACGGAAAAAAACCGGATAGTCACAAGTTGCAGACGCTTATTTCCGAACAGCTTACGGCGCAAGGTTTTAATGAAGTGCTTAATAATTCATTGACCAAGGGCGGTTATTATGCTAAACTAACCGATTTTCCCGAAACACACAGCGTAAAAATTATGAATGCGCTGAGTTCCGATTTGAACGTAATGCGCCAAACACTGCTTTTCGGAGGTTTGGAAAATATAGCGTACAATATCAATCGGCGTAATGCGGATTTGAAATTCTACGAATTTGGGAATTGTTACCATTTTAATGCTGAAAACAAGAAAGAGGACGAAACATTGGCGGCTTACACCGAGGAATATCACTTGGCATTGTGGCTTACAGGCAGCCGAAATGTAAATTCTTGGGCGGCAACGGAACAAAAATCATCGGTGTATGAACTGAAAGCGCACGTGCAAAACGTTTTGGCACGCCTCGGTTTCAATTTGCAAAAACTGACGATGGAGGATTTTTCCGCCGATATTTATTCCGAAGCAATGTGTATAAAAACACGTGCGGGAAAACAGCTTGGTACATTTGGGATAGTAAGTGAAGTGGCGCGTAAAATGACTGACATGGACGCGGAAGTTTATTTTGCCGATTTGCTGTGGGACAATATCCTTTCGGAATTAGGCGCGTACACCGTTAAATATAAAGAACTACCCAAATACCCCGAAGCACGGCGAGATTTGGCGTTATTGGTGGATAAAAATATTGCCTTTGCCGAAATTGAGAAAATTGCTTGCGAAACCGAAAAACAATTGTTGAAAAATGTAACCCTTTTTGATGTGTACGAAGGTAAAAACTTGGAGGCGGGCAAAAAATCATACGCGGTAAGCTTTACCTTACAAGACGAAAACAAAACCCTCACCGATCAAGTAATTGACGGCATCATGAGAAAAATTCAGCAAAATTTAGAAACGAAATTGGGGGCAAGATTGAGGTAACCCACATCAATTACGAATTATCAATTACGAATTACCGGTTAATCCTCTTCGGTTAGATTTTAACTATAAAAAAAAGCGTTTCAAGAGAAAAATCTTGAAACGCTATTTTTTTATCGAAATTCGGAAAAAGTCAAGTGTTGAGAAAGTATTGACTCGTAACCTGCCTTACCGTCAGGCAGGCTTGTCACTAAAATATCGTGACTTATTGTTTTACCCGTTCAATGTATGAGCCGTCGCGCGTATCTACTTTAATCATTTCGCCTTCGTTGATAAACAATGGTACGCGTACCGTAGCGCCGGTTTCCAGTGTGGCGGGTTTCGTGGCGTTCGTGGCGGTATCGCCTTTTAGTCCGGGCTCGGTGTAAGTGATTTGCAGCGCTACGTTAATGGGCAGGTCGGCATAAAGAATGGTTTCAGACTCGGCATGTGTAACCACTTCCACTTCCATACCCTCTTTCAGGAAATCTACGCCGTTAATCAAGTCCTTATTCACAGATACTTGCTCAAAAGTTTCGTTATTCATAAAGTTGTAACCCATATCGTCCTGATACAAGTATTGGTACGGACGACGTTCGATGCGAACTTCATCAATGCGCACACCGGCGTTAAACGTACGTTCCAACGTGCGTCCCGTTACTACGTTTTTCATTTTCGTGCGAACAAAAGCTGCGCCTTTGCCGGGTTTTACGTGTAAAAATTCAGTAATGAAATAGTATTGACCGTCAATGTCAATACACATTCCGTTTTTAATATCTGCTGTTGTAGCCATAAAAAATGTTGTTGTTTTATTTCGATTTTATATTACTTTGCGGAGAAGAGGTGCAAAAGTAATATATTTCTTTCAAATTACAAAATGCAAATTTTGTAAATAGCTCATTATGAGTGCTGTATTTTGTCTTATGCCTCTAAGTTGTTTGATTATTAAAAAAATATGCCTTCTTATCTGTTAATTATATATAAGTGGTTAGTTATTTGTAACTTATTTTCTATTTTTGTAGCCCTTGATATAAAACCAATTAATATTTATAAAATATGAAAAAAATAATTTTACCTCTTTTTTTATTGATTGTCTGTGTGGCTGCTTTCGGGCAGGAGCCGGCAGGATATTACAGTGCGGCGGAAAATAAAAGTGACGCGGCGCTGAAAACGGCGTTGTTTGGCATTATTGGAAGTCATACCGCAATTTCTTATGATGGGCTTTGGATGGCTTTTAAAACTACGGACAAACGTGCCGACGGAAAAGTATGGGACATTTATTCCAATACTACCAATTATACTTTCGGAACAAATCAATGTGGAAACTATAATAACGAAGGGGATTGTTATAACCGAGAACATTCTTTCCCGAAAAGTTGGTTTAACAATGCAACACCGATGTACACTGATCTTTTTCATTTATATCCTTCCGATGGTAAAGTAAATGGGGTGCGCAGTAATTTTCCTTTTGGCGAAGTAGGTACAGTAGCTTATTCTTCCAATAATAATTATTGCAGATTGGGCGTTTCCAATTTTCCCGGATACGCAGGCACTGTTTTTGAACCGGCGGATGAACTGAAAGGCGATATGGCACGTACCTATTTTTATATGGTAACAGCATACGAGGGCAAAGTAAGCGGATGGAATTCAGAACACTTGGACGGCACAAAATATCCGGCATTAAATGCTTGGTCGGTGGCATTATTACTCAAATGGCATCGTCAAGACCCTGTAAGCCCCAAAGAAATAAACCGGAATAATGTCATTTACAGTGATTTTCAGCATAACCGCAACCCGTTCATTGACCATCCGGAATTAGCCGAATACATTTGGGGCGATAAAAAAGGACAGCCTTGGACCATTAATAACACGCCTGTGCCGTATCTTACCTCGCCAAGTACAGGTTCTTTGGTAGATTTCGGAAAAACGCCTTACCAACAGGCTGTTACTAAATCCATCGTAATTAAAGGGGTAAATTTAACCGGCGGCTTAACCTTGGCTGTAAGCGGAACGAACGCTGCGCAATTTTCACTTTCTGCTGCTTCCGTCAGCCAAACAGACGCGCAGGCAGGTTACACGCTCACAATTACCTACGCCGCTCAGGCATTAGGCGCGCACAACGCCGTGTTGACCATTTCCGGCGGAGGAATAACCGCTGTAACGGTTAATTTATTAGGCAGTTCCACCGATTCGTTTATCGCGCTGCCGGCAACCAATATTACCGATAACGGATTTACCGCCAATTGGACATCGTCTGCCGGTGCCACAGATTATTTGTTAAATGTTTATTCGTATTCAAGCGGCGGTACTGTGGCAAAAACACTGTTGGAAGAAGGTTTTAATACTTCCACGATGCCTGCCGGATGGAACTCTACAGGATATACAAATCTTTCCGAATCAGTGGGAGAAGTTAGAATGGCTTCCAGCAGCTCAAACGGTGCAATAACAACACCCGCGTTGGATTTATCCGGTTCCGCTAATCTTACGGTGAGAGCCAGACAATACGCAAACGATACAGGGGCAAAAATTTATGTAAAAGTAGATGGACAAGATATTACAACGCTTACAACTGATGTGGCGGCGCAAGATTTTACAATGGTTATTTCGGATATGACTTCTGTGTCTAAAATTACCTTGTCCGCTAATTCCAAAAGCCGTGTTTACGTGGATTATGTAAAAGTAGCCACCGAAGGAAGCGTCTCAACACCCGTTTCCGTTTCCGGCTATCCAAAACTAACCGGCAATGCGTTAAGTTTTAATGTAACAGGTTTACAGAGCGACTTTACCTACTATTACACCGTAACACCGCAAGGAAACAGCGCCGGAATATCGGACGAAATTCAGTTAAAAACTACCGTAGCCTCATCCGTAAACAGCCATACGGTAAACCCACTAAAATGGTGGGTGTCGGATAATCGGCTCTATTTGAGCGAGATACCTGTGGGAAGTCAGATAACCATATATGATTCAATGGGCAAAACGATAAAACGGGTACCCAATGCGCCTTCGGACATAAACACGCCGCTGCCTTCCAAAGGAATCTATTTAGTACTTGTAAGTGCGGGAAAAGAGATAAATTCGTATAAAATCTTATATTAATTCTTATATCAGAAAAAAATAATCAGAAAGAGCATTGCCGGTTTACGGGCAATGCTCTTTTTTGTTTCCGTAAAAAAATAACTCATAATTTAGAACAAAAACAAATAAGAATGTGTTAAATAAAAAATTACCTTATCAATATCCAACATCCTTATCCATGAAAATACACGAATATCAAGCCAAAGAAATCTTTGCCCGATACGGCATTCCCGTAACTCGTGAAACGCTCTGTTACACGCCCGATGAAGTAGTAACGGCAGCCGATGCGCTGGGCTATCCGGCAGTGGTAAAAGCCCAAGTACTTACCGGCGGACGCGGAAAAGCCGGCGGCGTGAAATTAGTAAAAACCGCCCAAGAAGCACGACAAGCGGCTGAAACCATCCTCGGGATGGACATTAAAGGGTACACGGTAGAAAAAGTTCTCGTTGCCGAAGGTGTAAAATTTCATTCTGAGATTTATGTGGGACTAACCATTGACCGCAATTCCAAATCCGTTATTCTGATGGCAAGCCGCGAGGGCGGCGTGGAAATTGAAGAAGTCGCCAAAGAAAATCCCGATGCTATCTTGAAATTCCCCATTGACGCCGCACTCGGTATGACGCCTTTCTTGGCGCGCAAAATCGCTTTCCAACTTTTTGATGACTTTAATTTGGTGAAACAAGCAGCGAATTTATTCCAAAAACTATATAAAATTACGTTTGACACTGATGCTTCATTGGTAGAAATAAATCCGTTGGTCATTACCGATGAGAATAAATTGCTCGCGCTGGACGGAAAAATGAATTTTGACGATAACGCGCTTTTTCGCCAGCCGGAAGTAGAAAAGCTTAACGAACCCGATGCCGATGAACAAAAAGAATTGGAAGCCAAAGAAAAAGGGCTCAGCTACATTAAGTTAGATGGCAACATTGGTTATATGGTCAATGGCGCCGGACTGGCAATGGCTACCATGGATATGATAAAAATGTACGGCGGCGAGCCCGCAAACTTCCTCGATATCGGCGGCAGTTCCAATCCTCAAAAAGTGATTGAGGCGATGAATTTAATACTTTCCGATGAAAATGTAAAAGTGGTCATGATAAATATTTTTGGTGGGATAACGCGCTGTGACGATGTGGCGAAAGGTCTGCTTGAAGCGCTGAAACAAATTGATGTGAAAGTCCCCGTCGTGGTACGTCTTTCCGGCACCAATGCCAAAGAAGGACTGGAAATTTTGCGAGACACCAACCTCACTGTGGTAGAAAGTATGAGCGAAGCGGCGCAAAAAGCGATAGAGCTGGTTGCCCCCTAACCCCCTGAAGGGGGAATCTTTGGATAGTAAGAAAATCTCAATATCTTTTTTTTATCAATAAATAACTATATACACACCTTTAAACACCCCCTTGAGGGGGGCTGGGGGGGGCTAATATGAGCATTCTAATAAATAAAAATACACGCGTAGTAGTTCAGGGAATTACCGGACGCGATGGCGGATTTCACGCCAAGAAAATGAAACAGTACGGAACTAACGTGGTGGCAGGTGTTTCGCCCGGGAAAGGCGGTGAAAAAACCGAAGATAATGTGCCGATTTTTAACACCGTATCTGATGCCGTAAAAGAAACCCAAGCGGATACTTCCATTATTTTTGTGCCGGCGCCTTTTGCCGCTGATGCCATTCTGGAAGCATCGGAAGCGGGCATAAAGTTGGTAATAGCAATTACGGAAGGCGTGCCCACATTGGATATGGTAAAAGTGATGCCTTATTTGAGAAAAAATGGTACCAAACTCATAGGACCAAATTGTCCGGGACTTATTACCCCCGAAGAATCATTAATAGGCATTCTTCCGGGAAATATTTTCAAAAAAGGAAACGTGGGATTAATGAGCAGGAGCGGAACACTCACGTATGAAATGGTGAATCAACTCACTACTAACGAAATAGGGCAAAGTACTTGCGTAGGAATCGGTGGAGATCCGGTGGCGGGATTATATTATCAGGAATTACTTCAAATGTTTCAGGACGATCCTGAAACCGAAGCCATTGTGCTGATTGGGGAAATAGGGGGTGATGCCGAAGAACGCGCTGCCGATTACATCAAAAAGCATGTAACCAAACCTGTGGTAGCATTTATAGCCGGACAAAGCGCTCCGCCGGGAAAACGAATGGGACATGCCGGCGCTATCATTTCCAGTGGAAGCGGCAGCGCCGCCGAGAAAATTGCCGCCTTTGAAGCCGCGGGCGTTCCCGTAGCGCGTAAACCGCAAGATATACCCATGCTGATAAAACGGGCAATACAATACTCATAGACGCTAAAGGCTGTAATATATTAAATAAGTTAAGCCGATAATTTTTCTGAACTATTTTCAGAGAGTTTATCGGTTTTATTATTTTTAAAGAGCATTTTTTTTATGTTAAAAAACACATAAATATATATGTTATAAGGGTTTTACGTGAATCAAGTTGAATGATAATAATAACCCTTGATTCGCATATTTTAGAAAGTTTTACTATGCTTAAAAGAAGGACATCGGAGAGGTATTAAAACAAAATAGGCATGATTGTTGTTTACTTTTTGAAAACAAACCAATAAACCAATAAAATCAAAGAATATGGTAAAGAAAAATAAAAAAATAAAACATTTTTTGTTTCTAATATTGGTTTTTATAAGTTCTTCCGCATTTGCTCAAGAAGACATAAAAATTACGGAAATACAATTTGATAAACCGGAAAAAACCTTTCAATTAGGTAGCTTTAAATTAGATTATAAAATTTTACCGGAGAACGCAACCAATAAAACCCTTACTTGGGAATCAGATAATCCGGATGTAGTTGCCGTTAGAGATGGAACTATTGCTGTAAGAAAGGTAGGCCGTGCTACCATTACGGCTACTGCGCAGGATGGTAGTGGAGTAAGTTCTAAAATTACTATTATTGGTGTGAAACTTATTCAGAAAATCAGTTTTGATTTAGGAACAGTAATTCAACTTCGCCCCGATGGGGCAAAAAACCAGCCGTTACGCGTAACTATAGAGCCTTCTGATGCCACAAATCAAACTCTTACTTGGACTTCAAGTGATGCAACCGTTGTTTCAGTAACTGATAAAGGAGAAATAACCACCCATAAAGTTGGCTCTGCAGACATTCGGGCTACCGCGCAAGATGGAAGTTTTGAATACGCAGTATTACACATAGACGTTATTATTCCGGTAGAAAAAGTAATTATTAATGAAGGTGACATAACGCTTCCTATTTATTCTTCAAAGCAGCTTACTGCCACCATTCTTCCTGCTGATGCGCCTATAAGAACTGTACACTGGTCTTCCAGTAACCGGCAGGTGGCGACCATTGATGGAAATGGATTGGTTAGCGCCAGAGGTTCAATAGGCGAGACTATTATTACAGCCTCTTCCGACGATGAAGATGCCGGTTATCCGGAGGCGCACATTACGGTAAAGGTGGTAAATTCACCTGTAAGCGACTTAGTCATTTTACCGTATCAAAGAGATATGGAACTTAAATGGCAACCCTCCGCCACAGAAACCGATTGGCAAGTAATTTATAATGAAAAAGGAAGCGCGGATAAAATAACGAAATTTACCAAAACCCCTTCTATTATTCTTCGAGACTTAAAACCCAAGACAGTTTATGAGGTTCAGGTTAGCGCAATTGTAAATAATCAGCCGATTTCCTTGGCTGCTATTAAAGAGGCACAAACTGCCGCGCTTTCTGAAGGCAATAAATTCCCTCATCTCTATAATATTAAAAACATTAAATTAAATGAGCCTTTTGCCGTTATTTGGAAAGATATGGAAGATGCCGCCACCAAGGTGAATTTCCAATTGCGAAACTCGGGAAATGACGCGCTTGTTACCGATGTGTTGCAAGTAAATGATGGAGAAAGAATGATTACTATCAACAAATCAGGCAGCTACAGGTTAATTGTTACTTTTACTAATAACCAACAAGCTTGGGAAGAAATATCATATGACCTAAATATTAAATAACACACCCTATAAATGAAAAAGTTAGTTTATTATATGCTTTGCACAGCGTTGTGCGCTATTATGTTTACATCTTGTAAGAATGAGCCGGAGTTGCCCGTGCCGCCTGTTATTCCCACGCTTGAAAAGGTAGGCGTGTATCAGTCTGATGGAACTTCGTTATTTGACGTTTCGCTGAGAATGAAAAATTCCAACACGTATTATCTTTTTGAAAATCAATCAGACCCTTATCAAGGAAAAATGGTAAGTGTAAATATGGAGGGTGTTCCAGTGGTAAATGAATCCAAAACTGTTACAGTAGGTATTCAAAACATGGATATTCCTTCAGGGAAAATGACCGTAAAAGTAGAAAGAGTCACGGATAGATACTTTCAGTTAGCATCTGATAAATATCGATTTGTTATTCCTAAGAAATAAATATTAATATCAAAAAATACTTTGTGAGTTCGATACAGAAAATTAATCGGTTTTCTAATATCGAACTCACGTTGTGTTTCAGGAGGTTTTATTTATTGCCAATAGAGTTAAAAAAAGCATTCCATAATTTCTTTTTCTTTCTTTTTTTCCCATAATTATAGGTATAGCTATATTCTTTCTTTACATCTAACCCATTGATTATTATGGCTATTTTGGGTAGTTTGTGTTGGTTGTTTAGTTTATTTACTAGAAGGAAATCTTCTTTTTTAGTGTGATTTACTCTACACACATAGAGTGTGGCGTCTGCCACATCCGATATTACTATAGCATCTACCAAAACGCCCACGGGTGCTGAATCAAGGACGATATAGTCAAATTCTTGTTTGGCGTTTTCTATTATTTTTCTCAGTACGGGAAGTTCCAGTAATTCCGTGGGATTTGGTGGAATAGCGCCCGCTTGTAGAATGGATAAATTCTCACTATGCACTGTGGAGCATAAAAGATGTTCATAATTCACGTCATTGCTTAATAATAATTCCGTAAGTCCCGGCGTATCTTTATCTAATCCGAAGACGTTAGCCAACTGGGGATTACGTATATCCATACCTATAAGCAACACTTTTTTGCCGAGTGAAGCCAAGCTTAAAGCCAAATTTGAAGCCACAAATGTTTTTCCTTCTTCCAGCAAGGTGGAAGTTACCAGTATTACTTTGTCTCTGTTTTGATTAAGGATAAATCTTAGGTTTGTTCTTATCTCCCTGAATGCTTCGGACATCGCTACATTGTTATTTCCCTGCACACCAATCTCAGAATCTTCCGCTTTTTCTTTCGCCGGCACATTGCCGATAATAGGCAATTTAGTCAGGCTTTCCACTTCTTCATACGTTTCTATTTTAGACTTAAAAAAGTTAGAGAGCATGATGATGAGAATAGGAAGAATAATTCCGATAATGATTGCTAATAATCTTACCATAGAATTATTGGGTGTAATGGGGACTTCATTTACGGTAGCCGGGTCAATGACACGCGCGTTGTCGGCGGTAGAAGCCAATGTGATATTATTTTCTTCTCTTTTTTGTAAGAGCATCAGGTAGAGGCTTGATTTTATTTCTTGTTGGCGCGATATATCTGTGAGTACCCGTTCGTGGGTAGGCGCGCGGGATATTTTTCCGGCAAGTTTTCCGGCTTGAGCGTCCATATCTCTTTTGCTTATCAATAGGCTTTGATGGACATTATTGATAGATGCAAGGATATTTTCTTTAAGTGTTTTTAATTCTTCGGTTTTTCTGATTACTATCGGATTTTCAGCGGTAGAAGACTCCAAGTATCGGTTGCGACTGAGAAGTTGCTCATTGTAACGGCTGATAAGGGTTGTTAAGGTACCATTTTCAATGCCTATATTCGCGGGAATAACCTGCCCGTTGTTCTGAGAGCTGTTTACATATTCCTTTAAATATTGGGTAAGTTGCAGTTGAGTATTGATAAGTACGCGTTGTTTTTCCACATCTACATTGTCTGCTACTACGCTTTGCAAGTCAGTCATATTGGTAAGCCCGGCGGAGCGTTTGGTGTTTTCCAATGCCGTTTCCGTACTGCCCAGCCCGCTGCCGATAATGCCTATACGCTCATTAATAAAATCGGCTGTTTTTTGGGCAATCATATTTTTATCGTTATTCGCCGTTTGATTATACATTTTTATAAACGCGTTTACAAAGTCTTCCCCTCTTTTTTTATGCGTTGTTTTGAAGTTGATATTTACCACTGAAATAGTGTTTTCTTTTTTAGAGATGGTAAGATTCTCCAAATAACTGTTAGCCAGCACGGTAGGCGGATTTATCTCGGCGAGGATAACTCCCGATGGAACAGGCGGCACATTGGGTCTTAACCCGATGATGACTGAGCCGGCGGAAGTTTGTATCATAGCCGGAAGGCTTGTTAAAATATTTTTGGTCTTTTCCCCTTGAATGTCCGTTTCCACTTCCATCCGGCTGTTATCATTTTGTTTGATTTCCAGAGATAAGGGAGACTTTATTTTATTTAAATCTTTCTCTTCCATCTTTATGATTACAGGCGATTCATCGTATAAGTCCCGAGTGCTGATACCTTCTTTGGTTCGGTAAGTAACGTAGGCTCCTATATCAATAATGGCATTTTTTACCACAGAGGTGGATCGCATTATTTCTATTTCATCACTGATGCTGTTGGCAGGATTGGTAAATAACGCGCCGGGTAAGTTAGCGCTCATCGCTGCCATGGATTGTCCGGTTTTAGGTTCGGTTTCCCTGATTAAAGCCGTGGCATTTACATTATACACTCTTTGGGCATAATGCAGATATATATTGGCTATTATTACGCATAATATGATGGATAGGACGAACCATTTCCATTTTTTCACAAAGCCGGATAACATCCTTTTTAAAGTTGCGTTATTGTCCGCTTCTTTTAGTATTTCATTAGTGTGTGTGTACTCTCTCATATTCTATTTTTTATTTTATGATAGCTACAATAATGCCTGCCAACCCTACCAGCATAGATCCGGCTGAAACCCAAAAGGTAGCCTTATCACTTATGGCGGCGGAACTTGCTTTTACGTTGTTGGGCTGTATGTATAAAACGTCTCCTTGCTGCAAGTAATAGTAAGGGGAATTTATAATTTTGGAATCAGTTAAGTTTACAGAGAAAATGTATTTTTTCCCATTTTTATCTTCACGGATTAATTTTACATTTTCACGGTTTCCATAAATTGTCATATCGCCTGCTACGGCTAATGCTTCTAACAGGTTAATCTTTCCGTTTTCTATGGGATATACTCCCGGTCTGTTTACTTCACCCAATACCGATATTTTATAATTTATTATCCTCACGCGCACACTCGCATTATTTAAATACTTTGTGAGTTTTTCTTTTATGAGTTTTTCAGCTTGGGATTCCGTGTTTCCTTTAACTAAAATGGGTCCTATAATGGCAAAATCCACATACCCTTCATTATTTACCAAATACGAGGGCACGCCGCCCACAGTTCTTCTCTCCGCTACATCTATATTACCGCTGCTTGGCATATTCCAGTTAAAAGGCGCTGCCAATTCCGGGTCTAAACTTTTCACTTCGATGGAAAGCACATCTTTTGGTTTGATTATGGCATCAAACATTACCTTAGATGTTTTAATCGTATCGTTCGGATTCTGTTCGTTTTGCAGATAAACAATGTCTTTTAAATTGCCGCACGAATAAAAGAACTGCGTTATCAATAAGATGAATCCGAAATAGAGGATGTTCCTTGTTTTCATAAGCATAATTTGTTTAATAATTTTTTATAATTGGATTTAGTAATTAAAGTTATTTTGTAATACAATAGGGTTTTCAGCACGGTGGAATATCTTTTTGGGTCTTATCTCTTTGTGCTAATATTTCCAGAATAAATAAGGGTGTGGAAATAAAGTTTCGTTTCCACATTCTGCGCGGTTCTTTCAGGAACCTTCCGAGCCATTCCATATTATAATGTATCATCCACTGTGGCGGACGTTTTCGAGTTCCGCCAAAAAAGTCAAAAACAGCGCCTATTCCTGATATTACTTTTACATTTAGGTGGTGCTTATTATTTTCTATCCATTTTTCTTGTTTTGGCGCCGTCATTCCTACAAAAAGTACGTCCGGATTAAAATCATTAATCAAGCGTACCATTTCTTGGTTTTCTTGGTTAGAAAAATCATCCTTAAAAGGCGGCGAGTAAGAAGATGTTTGAATGTTCGGAAATTCTTTTTCTATTCTTTTTTCAATAGAGGTCAATGTTTTTTTTGCTCCACCGAGATAGAAAATTTTGCTGTGTAACTCATTTAATTTTTTAAGAATCATTTCATGAAAGTCAGCGCCGGCTACTTTTTCAGCTTGAATGCCGTATTTTTTTTTGATAGCCCAAATAATGCCTATGCCGTCCGGTAAAAGCACATCGCTGTTTTGTAACGCTTGTGCAAAGAGTTTATCTTTCTTAGCGGTAATGTATGAATGTGGATTAATGGTATTTACAATGGTTTTTTCAGAGGGTATTTCTGAAAAAACATAGTCCATTGTTACCTTGTATGTATGTAAACTTACTTCTTTCATAATAAAGTTGAATTTGAGGTTTTTCCTTTTTTCTTGGTGTTATCCGATCATCCGGACAAGCAATTTTTTCCAAATCTTTGCAATCTCATCCGAATTATATTCCAAATGTAGTTTACGGAAAGCTTTTTCGCCTAATTCTTTCGCTCTTTCAGGTGAATTCCATAGATCAATGATTTTTTTTTCCAAATCATCCGTGTTATTGGGTTGAAAAAGAATGCCGATGCTTTTTTTTCCTTTCCCTATTATTTCGGTAAAGCCGCCATGGTTAGGACAAATGGTGGTTTTACCCATACTTGCCGCCTCCAGAATGGTTACGGGAAAACCTTCATAACATCTGCTTGGGATTACCACAAAACGCGCGTCACGTAAAAACACTTTTAACTCCACTTGAGTAATCTTTCCTAGCATTTGGACATTTTTTGGTATGGGCATGGGGATTTTCTCTCTTATTTCTCCGGCAAACTTGAATTCTATTTGGGGATGCCGCTTTGCCACTTCCAATAATAGCTCAAATCCTTTTTCAGAACTTAATCTACCTGCGTAAGCAATGTATTTTCCTTCAGTAGGGATATAGGAATCAGGCGTTTCCGCAGAATTGGGGATGACTATTATCTTTTTTTCGTTAAACCCGGCTTGGATTAATTTTTTTTGCTGAAAATGGGTAATACAGGCAAAAAAATCGACATTTTTCCGGTAAGCACCGGTAACTCTTGCTGTGTAATTGCGCAGCGCGTAGCCGATAGACTTGCCCTTGGAATGTTCACAGTTAAATTTTATACAGCCCCATTCGTTGCCTTTCTTTAAACAATACTCACAAGGGACTCCGTTTCGCATAAAGAGTCCTGTAGGACATACCAAGCGGTAATTATGTATGGTCATTACCACCGGAAGATTGGCTTTTTTGCATTCAAAGAGTGCTGCGGGCGAGATTTGGGGATAAAGGTTGTGAATGTTTACAATGTCCGGTCGGTGTGCGTGAATGGCTTCTCTCAGTCCGCGAACTCCCCCGCGGGAGTAGATTCCACTGAAAAATCCTTTGGCTTTGCCCGCCAAGTTATCTTTCAGGGTTTCAGAAGAACAGCGGTAATAAAACACCTCTATACCTTGCTTTTCCAGTAATGTTTTCATTTTTTCCACTACCGCTTCTTCGCCGCTGGGCTTACCATAATCATTATGTACAATAAGAACTTTCATGCTTGCCTGTATCTACCTTTCCAAAGGGTTAAAATGATTTTATCCAGTATGTTTTTACATTTTTTTTTATGATGGTAGGCATAATTTGCCGCGCTAAACATTTCAGAAGAAAATTTATTTAACCCCCATTGTGAAATTATTTTCTCGGATTGTTTTCCCATACTTGCTTGCTGCGCTCTCGTTAATGAAAAGAATGTGTTGAGCGTATCTTTTAATGATTCCGTATTATTGGGACTAAAAACATATCCGTTTTTACCCTGTTTAACCAGTATTTCCACCGCCGGGCACTTATTACTCGCAATCACGGGTAATCCTGCCGCCATAGCTTCATTGATAACTAGCCCCCAAGTCTCAAACTTACTCGGCGTAACAAGAGCGGAAGCAGTTTTATATAGTTCGCGTAATTCTTTCTGGGGTAGAAAGGGGTAAAATTTAATATGGGAATCTTCTTTTGCCAGTTGTCGCAATTTCTCGTTTTCCGCGCCGTCCCCCACCAATATTAACTCATAATTGGCGTTATTACTTTGTTGGAATGCGCGGATAAGAAAATCCATGTTTTTACGCTCAATTTGTCTTCCTACGCCTATGATAACGCTTTTAAGTCCTATTTTTTCTTCGGCAGTTATTTTCCAAAAGGAATTATCCACCACATCCACGCCATAGAATATCTGTTCTTTTCTGAATCCCCAATAAAGACCCGTTTCGTCCCAAGTGTATGCGGGGTACATTATGGCGTCAATATTCCGATAGATCCTTTTTTTTATAAAATTAGTAATGCGTCCCCTGGGTACGTCTTCCATTTTTGCATCATCAAAAATAACAATGCCTTTTTTATGTTTTTTCGCCCACATCGCCGCTATCGCCCCGGATGGAAAGGCGATGGCTCCCGCCGCGATTACATCGGGATTTATCTTTTCAAACTGTTCGATGAGCCGGTTTTTAATTTCAGAAGGAAACAATTCTTCCATTTCTTTGTGTGGAAACAAAGTAATCCAATGAGAAGTGGGCATATCAGCTCTTTGTGCGAAGGCATAAGGGCTGCCTTTGCCTGCTATTTCTATCACGTATAGTTCTATCCCATAACTTATCAACTCTTCCTCCAATGCTTTAAGTCTGGCAGGCCAATAGATACGAAAATCAGTATGGGTAATTACTATTTTTTTCATCGAATAAAAAGGTGTTTTAGAATAAACATGGTCATAAAGTGAGGCAACATGTTTAGTACGTGCCAAACTTTATATTTAATTCCCGGAACAATGTATGATGTTATTCTTATGTATTCTTCTTGTGCTTCTATTTTCATATTTAACCTAATAAAGGAAGTCATACGCATTTTATGCCATAAAGCGATGTATTCTTTTAGTCCGTTTAGATTTTTATGCGTGTCATAGAGTCGACGAAACTCGGTGCCTACCACATCTATTTTATCGGGTTTTTTCCCGGGTATTAATGCTTGTGAATTTGGAAAATTATAAATAGCCAATGGTGTGGGCGTATAAGCTATGGGGTATTTACAGGCTAATTTAGCCCAAGTGATTAAATCTTCTCCCAGTGTAGCGTGTAAAAGAAATCCCCCTACTTCAAGCAATGTTTTTTTCTTTATGAAGACGGAAATAGAGGTAATTAAAGGTGCGGAAGAAGACACTATTTCAAAATAATTGGTAATAAATCCGCTGTTTTCATCAATATATGAACACTGAACCTTTGGCGCGCGTCTTTTCCCGAACTCATCCTGTAAAAGGTATCCGGTAGCACAGACGCAGGCTTTGGGATATTTCCTGGAAAGTTCCACTTGTGTATGTAGATATTCCGGCATCCACTCATCATCGGCGTCTAAAAAAGCGAGCCACTCTCCACGGGCGGATTTTACCCCTCGGTTTCTGGCGGCGGATACGCCTGAGTTCTTTTGATGAATGAGTTTTATTCTCTGGTCGTTTATTTTTTTTACTATCTCCGCGCTTTGGTCTGTAGAGCCGTCATCCACTATGATTATCTCATAATCCTGATAGGTTTGCAGAAAAACGGATTGAAGCGTCGCGCTTATTTGTTTTTCTTTGTTATATAGGGGTATTATTACTGAAATCATTTTTCCTGTCCTTTTTTAAGTCCTAACATCATACCATAAAACCCAAAAGGGTAAGCGAGTGTAGCCATAGAGTAGTTAACCACATTATCGGTAAGCATGGTAAGTATGGTTCCGCCTAAAGCGGCGCCGGCTATGATGGCGGAAACACGTACGGCGTGGATGTTTTTCCTATTATTAAACTCCTTAAAACAGTGGATGATAACCAGTAGGCACATGGTAAGATACAGTACAATGCCTACCAAACCATTATCGCAAAGTTGCTGTACATAATCATTATGCGGCACTTTCAGTCCACCGAAAACGTTATTGTTATAAAGGTAATTTTGTGTGCTTCCGGTGCCGGAACCTGTTATTTCTTTTCCTGCATACATCCGGTCTAATAGTTTTTCCCACATATTAAACCTACCATTACTATTGATGGCATCCATAGAAATATTTCCATCCATAATTTCCTGAGTAGTGATGCTTTCATTTACAAACATTTTATTGCGGGCTTCCGGTGCCAACAGAAGTATGGAAATAAAAACCGTGAGAATAGCCATAAGTAAAGGAAGGGATTTCAGTTTGTAGCGAAACAGTACGAAGATGCCTATTGCCAGCGTTAATCCCATAATACTTGTACGCAAACCGAGCAATACGCAGGGTAAAGAAAATAAACCCGCCCAAAACAGGTCCATCTTATTTTTTCCATAATAAAAATAGAGAGCTAATGAAAGTACTACCATATTGATGTAATGTATGGCTGCCGCGGTGCCATACCAAAAAACTCCCGGTATAATACTTTCCCATTGTATGAGTTTGTCGGAATCTGTCAGTACTACAAATAAGGATATGACTCCTACTGCGCGGGCATATAATCCGGCTTTTAAGAAAACCTCTTCATTACGTACCACCGCCGAAGCTAATAACATAATCAAAAAAGGATACAAGTATTTCAGTATCACGCGTAAACCGTAACTTGCCGAAGGACTGTAAAATAACCCCACAAATAACCAGAGAAGATAGGTTACGTATAAAGCGATGGGAAGATTTTTTCCTATCTTTCGGTCAGCGATGTAAATACCTATAACACAGAACAGTTCAAGCATAAACAGTCTTACCGCCATTAGGTCAAAGGTTCCGGCAACCGCCGAAAAAGCCAAGAGTCCCGTAGAGAAGACCAACAATATAAATAGTTCCGTACCTTCAAAAACTAATAATTTATTTTTATCAAACGGGCTGCGTACTTTTCCCTCCCGCTGAAAGAGAAATTTCAAGCCTAAAACTGAAACAATGGCGAAGTATATGTAATTCAGTATAAACATGTTTTTTATGAATTATGAATTTCCTTTACGTTATTCTGTTATAATTTTTGGTATAAGGTATTTACCAGATAATTAAAATTGCTAAAACTGTATTTTTGTACGTAGTTTCTGGCATTATCTGATAGCTGTTGCCATTTATCTGGCAAATTTATCAGCATACAGATTTTGGCTACCATATCCTGAACGGATTCCGACCGATGTAAGAGACCAACCTCCTCGTGCTTGACTACTTCGGGCAAGCCGCCGGTATTAGAAGCTACTACCACACATCCGCGCGCCATCCCTTCTATGGCTGTAAGTCCGAAACCTTCACTGCGAGAGGGCATAAGCAAAATATCTATCCGGTCATAAAAAGTTTGAAGATTTTCCGGTGCTTGCTGCCCTTCAAATGATACTTGGTTTATAATTCCTAATTTTTCCGTTTCCGTTTTCATCTGCCGATAAAGTGTTCCGTTACCTATTATTAATAAACGAGCATGCGGATGATGATTTAATATTTGTGCGAATGCCGGAATAACCAAGTCCATACCTTTTATATATTCCAGCCGGCTTACCACGCCGATAAGAAGAGGTTTACCTTGCCTCTTTTGGTCATTTTTTATACTGATATAATCCGGCAATACGTTATATATGGTAAAGTGATTCCGTGCGCCTAACACTGTATTGTCGGCATAGAGCTCAGAACTGCCGAAAAATGATTTTTCGGCTTCTTGTGTGATGCACGTGAACGCTTTCACGGCGTATTTTTGAATGAAGCGTACCCATTGAGTACTTTTATAGGCGTTGGCAGAGGTATGCAATGTGGCAATAATACGCCTAAATCCTAATATGCGAAGTAAAAATATAGGTATCGCTCCCGGCGTCATGTACTGAATGTGGATAATGTCCGGACGGTAATTTTTTAAAGCGTTTTTCAATCCTTTATATAGAAAAGGAATCTGCTCTTTAGCGCTTACACGCGTACCATCCAAACTCAAACATTCCACCTGGCTACCTGCCTGCTCATAATCCAGCACCATTTTTGATAAATACTCATAGTAACATAGTGTGGTAACCTGATGTGCGTTAGCCGTCAGCGCTTTCACTAAATTAAGTGTCTGAATTTCAGTGCCACCGATTAGTAAGCAGGGAATACCTATTAAAACTCTCATTTTACCAACGCCTTTTTAAGTTCAAGTAAGGGTTGTTTGAAGTAAGAAATAGGCGATCCGCTCAGCGTATATTTTTTGTAAACATACCGTGAACCGCTACTCCAGCCACTTTTGTAGTTTTCTTCTCCTTTTAAGTGGTCGTAAGTGTGAAACTTTAATTGTACGGCTCTCTCTACAAGATAAAATAAGTGCATTTTAGAGGGTGAATACTTGCTGAGTGATTGGTTGCTCGTCGCCATATAATAATGGAATGTACCTTTATACTCAAAACCCAAGTTCCATGCTATGGGCTTATTGTCTAAATTTAGCGTAGTGAAATGTACTATACCGCTTGGTAAGCCTTTTTTAAGTAAATTTTCATGAAAATGTGGCGCTTTGTATGAGTTGGGCCACTTTTCAGTATGTATTTTCATAAATTCATGGAAATGTTCTTCAGTTTCTTCCCAAGTAAAGTATTCTTTCATTTCCAACTTTCCAAATTCTTCTAAATGCCGTATTTTTCTTCTGATGTCTTTTCGCAGCGTGTGTGGAAAAGTGTTCATCAGTTCGTCGGTATTATGAATATCACGTAAGTCTAAGTAAGGACAGGTATCATCTATTGTCCAACCGGGTAAATCCTCTAATTGTCTTATACCCAAAATTTCAACAGCATCTACCTTATAATTTTTTAATAAAAAAGCATTCAACTCTTCCCAGAAAGAAGCAATGTCTTCCGGTAGGAATTTGAAGATAGGGTCATGGTAATCATAATCACTGTATCCTACCGGCACAATAACTTTTTGATAAATATTTTTCCAGTTTTTTTTCCAAACTACCAATGGGAAAAACACCTCATTCCCCCCTTCTTTGCCTTGAATAAACACCGGGAAAATTTCTCTTATAGGACGATAGGTTTCTGTCCATATTTTCACTAACTCGGGTGTGAAAAACACATGAGCGGTAGGCGAAATATTTAGCAAGGATTGCCATTTGTTGATGGAATCTTCACTATATATTTCATTCCAATTTTCGTGCGCGGTAAATGTCCACATAATTATTTATTTAATTTTGAAATATAGTTCACATTTTCTGGTGGCTGCTTCGAGAAGGATTTTGGGCAGAACCCCTATCCAAGGTTTGCCGTTTGGCGCTAAAGCGGTGGTATAATCTTTCATAAGCTGCTTTTTTTCTTTGAGTTCTTGTTTGTCCATACGTACCACTTCGGCGTCTGCCCAATTAATGTTCCAAGTAAAGTAATACCAAAACCATACACAGTATTCATATACTTGCGGTATGATATGGAATAGCGGACGAATAAGCGATTCCACTACCACGTGATCATTCCAACCGCCTAAATGACTTGGGATAAATACTTGCCGGGGCTTTATGTTTTTAATAAGTTTGTGAAGCTTTTTTACATCGGGATGTTCCGCGTTCATTTTGCCATCCGGAAAATTAAGGAAAATGGGTGCATGAACGTAGAGTTTTTGCGCGGCTTTACAGGCTAATTTTCTTCTAGCCTCAACAATTGCTTGTTCTTTTTCGGTGTCGCACTCACCGTGCGAAGCGCTTCCATCAGTTAAAATGATGATGTAAACCTCTTTTTCTTGTACCACCGCCCGCTGTATTAATCCTCCGCATCCAAGCACCTCGTCGTCAGCATGGGGGGCAAGGATTAACACCTTTTCCGCAATATTTAGATTTGATTTTCTCTGAGAGATAAAACATATTAGTAATACGCGCAATCTTCTTAGTATGTTTTTTATAATCATAGCGTATTTGGTTTAATTAGTCTTTATATATTTAGCGCTTTTTTGTATATGTCAAGGGTTTGTTCCGCTGTTTTATTCCATTTAAAGTTTTTGACTTTGATTAATCCTTTTTGAATATAGGGGCGAAGGTCTATTTTTTCTTGGTCTATTAAATCCAGCATTTCTGGGAGCGAGTATTCTACCGGCTCCGTTAAATATATTGCCGCGTCCCCGCCAATTTCTCCCAAAGAGCTGTTGTTGCATGTAATTACGGGGCAGCCGCAAGCCATAGATTCTATCACAGGCAGTCCGAATCCTTCATAGGATGAGGGAAAAAACATTGCCGTAGCGCCGTTATAAAACAGCGCTAAATCCTTATCGGATATATCTGATAAAAAGTGTATCTGGTCTTGAAATCCGGATTGCTTTACTTGCTCTAATAATTCTTTAGGCGGACTCTGCCAGATTAATACCAAGTGGTTTTTTAGTTTTTTACTGCGGGCTAATCTTATGTAAGCTTGTATTAATTTATCGGTTCTTTTTCTTTGGGTATTACAGGAAACGGTAAGGAAATAGTCTTGATCAAGTTCCCACTTTGCTTTTATTTCTGTTTTTATATTGCTTTTGTCTCTACTTGATTTTTTGAATATATGATGTTTTATTCCCCAGTAAATAACACTGATTTTTTCGGGCTCTACATGCATTGTTTCTATTATGTCCTTTTTTGAAGATTCAGAACAGGTAATTATGTGGTTTACACTTTGGATAAAGGGCATAAAAATAGCCTCAGCCTTAGGGTCATGAAACTCAGGACTTTTTTTCATCATAGCGTCATGAAGCGTAATGATACATTTCTCAGGATTCCTTACTATTTCATAATTGTGAGGGATGTGCATCATATCATATTTTGTGAGGCATTCTTTTATGGGGAATTTTAGCAGTAAATTATTGAAAGACTCTCTATAAGGCACATACAGGTGTCTTTTCTTGAATGGTGTATGTAGTTGGTGGACACCTACTCCTTTCATATTCTGAGAATAAAGCATAATCTCAAAAGGTAAATCATGGGCATAGGGCATTAAGGCATTAGCTAACTCTAAAGTAGTGCGCCCTATTCCGGTATAATCTGTACCGCTTATTAGAGGCACACTGGAATTAATATCAAGTACAATGCGTTTCAACATGTGTTTTTAGTGTTATAAATAAATTAAAGGCATGATAATAAATAATCAGTTTATTTTATAAAAAGCAGTTTGGGTTTTCACTTATTTCAAAAGTGAATAAATCTTTGGACAAATAATCTCATACTTTTGCTCAACATATAAAAACTTGTAAATGTGATGATGGAAAAAATAAGCATCCCCATAAAAGCCGCAAGCAATAAGCTTCCGAACGAGTTATACGGATTAATATCGCTCCAAGAAACTATATAAGAGTATATTTTAGTGGATATCATAAATGTTACAGCGGTTATTAATAGATTTACTCCCCATTTTTGCCAGTAAGCGAGTACGGATATTTTAAAACCTCTTTTGTATAAGAAATAAGGTTTCCATAATAAGTAAATAGCACCATAAGCGGTGGTACCACCTAAAAGAATACCGTTTAACCCCCAATGATAACCGCCTATAATGCTCAGTGTTATAAATATTATTGTTTGAAGGATAGATGCCCACACGTCTTGAAATAAACCAAAACCATACAGAAACGGCTGCATAGCGCCTTGGATGATGCGTACCGAAAGGTTAACAATGATAAGAACTAAGGTAGATTTTGCTAAAAGGTATTCTTTTCCTAACCAAAGAGTGATAAAAGGTTCGGTATATTGGCATAGTCCAAAGGCAAAAAATGATGCTATGAAGAACTCCATCACATTCAGTTCCCAAAATATGTTTTCTGTTTTAATAAGATTTCCTTCCGCTATTAAATTTCCTATGCTGGCTCGGGTGCTTCCGCCGACATGCTCCAGTATTTGAGCAAGTTTATCACTCACTAACAGATAATTACCATAAAAAGCCACTATTTTAAGCGATACGAAAGAATAGATGAATAAAGGGCTGGTTTGGAACTGAATAAATTCATTGATTTGATGTATGAATAACTGTTTGGCGTATTTCCATATCTCGGGATATTTTTTGAAGATAACGCCTCCTTGTTTTAATTCACTTCTCAGCCAAGGATATACCTGATTTATCTTCCAGTTAAGTATGAGTGAAAATATGAAACCAAATACAAGCTCTACCCCTACCCATAAATAGTAATTGCGTGTATAATACGCCAACGCCATTTGGATAATCGTTTTCAGGATAGTGGCGCTTTGGAAGTAAGCTGTTACCAAGTAGTTTTTTTGGTCTGCTCCTAAGAGTAACTGCTTGTAGTTAAGAAAGTAAGTAATAATAGAGGTAGTAAGGAAAGAATAAAAAGCGAAGAAGATAAGTAACATCTCAAAACCGGTACGAGGGAAAATGAGGGGAAGAAAAGCGCTGAGTATTATGCCCCCACTAAGAATGATTAAGCCCACGCGTCGATATAAAAATCCCAACACAGAAATTACCTCATTTATTTTTTCCTTATCATTGTCAAAAAGCGGCTTGTAAAGCACGTAAGCTATAGCAGTGCCCACTCCTAATTCCGCAAGACTCAGAAAACCGAGCAGATTCTGAAGAGTAGTGGTTAAACCCACAAATTCCGCCCCCAGAGAATCCAAAAAGATTTTTCGGGAAAAGAACGAGAGAATCAATGCCAAAAAATAGAATATTAAATTGACACGCGCGTTAAGCAATGATTTTTTTACACGAGACGCTTTTTCCATTACCGGATATAATGTTTAAGAGCAGTTATTACCAATTTGGCTTTTTTGTTTTTTATTCCGTAGCCAAATAATCTTTTGATGTACTTGTTTTTATTTTTTCTGAAGTATTGAATGTGTTTTTCCGTTAAAATTTTATTGTTTTCAGCCTCTTTTAATTGGAAACTATAATCCTTTATAAGCCTTAGAGTTAGCTCAGGCGCTTTTAGGTGACCTGTTTCAGAGTTTTGGTGAATGCGATAAGAAGCTAAAGGCTTGAAAAGCCCCAATACATCCGTATATTGTCCTACACGGTAAAAAAAATCATCATCGGCAATATGTCCGGCTTCTTCCCTATATTTACAAACCTTAAAAATATCTTTATGCGTAATCACACCGGGACACCGATGAATGTGCGGATCGCCCACATTTAAATAAGCTGTAATGTATTCAGCGCCGCTGTATTTTTTAAAAGTTCCATCACAGTAAGTGGTATTCATTAATTCATTTCCTTTTTCATCAATATATTTACAAGGTGTGAAAAAATGTTTCACCTCCTTGTGTGCGCATAAAGCTTTTTCTGCTTCTTGGAGAAAATTTTTGTCCAGCAAGTCATCTTGATGAAGTATGCACACATACTCGCAGGTATTGTGTTCCAGCGCCTTATTCCACCCTCTTACAAAGCCCGAGGGTCCATCCGTATTTCGGTAAATTTTTATTTTATCTTTATACTTTTCACAGATATCAATCGTAGTATCCGTAGAACTGTCATCAGACACTATAATCTCATCGGCAGCACGGGATTGTTCCAGCGCGGAAAGGAGAGTGTCTTCTATAAACAGTTCCCCGTTATAAGCGGGAATAATAATTGAAAAAGTCATAAGATTTACTTGTCTTTTTAATGGTATGTTTGCTTTTCTTCTAGATACGTTCAGCCAGAAAAAATGATAAAACAATAAAATTCATACGTTTAAGTCGTTTCTGTGATTTTTTTAAGTGGTATAGACTGTTTGTGTATCAATTTTTACTCCTTTTTGTAAAATAATTAATACCCGCACTTAAGATAATCCAGATAAGAATATCTATGAGTAATATAAAATTGATATTGATAAGGGGAGCAAGTATAATGCTTATCAGAACGAAGAGACAGGAAAGCGCTACGATTAAAAGCATGGCCTTACGCATGGAAAATCCCAATTTTATCAGCTTATGATGGAGGTGATTCATATCCGGATTAAATGGTGAAACTCCCTTGATAATTCGGGAAAAAGCCACGCGTATAAGATCAAAAACAGGAACAATAATGGTAGAAAAGGCTACAATAACGTAATCATAATAATTACCGTTATTGCTAAAAAAATCATTCTGAGAACTGAAAATAACAATAAAAAAGCTGGAAATATAGCCCAACGTGAGCGAGCCGGTATCGCCCATAAATATTTTTCTTCTTTTCCCCTCTTTTTTCCCGAACACATTATACATAAAGAAAGGAACTATAACCCCCAAAGCCGCTACAGCTATAATCCCCAAAATATAATAATTCCACCAAATGCAAAGTCCGAGCATTACCGTCATAGAAACAAAACTTAACCCGGCAGCCAAACCATCTATACCATCAATAAAGTTAAATGAATTGATTATCAAAACCATCACAAATACGGTAAACGGTATGCCAATCCAAGGGGTCAAATCATAAATACCCAATATGCCATTCAGATTATTAATGTATATTCCGGAAAGAGGAAAGAGAGAAGAAACGATGATTTGAAAAATAAATTTTTGCCTGTAGTTGGCGCCTATCAAATCATCATAAAGACCTATGAGAAACAGAAATATTAATCCGCAAATCAATATTAATATATGGAAAGAATAAATGTAAAACTCACTTAGGATGTGTTGATTTTGAGTATTCATCCCAAAACATACCGCAAGCAGAGAAGATATTATTACGGATGGGGCAAAACTAAATCCCCCTAATCTACAAATAAATCCCCTATGCGCTTTCCGTGGATTCGGTTCGTCATAAAGATTCATTTTAAGGGAGATGATAAGAATTCTTGGGATAATAAGGTAACCCAGAAATAGCGATAATGTAAACGTGTAAATAAATATCGCCTGTATTGACAATAAAGTATCCATTCTCATACGTTTAGGTTAAACAAACAAACAGATATAGGTTTTAATCTTCGGGATTTCTATAATCCCGATTAAATAATGAATGGAAAAAGATACGCCTATCTTTTTTTCGAACAAACTACAACTTATGTAAATAATCTTTTGAAATTCTGATTGTAAAAAATAAAATGTGCTCTCTAAAAAAAAAGATTAAATAAAAGTTGTCGTAAACAAACAAACTTAATGTGTAAACAAATAACAGTATATTTTATAAACAAGATAAATTTCTCTAAAAGAGGATACTTGAGATTTGCAAATATAGTACATAAAAAGATAGTTTCCAACATAAAATTGAAAAAAATCGAAAAATTATTTATAATATGTTGATTATCAAAGTAAATATTTTAAACAAAAATTAGTTTTTAAAATTTAAACACCCAATCACAGACAAAAAAGAAAGAAATAGGTAAGAAAATCAATAAAATTAAAAATGATTAATTATCGGTGATTATCTCAAACTCTCCTATTGAATGTCAGTGCCCACTATTCCAATACTTCAAGATAGGGGGCATAAAGAAGAAACTGAATTAAACCCGGAGAATCCTTAAATTAAAAACTACCAAAATACACTATATCTAAAAACATGAATAATAAAATTAACATTTACATAATGACAAAGATTAGAAATTCTTGCAAAATATTTATTATTGTTTAAATAACAAAAAATCCACAATAAAAAGCTGTAAACAAATAAAATAGGCGTATTAAGTGACACCTCAAAAGAAGCGGAAAATATCATATTGGTATTCTTCTAACCTTTGTATGAAATAATTTTACTGATTTTTCTTGCATTTGTCAATCCAATGTTTTATATTTGCCACAAAATAATTAGAAAATTTTAATACAATTAAAAATCAAATGTTAAATTTATGAGAAAACTAAGGCTATTATTGGCTTGCCTGCTTGTGGCAAGCATCGGATTGGTCAATGCTCAGACAAGAACTGCTTCCGGAACAGTAGTTTCGGCAGAAGATGGGCAACCCATTGTAGGAGCAAGCGTAGTGGTGAAAGGAACTACTACAGGCACTTCTACAAATGTAGATGGAAAATTTTCCTTTAATGTAACTTCGGGATCTACATTAGTAATTTCTTCCGTAGGGATGAAACCTATAGAAGTTAAAATTGGCAATAATCTGATGATTAGATTAGAGCCTGATACAAAAACTTTTGATGAGGTAATGGTGGTGGCTTTCGGTACCGCTAAGAAGTCGGCATTTACAGGTTCTGCGGCGGTTGTTAACTCGGAAAACATTTCAAAGCACGTAACCTCTAACGTTGCGAGTGCACTAGTTGGATCCATACCCGGTTTACAAATACGAAGTGGATCAGGCGCCCCTGGTGCTGGGTCAGGATCGATTAATATACGTGGTATAGCTTCATTATATGCCGGAACAGATCCTCTAATTATTGTTGACGGTGCACCTTATACTGCTTCTCTTTCAAATATACCACCCAATGATATTGAATCGGTAAGTGTGTTAAAAGATGCAGCTTCAGCAGCTTTGTATGGTGCTCGGGGTGCAGCAGGTGTTATACTTGTTACTACTAAAAAAGGTAAAACTAAAGATGCTATTATTAGTGTTGATGTAAAAATGGGTGCTAATACTCGTGCTATTCAGGATTACAAAACAATAAATAACCCCGGAGATTATTATGAAGCATATTATATGCAGCATTTTAATAAGGAGTTCTATGGCTTAGGAAATTCTATGGCAGTTGCAAATAAGAATGCGAATGATAATATGCTTAAAGAATTAGGATACAATGTTTATACGTTACCTAATAGTGAATTATTAATAGGTTCTGATGGAAAGTTGAATCCTAATGCAAAACTTGGTCGTACGTTTACAGGTGTGGATGGAAATAAGTATTATTTAACGCCTGATAATTGGACAGATCTTTCTTATCGTACGGCGCTTCGCAAGGAATACAATGTAAGTGTAAACGGTGGAACTGATCGTTCTTCTTTGTATGCAAGTGTTGGTTATTTAAATGAAGACGGAATCATTGAGAAATCAAGCTTTGAACGTATCAGCGCGCGGGTCAAGGCTGACTATCAAGCTAAAAGTTGGTTTAAGATTGGCGCTAATGTAGGCTATGTACACTCAACTCAAAAATCGAATCCGAATATGGATGCTTCATTGGGTCAGACCAATCTTATGTATTTTACTTCTATGATTGCGCCCATATACCCAGCTTATCTTCGTACGTTGGATGGAAATAGCAACCCTGCTATTATGACGAATGAAAAAGGGCAACAACTATTTGACTATGGTGTAGCAAACACCAATGGTGGGTTGACACGTGCTTTTCTCTCACCGGGTAACCCCATAGGGGCTAATAGATTTAATGATGTTGTTTCATTAGGAAACCAATTAAACGGTTCATATACTGCCGATATTAGTTTTACAGATTACTTGAAATTTAATGCTACAAGTACAGTTATTTGGGGACAAACTCAATTCTCAGACTACGGTAGCTCGTTAGTATTACCCAAGTCATCAGTAGGAGGAGAAATAACCAAGTCTGTAGGTAATACCATTAGAACCAATAACATACAAACATTGAAGTATTTCAAAAAGTTTGGCACTCATGATGTTGAAGCTATGGTAGGACATGAATATTACAGAACAGATGCAAAGTATCTTGATGCAACGGCAAAAGGTGCATTCTCTGAGGATATTAAAGAAATTAATGCGTTTGCAACAAAATCAGATTCTCACTCTTATGCTAGCACATATAATGTGGAAGGTTATTTTACCAGTGTTCAATATAACTATTTGGATAAATACTTTGGCTCTGCTTCATTCCGGAGAGATGCGTCCTCTAACTTTGCAAAAGAGCATCGTTGGGGTAATTTCTGGTCAGTAGGGGGTGCTTGGATTTTATCTAAAGAAAAATTTTTAGAAAACAGTTCTTCATGGTTAGACATGTTAAAGCTAAAGTTATCTGTTGGTCAACAAGGAAATGATGATATTGGCGCATTTGCGTATGTAGACACATATAGTATTGCTAAGGCAACAGAAACTACCATGTCAGCTACATTTAGGCAGGTAGGAAATCCGGATATAACTTGGGAAACTACAACAAATATAAACGCCGGAATAGAATTCTCTTTATGGAAAGAAAGATTAAGTGGTGGTATTGATATTTATAGTAAAAACACATCTGATTTATTGTTTTGGCTTTCTATTCCGGAATCTTCAGGTTCTCGTGGCTACTATGGCAATATCGGCGATATAAATAATAAAGGTATTGAGGTTAAATTAGAAGGAAAAATTATTAAATCTCGTATGATTGACTGGATTCTGTCACTTAATGCGTCTCATAATGTAGCAAAAGTAATAAAACTGCCTGCCTCAAAAACCCAAGACAATGGAGGTTTCTTAGAAGGCTCGTATTGGTATAAAGAAGGTGGTCCAATGTATAATTATATGACTTATTCCTATGCCGGAGTAAGTGATAAAGGCGAAGCGCTTTATTGGTATGATGAGGATTTAAGTCCTCGGGGAGGAGTTAGTACAACGAATATCACAAGTAAACCCGGACAAAAAAAGTCAGGCACTACTACCATCATTGGGGAAGCAACACGTTATGAACACGGTTCAAATTTACCAAAATTATTTGGTGGAATTGGTACAACATTAAGAGTGAGCAATTTTGATTTGACTCTGACATTTGATTATCAGTTAGGTGGTAAAGTTTATGACGCGCGTTATAGAACCTTAATGACACCTGTTTCGGGCAGTCCTAATGGCTATAATTATCATCAGGATTGGAAAAAAGCCTGGAGTCCTAATAATACTTCCAGTGATATTCCGCGTTGGCAAGCCGGTGATGAATATGCTACTGCCGCTTCTAACCGATGGTTAACCAATGCAAGCTATTTAAACTTCCAATCATTTAATATTGGCTACAATTTGCCCAAAAATTTAATCAAAGGTGTTTCAACTATTCGCGTTTATGCTGCCGGTGAAAATCTATATTTTTGGTCTGCTCGTAAAGGATTAGATCCTCGGTACTCATTTACAAGAAATGAAACAGTAAATGTATATTCCCCAGTTCGTAATATTTCAGGTGGAGTTCAATTTACATTATAATAATTAAGAAAATATTATTAACGATTTCAAATAACACAAAATATGAAAAAAACAATAAAAATATTAGCAGTTGCCTGCATTGTGTTTGGTTTTTCAAGTTGCATGACAGAGATTGAACCGCAGGGTAGTACTGTAACTAAAGAGCAAGCTGCCAATGCCAATGGTGCGTATGATAATTTTGTAAGTTCTATTACTTCTTCACTTTGTGGACAGTTTCCTTATGGAGGAAAAACCGACAGAGCCAATGATTTCGGATATCCCTCTTTCTTTTTGGAAAGGGATATAATGGGACAGGATATTTTCCAAAATCATCAAAATTGGTTCGATGCTTGGTATACTTCACAAAATCTTGGTCCCACTTACGCAAATTCTCAATTACCTTGGACGGTTTATTTTAAGTGGATTAAAAGTTGCAATACGGTTATTTCTTTAGCCGGAGACGAACCGGATGCCACTAAAGTAAACGGTGCAGGGATAGCGTATGCTATGCGTGCGTTGTACTATTTGGATATGGCTCGTATGTTTGCGCCTGAAACGTATGCAAAAAACAAAGAGGCAGAAACTATCCCTATTATTACAGATAAAACGTCTGCGGCTGAAACAACGAATAATCCCAGAGCAACAAATCAAAAGATGTATGAGTTTATTCTTTCGGATTTAGATAAAGCGGAAAAATTAATAGCTAATTACAAACGTCAAGACGTATACACGCCCAACTTATCAGTAGTTTATGGGTTAAAAGCGCGCGCCTATCTAACTATGGAAGATTGGGCAAATGCCCGTAAATATGCTAAAATGGCTCAAGAAGGGTACACATTAATGAATAAAGATTCATACACAAGCCGTAACGAAGGTTTTAATAAACCCACTACTTCTTGGATGCTTGGATGCCGTTATAAATCTGACGATCCGGGTATTATACTTAATGATGGTGATACCAGTTGGGGATCACAAATGATACTTGAAATTGACCCGAAAAAATCCGGATGCGGTTATGGCGCCAATTACGGTCAGTTTTGGCTTATTGATCGTCATCTTTATGAAACCATTCCGGCCACTGATTTTCGTAGAAACTGCTTTGTTGATTTTGCAATTGATAAGTTAAGTACTAAGGAATTAAAATTGGATGCTTTAAAAGACTATACAGATTATCCGGATTGGGTTTATAATACCGGATACAATACCTCTAAAGATTATGTAGGTGTGGGCGGACTTCCGTTAAAATTTAGAGCAGCTGGTGGACTTGCAGGACGTGAGAATCAGATGATTGGATGGGTAGTAGCAGTTCCTATGATGCGTGTGGAAGAAATGTACCTTATTGAAGCGGAAGCAGCAGGTATGATGAATGAAGGTGAAGGTATTGCACTGCTTACCGCGTTTGCCAAGACTCGTGATGCTTCTTACACTTATGGTAATCATAATGAAGCCTATGGTAATACTGGAACTAAAGCATTCCAAAATGAATGTTGGTGGCAACGCCGTGTGGAGTTCTGGGGAGAAGGCTTAGCTACCTTTGATATCAAACGTCTTAACAAAGGAATTATACGCAGTTATCCAAACAGCAATCATATTAATAATTATCGGTGGAATACCCCAGCTACACCACAGTGGATGACCCTGTGTATAGTACAAACAGAAACCAATTATAACAAAGCTTGTACAAATAATCCGGATCCTGTAGGTCCTACTGGTAACTCGCCGGAACATCAATGGTAATTTAGAATAAATCAACGTAAAATAATAAGCAATATGAAAAAAAATATTTTTAATTTATTTCTTTTGGTCTTTACGGTTATATTCGCATCTTCTTGTAAAGAAGAACAAGGAACAGAGCCGGGGAATGACCCAAATCCGATGATTACTGTATATAATTATCCGGTAAGTAAGCCTAACAATCCTGATAATGACATAGCAATAAGAGTTGCTGCTAATAGTAAGGTCAATGAAGGTTATTATTTGGCAGAGAAGGTTACAGAGAAAGCCGAGCGCTTAAAATCACTGGGTGAAGAAGGGTATAAAGACTATGTGGTTTCTAATGGAAAAAAAATAGAAGGACTTGCTGGTAACTCATCAGCAGATATGCTTCTTAAAGGGTTAATAGGTGAATACAAAATTACTATAGTAGGAGTCGGTAGTGGTTCCAAAGTTTCTTCGGAAATATTCTTTGACGGTTTAGACTGGCAGAATATAGGCAGCGGAACTTTCACTTCTGGATTTCTTGGGAAAACTTGGCAACAATCCTTAGAACAAGCAAAAGGGAAAGAAAGATACAGACTGCCTAATTGCTATGGTGATGGCTACAATATTTTGTTCATAGTAAATAAAGACAACACCATTAGTTTTGATAAGCAGGAAACGGGTTATGTTCACTCTAAATATGGTATGGTGTCTTTTGGTCCTGCGGCTTCCGGCTCTCTTAAAAAAGACAAAAAATTTACATTAGTTGGTAAGTTTACAGTATCTGCAGGCTCTTTTGGCGAAAAAAAAGAAGTTCTTGAATTACCATAATTCATTTTGTTGTAGCATTTGGCTACATTAAGTTTAAAAAACCTGCTAACGCAGGTCTCTGACCTCGCCTAAATATAAAACCACCCACGCCCTAAAAAAGCGTGGGTGATTTTTTTATAAAAATATTTTACTCTTTCCTTGCAAATCCTAAAAATAATTCCTATTATTGCATCCTCCAAGACACTCAAAAACCCGAGACCTGTAATTTCTAATCCATAATTTCTAATTCAAAAACGCCATGACACAAAGACTCTACTCCGCCCCCGATGCCGATATGCTTATAGCCATATCCACCATCGCCGAAAACGCCCTTGCCGCTAAGGAATATCTCGCTTCCAAGCGCCCAGCCTGGGCAGACCCGTTCTTTCAGCAGTTTCAAACCAAAATAAATGCCGCGTTCCCCGATATTCTCGGCATTACGGGATACACTGAACTCAAAGAAACCACTGCTCGCCTCTACGATATAAAAGAACAACTTCTGAAAGACATAGCGGAACTTAAAGTACAATTAAAAGTAGATTATAAAGCCGAAGAAGCCAATAATTTGCTGAACAGTATAGGAATAGGTAAAAACCAGCCCGATTACAAAAAAAAGCACGAAGCTCTGGTAAAATCCATGCAACTCTTCAAAAGCAACCTATCGCCACAAATAAAACAAAACCTGATTGACAAAGGGATATCCCCCACGCTAATAGAAAAAATCATTGTCGGAAGTGATTCCTTTCTCCATTCAGAAATAAAGCAAGAAACTCTTAAAGGAAGCGCACGTACTATTACTGAAACAGGTGTTAACGCCCTCAATGCCCTATATGCCGAAGCCATCGGCATAGCCAAAATAGCCCGTAACTTTTATAACGGACAACCGGTAGAGCAAGCAAAATTTTCTTTTGAAAAGTTGTTGCGTGACCAGTCCTTATCAAGAAAGACCAAGGCAACCCCGCCGTCTAACTCAGGCGCAGGTCTCTAATCGCGTTCGGCGTAGCGTCCTCGCTACGTCGCGCTAAAAGCAAAGTCTCCCTTGTCGACGCGGGTCACTATCTATCCACACTCAGGTTAAATCTTAATAGAAGTCACCCACACTCTAAAAAAGCGTGGGTGATTTTTTCTATAAAAACATTTTACTCCTCCCTTGCAAATCCCAAAAATAATTCCTACTACTTCACCATACAAAATCTATCAGACCGAAAAAAACCTCCTCACTCAGCACACCATCCTCACTACGTGAAGATAAAAACAAACCCTCATACCCTATTCCCGAAATACTTTATCATACATTCAAATTCCCTCACACTATTTTCAAAACCTTTCGTCTTGTTTTCAAAAAGTCTTATACTGTTTTCAAAACCTCTCAGACCATTCCCGAAATCTTTTATACTGTTTTCAAAAAGTCTTATACTGTTTTCAAAAAGCATAAGACCATTCCCGAAACCTTTCGTTTTATTTTCAAAAAGCCTTATACTGTTTTCGAAAAGCATAAGACCATTGCCGAAACCTTTCATCCTGTTTTCAAAAATCCTTATACTGTTTTTAAAACCTCTAAGACCATTCCCGAAACCTTTTATACTGTTTTCAAAACCTTATAATTCCTTTTCGAAACGCTAAATGCTATTTTCAAAAACAGAATATTGTCAAACGCGATTCAATATAGTCAGATAACTATTCAGCCCTTAACCTTCTCCGCTGGCATGGGTTATAAACCTGCGCCAGTGAGAGTTATGAGATAGTTATTCTTATACGTTTGCTTAACAAATTTGCTTTAATAAAACAAAAAAGCAGAATTGTTTTTTTATCAATTCTGCTTTTTGAAAGTTATTTAATAAACATCCTTGAAGAAGTATAAAGCTTTTCAAGGAAAATTAAAGTTCAAATTATGCTTTGCCTGCGCTGCCCAATACTTTTTCAGTTTTGTGCATGTAGAGCTTTTTCAGTTCATCGCGAGCAGGACCAAGGTATTTACGAGGGTCAAATTCAGCGGGTTTAGTAGCGAAAACTTCACGGATTTTAGCCGTCATCGCCAAACGTCCGTCAGAGTCAATGTTTACTTTACATACCGCGGATTCTGCCGCATGACGAAGTTCGCTTTCAGGAATACCGATAGAATCTTTCAGCGCGCCGCCGTATTTGTTAATCATTTCCACATATTCTTGTGGTACGGATGAAGAGCCGTGAAGCACAATGGGGAATCCGGGGATCTGTTTTTCAATTTCTTCCAAAATATCAAAACGCAACGGTGGCGGGATTAAAATGCCGTTTTCATCACGTTTGCATTGTTCCGGGGTAAATTTATTAGCACCGTGCGATGTTCCGATAGAAATAGCCAATGAATCTACACCTGTGCGAGTTACAAAGTCAACAACTTCTTCGGGTTGCGTGTAGGTGTGATGTTCGTGTGATACTTCATCTTCCACACCGGCTAATACGCCCAATTCGCCTTCTACGGTAACATCATGAGCGTGAGCATATTCTACTACTTTTTTAGTCAACGCGATGTTTTCTTCGTACGGAAGGTGTGAACCATCAATCATTACAGAAGAAAAACCGCTGTCAATACAGTCTTTGCAAAGTTCAAAGCTGTCACCGTGGTCTAAGTGAAGAACGATAGGAATTTCATAACCCAGTTCTTTGGCGTATTGCACCGCACCTTGCGCCATATAGCGAAGCAATGTTTGGTTGGCGTATTTACGTGCGCCGCTGGATACTTGCAGAATTACGGGCGATTTGGTTTCCACGCAAGCGGAAATAATAGCTTGCAACTGTTCCATATTGTTGAAGTTAAATGCGGGAATAGCGTATTTTCCTTCAAAAGCCTTTTTGAATAACCCTTTGGTGTTTACCAAGCCGAGTTCTTTATAACTTACCATATTGTAAAAATTATTTGGTTTTAAAATAAATTTATTCTAAATTTTCTGCAAAATTACTATTTTTTTGCGTATCGAACAAGTTATTTTTAAACGTTGTGCAGGAAAGAAAAGTTTATTAAGTGTTCTGAAATCGATTTAAATTTGCGTTAAATTTTCATCGGCGGTTTTTCGTACATCGCGTCAATCAAATCTTTGTATTTCTGCATAATAATGGTTCGTCGCAGTTTGAGCGTATTGGTAAGTTCACCCGTTTCTATGGTAAATCCTTTTTTTATCAATGTAAATTTCTTTATCAACTCATAATGCGCCATTCCTTTTTGTTGCTCGGCAATTCGCTCTTCAATCAACGTGTGTATTTTAGGGTGTTTCAAGAGCGCGTCCACTGATTCATAGCCTATCTTGTGTTGTTTGGCATATTCTTCCAGCGCCGGAATGGCGGGTACAATGATGGCAGTAACGTAGTTTCGCTCATCGCCGATGGTTACCGCTTGTTCTATGTACTTATCCAGTTCCAGGCGGGTTTCTGTTTCTTGTGGGGCGATGTATTTTCCGTTAGAAGTTTTGAAAAGGTCTTTGATGCGTTCCGTAAGCGTGAGTTTACCGTCAGTGGAAAGCGTGCCCGCATCGCCGGTGCGAAACCAGCCGTCCGCCGTAAAACCGTTTTTATTGGCTTCCGCGTTTTTGTAATATCCGGGGGTAATGGTTTTTCCTTTGAGTAAAATTTCATTGTCATCACCTATTTTTACTTGTACATCCGGCATTATTGTTCCTACAGTACCTATTCTATAATTATCCGTAATAAAACAACATACGGTGGCGGTGCTTTCCGTCAATCCATAGCCATATACAATGGGGATTCCTATGCTAAGGAAAAACATGGCGATGGTGTCCGAGAGTTTGGCGCCGGCGGTAGGAAGTATATTGGCATTTTCCATCCCCAGTACGTTTTGAACTTTGGAAAGTATTAGCTTTTCGGCTAACTTATATCTGAATTTAAGAAAGAAATCGGGCTTTTTCCCTTTTCGCAAATGGTCTATGTTGTGTTTTTTCCCGATGGCTACGGACCAAGTTACCAGAGCCAATTTGATGGGTGAGGATTGAGTAAGGTTTTCTTGCACACCCGTAAATACTTTTTCCCAAAACCGAGGCACCGCACACATAAGAGTAGGACGGACGTCTTTGATGGTTTGTTGGATTTCCACGGGACGGTGGTTGATGTAAATGGTAGCGCCTACAAAGAGCAGATAATAGCACCAAGTGCGTTCAAAAACGTGTGTGAGGGGAAGAAACGCGATGGAAATATCATCAGCAGTAACGGTTTTCAGTCGAATGGTGTGGATGCGCATGGCTTCTTCGTACATTTCATGGGTCATTACCACCCCTTTGGGATTACCGGTGGTGCCGGATGTGTAGAGGATAGCTGCCATGTCTTTCTCATCGGAATGAGCGCGACGCTCTTCCAGCTCAAAGTGCATGGTGGATTTTTCGCCCATGCGCATGAACTCACTGAAATACATTGCTCGCTTGGTGTCCGTTATCAATGTCTTTTCGTCAAAAACAATGAGCTTTTTTAATGTTTTACAACTATCAAAAAGCTCTATGCCGATATTGTATTGGTCTTGCTCGCCCACGAAAAGGTATTGAATCTCAGCATCGTTGACTATAAAATCCACTTGCTGTAACGAGGATGTGGGATAAATAGGCACATTCACGCCTCTTACCGAATAAAGAGCAAAGTCCGCGATAAAATTCTCGTGCTTGTTTTGTGAAAACTGTCCTACGCGTTCTTGTTCTTTCACCCCCAAACTCAGAAACGCTTTGGCAGCGATTTCAACTTTCGAGGCAAATTCAAGCCAAGACAATGCCTTCCAAGGATCTGTAAGTTCTTCACGGTCGTACAAGGCAATTTTTTCGCCGAGCGTATTTGCTTGTTCACGTATCAGTTTTGAAAATTTAGTTGGTTCCATAGGTGTTGATATTGGTAGGGGTAAAATAAATGTTTATTTAATAGGGGACACTGATTAACCCATTTGCGGGCTGTCGACATACATTGAAGTAGCTCTCTTACACACTCCAACCGCTTAAAGCGATTAGAGGGGCAGCGCGTTAAAAATCAGCGAACACGAAATGCGAAACAATAATAAAACGCTTTATTCACCTGTATGGTTTTGAATTTGTTCTAAAAAATGCGGGTTTGATTCTATCTTCAGTAACGCTTCTACCGATGCGTTTTGCTGTGATTCTTTTTTGCTGGCGCCGCTGCCTCGGCTTACGGTTACGCCTTCAATTTCCAATTGTGAGAGAAAATTATGTTGATTATTGGCGCCTACCGTTTCATCAATAAGTATAAAATCAAACTGTAAATGATATTTTTGGCACCATTCTATCAATTGCGATTTGGGGTTATCCATGGTATTGTCGTGAATGGATTTCAAGTTTTCTAACTGCGGGAATAGTTTTTTTTCCACAAAAACTTTACACTGATAATAACCGTAGTCCAAATAAATAGCCCCGACAAGCGCTTCAAGCGTATTGCCGAGGATGTTGAAATTCCTTTCTTTGTTCAGATTCAGATGGCGGGTTGCCACGATGAGTTTATTCAAGCCTATTTGCAGGCAAAGTTCGTTAAGCGTGTCCCGTTTCACAATACGTGAACGGGCGCTGGTAAGAAATCCTTCTTGCTGGGTGGGGTTTTGGTGGTAAAGAATGTCTGATACCACCGAATTAAGAATAGAATCACCCAAAAATTCCAGCCGCTCGTTATTGAGCAATGCGCCTTCTTCCGTGTGCAAGGGCTTGGAACGATGCCTCACAGCAAGTTGATAATAGGCAATGTGACGTGGAAAAAATCCCAGCACATTGTGAAAAGAATAAAAAAGCTCTTTCCGAGAGTTCGAGAAGAGCTTAATTTTATAGAATAAGCGTTTTATCATAAAGAATCTGCCCCCTAACCCCCTAAAGGGGGAAAAATGAAAAAGAGTCAGTGTTGTAGAAAACGTGATAATAATTCTAAAAAATCGAATAACACGTACAACGATATTGAGTGCGCCTATCCCCCCTTGGGGGCAGGGGGCTTTTTTATTTTTTGAACTTCTTAAATATCACGCTCGCATTGTGTCCGCCAAAGCCGAATGTATTAGAAAGCGCGGCGTTAACAGTGCGCTTTTGCGCTTTATTAAACGTGAAATTCAGTTTGTAATCAATATCCGCGTCATCATCACCTTCGGTGTGGTTGATAGTAGGCGGTACAATGTCGTTTAGCACGGACATTACAGCCATCATTCCTTCCACAGCGCCGGCAGCGCCAAGCAAGTGCCCGGTCATTGATTTGGTAGAACTGATGTTCAAATCGTAAGCGTGTTCGCCAAATACTTCTTTTATAGCTTTGGATTCCGAAGGATCACCCACCGGAGTAGAGGTGCCGTGCACATTGATATAGTCAATTTCTTCGGGTTTCATGCCGGCGTCTTTGAGCGCGCGCTTCATTACTAAAGTTGCGCCTAAGCCATCGGGATGTGTGGCGGTAAGGTGATACGCGTCTGCGGACATGCCGCCGCCTACTACTTCGCAAAGAATGTTTGCGCCACGTGCCAAAGCGTGTTCCAACTCTTCCAGCACAATACATCCGGCGCCTTCGCCCATCACAAATCCATCGCGGCTGGCGCTAAACGGACGTGAAGCTGTTGTGGGTTCATCGTTACGGGTAGAAAGCGCTGTTAAAGCGTTAAAGCCGGCAACTCCGGCAGGCGTAATGGCTGCTTCCGCGCCTCCTGCTAAAATTACGTTGGCTTTACCCAAACGCAACAAATTAAACGCGTCAATAAGCGCGTTGGTAGATGAGGCGCAAGCTGATGCCGTAGAGTAATTGGGTCCACGGAAACCATATTGTATAGAGATTTGTCCGGCAGCGATGTCGGAAATCATTTTCGGGATAAAAAACGGGTTGAATTTAGGACCTTGCTCTAAATTGGTGTAATAATATCCTACTTCTTGTTCAAAAGTAGATATACCGCCAATTCCCGCGGCAAAAATAACACCGATTTCGTCTTTGTCCACTTTTTCAAGATCAAGTCCGCTGTTTTCGATGGCTTCTTTTGCCGCCACCATGGCATATTGGGCGTAGAGATCAATTTTGCGCACCTCTTTTCTATCAAAGTGTTGCGCAGGGTCAAAACCTTTTACTTCGCAAGCAAATTTTGTTTTGAACAATGATGTGTCAAAACGTGTAATAGGTGCAGCGCCACTAACTCCCTTAACGGCATTCTGCCACGTTTCCGCGGCAGAAAGACCCAATGGTGTTATAGCGCCTACGCCCGTTACCACGACTCTTTTTAATTCCATAAAAAAGAATTTGGGATAAGAAATTTATTTTTTCAAAGCTTCAACGTGAGCGATAGCGTCGCCTACTGTTGCGATTTTTTGCGCTTCTTCGTCCGGAATAGAAATACCGAATTCTTTTTCAAATTCCATAATCAATTCTACGGTATCCAATGAATCTGCACCAAGGTCGTTTGTGAAATTAGCGGTTGGAACTACTTCTGATTCGTCCACACCTAATTTATCAACGATAATAGCTTTTACTTTGTCTGCAACTTCTGACATAATTTTTCTTTTTTAATTATTAAATAAAAATTGTTTTATTAAATTTGCGGTGCAAAGTAACAAAATAATCACGACATATCCGCACTTTTTCTTTAAAAAAATGCATTTTTTTGCACATTTTTAAGAAATATGAGCAAAAAAAGAATTAGCCAATGCCCACAAACATAGCCATTTTCGCTTCCGGTTCCGGCTCTAATGCCGAGAATATTATTCACGTATTAAAAACCAATCCCACTTTTCAGTTCCGGCTAATTGTGTCCAATAAACCGGACGCTTACGTACACCAACGCGCAAAAGACTTAGGCGTAAAGAGCGTTACCCTCGGACGCGAGGCGTTTGTATCGGGCGAAAAAGTCCTTCAATTGCTTAATGAATACCGCATTGACGCCATTGTATTAGCCGGATTTCTGCTAAAAATGCCCGCTTTGGTCATTGGAAAATATCCGAACAAGATTATCAATATTCACCCGGCGCTACTGCCGAAGTATGGCGGAAAAGGGATGTACGGGCATCATGTGCACCAAGCAGTAAAAGACGCGGGCGAAACGGAAAGCGGTATTACCATTCATTATGTAAACGAAAATTACGATGAAGGAAACATTATTTTCCAAACATCATGCGCCGTTTCGCCGGAAGATACGCCCAATGATATTGCGGAAAAGGTGCACGCGCTTGAGTACGCTCATTTCCCCAGAGTAGTGGAGGAAGTGTTTGGAAAGTAAAATTTTCCGAATTAGAGTTTCGGTATTTTTGCTTTTACAAATAAATGTCGTATTCGTTGTTATATGGATTAGCAAACCAAATTAAAAGTTTTCACTACTGACCGATGAAAAATTTGCCCATAGGACAAAATAACCCCAATCTTAATCGAGGGGTGGGGTTAGTCGATCAGTAGTGAAAAGTTTTTATAAATTTGTAAAAATGCGAATTAAGGGTTAAGAAGATACTGAGTACACGACAAAAATTAAACACTTTACTCACATAGTTTCAAACAAATAAATACAGATTCTTAATAACACATATTTTCTCCTTTGGCAGGTTTCATAAATATCGCGTTAGTGATATAAATCACTATGTATTTAGAAATATAAAAGAAAAAATATTTTCTATGTGTCAAATTGGCAATATTAAAACGGTGCTAAGCACATTTTTAACCTTTTCGCATAAACAATAGAAGCCCGACTTTCCCATATCCAACTAAATTGAGGTATATTACGCCATATAAATATTATTGAATTTTTGATCCTAAGACCGTGCGAACTTTCAGCAGACAGACATTTACCATTCTATTAAGTTTGCCTTAGGAAAATAAAGGCTTAAAAGCCAAACTTACAATCCACAAGTAACGATAGCTTCGTTTTATAATTTTCACACAGTCTATAAAACTTAAGGACTACGCACGGGTTTGTCCTACGGACAACTTTTAGTATTTTATCCTTCTAAAAAATCCTAAAAATTATCCCTGTTTTTGTTTTGTTTTTTATTTTATTTTACATATTTTTGTGTAATTATCGTTGTGTTATTTATCAAGAATACCACTTTATTTGTTAATCCTTAAAATTTTACATTAATTCAAATTTTTATTTTATGAGAAAATTTACATTTGAAGGCTACCTACGAAAAACGGGGACCTTGGTTTTGTGTTTCTTGTTTTCTTCTTCATTGTGGGGGCAAAACAGAGTACAACAAAGAGAAATCCAAAGACGAACGGACGTCAAAGGGTTAAAAGCGTTGGAGGAAAATGTGAAAAAGACTGACCTCTCGGCAAGTCAGTTGCAAGCTAAAGCAAAGCAACTTAACATTCCTTTCAGTTATGAGTTTGATAAAAAATTGTATCAGCTGCGTAGTTTTGATAAAAAAGGATTACCATTGTATTATGTAACCTACAATGTGGAAGCGGCATCCGGAACTATGACAGATAAACTTTATTCATTTGGTGGTATTTTTAATTTAGATGGAACCGGAATGCTCATACGTGAGTGGGATGGCGGCGCAGTGTTTGCTCATGCCGAGTTTCAAAACAGGTTAACCCAAAAAGACACCCCCACAGCAATTAGTGATCATGCCACTCACGTAGCAGGGACACTTGTAGGGTCAGGGTTAGATTCAAAGGCAAGAGGAATGGCATACAGAGCTAACTTGGATGCATACGATTGGAATAGTGATAATGTAGAAATGACAGCGGCTGCAGCTGCAGGCGCTTTAGTATCTAATCACTCTTACGGATTCGTAGGAGGATATAATTGGGACAATAAATCAGGTACAGCAGGCTGGCATTGGTTTGGAAGTGATGAAGACACAGAATACATAGGTTATGGTTATTATGGCACCACCGATTCAATATGGGATGCAATTGCCACAAGAGCACCCTATTATTTGCCGGTAAAAGCAGCCGGCAACCCTCGTGGCGATGGTCCTGAACCGGGTGGTAATCATTATGTACGAGTGAAAGAAAATGGCGTTTGGGTTTGGAAACCTTCTACTAAAGTAAGACAAAAGAACGGGGGCGAATTTGGATTTGACTGTTTGATAACAGGAAGTCTTGCGAAAAATATTCTTACCGTAGCCGCTGCAGAAAAAATTCCGGGAGGATATAAAACTCCTGCCGATGTAAAAGCTGCCTACTTTAGCGCTTTCGGTCCCACAGATGATGGAAGAATAAAACCGGATATTGCCGGTATAGGTGTAGATATATACTCCACAAATAATAAAGCAGGTGAATATACGACTATGAGTGGAACTTCTATGGCTTCACCCAACGTTACCGGGTCATTAGCGCTCTTACAACAACACTATGGAAATCTGAACACCGGACAATTTATGCGTTCAGCCACACTAAAAGCGCTCATCATAAATACGGCAAATGAAGCGGGTCCAGCAGTAGGACCCGATTATAAATATGGGTGGGGACTCTTGAATTCTTTCAAAGCCGCACAGGCTATTTCTACGAGAGATAAATACTCTTTAATGAAAGAAAACAATCTTGTCAATACCCATCAAGACACCATAAAAGTAAAGGCTCACGGTTTAGAACCATTAGCAGTAACTCTTGCTTGGACTGACCCCGCTCCCGGCGTACTTCCCGAGTATCAACTTGACAATCCATTACGAGTATTAGTCAACGATTTAGACCTAAAAATTGTAAAAAAAGGTGAAACAGAAGCAACAGACGAAACATTTAATCCTTGGATTTTAGACCCGGCTAATCCAGCCGCCGCAGCTACTAAAGGCAATAATATCCGAGACAATGTAGAACAAGTGATTATAAATACTCCTGTAAAAGATGCAGAATATCTTGTTATTGTTTCACATAAAGGAACATTAAAGAAAAACGGTGATACAGGATTAGTGAATGCGGATGACCAAGCTTATTCTGTGGTAGCAACCGGAATAAATAATAATGTATCCAAAGACTTAGAAGTAAAAGAAGTAAAACCAACAGTAAATAAAGAGTCTTACTCTACGGCAACTCCCGTCGCCATCACTTATACCAATAAAGGAAACAGTGATATAGCTGCGGCCGTAATTAACTATAGACTTATTGATAAAGACAATAATAACGCAATAATGGCTACAGGTAAAATCGATATAACAAATTTACCGAGCGGCACTACAAAAACAGAGAATGTATCCATAGATTTATCTACATCGTTTGTAAACTTTACAATAATGGCTGAAGCGCAGCTGGTGGAGGATGAAATAGCTGTAAATAACATAGCAAGTACGGATGTGTACGGCATTTTATCTGATCTTACCACCGTGGACGCCAAACATAAATTTGGTTTTGAGGCAGAGTTTGCGAAAAACGGATGGCTGACCGAAGATGTGGATGCAAACGGAAAAACGTGGTATAAATATGATGATACGAACTTTGCTAAAAATGGAAAAAGCTTTGCCATAAACTTCCCAAATCTTAAAATGGGTATTAACGATTGGTTATTCTCTAATCCCTTGAAGTTAACAGGAAATACACCTTATAGAGTTACTTTCTACGGAAGTAAATTAAGAACTACACCGGAAGAAAAACTTCAAGTCTTGTTTGGCACAAGTCCTAACAGCACAGCTATGAATCAGCCCATTACTACGACAGATATTATAGCCACCACAAGCTATGTGCGCTACTCATATGAGTTTACTCCGGCAGAAGACGGCATTTATTATGTAGGTTTTCACACTCAGAAACCGGCAGAAGAAAAGTCTTATGCTGTATTCATAGATGATGTAGCATTTCAGCAAGCCGCATCAAAACCCGACATAGAGTTTACCGCCTCAAAGTTAAAACCAAATACGTATGAAACCGTAACCTTTAAAAACGAGACTAAAACCGGCAGTACAGCACCCGTTACAGCATATAAATGGATTTTCTCCCCCACCACTGTAAACTTTATGAATGGAACAACGGATGTTTCTGAAAATCCGCGGGTTATTTTTAACGCGCAAGATACTTATAGCGTTACCTTACAAGCTACAAACAGCATAGGAGAAAGTACATTGACAAAAACGGGATATATTGTAGCGGCAAACACACCAGCTAAAGCATCATTCACAACTTCAAAAACCTCTGTTTTTGAAAAAGAGGTAGTAAAATTTACTGACACATCTACCGGAAATCCGGCGCCTACTGGTTGGCAGTGGACTATTACACCAAACGAAAACTTTGAATTCCAAAACGGGACAAGCGCTACTACTAAGAATATTGATGTGAAATTTAATAAAAAAGGTTCTTACACAATAACCCTTACAGCCACCTCATTAAATAACTCAAACACCAGTGCCCCTACCAATATCGTAGTAAACACATATTATGAAGCAGTTACAGAATTAACTTCTTCTTATGACAATGCAACCAAAGATTTGAAACTAACTTGGAAAAGGCCACTAATTCTTCCTGGTTATACTGAAAATTTTGAATATGGCGGCACAAAACCCTCTGACTTCACTTTCCAGGATGAAGACGGAAATACAGCTAATTGGATAATGAGTAAATCTGCTTCTAAAACAGGAACATACGGGGCCGCTTCTTACTCCTTTAGCCTTACTTTGGGTGCCTACAATGTGGATAACTGGATGATTACCGGCAAGATAAGAAGCGATGTGGAACAATTGAAGTTTTGGACAAAAAATGAATATAAAGAGCAATATGAAATTTGGGTAGTACCTGCCCCTGCTTCCGGGAATGCTCCTACTTTAACAGAAATTAAAGCCGGGAAAAAAGTATACGATTATGCTGGCATACGAGGAAAGACAATGGAAGAAGTAGTAGTAGATTTAGAACCAGCTAACATAACTACAGACGTCTTTATAGCTTTCCACCATAAAACCAGAGCAGAGGATGATGGATATTTTCTTGCCATTGACGATATTGAAGTAGGATACAAAACTATTGCGCCCATAGGCGCCGGTGTATTGAATAGAGATGAAGAATTATTGACATACCAAGACACCGACAATATACCCCTAGAACTTACCAAGGAACAAATGAAAAGTGGAAAATACTTATTTATAGAACCCACTTACAGCCAACCATTCCTTGATGAGAAAATCACCTATGCAGCTACTACCTATCCACAACTAACAGGATATGAAGTACAAAAAGACGGAAGTTTACTTCAAACCATCAACGGTAAGAATAAACTCTCTGCGATAGAAAATATCAATAATCAAACCGGCACTCACCTGTACGACGTATATGCTGTTTATTCTGATGGCATAAAATCTGAAAAACAAAGCATAAGCATAACTTACACTCTTACCGGAATAAATGACTTTAGCGTAGAGCAAATGAAGGTATATCCTAATCCTACCCACGGTATGCTATATATTTCTGGGGAAAATGCTATACAATCATTAAGGATAACTCTGCATGAATTGTCAGGAAAAAAAGTATTTGAAAATCAATTTAATGCCAACAAAGCATCCCTGGATTTAAGCAAATATAATAAAGGCGCTTATGTACTAACAATAAAGGATAATCAAAACAGAAAACAGTCGTTAAACATTCTTGTTCAATAGTATAGCCAGACGATTAGCCCTGATTTTGATATAAACTTTCCCGCATAAAAGCGTTCATTCTGCAAAAGAGTGGACGCTTTTTTGTTTTACAAATCTAAAAGTGTAATTTTGTAATGATACTCACCGTAGAAAAATGAAATTAGTAGATATTCATACACATAAAATAAGCAGAGAAGAGGGCGTTATTTCTATAAAAAACATCCCATTCGCGGAATTTCACAGGATTAGTTCTGAAAAAAAAGGTTTTTATTCGGCAGGCATCCATCCGTGGGATGTGGAAAATATTTCAAACGACTCATTAGAGAGACTTAAAAAACTTGCTGCGCATCACAGTATAAAACTTATAGGAGAGTGTGGATTGGATAAAAACATTCCCGCGACGTTTGAACATCAAGTGCTTCTCTTCCGCCGGCAAATTCTTCTTTCGGAAGAAGTCAAAAAGCCTTTGATTATTCACTGTGTGGCCTATTTTAATGAGCTGTTTCAACTAAAAAAAGAATTGAAACCCACGCAGCGCTGGATTATTCACGGTTTTAGAGGTAAGCCGCAATTGGCGGAACAAGCGCTGAAAAATGGATTGGATATCTCTTTCGGCGATAAGTTTAATCCCGAAACAGTACTAATAACGCCATTGGAAAACCTTTTTATTGAAACGGATGAAAGTGCGTTGCCTGTTTCAGAAATTTATAAATCTGTTTCGGCCATAAAGCAATGTGACGAAACGGAATTAAATGCCGGCTATCAGCTTATTTGTCCTTTTTTTTAACGAGCCCCACAGCTTTCAACTACTTTCAGGGTTTCCAACCACTGAAAGAGTTGAGTAGATGCGGCAACTCAACGAGTAGTCGAAGACTCTCGTTGTAGTTGAAAAGCCTGAGATGAAATTTTACTTCCATTTCACAGGTTGACTTTCAATCAAGCACGCTGTAAAGTGTTGGGCACTATTTTTGTTAGCACACTACCAATCGGGGAATTATTCGTATCTTTGCTAATTAATTTTCCACAAAAAACATTCTTTCTACTTCTCTATTATTAAAAATTAAATTTTCGATGAAAAAAACCGCATTATCCCTCGTTATTCTACTTTCCATAACCTCTTTGTACTCACAAAACATATCCAACGTTCAGCAGCGCAAACTATTTCAGGTTATTGCGGCGGTAAACAGCCTCTACGTGGACACTGTAAGTGATAAAAAGCTGGTGGAATCATCCATCAGCGGCATTATCAAAGACCTTGACCCGCACACCACTTATACCCCTGCGGAAGAAGTGCAACGTATGCGAGAGCCCCTCGAAGGTAGCTTTGAAGGCATTGGCGTTCAGTTTTCCATCATCGAAGACACCATTAACGTAGTGCAAACCATTAGTGGCACACCGGCCGAAAAAGTAGGCGTGCTCCCCGGCGACCAAATTATTTACATCGATACGGTGCTGGTAGCCGGACGAAAAATACAGAATTCAGATGTATTCAAAAAACTACGTGGGAAACGAGGCACCGAAGTTATTATTAAAGTAAAAAGAAAAGGCGTTAAAGAATTATTGGAATTCAAAATTATTCGAGATAAAATACCCATTTACAGCGTAGATGCCAGCTATATGGCGGATAAAAATATCGGCTACATCAAAATAAACAGTTTTGGCAGCACCACGGCGGAAGAATTTCGCAAGGCATTTACTACACTGAAAAAACAAGGGATGAAAGACCTCATTCTCAGTCTGCAAATGAATGGCGGCGGGTATTTAGGCACCGCTATTCAGTTGGTGGATGAGTTCTTGGGAAGCGGAAAATTGATTGTTTATACGCAAGGAATTCACCAGCCTCGTAATGACGCGGAAGCTACTTCGCGCGGGAATTTTGAAAACGGGCGTTTGGTGGTATTAGTGGACGAGTATTCGGCTTCCGCCAGTGAAATTGTGTCTGGCGCCATACAAGATTGGGACAGAGGCGTGATTGTTGGTCGGCGTACATTTGGCAAAGGTTTGGTACAAAGGGAATTAAATTTAGCTGACGGTTCGGCGCTTCGCCTTACTACAGCGCATTATTACACCCCTTCCGGCAGAAGCATTCAAAAACCGTATAAAGACGGCACAGAAAAATACTATCGGGATATCTTCAATCGTTCCTTGAAAGGTGAAATGATGCACGCAGACAGCATTCATTTTCCTGATTCCTTGAAATTTACCACACGTTTGCTCAAACGCACCGTTTACGGTGGGGGTGGCATTATGCCGGATGTTTTTGTGCCTGTGGATACCACAGATTACACCGATTTTCATCGTCAGCTATCGGCAAGAGGTATTATAAATAAATTTTCACAACAATATGTGAATAAAAACCGCGAAGTAATTAAACAAAAATATCCTACGTTTGATAAATTCTATGAGAGTTTTGAAGTAACTAAGGATATGCTGAATGATCTTTGGGCGGCTGCTGAAAAGGAGAAACTTACAGGTGACTCTACCGTAAAATCTACAGCCGATCTGAAAAAACAGATTACAGACCTTTTTGCTAAGAATAACCGTAAATTAGACGCCAATAACGCAGAACTAAATAAACTGTTGCAAGAAACTAAAACAGACGCATCTATCAGCGTGAAAAGTCAGTTTGAAAAATCACAAAAACTGATAAAACAACAAATTAAGGCTATCATAGCAGGCGACATTTGGACTGTTAATGAATTTTACCGGGTGATTGGGTCTGAAAATGAGTCGCTTCAAAAAGCCATTGAAATACTTAAAACACCGAACGCTTACGAGAATATATTGAAAAAGAAAAATTAGGTTTTTATTTATTACAAGATAAAGAGAACCTCTCAAAAAAAATGTAACTATTCAGCTCCCCTACCCCAAAAGTGCGGCTGAATAGTTACAAATAATTTTAGCCCAGATATTGGACTCTCATTAAATTTATATTGGATACAATATCACTACTTAAACAACGCCTTGAAAATATCATTCCCATTGGCGTAAAGCAGCAACGCCATTAATAAGAAAAATCCAACTGTAACGGCATTTTCCATAAACTTTTCGCTGGGTTTTCTGCCCGTAATCATTTCATAAATCAAGAAAACAACGTACCCGCCGTCTAACCCGGGAATAGGCAGGAAGTTCATAAATGCGAGAATTACCGACAGAAATGCCGTCATCATCCAGAAACTCTGCCAATCCCACACGGGCGGAAAAAGTTTACCGATGGTTCCAAAACCGCCCAACTGTGAGGCGCCCTCTTTGGAAAACACCAACTTAAATCCTTTTACATAATCACCCAATGTCTGTACGCCCATTTTCACTCCTGCCGGAATAGAAGCGAAAAATCCAAACGTCTCTTTTTTAGTCTGAAAATAATTAAGGGGCGAACGTAATCCCACGCCTAACTTTCCTTTTTCATTTAATTGAAGTGTGGTGGATTGTATGGCGCCTTTACGCACAAAATCAACGGTAATCCGCTTGCCTTTATGAGCATCAAGCTCTCTGGCTATATCTTGAAACATACTCATCGGGGTGCCGTTGATGCTCACAATGCTGTCACCAGCTTGCAACTTGGCGGCAGACGCCGGCGAGTTTTCCGCCACATTATCTATTACAAAAGGATAAAGAATGTCCACGGGCGTTTTTTCGGATTTAATGATTTTCTTTTCTAATCCGGAAGGAATATCAATGTTGAAAACACTGTCGCCACGCTGTACAGTAACTATTTTTACATTGTCATAAATGATTTTTTTGCCCACTTCTTGGTAAGTTACAGGCGCCAAGCCATCCACTTTCAGCACTTTATCGCCGTTCCGGAAGCCAATGTCCTGCATTGCTTGTGAAAAACTTAGTCCATATTTGGCATTTTCATTAGGGATATACTCTTTCCCCCACACGTACAGCACAGCAGAATAAATAATCAGCGCCAAGATAAAATTAACCAATACGCCGCCGATAATAATGGGCAGCCGTTGCCACACGGGGCGCGAACGGAATTCCCACGGCTGCGGGGGTTGTGCCATTTGGGTCTTGTCCATGGATTCGTCAATCATTCCCGCTATTTTACAATAACCACCCAAGGGCAGCCAACCAATACCCCATTCGGTACTTTCGGGCGAGCGCCTCCAATCGTCCAACGGCAATTCATCTACCGGAACGGGTTCCATTATATGCCGATTGCCGTCCATCATCGGATTTCCGTTTTCGTCCAATTTTATCCGCTCATTAGCGGGCACGTTGGGCGCGAAAAACCTGAAATTCCATTTCCCGGCTATTTTTTTTGCCCGCAATAAGGAAAATTTTGGATTAAAAAACATATAAAATTTGTCCACACGCACGTTGAACAGCCTTGCGAAAAGGAAATGCCCAAACTCGTGCAACAATACTAAAATGGCTAAACTTAAAATTAATTGTAATGCTCTGATTAAAAATGGTTCCATATTTTATTATATTTCGATTTTTTTTTCGGAAAGTTTAAGAACTATTCCTACGGATTTTTTTCTGGTTTTTAATGAGTTATAAAAAAGTGAATGTTGATTTATAATAATTAGTAACGAAAAAATATTTGCTAAGGACGGAATTAAAAGCAATTTCCCTTTCTCCCCGCAAAGAGTTTATAGAAAGTACGAAAGCCTAAATTAAGCATATAGCCACCTTTATCACAAAAATAAAGTTATACCTGCTATCTTTTTCCAAAAGGTGGCAATATTGTTTTCCGCTGAAAATTAGGCATTGATTGTATTTTAGTATTTAACAAAGGGCTTGAAATATCTTTAAAATCTACTTCATAAGTATCTCTTTGAAAAATAAAACTTCCACCATCGTCCTTAATTCTTTTAGTTCCTGATTTATATAAAATTCCTATTATACCTGCTTCTATTTCTTTTTTAGAAACATATCCTAAAAAAGATGCGATATATTGATTGCTATTCTGATGAATACTAATACAAAAATAATAATCGGTTACAACTGTTTCACGTCGCATTTGATATGCGGGTAAATTCAGCACATAATTTTCTCTAAATGTGTTATTTTTTCTACCCATAGATTTTACATCCAAGGATTTCAGTTGACCATCAATTAACAGTTGAAAATCTTGACCAAAGTCTTGTCCATCAATGGCTCCAAATGATCTTGTGGGACGTGGAAGTCCATAAGCATCAGCAAAGACAATTTCACCAATCGTACCCGTAAATCTGAACTCTCGTTGCCGCATTTTGCCTTGAGGATCATTGGTAAAAATATCTGGTATTGGATGATGTTCAATAGAATAGTCCACAAGTTTATGTGCCAATGCAACTTGTTCATCACTAATTCCAATCTGAAAGAAAAATTCGTTTCGCATAATTTGTGGTAATAATTATACGCAATTAATGCACAAAAAAATATTAAACTTTTCGCTGCAACTGAAAAGTGGTTTGTAAATTTCCAACAAACGATTAAAGTCCTTTTTAGGAAAAAAACAGTTTGGCGTTAGCTAATTAGGGGCTTTCGTAAATTTACAAGATTTCTTCCAACGTTCTCCTTCTTGTTTCGGCGTCGGTCATCACATAATCTTCGTAGGAAGGTTTTTGTATAAACATAATTTTCTGCATAATGTTTTCAATGATACGACTCATTTGCAGAAAACCGATTTTATTCTGCAAAAATGCCGCCACCACCACTTCATTTGCTGCGTTGAGGATGCATGGCATATTCCCGCCCTTGTTCATAGCCTCATAAGCCAGCGCAAGATTTCGGAAACGTTCCGTATCGGGTTTCTCAAACGTAAAAGTATTAAATTTAATAAAATCCAACCGCTTAAAATCTGCTAAAATCCGTTCCGGGTAAGTGAACGCGTACTGAATGGGAAGCCGCATATCAGGCATGCCGAGCTGCGCTTTCACAGAAGAGTCCGCGAACTGCACCATCGAGTGAATAATGGATTGTGGATGAACCACTACATGTATTTGTTCCGGTTTTAGTCCAAAAAGCCACTTAGCTTCAATGACTTCAAACCCTTTGTTCATCATTGTGGCGGAATCGATGGTAATTTTCGCGCCCATTTCCCAGTTGGGATGTTTAAGGGCTTGCGCCGAAGTAACGTGTTGTAGTTCTTCAAGCGATTTAGTACGGAAAGGTCCTCCGGAAGCGGTCAGGATAATTTTTTCCACCGGATTATTCCCTTCGCCTGTTAAGCACTGAAAAATGGCGGAATGTTCAGAATCCACGGGCAAAATAGGCGTATTATGTTTCGCCGCGAGTTCCTGGATAATTTCGCCCGCCACCACCAGCGTTTCTTTATTTGCCAGCGCGATGGTTTTTCCGGCTTTGATGGCGTGGATAGTTGGTTTTAGCCCTGAATAGCCTACCATGGCGGTTAAAACAATGTCAATAGGCTGCATTTCGGCAGTTTGTGCTACCGCGTCGATGCCCGAAAACACTTTTATCGGATGCCTTTCAAGGGCTTGTTTCAGAGTGATGTAGTGCGTTTCGTTAGCAATGACCACCACTTCGGGCTGAAATTCCAACGCCTGTTTTATAAGCAACTCCACATTATTATTTGCGGTAAGTGCATATACTGAAAATCGGTCAGGGTGGGCTTTAATTACTTCCAACGCTTGCGTGCCGATAGAACCGGTAGAACCCAGAATGGCTATGCTTTTTTTCTTTGTAATCATCTTTTTAGTAAACAAGGAAACAAGTAAACGGTAAATGAGGGAATTTTAAGTTCATAATCCGCAAAAAATCATATTAAAGTTAGAACCTAAACGCTATAACAGACTGTGGGTCAATAGGATTCCCTTTTTGCCACAATTCAAAGTAGAAGCTGTTTCCCTTATTTTTCCCTTCTTCATTACCGGTTACGGCAATGCTCTCGCCGGCTTTGACTAAATCGCCGGCTCTTTTTAATAGTTTGGTATTGTTTTTATAAATAGAAATATAATCGTCCGTATGCTGCACGGAAATAATCCATCCGTAGTCAAAAGTAAAAGTGGCGTTTACCACCGTTCCTTCCAGCACGCTCAACACGTTTTCATGCGGCGAAGTGATAATCATTATACCAAATTTCCCCTCTTGCGGATTAAATTTTGATGCCACCACGCCCGTAACAGGACGGAAAAAGACGTATCTCTTTTCATTTACATCCGTTTTTATAGAAGATAAATTGTATTTTTCCTTTTCTTCATATTCTCGCACAAACTCCTTTTCCCGCTTTGCTTTTTCCATCAGTAATTGCGCGCGTTCTTTCAGTCCTACGGAGTCTAATGTGGCTACGGTATCATTTCTTGGATTGCCGGCTATAATATCTTTAAGCACATTGAGATAAGCTTCCTGATGCTCTAAAGCGCGCGCGATGGAATCTGTTTTCAGCGAATTTTGAACGATGAGCGAGCGGTTGCCCGAATCCTGATAACCGGGCAAATAGTGTTTGAGCGGGGTAAGGAAAATGAAGATGGTAAGCAGGATAAAAGTGGTAAGAAAAAGCGAAACAGCGTACAAAAAAACGGTAAAACGAGACAAGCGCGTGTGCCAAGATTCTTCCAGCGTATTTTCATTCATGATGGAAACGCGGTACCGAAACCGCATTTTCTCCACGAAATCTAACAAGATATGACTTATTTTACGCTTTTTCATATTACAAATAACTTGCAAATGTAGCTATTTTTATGATAATGAACAATATAAAAAACACAATGCTTTTTACGTAGATGTTAATTTTGTAAAAACGTCCGCTTCTGCGTGCAAAAAAAATGTGTATTTTTGCTGAATGAAAAAAATAGGAATATTATCCGACACCCATAGTTTCATTGATGAACGGGTGTATAAATACTTTGCCGAGTGCGATGAAATTTGGCATGCCGGAGATTGGGGTTCACTGAAAACGGTCAATGAACTACAGGCATTTAAACCTGTGCGGGGCGTATTTGGAAATGTGGACGACCATAATGTGCGAATAATTTTCCCTGAAAATAACCGATTTATGTGTGAGGAAGTGGACGTGTGGATTACGCACATTGGCGGCTACCCGGACCACTACAATGCCAAAGTGAAACCCGAAATTTTTACCAATCCGCCAAAACTCTTTGTCTGTGGGCATTCACACATCCTGAAAGTGATTTACGACAAAAAGCTGGATTTACTGCATATCAATCCGGGCTCGGCAGGTAAATCGGGTTTTCATAAAATCCCCACCATTATTCGTTTAGAAATCGAAGGAAAGAATATCCAGAATTTGGAAGTGATAGAGTTGTCTAAAATGGAGTTTTGAGTTCCGAGTTTTGAGTTCTGAATTCTGAATTTTTGATTTGCAGTCAATCAAATGAATTTTTAAAATCCTAAATTTGAAATATTGGAAACATAAAATCCGGAAATCTGTAGTAATGTCACGTCCTAAAAAAAGTTGACACATTTTTGTCAGTTAATAAATAAAAAA
>MTLC01002601.1_pt1 | contig 70078 bp, 71 predicted proteins | sample 1982451 | NCBI WGS metagenome assembly MTLC01 (sample SAMN05710165, study PRJNA340218) | biofilm metagenome | isolation source: sample SPH anode biofilm adapted to +100 mV | place: USA | collected 2012-02-03 | reverse complement strand
AGTCTTCTTTAGAAAACTCCTTCTTTCATCTTGCACGGCATTCCTCCTGCAGAATTTCTCTTTGATCCTCAAAGAGAGTGTTCAAAAAAGCGCCCTTTTTTCAACACTCTCTTTTTACATAGTATTATGCAAAAAATGCATATTTTATGTTTCGAAAAGCCGTGGTTTACTCCTTTTCGGAATAGATATGCATTTTATGCATATCTATTCCGAAAAAAAAGCGACTTATAATCCCGATGTTAATTCATCAATATTGCGTTTACCCCGAGGAGTAATCTCTTTACGTTCTTTGTTTTGATGTATCACGATACGTGCTCTTGCCTCTTTAACAGGTTTACTGACTCCTAAATAAAGTCTCTCAAGGTCCATAAACACTTGTAGTACAACAGCGAGTTCTTCGTAAAAACAACTATTAACATGATGATGCAAATTTACGATAAATTCATCAACAAACTCATTTAAAACAGTGGTAAATACTTTATGAGAAAGGTCTTGAGCCACAGCATCGCCCTGCATTTCTTCATCAATAAGCTTTTGCATAAAAAGAAGAATAAAACCAATATGATCTTCAAGCTCTTTAAATTTATCGGTATCACGTCTAAATTTTGAACTTAAAACATAATTGACCATTTCAAGACGCTTTTTCCCATCATCTCTATCTTCATCATAATACGATGCCGTCACAGGAATAAAGCCTTCGTAAGGGTTAAAGAAAACTTTGTCATTTTCTTCTTTGAGCGCTTCTAGCCCACCATCTTTTAACATCATGTACATGTTTTCCAATGCTTTATGGCTATACTCATCTACGGGATTTTCAAGTAATAAAGCGATGGTTTGCATAATGGGTTCAAGCTGATTTTCACGCTCCATCCCTGTCAATAACGAAGCAAAGAGTCCATAATAGACTGACCTTGCTTTATTAATGGCTGTTTTATCCATTATAAAATTCCTTTTTGGTTGTTTTCCATATGTGCTTTAAACATCACTTTTGGTTTACAATCTGCACAGCAATACAGTGTTTTAATTTTGACATCATCCTCGCCAAAAAGCGGTGTCATAATCGCCGCAATCTTTTGAATGGATTTAACAGTCGCAAACTCTTTTCCACATTCACTGCATGCAAACAATTCATCTTTTGCCATGATACGTTGCGAAAACCAACTTGGTTTTAAACTGATTTCATCTTTGATAACACTCAAACACTCTTTTTCAGGACAGGTCACTTCGCAATAGCCACAGTTTGTACAAATGGAAGCATTAAAACGAAGGGAGTTATCTTCTGGATGCGCGGTCAAGGCTCTTACATTACAAGCCCCCACACAGCTAAGGCATAGGGTACAGTTGTCTTCGTTAATCACAACATCGCCATAATGCACATGCTCACCCGTTTTGACAACGCCTAAATCCTCATCGCCGACAAGATGCGCTAAACGAGCGGAAAAAATTTCACGTTTACGAAGACCTTCTTCATTGATACCGTAAATGCATTCAGGAATTGCCTGCAACGTTTCAAAAATAGAAGCCAATTCTTGGCTGTCTTCACAGACATAAATCGCTTTTTTATGGTACTTTTTCTCAAAAATTTCATTGATGATACGAATAACATCACCCGTACCTTTAGAGATAAAATCGGTATAGAAAATGATAGGGTTGCCACTGGTTTGGAGCAAATTCATCAAATGCGCTTCATGCAAATACTTTTCACCCTCAATCATTAGAGGTAGCACATTTTCTCGAAGCGGTGTATCAATCAAACTCAAATCCATTTTATGCGGAATAATAAGAGGAATGGAACCTTTAAAATAAGCACTCACATGGGTAAAAGCAATACGTGGCATCTGGGTATAATCTAATGCTCCACTTGGGCAAACGCTCACACATCCACCGCAACCATGACAATCAATATGTGAAAAGACCAGGTGTTTGCTTTCATCTTCTTTTAAAATCGCAACCGTAGGACACACTTCCGCGCATTTACCGCAAATCTCTTCACGGCGCTCATGGTATTGGCAAATGGAACTGTCATAATTTATATAATTTTTGTAACGATACTCACCTGTATTCATTCTTAGTTTTGCGAGTGCTCCTTCAAGCCCTAAAAGCGAAGGATCGTATGTTCCACTCTGTTTAGTAGCAAATTGCGGCGCATCCCACCAGATAATTTGATCGCACTCGACATCAAAGAGTTCGCCCTCTTTTTTCAGCGTTACATGTAATGCTCCAATATGCCCATCAATATCTAAAATCATCGAAGGCGAAAGGACAATAACGGCATACCCATCACGGCTTAATTCTTCTTTGAGAGATTCGTGTTCGGCATCATCGGTGACAATCAATAACTTTTTACCGACTTCTTGCGCATAATCAATATCTTGAGCGAAATCAAATCCAACCGCGCGGATGGCGTATAATTTCAGAACATTGCTCATTTTGCGTGCAATGGAATCAAGGGAGGATTGGAGGTAAAAATTAATCTCAGGCGCATAAATAACCGCATCAGCATCTGGATCATTTGAGACGATATAATCTCCTGTTGTTGGAGCTTTGACTATTTCTATCTCATCGCTCAATGGAAAATCTAAACCTATTTTGTCGAAAAAAACATACTCTTTTTGCATTGCAACTTCCAAGTTGGTAAATGTTAGTTTACCGAATTGTAAAATGATTTGGTTTAAATCGATCTTAACAAGACAAAGATTATCTTTAAATAGTTGCATTATATAAAATTATATATAACGTAATTAAGGGATTCTATCAATTTGGTTCAGATTAAACTACATCAAGATATAATGAGTTCATCAACTATTTTTGAGGTTCAAAATTGGTCAATAAAAATTTCCTGATTATCCTTTTATTTATCATGACAATCTTGTTGTTTACGGGAATTTTCATGCTTAATTACCAATCCCCCGATAAAAAAAGTATCCTGCTTGGCACATCGCTTCCTCTTAGTGGTATCAACAGTCATTTAGGTAAAGATGTTGTTGTTGGGGCCAATACCTATTTCAGTCATACCAATGCCAGAGGCGGTATCCAAGGTAAAAAAATTGAACTCATCCAATATGACGATAAATATGAACCAGAAAATACACTAAGCAACACAATCACGCTTCTGACAAAAGACGATGTTTTTGCGCTCTTTGGCTTTGTAGGTACCCCCACTGTCAAGCGCGTTTTACCGATTATTATGCAAAGCAATATCCCTTTTATCGCACCCTATACGGGTGCAACCTTTTTGCGTAACGAAAATGCCGACAATATTGTCAATTTTAGAAGCTCGTATGCCGAAGAGGTCGATGCTTTGGTCGAGTATTTAAGCTCAGTAAAGAATGTCACGCGTTTTGCGATTTTTTACCAAAACGATGACTATGGAGAAGAAGGGTATATCGCCCTCTCCCAAGCGCTTGCCAAACGCAATTTACATTTAATTGCCGAGGGGACCTATAAACGCAACACGCTCTCCATTCGTCATGCCATTCACGAGATTGATTCTGCGAAACCTGAGGCTATTATTTTGGTAGGAGCTTATAAACCAACCGCACGCTTTATTGAAAAGATGAAAGAAGCAGGGGCTTCCAAAGTTATTTTTTCGCCTATCTCATTTGTCAATGCCGATGCGCTCATGAATGAATTACACGGTAATGGAGAAAACATTCTTTTTTCACAAACCATTCCCTCATACGATGATGTTTATTCCAAAGAAGCGGTGGAATATCTCAAACTCTTAGCCTTTTACTATCCCGAAGAGAAACCCTCTCTTGTCTCGTACGAATCTTTTTTAGCAGCTAAAGCGACGGTTATTGCGCTCAAATCTATCGTAGGTCCTATTACGCGCACCGCTTTTTTAGACGCAATAAAATCACTACCTATAAATACCTTAGATAATATTCCTCTAAAATACCGCAATGCGCAGCTTCTGAATCAAGTCTACCTCTCTATTTATCAGAATGGTAAATTTGAAATTATTGAAAAGTACGAGCACTAAGATGACGTTCTTTCAATTTATCAACCAAAAATTAGAAACGATTAAATTTACGAACAAAACCAAAATTCTGATTTTTATTATTTTAAGTGGTACCATCACCATTGGTTTTTTAATGTTTGTCTCCATCTTCGCTCTTAAATATGACTATGAAACGCTTTTTCAAAAGCATACGCAACCGCAAGTCGATCTTGAAGAGATTAAAGATATGTATCGTGTGAATATAGCGGAAACACTCGGTGATATCAAAGACAATCAAATTAGTAACAGCGATGCCATTGAAGTGGTCTTTCTTTCACAACAAATTATTCACAAGCAATGGAAAAGTTATCAAATAGAGACGAGCCAACACATTGGTGGGCTTCCTTATTATGCCAGTCGTTGGCTCAGTCTTTTTCTCGTAACACCGTCTATCCCTGAAAAGACGCTTTTTCAAAAAGGCATTGTTGAGAAAATCAGTCTTAAGATGGAACACATTGACGCACAAATCGATGTTATGTTAGACCTTCTCAAGTACAACAAAAACCAAGAAGCAATGGTCATGATTGATGATATTATGCTCTCTGCTAATTCAGTGAATATCTATCTTTCAAGCCTGATTACCAGCCATTTAAAGCAATCCATCACGGAAAAACAAGTCAATGACTCTCTTTTTCAAACGAGTACTTATATGCTTATCTTACTGATTGGCATGATTTTCTTTTTTATCACTATGGTGCTTTTTATTATTATCAACCACTTTAAAAATTTGCATAATTATTTAGAAGAAAATATTTTGATTAAAACTAAAGAGCTTCGTAACCTCAACGATTCACTGGAAATTCGTATCAAAAAAGAGGTCGAAAATAGCCGCAAAAAAGACAACATCATGTTTCAACAAGCCCGTCTTGCAAGTTTGGGTGAAATGCTTCAAAACATTGCACATCAATGGCGACAGCCGCTTGGTTCGATTATGATGATTATTCAAAGCTTTGAAAGTAAGTTTCACGCACAAAAACTCAGCGAAGAATTTGTGAGTTCTCGTGTTAAAGATGCACAAGTTCTTTCACAAAGCATGTCCGATACCTTAGAAGACTTTCGTACCTTCTTTAACCCCAATAAAAGCAAAAAATCGTTTCTGATTAAAGATGTGATTCAAAAAGCGGTTGATCTTTCCAAATATCAGTTAGAAAAAGAAGAGATTACCCTCAAAATTTTTGTGAAAGATGACTTAGAGGTTTTTGGATTTAAAAATGAGTTTATTCATGTTCTTTTAAATATGATTGGCAATTCTAAAGATGTGTTAGCCACAAAGACCGACCTGCCTCAAAAGATTATTCATATCATTGCCAAACAAAATGAGGAGAGCGTTTTTGTCAATGTCATCGACAATGGCGGTGGTATAAAAAATGATATAATACCCAAAGTGTTTGACCCCTATTTTACGACAAAACACAAGAGTGTTGGTACGGGAATCGGGCTTTACATGTCAAAACAAATGGTCGAAAAACATATGCATGGAAAAATTACATGTAAAAATATTCGCCATAAACTAAGTACCAAAACATTTTTCGCATGCTCTATGTTTACAATTGAAATACCCAAAAAGATACTCGAGATAACAGAGGGAGACGATGAAGAAGCGCAATTTTGAACTCTTAGGCAGTTTTAGTATTTTATACATTGAAGATGAGGCAGACCTGCTCAAACATACCACTTCCGTATTAGAAGATTTTGTGAAAAAAATCTATCCGGTGCAAAGCATTGAGGATGCATTAGAAATCATTAAAACTGAAAAAATTGATGTTATCATCGCGGACATTCATCTCAAATACAGCAACGGTCTTGATTTTTTACGCACTGTAAAGTATGACTTAGAATTAGAACTTCCCTCTATCGTTACAACGGCATTTAGCGATACCGAATACCTTTTAGACGCCATTAAATTACATGTCGATAACTACATCATTAAACCCGTGAACATTAAAGAGTTACTCAACTCTTTACACGATGTTCTCTGGCCTAAAATTCAGGCCAAAGAGATTGAGCGCTCCTATAATATCATCAAGACCATTTCAGCCGTGACCGATAGCAAACAAGTGGAGATTATCCGTTTTATTATCAAAAATTTAGACAATGACAATATGCTCAATTACTCTTATAGTGAGATTATGGAGCAAGTCGATGTGAGTAAACCAACCGTCATTAAGCTCTTTAAACAACTCAGTGACCAAGGTATCTTAACGAAAATTCAAAACAAAAAGTACCTTTTTGATGAGACCAAACTCCCCTTACCGGAGGAAGCATGAATTTACTTCGAAGCATACCCAAAGTCGATAAATGTCTAACACATCCTTTACTGCAAGGCTTAAGTGAGCATTTACTGATTCATGTTGCACGCCAAAAAATTGAGGAGTTGCGTCAAAACCTCATCGAACGCAAAATCGAAAGTTTTGATGAAGAGGCGCTGATGCGCGCTATCAAAGAGGCGTACACCAAACTTTTAGAGCCTTCCTTAGTACCGCTTATTAATGCCACGGGTGTGATTTTGCATACCAATATGGGACGAAGCCTTATTTCAAAAACTTTGTTAGAGCGTGCCAGCGATGTTATTTGCAACTATTCTAATCTCGAATACAATTTAGAATTAGGCAGTCGAGGAGAGCGTTATGAGCATGTGAGCAGTCATCTCAAAGAGTTACTCAACGTGGAAGATGTTTTAGTCGTAAATAATAACGCTTCTGCGGTCTTCCTCATTCTCAACACCTTTGCCAAAAATAAAGAAGTCGTCGTCTCACGAGGCGAACTCGTTGAAATCGGCGGGAGTTTTCGCATTCCAGAAGTGATGAAACAAAGCGGCGCTCTTTTATGCGAAGTGGGTGCAACGAACAAAACAAAACTAGTCGATTACGTCGAAGCTATTCATGAAAATACCGTGATGCTTATGAAAGTGCATCAGTCTAACTTCTCCATTGAAGGCTTTAGTGAAGATGTCGCGTATGAAAGCATTAAACAGCTCGCTTCCAATAACAATCTTTTAGACTATTACGATTTAGGCAGTGGATTTATACCCAAACTTCCCTACAATCTAGGCAATCGTGAACACTCACTGCATGAGATTTTAGCGTGTCAGCCTTCACTCATTAGCTTTAGCGGAGACAAACTCTTTGGTAGCGTGCAAGCGGGCATTATTGCAGGGCGCGCTGATTTAATAGCCAAACTGAAAAAGAACCAACTTTTGCGAATGCTGCGTGTGGATAAAATTACGCTCAGTCTCTTAGAAGAGAGCATTAAAGCGTACCTGCAAGAAAATTACGAAGAGATTCCAACGCTTTGGCTTTTGTTTAGAACAACCGAAGAGCTTGAAGAGCGTGCCAAACAGGTGAAAAAACACGTGGGTGCGAAATACTGCGATATTGTTAAGAGCGATACGTATATGGGTGGTGGCACACTTCCCAACCGACGCTTCCCAACCATCGCTTTACATGTAAAAGGCAAAGCAACGTCCTTAGAGCGAAAATTCCGTGAAAATCGCGTGATAGGTCGTATTGAAAATGACCAATTTTTACTGGACTTTAGAACCATTCTTCCTAGCGTGGAAGAGAAACTTATTCATATTATAGAGACAATTGTAGGAAAATAACCAATGCATTACATTATCGTAGGAACCGCAGGACATGTCGATCATGGAAAAACAGCACTTATTACCGCTCTGACAGGTTTTGAAGGCGACACGCTCGAAGAAGAAAAACGCCGTGGCATTACCATCAATCTTAGTTTTTCAAGCATGCACAATGAAACAACCAACGTAGCGTTTATCGATGTTCCAGGACACGAAAAATTACTTAAGAACATGATAGCAGGCGCTTTTGGTTTTGATGCGAGTTTGGTGGTCGTGGACGCAATTGAAGGCATGATGCCTCAAACCAAAGAGCATTTAGAGATTTTAAATCTTTTACATGTAAACAATGTCATCGTTGCTTTAACCAAAAAAGACCTCGCTTCTAAAGAGCTGATAGAACAGCGCGAATGGGAAGTAAAAGAGCATTTTAAAACGCTTCACAACCTTCATCTCATCAACATTATACCTGTGAGTATCTACGAGCCTGAGAGCATCAAAACGCTTCAAGAGGCTCTGTATGCCTTGCCTTATATACCTAAAAAAAGCAACGGTCTGTTTCGTTATTATGTAGACCGTTCGTTCTCAATTGCGGGGGCAGGAACGGTTGTCACGGGAACCGTACTCGATGGCAGTATCAAAGTTGGCGAAAAACTGTTGGCTCCTGAAATCGATAAAGAATTTACCATTCGTAACCTTCAAGTGCACGACCAAGATGTCGATGAAGCGTTTTCATCCCAACGTACCGCTATTAATATCCAAAGCGCGCAAAAAGCCTCGTTTGAGAAAGGGTTGCTCCTTTGTAAAAAAGGGTTTATCAGAGGATTTGATGTTGCCGATGTTTGGCTTGAGAGCATTGGCGGTCACACGCTCAAACACAACAGCAAAGTCAATCTTTTTGTTGGAACCAAACAAGTCGAAGCGCGTATTTTATTTTATGAAAGCGAATCAACCCTAGAGAGAGGATTTGCCAAGCTACAATTTAACCATAAACTCTTTTTAGTGTATGGCGAACCGTTTATTATCTGTACAAGTGGTCGAACGATTGGTGGTGGACACATTGTAAATCCTATCAACGACCCTATGAAAAAAAGAGTCAAACTGGAACTGTTAAAAGCGCTTGAAAGTAAAGATTATAAGAGCGCGTTTACGCTTTTAGTGGAAATGCACAAACACGGTTTTGGACTTATCTCCTCGAATCAACGCTTTGGACTCAATCATGATGAAGCTATTAGCATTGCCAATGAGATGGAAGATATTTTTGTCGATGAAAAAGGCTTAGTGCTCTATCCGATGTTTATTCAACATGAACTTGAAACAATCATCAAAGCCATTTATGCCAAAAATGCGTATGCGCTTCTTTCGGCAAACTCCATTTCGCTGAAACTCAAATGGGCCAGTGTCGCGTTGGTTGAACATGTCTTGCACAAATTGTGCGATGAGGGCATGTTAGATTTCGTAGGTGGTGTTTATAAAAATGCTCAAATCGATATCGACAACATCGAAACACTCATCGAAGATAAAGTCTATGAAACCCTGCTCAAAGCAGAATTTACGCCAGACGCACCCTATAACATTTATGACGAACTTGATCTTGACCGTAAAATGGGTGATGAAGCGCTTAAAAACCTAACACGTGCCAAAAAAGTCGTGCGACTCGAACACAATTTGTTTGTAACAACCATCGCCTTAAGTGCCATGATCGCGCATATTAGAGACATCATGCGTAAAGAAAATGGTATCGACATCAAATCGTTTAGAGAACATTTCGATATGAGTCGAAAATACTTAGTCGCCTATCTTGATTACTTGGATAATTTCGAGGATATTAAAAAAGAGGACAACCGAAGGGTATTTGTTTAAAGATTCTCAAGCAAAAGAGGTTTTACATGTAAAACCTCTCTCACAATTTTTGACTCTTCTAAAGACTACTTTCCTTCGGCTTTAATGCACGTCTCGCATTTTTCTCTTTCCCATTTATGTTTCATCCCTTTGATATAGACAATTAAAATGAAAAAGAGCGCGGAGGTCACACCCAAAACCAATAAAAGCAATGTTTCAGTAGGGTCGGTCTCCAGTAAGATGAGCTTTCGTACCAACACGACAAACGATATTTCAAGAAACGTTACCGCATAATCAAAACCATCTTGAATAAACAGCGTTTTGACGATTGCTAGAACGATTAAGATAAACAACCCATCGGTCAAAATAATCTTAATAGACTGAAAATCAAGCGCACCTTGCGTAATCGTAAAGGCAATCATCTTATAGGCTAAACTGATAAAGCATTCCCCCAAATAGACAATCATCATTACGATAAAAATATAGCGGGCGATATTTAAAAGCTTGAGTAAAAAGCTTTCGACATTGGATTCTAAGTGTTGAGTCAGCTTGCGTTTGGGTTCTGGTTCACTGTTTTGTGAAGATTTGGATACCATATTTTCTCCGATATAGGCTTTTAGCGGCGCAATTATAGTACAATTTAAACGTATTATCGGTAGTTTTTATAAAAAAAATTGTTTGCTCTTGACATTATTACTAATTAGTAATATAATTTCGCCAGAGGTACAAAAAGATGAAACTTAGAACTGACGTTAAAAGTTATGGTGAACGCACTGATAAGAGTATGCAGACATGGATTCAAATCCTACGAGCATTCCAAAAAATCCGTGCCAAAGAGTTGAAATACATCAACGAGTGCGGCTTAACCATGAATCAGTTTGAGGTACTAGAAGTGCTTTACCATCGTGGCGATTTGCAAATAGGTGCGATTACAAAACTTATTATGAGTACACCCGGCAACGTTACGGTAGTCGTTCGAAATCTTAAACGAGATGGGCTCGTCGATACGCTTCCTATGCCAGAAGACAGCCGTGTGCGAATGCTCAGTATCACCGAAGAAGGGAAAAAACTCATCGGTGGAATGTTTGGAGCGCATGCGCAAAATCTGAAAAGCTATTTTGAAGTGTTGAGTGACGAAGAGTTGGTCATGTTGTATGACCTTGTACGAAAATTGCAAAAAGCACAATAATTTTTTGCATTAATATTACTAATTAGTATAAAGGAACCCCTATGAAAATCAAAACATTACTCGCAACCTCTTTGTTGGCAGGAACTGCCCTATTTGCTGGAAATTATACCGTTGATCCCGCGCATTCTAGTGCAGATTTTAGTGTCAAACACGCCATGATTTCAACGGTCAAAGGAAACTTTACGAAATTTAATGGTGTGTTTGAGTACGATGAAGCAACCAAAACACTAAAATCTTTGACAGGCACGATTGACGCGGCATCGATTAACACCGGTATTGAAAAAAGAGACACCCATTTACGTTCAGCAGAATTGTTTGATGTTGCGAAGTATCCAACCATTACGTTTACGCTCGATTCCATCAAGGGTGACAAAGCGTATGGTAAATTGACAATGAAAGGGGTTACAAAACCTGTTGTACTCAATTTTGAAAACGGCGGTATGGCAACAGACCCTTACGGCAACAAACGTGTTGGTATGGAGTTTACAGGCAAAATCAAACGAAGCGATTTTGGCATCACGTGGAATGCAGCACTCGAAACGGGTGGTGTTGTCGTCGGTGAAGAGGTCAAATTGGACGTAGCCTTAGAGGGAATTTTACAAAAATAGTTTCTAAACTATCTGACGCATGACATACGACAAAAATATTTGAAGTATGCCATGCGCATTCGTGTGATTACATGTAAAGGAGTCAATCATGTCATTCATTATTCATAAAGCCAATCAAAGAGGTGTAGCAGAGCATGGTTGGCTTCACAGTCATTTTAGTTTTTCGTTTGCAGAATATTACAACAAAGAACGTATGGGATTTGGGGCGTTACGTGTCATCAATGATGACATTATCGAAAAAGCACAAGGCTTTGGAATGCACCCACACCGCGATATGGAAATTATCTCTATCGTCACGCAAGGAACCCTTTTACACAAAGATTCTTTTGGCAATGAAGGGGCGGTTCATGCCGGCGAAATTCAATACATGAGTGCAGGAAACGGTGTCTTACACTCTGAATTTGCTTCAGAAGATGCACCTGTCTCTTTGTTTCAAATCTGGATTTACCCGAATCAAAAAGGCGCAGACCCCCTATACGACCAACGTGATTTTAGAGACATCAACCAAACCAACCAATGGGCGACACTCATCTCACCCGATGGCAGAGACCATTCGATTAGCATTAAGCAAGATGCATTTATCTACTCCGCAAAATTAGAAGCGGGAAAAAGTCTTACGGTTGGCTCTTCAACGAACCATCACGGCAAACTGCTATTCGTCGTAGAAGGCAACGTTGAAATTGATGGAGCTACCTTAGAAGCACGGGATGAAGTTCAAATCACCAAGGAAGATGCTTACGAATTTAAAGCATTAAGCTCTGCATGGGTTTTGCTCTTTGACGTGCCGATGCAATAATTCTTGTATAATGACATAAAACAATCAAAGGTATTTTTTTATGTCACAACACCCTCCCCTTTTACAACAGTTTCGCTCGTTTTACCGCCAAAATAACCTGAATGACCTTGAAACTGCTATCGAGTATTTCAGCGTTTTTGGCGGTACGAGCTGGAATATCGATACGACAAAACCTCTTTTAGAGCTGATTGAAACGAAGATTTTGAAAAACTACACCTATATTCACACCGACATTACCAAACTCACACACAGCAATAAACACTCTCATGCCTTACTCAGCGCGTGTGCTACGGGAGATGGGCGCATTTTTTCATCGTATAAAAGAGCGCGTTTAAGCAGGGACGAAGGTGATGAAGCACTGCATGCTCTGTTAAAAAGTGAGCTGATATGTACCGAATATTCCATCGAACGTCCGTTAAGAGAAGAAGATGACAACTCCGATAAATTAAGCTATCTCAGTCCTTTTATGCGCTTTTGGTTTGCCTTTGTTTCACCTTACTATAAAACCATCAAAGAGGGTGATTTTAGTGAAGTTATCAAAGCATTTACAAACCGCGAACAAGGCTTTAGCGATTTCATTTTTGAAAAACTCTCGTATGCGCTCTTAAAACAAAGCATGACACACGATGCTATCGTCGAGATAGGCGGTTATTGGGATAAAAACACGCAAATCGACCTTGTGGCTAAAACAAAATCGAATAAACGCATCATAGGTACGTGCAAGTACACCAACACGAAAATGAAAAAAACGGAACTCACACGCCTGAAAGAGAAATGTGCACTCGCCGAGCTTGAAGCAGATATGTTTGTTCTTTTCAGTAAAAATGGCTTTAGCTCCGAACTTAAAGCCCTTAAAAGCGATACGCTCAAACTTTTTACACTCAAAAGCTTCAAGCCTTTAGTGGAAGAGATTCGTGAAAAAGAGGTCATTCCTTGTAGCGGAAAAAAATACTAAGATAAAACGTTTTTTCTCTCTGATACTGCCCAAATTTTTATTGTGCTAAAACAATACACGTTGCAATCAGTGCGAGAATTTCGGGAGTATATCTAAAATAAGCAATCCATACACGCATCGTTCATCCTTTATTTTTTGGGATGAACTAAGCATTTTTAATTCCACACAATCGTTACATGTAAATATCGTACGCGTTTATCTTTTCAGCCAGTTTGTTTGCAAGATACGCATGAGCATAACCTAATTCGTTTAAAATGAAACGCGCTTCATGAAGGTACGCACGTTTTTTTGTTATATCCCAATGCGTTGGAGGAACGCCTAAGTTGGTAATTCTATCCGCAAGTTTGACCATAACAACACAGTTTTGACGTTTTTTAAGACGCGTTATTGAGTCTTGCATTTGCGCTTCTTTTGAAGGCAACGTCTTATCTTTTGTAAGTGCCGCAACGCCTTTGACTATCACTTCAACGCTACCGACCAAAGGTGTTTCACGTGTAATTTTGGTGGTGGTATCTTCATTGACATCGTGCAAAAGAGCACACGCAATGGCAACATTATTTTCATCATAACTCAACGGTTCCATATAAAGTGCATTGATAATTTCACTGGCAACACTTAAAAGGTGCATACTATAAGGAAGCCCATGCGGTGTTTTTTGCTCACCGTGCGCTTTTAGAGCAAATGCCAAATGCGCTTTAAAATCATCGACACTAAAAAGCTCTTGAGGCAGAGTGGCTTTTTGTTTTACATGTAAAGGTAAGCTAGGCGCTCTGTTTTTTTCCATTTTTGCATGCACTTTTTGAGTCGCATCACTCTCAAAAAAGAGTAAAAAAGAACCTTGCTCAGTGATAAATTCAAGTTCTTCATAATGCTCCCAGCCATTTTCGCTGACATAAAGATTGTAATCATAAAGAGATTCAAAAGTTTTGTTTAAAGGATGCAGTGTTTTAGCAGGTGGTAAAGGAATAGAGTCGCAGTAAAAAGTCTCAATATAGCCTAATGCACCACCTTCAGTATGAAAATTAATCGTGAGGCTTCTGGTATGTCCTTCTTTGTGATACACGATTTCAATTAATGCGTTCATTGTATAAAGAGCGATGATTTTGCGTCCGATGATATCATTGAGATACGCCCATTTTTTATTCATACAAACCCTTTTACATGTAAAACTGTTTTCTATTTTTTACACAGCTCGTCGAACCATTTATCATTCTCAGCCGAACGGTTGGCTTTAGAGCGCAAAAGCGTTTCGCGAATGGAGACCAAATCACTCAGTTCAAGGAATTCTAACATCGAAAATGAAGAAATCGGTGCGTTTGGGTCTGATTCAATCAATGTTTCAATTTCTTCAATAAGTGCCATTTTATCGGCATTCTCTTGCATCGCGTCACCTTGTATTAACAAATTATTACTAAATTTATTGTACAATACCTAACATTTCATGCAGATTAGTTTCTGTCATACTATAAGGAAAATGAATGAAAAAACAACTTTTATGGCTTGTTGCACTTCTTACGAGTACACTTTTTGCAGCAACCGATGCAGAGATTGTTGAACATTTTAAATCAACAATTCAAGTACCAAACATCACGATTGAAGTCGTCTCCCGTCAAAAAGTCGATGGCATTGAAGGAATGGATTTTGTTACCCTCAACCTTACTGATGGTAAACGTTCTCAAAAATTAAGTATTTTCACAAAAGAGGATCTGATTTTCCCAGATATTATCAGCATCAAACAAGGTGGAAGCATCAAAGAGATGATGGAGATGGCAGAGCTTCAAAAGAAACTCGCTCCTTTGTACCAAAAAGAGGATAAAAAGAATATCATTACTCTTGGAAATGACCCTAAAAAAGAGACATTGGTTGTCTTTACAGACCCTGAATGTCCTTACTGCAGACAAGAACTTGCTCAAGTTGAGCAACGCCTCACCACCAACAATTTAAAGCTTATTTTCACACCTGTTCATGAGCGCTCATCGTTGGAAAAATCTGTTATTATCTACAATGAAATCGCCAAAGTGAAAAGCGATGCTGAAAAATTGAAAATTCTACACAAATACTACGATGAAAATGTCAAATACGATCAAAAAATTGGTGACAAAGAGATTGCACGCATTGAAGATTTAAAAACAAAATATTTCGGTGCTGGCATCAAAGGTGTTCCCTTTATCGTTAAAGAAAAAGAGCTCTTGAAATAAATATCATCCCTATATCTCGCCCTTTTTGGGGCGAGATAAAACTCTCATTATAAAGAGGTTGGCATGTCTTCGGTTATCCTTCTTGCCATTATCGCCTTTTTGTTCGTTATCGCTGTTACCCTCTATGTTAAGCTTCAAGCCCTCCATACACAACTCTCACAAAAAGCTTCACCCTGTATTGAAAAAGAAATTATCCAAAATGGCATTATGGTTCCTCTTGTGTATAAACAAGGAGAAAATATTGTCTGCAACAAAGCCTTTGAACACGCTTTTGGTTCTTTTGGCAAAGAGTGCATTAAGCTCATTTCCAATCTTCCAAAAAGCGGTGAGCATTCATACGAAGTGATGTTTGATAATGCCATTACAAAGCGTGTACTGATTTATACAACGCCTCTTTTATATACAGGTTCACTTCCCAATGACTTTTTAGCACTGATTATAGATGTGCATTCTTTACATAACTGTAAAAATGCGCTGCTTCTTCAAAAAGAGCGGTTTGAGTTGGCATTAGAAAGCTCTGATGAAGCACTTTGGGATTGGGATATGAAAAGCGATATTGTTTTTTACTCGCCTAAATGGAAAAGCATTATGGGCTACAGTGCCAATGAAACACCTTCGTCGCTTAATTCATGGCTCAATTTGGTGCACTCAAAAGATATGGCGCTGGTAAATGAACGCCTCAAAGCGCACCTTGATGGCAAAACTGATTTTTTCATTGTCGAACATCGTATTCGCCAAAGTGAGCCTTTACAGTGGGTAAAAGTTAAAGGAAAAGTGACACGAGGCAAAGGCGACCAAGCCATTCGTATGGTAGGAACGCTACGAGATATTAGTCAGCAAAAAAATCAAGAAATGGCTTTAAATGAAGAGCATGCTAGATTTATCGCTTTTTTTGAATTTTTACCCGCTCTTGCTTTCATTAAAAACGCTCAAGGGCACTATTTGTATATGAATCAAGCGTATCAGAAATTTATAGGATTTAAAACGTGGAAAAACAAAACGGCTATGGACCTTTTCGATGCCAAAACAGCACACGCACTTGCCGAAACTGATAGACTCAGCCTCTATGAAGGCGTTCATGAACACGCCTTAGCCTTACCGACGCAAGAGGGAATACTAGAACATTTTACGCTCTATAAATTTCTCATTGATTCAGGCGATGAGAAATTAATCTGCGGTTACAATATTAACAAATCGTTCAAAGTCTAGGAGTATCATTGTTGCAGAAAAACTTTAAGGATAGACCGATGCAACCCAATCTTCTAATGATTGAGGATGATATTGAATTAGCAGAAATCCTCTGTAATTTTTTAAAACGCTACAATATCACTGTGACCAATTACGATGACCCTTTTCTTGGCATTAGCGCCCTGAGCCTAACAAAATATGACCTCTTAATTTTAGACCTTTCTCTTCCTGGTATGGATGGGCTTGAAATCTGCAAAGAAGTGCGTGCTAAAAGCGATATACCGATTATCATCTCTTCTGCTAGAAGCGACTTGGAAGATAAAATCATAGGACTGGAACTAGGAGCTGATGATTACCTACCAAAACCTTATGAGCCTAAAGAGCTTTACGCGCGCATCATGAGTGTTTTAAGACGCTACAAAAAAAGCCATTTTGCACACGAAGAAGAAGCCAATAGCTCTATACTCGTCTTAAAAGATGAGAGCCATACGATTTTATTTCGCAACATCCCGCTTTCTCTAACACCTGCAGAATATGAAGTGCTTGCATACCTCATTAAAAAGAACAATTGTGTCGTTTCTCGTACGGAACTCTTGAACCAATCACTCAGTTTAAACGAAGAGAACGAAAGCCGCAGTTTAGATGTTCTCATCAGCCGTATTCGATCAAAACTGGGGGAAAGTTCCAAAGAGCCTGAACTCATTCATTCTATTCGAGGGATTGGTTATAGGCTTCAAGCATGAGATGGTACCAGTCGATTATCGCCCGAATTACGCTCATTTTTGCATTAGCACTCTTAGGCATTATGGCCGTTTTTTTCTCCATTTCGGAACATGAAAAAAGCAGAGATATGCAAATGATGATGGATTATTCGCATGTCGCGTTGCGCTCTGCCTTTGACAGACCGACGCAAAAACTTGATTTTGTCAAAATGGAAGAGATGGGATTTCGCCTTGTTACTGATGAAAAGCTTATCGACACACTCTTATCCAAACCCAAACATCCCAAACCGTTTCCAATCAAACGTATGGAAGAGCGTTTTCGTTTCGGACTCGATTGTGTCCCTTATGAAATGCATATTTATACGATTTTATCACGGGATAAAGAGCATCTTATTTTCCAGACACCTTTTGAGAAAGAGTTGTTTCCACGCATCTTTTTTCCTTTTTTAACTATCGCTTTTGTCATTTTTTTATACATTGGCATCATTCGCAGCATTCTTCCGCTTAAAACACTGCGTGAACAAATCAAAGATTTTGCAAGTGGAAATTATGAGATTACATGTAAAAGTAACAAGCACGACGAAATTGCCGCACTCGCCAATGAATTTGATGCAGCCGTGGCAAAAATAAAATCGTTGCGCGACTCCAGACAACTCTTCTTACGCAATATCATGCATGAGCTTAAAACGCCCATTACAAAGGGGAAATTGGCGGCAGAAATGATTGAAGACATGACCTACACCACGATACTTCAAAATGTTTTTAAACGCCAAGAAGCACTGATTGAAGAGTTCTCACGGATTGAAAAACTAAGTGCCGATGAATTAAAGCTCGACATCAAAGAGTATCATATTGAAGATGTGGTTGATTTTGCACTGGATTTATTAGATGACAAAAAAGATAAAATTACACTCAATCTCACACCCGCTGAACTCAACGTCGATTTTGAGCTGTTTGGTGTAGCACTCAAAAATCTTTTAGACAACGGTATTAACTATTCAACCAACAATAAAGTCAAAATTTGTAATAATACGACGACCATTACGATTTCAAACGAAGCGCCCGCATTGGAATTTTCACTGGAACGGTATGCTGAGCCTTATTTTTTAGAAGGTAAAAAGCAAAAAAGCTCGCGCGGACTTGGTTTTGGACTGTACATTACATGGCACGTCATTCGCCTGCATGGAATGCACTTGTCCTATACGCATGAAAATGGCACCAATATATTTGTGATACAGCTACAAGGATAACGCATGTCTTTAAAAGTAGGAATTTATATTTTTGATAATGTTGAAGTGCTTGATTTTGCAGGTCCTTATGAAGTTTTTACGACAGCGTCACGTGTTTTTCATAAAATGACTTCCTCCTTGGAAAATCTTCCTTTTGAAGTGTTTACAATTGGAAAAACAAAAAAATCTATCTATGCTAGAGCTGGACTTAAACTGCATCCTGATTATTCAATTACTTCTCATCCGACTCCCGATTTATTGCTTATTCCTGGTGGTGTTGTGACACGAGAGCTTGAAGATGAAGATGTCATTTCATGGATTAAAACGACCTCTTCTTATACGACGATTACCTCTTCCATTTGCACAGGTGCTTTTTTATTGGCGCAAGCAGGATTATTAAACGATAAAAACGTCACAACACATTGGGAAGATAGTGATGAGCTTCAAGCAATGTTTCCTGCTTTACATGTAAAACCTGATGCACGTTATCTTGATGAAGGTTCAGTTGTCACATCCGGTGGAATTTCTGCAGGAATTGATATGAGTTTGTATTTAGTCAAACGTCTTATTAGTTCCGAATTAGCGCTCAATACGGCTCGCCAGATGGACTACGATTGGAATGAGGCTAAACCAGTCTAAAACATTAACCTCCTTTTAATCTATTTCCACTATAATGCCCTTAATTTCAAGACTTCATTAAGAAACAGAGAACTTCACCTAAAACCTACCAGATTTGAGAAATCCTCAGTGAGTATGTAGGTTTTTGCATACGATATTGACGGGTTGATTCCCCATTAAAATTTTTATGTACATGAGTTTGTGCCTAGCCGCACGTTAGTTTTGTTTTGAAAAAATTTATAATAATGGAATAAAACATGCAAACATTTGAATCCTTTGGTCTCCACCAAGATATTCTAAAAGCTATCACAGAGGCAGGCTTTACAGAGCCAAGCCCAGTACAAACAGAGGCAATCCCTTTAGTTCTAGCAGGTAACGACATCGTCGCACAAGCACAAACAGGTACCGGTAAAACAGCCGCTTTTGGTCTTCCGACTATGAGTATGATTGACGCACATCTAAATAAAGTGCAACTTTTGGTCATCACACCAACACGTGAACTTGCAACCCAAGTCAGCGACGAGCTTTACTCATTGGGTCGTTTTTGTGGCATTAAAACCGTTACGATTTACGGTGGTAGCTCTTACAGCAGACAAATTGGTCTTATCGAAAAAGGTGCGAGCGTTATCGTAGCAACACCGGGGCGTATGTTAGACCTTCTTAAGAATGACAGACTTCCTGGTTTTTCACCTAAGATGGTTGTTTTGGATGAAGCCGACGAAATGCTTGATATGGGCTTTTTAGAAGACATCGAAGAGATTTTCACCTACCTTCCTAAAGAGCGTCAAACGCTTCTTTTTTCAGCAACCATGCCTGACCCTATCAAACGCCTTGCCAGCAAAATCTTACACGAACCCAAATTTGTCAGCATTACGCCAAAAGATCACACGACCAATGAAGACATTGAACAACTTTACTATGTGATTAACGAGTATGAGAGAGATGATGCGATGATTCGTCTTTTAGATGCACTTGAGCCTGAAAAATCCATCGTTTTCTGCCGTACCAAAAAAGAGGTCGATAGACTTTCAACCCAACTCATGGCAGTGGGTTACGCGGCAAAAGGCTTACACGGCGATATGGAACAAAACCAACGTGAGAGCGTTATTAAAGCGTTTCGTAGCTCACAAATCGAAATCCTCGTTGCAACCGACGTTGCAGCGCGTGGTTTGAATGTCGCTGACATCACCCACGTATTTAACTACCATATGCCATTTGACCCAGAGAGTTATGTTCACCGTATCGGTAGAACTGGACGCGCAGGTAAAAAAGGAACAGCGATTACCTTGGTAACGCCTATCGAATTTCACTCTATGCAACGCATTGGTAAAAAAGTGGGGTCTAAAATGGAGCACCGAATGGTTCCAAGCTTACGCGATGTGAAAGAGAACAAGCTCGTAAAAATCGCCGATGAAATCAAAAATGCCGAACTCAATGAAAACGCTTCAAAACTTCTTCTAATTCTTGAAGAAGAGATGGATATGTCGCAAATCGCGCTTAAACTTCTTTCTAATCTTCTCAAAGAAAACACACCAGTAGGACCTGATAAAATCGGTTTAGACAAAAAAACATTGGAAAATGTTGTGAGAAACATCGAAGAGCGCGACAACAGCCGTGGCGGACGTGGCGGTTACAGAGGCGGTAGTCGTGATGGAAGAAGTAGTGGCTATAGAGGCAACTCTGGCGGCTCACGCGATGGTGGTGGTTACAGAGGTAGTCGTGACGGTGGCTCACGTGATGGTGGCGGATACAAAGGAAGCCGCGATAGCGGTAGCAGAGATTCTCGTCCTCCAAGAGGTGATGCACCTAGAGGCGAAAGCCGTAACCCATTCGCTAAAGAGGGAAGCAGTTCAGCACCACGCGAAGGCGGATACAAAGGCAACCGTGATAGTGGAGACAGCAGACCACCACGCGCTCCAAGAGCCGATAGACCCAGTGCGCCACGCTCTGATGCAGGTCGCGCCCCACGCTCAGCGCCTAGAAACGCATACAAAAAAGACTAATAACATCTAAAGTTCCGCCTCGCAAGAGGCTAGCTTTAGTACCTTAGTGGCTAACATCATAAGATGGCGTGAAAAATTCACGCTATCTCACTCTTTTTAGTTTTCCTTCTCTATCATCGCTTTCAACGCTTCAGCATTTTCAACATACGCCACTTTTTCAACCTGTTTATTTTTGAGTGTCACCACCGTAATGCCATCGACTTTTGCCTCTTTTTTCAAAGAGCTAGCAATCGTTTTATCCAAAATGAGATTGACACTGTAAGGTTGCGTTTTCAGATCGGGAAGTGCAAACGTATTGCGTATCACCACAGGCATCGGGCTGATGTCCGCCACAAATGCCGCATGATGAGTGATAAGATAATCCGCACTTTGCGCCCCAAGAAATGCTTTGACGGCATGACCCGTATCTTTTGCAAAGACCAAAATGAGCGTATGAATTGAATCATCGAGCGTATGCGGTTTGCCAAATTGGTCAAAAAGCGTATAGCTCATCGTTGAGCCAACATTCAGCCCATCGCTGAGCGACGCCGAAGAGGTATGTCCCGCATACGTATCTTTACCTTTTAAAAAAAACAGCACTCCCGCCGCAACAACAAGAAGCGCTAATGCACCCAGCAGTATCTTTTTCATATCAAACCTTGTATGCTAATTTACGAAGTAGTGTACCGTAACCACTTTCTATTTCTTTAAGCACTCGTGACTACGCCCTATCAAGCGCCAATTTAAGACCTAACAACCCCAACACGCTTCCTGCAATTCTATCGATGTATTTCTTCGTGTGCAAGTAAATCTTTTGGGCTTTTTGCGTCGATAAAAGTCCTACCACACACGAGTACCATGATACATCAATGATAAACGCGATGATACACACTAAAAGAATTCCAAAAGGCGGTACCTCTTTGGGAAGCAGAGCGGCAAAGATACTTCCGATGATGATCGCCGTTTTTGGATTGCTCATTTGTGTGGCAAAACCAAATAAAACGGCTTTGAAAAAACTTTTTGGTTTTTGCTCTAAACTGAGCTTAGTCTCTAAAGGTGTATCGGCATATTTCCACATTTTATAGGCTAAATAGACAAGATACAGTCCTCCTGCTATTTTTAAAGCACCGTACAAAAAAGGCACGGTTTCTAAAATGGCATAAAGTCCAAAGATGGCTAACAGCGAAAAGACAACCGCACCCATTCCCAAACCAATCGCCACCCCAAACCCCTCTTTACGAGACTTTGAAACAGCCGTTTTGGCGATCAAGATAAAACTAGGTCCCGGACTCATCGTCCCTAACATAAACACCGTCGCTATCGCTAAAAGAAAAGCATATTCGCCCATGATGTACCTTTACATGTAAAAATTTCAACCAGAATTTTGGCTTATGAAAGTTTAGCATGCGAATGTGTATAGGGATATAAGAGAGATTGTTTAAATGATTTTTCTGCTAAGCTTTCTTGGAAAGTATTTACATGTAAAGGGAAAAATTAAAAGTTTAGCCCCCTTTACCTATTTTTTAATATCCATTGAATAAATAATTATGGACGAGGTGAAAGATGAGAATATCATACGAATATTTGGCACAAATTCTATCTAAATTCTTAGACTCTACAGAGCCTCATTTAAATTGGGAAAACTTTGATGATGAGATTCAAAAGGATGAGAGTCTGTTCTTTTTTCATATTTTTATACTGCGTGATAAAGGGCTCTTACTTGGTGCTACTAGGAACCCAACAGATATTGGCGTCGAGTTCAATGGCAATGCAAATACTTACATGACATGGATTACGCCAATTAGGCTCTCTGCTGATGGGCATGATTTTGCTGAAGCTTTATCCAAACCATCAATCAAAGAGGTGATTGTTGAGAAATTTAAAGATGAAGGACCATCCGCAGTAATCGGAATAGCAAAATCTTTGTTAGAAAAACATGCAGAAAAGTTACTCAGTGGAATCACCTTATAACAAAATCCATAAGGGAAATATAGACTACTTTTCTATTAATCTTTATCTTTACATGTAAAACAAAAAAGATTCTTGTGAGCAGTATCAACAGACTAAATCTTACTCTTTCAAATGCTTACGTGACACCATCACGCCCTCGTATCCCGTCGTTTTCACAGCCTCTAAAAACGTCTTATCGTCTATGCCGTCTTTCGCAACGACGACGGCTAGTTTTGTCTCTAACGTTACTTTAGCACTTTCAACACCCTCAACACTTTTGAGTGCTTTTTTCACGGCGGTGGTACATAAAGGACAGTGCATTTCAGCCACTTTGATGACCACTTCTTCGTTGGCAAAAAGCATCAACGGTAAAAGCACTATAAACCATTTTTTCATTCGTCATTTCCTATGAAAAGATTCGCCACTTCAGGATAGAGCAATATGAGTAAAATCATCCCAAAGAGTATTGAATAAAACCAGATATAACGCTTTCTCTTTTGAGAATTACATGTAAAAGTGTGATAGGCATAATTTCGCCATGAAAACCACAATACCAAAAGCGATAACAAAGAGAGCGGTATGCGAAACGGGGTAAGGACTTCTAAGAAACTTAGAAATCCAAACGAGATTCCAAAGAGTAAAAACAGCAAAGGTGGCAGACAACATGCCGTTGCGGCAAAGGCTGAAAGCAGTGCTGTTAAAACACCAAGAATCTCTTTTTTCATCGCTTAGAGTTTCTCTTGAGAAACAAAGCTATACGTAAATGCGGCTGGTGCGTAGTAGTCCAAGACGTCATCTTCCACTTCGGCGTATGGGTAACCAAACATATTGAGTGGTTTTTGCGCGGGTGTTGGAGCGAGGACAAAGTCACGCGCATGGTTGTAGCCCATCCAGTTCATTTCCCAGTTGCCAAAGAAGTATTCGCGGACTTCTTTTACAAGCGGGTCTTTTAACGTCATTTTCTCGGTTAAGATGACTTTGGTGACATCGGCAGGATCGCATGGAACCCAGCCCGCGCCATCAAGGTAAAATTCCGCTCTACAATGCTCGCCTCCTGTGATTTTCGCCAACCCTTTTTCATCGCTGCTTCCGCATGCTTTTGAGTAACGAGAACTCCCTAAACGAATGCCAAACACTTCACGAGCAGGAACACCCGCACTTCGCATAAGTGCCACAAAAACAGAGCTGATGTCCGTGCATTTTCCACCCATGATGTTGTTTTCAATGGCTTTACCCGCGTCGCCCACGCCACATCCTACAACGCTGTTATCGCGGTACATATTTTCAGTGACCCAAAGGTAAATCGCTTTAGCTTTTTCAAGCGGTGTTTTAGCCTCAGCGGTGATTTTAAGGGCTAACTCTTTGACTTTGCCGGTAGTTGGAATGTGAGCCGTTGGTTTTAAATATTTTGTGACCGCTTTTGGATATTTGGTGGAAGCGGTTGCTTTACTTAAATCGACACTGCGTTCATGGGTTGTTACCGTGTACATCACTTCTAAAAGTTTCTCTCCACCCTCTTTCCATTCGACATAGAGTGTACGTGCTTTATACTCATTTTTGTCGGTCACATAAGCTTTAGTGGCATTGGAATTAAATTTAAAGTCACTCACTTTTTGATACTCCGTTTCTTGTGGAAGCGGAACCCATAATTTTGTCAAACCGTTTTTATTTTCGTGTTTAATGTTATAGCTATTTTTGACGTAAAAAGTACGTGTTTTACTTTTTGGCTCGCTCGCCTCTAAAATAGATACCTGAGGTAAAATGATTGTGCTAGCACCCAGTGCCACACACCCTTTCATAAATGAACGTCGTTGCATAAAAAATCCTTACATGTAATGTGTTACACGAAGTTTTACGACACAAGAGTAAAAAAAGAAGCTTTACAATTATGTTTATCTAAGCCTTAGATATCGTGTATAGGAAAAATTGTACAGAGATAAAGCTTAAGAAAGTGCTAAAAGCTCTTATAATAAAAAACTATAAGAGCTTTTAAATATTAAGCGATGGTTTGTTTTTTTTGTGTTTTTTTAGGTTTTTTCTTTGCGGATGCAACTGTTTGTTTTTTCGTTGATTTTTTAGCAACTTTCGTTGTTTTTTTGACGTTTTTTTTAGCAGTTGTTGTTTTTTTAGATGTATCGTTTTTATGAACGGTTTTTTTATGCGTAGCGGTAGCGGAAGCTGTATCACTTTCTGCATAAACACCATTGGATAAGAATGCAATCATAACGGCAATCAAAGACAATTTTTTTAACATTTTTTTCTCTCCTTTCTCAAAATAAATGTCGCATTCTACACCGTGAATTCTAAAACTTTTCTATAATATGAATATACTCGTTAATCTCTTTTTTTTGCAGAGTATTTGTGTAGGCGTGGAAACGTTTATGAGGCACTTTTACACTCTCATAACGCCCATAGAGTCGCATCATTGAAGCAAGTGATTTTTGAGGAATCAAGCCTTCATCATTGTAACTGAGAAAAATATAAGGAAACTTAGCTTTGGCAATAATATCTTCCAATGCACCCAAAGCGGTTTTTTCTTTACAAAAAGAGGAACTTTCATACTTCCTCACCCCCGTTTTTCCTTTGGGAGTAAACGTGTCATATAAAGCGATGGTATTGAGCAGATGATAATTTGCACCGTATTGACGTCTGTTATAGGGTGGGTCTAGGTAGAGGATGTCTCCTTCAATCTTTTCAATAAGATGATTAGCTTCTTCACAATAGACGCGGTGTTCTTTAGCGCAAGGCTCAAAAGGCAACGCTTCTAACGTGAGAGATTGTTTCGCTAACGGTTTTAATTTTTTTAGAAAAGCGCTGTAAACCGATGCTGTGTTGGCTATTTTATCGACATTTACAAGTAAAGAGGCGAGTAGAAAGAGATAAAGCATCTCATCATTGCGGTAATTTTCAATGCCTTGGCGCAGCGCATCTATCTTTTGAGCATTGGTATCTGAAAAATAGTTACGCCCGCTCCCACTTCCCAAACAATAATGCGTATAAATCAACCCTTTTTGAAGCGGTAACGCATTCAAAGAGTCAATAATGAATGCTCTATTTTCAATAATACCACTTTGTAAAAAGGCACGATTGAGTACGTAGCTATAATATTCGCAATCATTGCTGATAAGAAATTGCACCTCATCTTTGAAAGAGTAGCCGACCACGCCACTGCCTGCAAAAAGGTCGCAAAAAATTTTTTGAGAGAGGTCTTCTCCGACATAATCGTGAATCGTTTGATGAATAAAGGACAGAAGCTTTGCTTTTGAACCAATATAATTCACATTTTTCCCCGATTTTTTTATAATCATAGCAAAAGTAGAACACTTTTTGCTTTTTACATGTAAAGACATTTGAAAAGGAAAATTATGCATTTTTTAGTCGTTGATGACAGCTCAACCATGCGCAGAATACTGTGCAACACCCTAGGAACGATTGGTTACAGTTCCACAGAAGCAGAAGATGGTCTGGATGCTCTCAAAAAGATCAAAGATCAAAAATTTGATGCCATCATGACAGACTGGAATATGCCAAAAATGAACGGATTGGAATTGGTACGAAACATTCGTGCAATGGAAGCGTACAAGGACATCCCCATCATTATGGTCACCACAGAAGGAGGAAAACGTGAAGTCATTAGTGCCATTAAAGAAGGTGTTAATAACTATATCGTCAAACCTTTTACTGCCTATGTCTTGAAAGAAAAACTCAAAGAGATTGTCTAAAACTTAACGCTAGGCTTCCATCAAAAGGAAGTCTGCTTTATTTCGCCGCACTATACGCTCTCCATCCACCATACTCACTGATTTCACGAGCATTTTTAAGTGCGCCACTTTCGCATAAAAAACCATACACACTGCTTCCATCGTCTAACAAAACCGTACCGATGCACAATGGCGAAGCGATTTGCACCATGAACGCTCCAAAGTTCTGCAATGGCATTTCCCACACTTCAAGCTCCAAGGCATAAGGACTTGTGGCATCTTTTAACATCCCTGGTCGGGGAGGATTTTTTTCAGGAACGTCAAAAAGGCGGTATCCAATGGCACTTTTGCAGGCTTTGACAAACTGTGCTTTTAAGCTGAGTAATTGATGATTGAGGGGTAAGCCTTGCATATGCGCACCACAAACCGCGAGTAAAATGGTCGGTTTCATAACGTCTCCTTGTGTAAATAATGTGCTCCAAAATGCATTAATGTTTCTTCTTCAAAAGCATCCGCAAATAGTGTAATCCCAAAAGGCAAGCCATTGCTTCGTTTGCCAGCAGGAATGGCATACGCAGAAAAATCCAGTAAGTTCATAAAATTGGTGTAGTAGCCTAAATTGGTATTAAGCTCTATTGGATTGGCATTTACTTCATCGATGGAATAAATCGTTCCCGTCGTAGGTGTCAGCATAAAATCAATACGCTCCATCACCGCCTCACTTTGACGTTTATAGGCTTTGAGTTGGTATTCCGCTTCAAAATAATCACTTGCTCGCTTGCTCTCTCCTGCGCTTATAATAGTGCGCGTTACCTCCATAAAACTTTGAGGACTTTTGGTTAAAAGCTCTTTGGTGGCAACATAACGCTCAGCAACCCATGGCCCACTGTACAACAGATTTGCCGCTTCTAAAAAAGGAGAAAAATCCACTTCAACCCTCTCTCCTCCAAGACGTTCAAACGCTTTGATGGCGTTGTAAAAAAGCTCTTTGGCTTCCGTGTCACCAAAGAAAGCTAACTGCTCGGCTTTGGGCACGCCAAAACGAAACGAAGATGAAAAGGTTTTACCCTTCACAGGCATCTTTCGGCTGTAAACATCTTCCGCATCATACGAAGCGGCTACGTTAAAAATGGCCTTCATATCTTCTGTGCTTTTAGCAAAAATCGAAACACAGTCCAAACTGCGGCACGCTGGTACTACGCCTGAGGTACTTAAAAGCCCTTTACTAGGCTTTAGTCCCAAGATATTATTAAATGCCGCAGGCACTCTGCCCGAACCTGCCGTATCGGTTCCTAAAGAAAAAACAACCATATCAAGCGCAACACTCACCGCACTGCCTGAACTAGAACCCCCAGAAATATAGCGCTTGTCGATGCTGTTTTGACACGCCCCATACGGTGAACGCGTACCCACAAGTCCTGTGGCAAATTGGTCAAGATTGGTCTTGCCAATAGGAATAGCGCCTGCTTCAATTAGTTTTTCAACGACAAAAGCAGAACGCTCTGGCACATAGGTAAAATCAGGACACGCCGCAGTAGTCGGAATGCCCGCTAAATCAATGTTGTCTTTAATCGCAAAAGGCACACCGTAAAGCGGTAAATCTTCTATCTTCGCTTGTTCAAGTTTTGTGAAATAAGGCTCTAGCTCTGCATCGCTAAGCACATGCAACCAGATAGGATTATCTGAAAATTGTGCGATATGCTTTTTAATCTGTTGAACAAGTTCTCTTGGTGTACACGCATTTTGAGCATAATTTTCTTTTACATGTAAAAGTGTCATTCTCTCTCCTTTGTCTCATCTTCTTGGTTTCGCACCGCTTCGATGAGCGCCGCACTGAGGATTAAAAAACCACCGATATATTCCATTTTCTCCATCGTTTCACCGGCAATGAGTGTTGCCGAAAGGACTGCCGTAATCAGCTCCATAATGATGATGATAGACGAACGCCCCGCTTCCATGTGGGTCACGCCCCATTGCGAACCGATATTGGCAAGCAATAACCAAAGCAGGGCATACAATCCAAGCGCTCCCCAAGCGTGAATTCCAATATTCATAGGGAAAGTCTCCACATGAGCTAGAAGTAAAAGTCCCGCTAAGACAAAACAGCCGTAAAACATCGCCCCGATTTTAGAGGCCACGGGCACACTTTGCGCAAAGCGAAACAGTAGATTATTAAGCGCAAACAAGAGACCTGAAAGAAGCGCTAACGCATCAATCCACGATGGCGGTGCCTCTAAAATTTTAAAGCCGCCTAAAATCAAAAAAGCCCCTAAAACTGCCGCAATAACTCCAAACCAACGCCATCTATCAATGCGCTCTTTTAAAAAAAAGTAGCCCCCTAAAACGCCCCAAACGGGCAAAAGGTAAAAGAGCACCATCACCCGTATGACTTCACCATTGATGAGCGAATAGGTAAACGCAAGGTTCGCCCCTCCGCCAAAGAGCGCAATGAAAAACATCACTTTATGATGGTTCCACCATACGCTACGTTGTCTTATAAGTTGTGGACTCATGACCAAGGCGATGATGCCATATGCACTAAGGCTCAACGCAATCCCTTGTATGCCCATCGCATTGATGGCTTTGAGTGGAATCCATGAAAGCCCCCATAAAATGGAAGCTCCAAGTAAAACAATAACGGGAAAATAGCCTTTCATGATGCTTACCCTTTTAATGGCTCTAAGATAAAAAGTTGTTTGCCTGCATAAATACTCTCACCCTCTTCGCACAAGACACGTACAATGACCCCGTTCTCAGGCGATTCGATTTCGACTTCCATCTTCATTGATTCAACGATGGCAAGGCTCTCACCCTCTTTTACCCTATCGCCCACTTTGACTAAAACCTTCCATAAATTACCTTGAATAGGCGCTTCAACGGCTTCTTTATCGTCATCAATCACCACACTAGAACTCTCATCGTGGTGTTCTTCGTGTGTGCTTTGTGAGGTAAAATTAGCCAGTCCCGTTCTCTCCCACATGTTGCGTTCTTCTTCAAAAGCGTTTTGTTGTGTGGTTTTAAAGGCTTTAATCGTGCTCTCATTTTCTTCCAAAAACGCTTGGTATTTTTTAAGGCTAAACGTCGTCTCTTCAATGCGTAGTTTAGCACGCCCTCGTGGAAAATCCTCACGTAAACGCAGTAACTCTTCCGCACTCACTTCGTAAAAACGTATTTGATCAAAAAAGCGCAACAACCACGGCTTTCCTTCTTTAAAATCTTCGGTTTGACGATGGCGATTCCACATTTGAACAGTGCGCCCCACAAACTGATACCCTCCTGGTCCTTCCATGCCATACACACACATATACGCCCCACCAATACCCACCGCATTTTCAGGCGTCCATGTACGAGCAGGATTGTACTTAGTCGTAACCAGTCGGTGCCTTGGATCAAGCGGTGTTGCCACAGGAGCACCCAAATAAACATCGCCCAGTCCCATGACCAAATAGCTCGCTTCAAACAAAATGCGCTTGACCTCATCAATGCTCTCTAACCCGTTGATACGACGGATAAATTCTATATTGCTTGGACACCAAGGCGCATCAGGGCGAACGATTTTCATATACTTATCAATCGCCACACGCGTTTGTTCATCGTCCCATGAAAGCGGTAAATGCACAATGCGCGCAGGCACTTCAATATCTTCTATCGACGGTAAAGAGAGCTCTAGGCGCTGTACCGTTTGTATCAAAGCCTCACGCTCGCACAAACGTGGATTAAAATGAATTTGCAACGAGCGAATCCCCGGTGTCAATTCAATAACGCCTTTGATATTTGCATCCATAACAGCTTGCATCAACACATGTATGCGAAAGCGTAAGCTAATATCCAGTTGCATTTCTCCGTATTCAATCAGTAAATTGCTATCGCCGGATTGGCGAAACGTCACGCTCGGTAAAAGCGCACTGCTTTCATCGTGGTATAAAATCGGCGAGCCTATCTCTTTTTCGTGGAGCATCACTCGCTCGTCATAAGTTGAAAGCGAAGCGAGCGCCTCTTCTTGTAATCGAAGCATTTGCATCGCTTCATCATGGCAAATAGGCACAAACGTGACGGTGTCACCTGCTCGCAACTGTCCTATCTTCCAAAGCTCTGCACTCACAATGGTTACAGGGCAGACAAAACCACCCAAACTAGGACCATCAGGGCCTAGAATGACGGGCATATCGCCTGTAAAATCCACCGCACCTATGGCATAGGCTGTATCGTGAATGTTAGAGGGATGCAACCCGGCTTCTCCTCCATCACTGCGCGCCCATGAAGGCTTAGGGCCGATGAGTCTTACGCCCGTGCGATTGGAGTTATAATGCACTTCCCAATGGGCTTCAAAAAAGGCTTGAATATCGTCATTCGTAAAAAAATCAGGCGCACCGTGCGGGCCATACAAAACCCCTATTTTCCATGCATTTCCAAAAGCGCGATACGGTGTAATGGCTTCAAAACAGGCCTCTTTAGCAACCATCGCATCGACATGTAACACATCTCCCGCAAGCAGTGCTCTTCCCGCATGACCGCCAAAAAGTCCTAAGGAAAAGGTCGAACGACTTCCAAGATACAAAGGCACATCAACGCCACCTCGTACGGCAAGATAGCTTCGGAACCCTTCATTGTGCACTTTTTTGAGTTTTAAAACACTGCCTGCTTTTACATGTAATGCTTGATTCATGCTCACTTTAACACCATCGATAAAAGCATCAATCACCGCGCCACACAGCGCGATAACGCCTTCGTAGTTAAACCGAAGTGTCGGACCTGCAATGGCGATTTCAAGCCCAGCGGCATCTTCCTTGTTTCCCACAAGGGCATTGGCATAGCGAAAACTGAGGTTATCAAATGGTCCGCTGGGCGGCACGCCAATATCCCAATAGCCTATTCGCCCCGGATAATCTTGCACCGTTGTATGGGTTCCCGGACGCAAAATATCAATACTGTGAGGTGCGAAATGAAAGGTATTCAAAAACTTAGTCGTTTGTTTCCCTGCTTGAAAAATCTCACCTTCGACAATCGCGCCAAGGTATTTGAGGTTGGTTTCAATCCCATCGATGCGCGTCTCTTGAATCGCCTGCGCCATTTTGGCTAATGCCTCTTCGCGCGTGTTTTCTTTGACGATCAGTTTTGCAATCATCGGGTCGTAAAACGATGAAACATTTAACCCCGTTTCGATAAAACTATCCACGCGAATAGCGGGGGCAAAACGCACATGCGTAAGTACGCCAGAACTGGGTTGAAAGTTTTTCATCGGGTCTTCGGCATACACACGCACCTGAATGGCGTGTCCCTTCGGTTCATGCGTGTAGTCGTACAATTCGGGATTATGCCCGTAGGCTTGCATAATCATCCATCGTACTAAGTCGATGCCGCTCACCTCTTCGGTCACACCATGCTCCACTTGCAAACGCGTATTGACCTCTAAGAAGTAAAACTGTTCACTTTGCGTATCGTACACAAATTCCACCGTACCGGCAGAGAGGTACTTCACTGACTCACACAAAGCGCGTGCCGCACTAAAAAGCGCTTCACGTGTTTTTACATGTAAAAAAGGAGCGGGCGTTTCTTCGATGACTTTTTGGTTACGGCGTTGCACCGAACAGTCTCGCTCTCCAAGCGTTGCCACATAGCCTTTACCATCTCCAAAGACTTGCACCTCGATATGGCGCGCGTGTTCGACGTATTTTTCTAAAAACATTCCGCCATTGGAAAAGTTATTTTCACTGAGACGTTTAACCGAAGCATAGGCATCACGAAGGGCTTGTTCATCGTAGCACAACTGCATCCCGATGCCCCCGCCTCCAGCCGTACTTTTGAGCATCACGGGGTATCCAATGCCTTTTGCTTTTTCCAAAGCCTCATCCAGACTCGTTAAAAGAGCAGAACCGGGAAGTAACGGCACGTTTTTTTCTTCAGCTAAAGCACGCGCGGTGTGTTTGAGACCAAAAGCTTCGATATGTTCAGCCCTCGGACCGATAAAAACAATGCCTTTGGTTTCACACGCTTGAGCAAACGTTACATTTTCACTAAGAAATCCATACCCAGGATGAATGGCTTCGGCACAACATTGCAAAGCTATTTCTAAGATGACGTCACCATTTAAATAACTTTCGCTGGCTAAACCTTCACCAATGCAATACGCCTCATCGGCTAAACTGACATGTAAAGAGTCTTCATCCGCCTTTGTGTATAGGGCAACGGAAGCAATTCCCATCTCTTTGAGTGTTCGTATGATACGACAAGCGATTTCGCCACGATTGGCGATTAGAATTTTTTTAAACATTGTTCATCCTTGCAAAATCATTTGTGGGTCGTCCCACAAAAAATACGCTTTAAGGTCGTCCCTAAAGAGGTGCCTAAGCACTATGCATCCCAGATGACAATCTGAATCGGGGTTGGGTTAAAACCGTTGCAGGGATTATTGAGCTGTGGACAATTTGAAATCAGAACTAAGGTATCCATATGCGCCTTCATATCCACAAAATCGCCTCCGCGCGAAATGCCATCTACTATCGCCAAATGCCCATCTTCTTCGACAGGAACATTCATGAAAAAGTTAATGTTATTGGTCAAATCACGTGGACTCATTTCCAATTCACCAACGGCATATAAATAGTTATCACGACAACTGTGCATGTATTTTTTATCGTGTCCAAAACGAACCGTATTGCTCTCAGCACTGCAATGACCACCGAGTGTATCGTGGTTTCCACACGTATCGGCTATGACTTCAAGCATCACGTTATCATCACTTGAAAGTAGCTTGGTTCCCGTGGTGATAAAAATACTGCCTTGTTCACGAATCGTATCGCTTGCGCTGTAACGCTCTTCAGGATTATTGGCATTGTAAAACAGCGTATCGACGGCTTGACATCCCATAGAATCAATAATGCGTATGGTTTGTCCTTTTTTCACCACATAATACCAAGGCACACCCGCACTCACACGTTCGTTATAAATTGCTTTTGAAATATCCATTCTCTTCTCCTTAGGCAAAATAACGCGCATTATTTTCAAAACCGCGCTGTGCTTCTTCACTAAATTCCAATGCCACATCTTCATTTCCATGATAAATCACAATCGCTATATCGCTTGGATTATACTTCCCTCGCTCCATCACATGTGGCGTATTGGAAAGCACTAAAAGGACATTCATCTCTGCTTTTAGTTCGATATAAGCACCTTTTTCTGGACGTTTGTCACTTAATTCTAAAATACTTCCATGTTTGACATCGACTTTGCGAAACAGATTTAAGCATTGCACGATGTCGCGTTTTCCCATGCCGTATTTTCCAAGCTCAACCAAGAAATTTTCACGGTCACTTTTGTAATAACGGTTGCGAAGCTCTTCATACGTGCCTTGACCAAAGTTTTTTTCCACAATACGCAGATTGCTCATACCAGCTAATGTATCGATGAGTCCATCTGTCGTATCCCCCACAATGGAGAATAAAACACGTCCAAGTTCGGAAAATAAGACTTTTCCTTTGCCTAAAAACGCGTTCCATTGAATTTTAACCGTATCGGCGGAGTTGTAACGCTCAGCCGTATTGTCCGCGTTGTAAAACAATGCGCTCAAACTGGCATTGGCATCTTGCGCGCTCAGACGAATGATGTCACCCCTTTTGATGATTTTTGACCATTTGCCACCGCCTGGCAAAACCTCTTGTAGTACGATATTTTCTTTAGTTATCATTGTTTATCCTTGACTCTTGAAGGCTTTTTTCGCCCTCTTTTTCACGTAACAACGGAATGTCATACGTAATCTTTGCGCCAAACGCATTGGGTGCTTGCGGGTCGTGGCGTACTTTATCGAACACCAACAGCCTCGTTCCCAAGTAAAATCCCTCGTGAAGGTCATGCGTGACCATCACCACCGTTAAATTATTTTTCTTCCACAAATCCAAAATGAGTGCGTGCATGTCCGCACGAATTCCTGGGTCAAGCGCACCAAAAGGCTCATCGAGCAGTAACAATTTTGGTTTTTTCACCAAGGATTGCGCGATGGAAAGACGTTGTTGCATCCCGCCTGAAAGAGCATCTGGATACTGATGTAACACATCGCCTAAACCTACTGCTTCAAGCATGGCTATCGCCTCTTCTTTGGCTTTTTGTTTGGCTTTGCCAAAGAGTTTTCCCCAAAGCGGTGACGCGCCTAGCTCAATGCCTAGCATCACATTTTCTAACACACTGAGGTGTGAAAAGAGCGAATAGCGCTGAAATACGATGCCGCGCTCAGCACTGGGTTCGCTTGGAAAGGGTTTACCTTCAAAGAGAAACACCCCTTTACTAGGACTTTCTTCCCCTAAAAGCATCTTTAAAAACGTACTCTTTCCGCATCCCGAAGGCCCTACTAATGTGCAAAATTCCCCCGCTTCAATACTAAAAGAGAGATTTTCCAACACAACCGTTTCACCATAACGTTTCCACAGATTTTTAATGGTGATTAAACTCATGCTTTGTCCTTGTTTTCATACCATGGAAAGAGTTTACATGTAATTCTTTTCAAAAGAAAATCTGCTAAAAACGCCAACAAAGTTATCCAAATTACATAGGGTATTATCATATCCATTGCCAAGTAGCGACGTACCAAAAAGATGCGATACCCAAGTCCTTCGGTTGCGGCAATTGCTTCTGAAGAAATCAAAAATATCCATGCCGTTCCTAAAGTCAATCGCACAGAATCTAAAAGACGAGGCAACATTTGTGGCAAAATGATGCGAATGACAAGCGTCCATGTCGAAGCACCCAGTGTTTGCGCTTTAATCAGCTGTTCTTTGGAAAACTCCTCCACACGGTGCTCTAAATCGCGTACAATTAAAGGCGTAACACCGATAACAATGAGCGCCACTTTTGCCACTTCACCCATGCCAAACACGATGAAAAGAATAGGCAAAATAGCAATCGGCGGCACCATCGAAAAGGCGGCAATGAATGGCGAAAACCCTGCTCGTACCAAAGGAATCAGCCCCAAAGGAATACTAAGCGCCAACCCAACAAGTGCGCTGATAACCACTCCCATACCTAAGCGTTTCAAAGAGGAGAGCGTATCGTTGAAAAAAATAATTTCATTTGAACGTTTACTAGGACTTAAAGCCGATTTTTCCATCGTTTGCACCATTTGCGAAATGGAGGGCAAGAGTTTATCGTCTGCATTGTCTTGCAACCTCGCATTTGATGCGAAAACATACACCAACACAACAAGCAAAAAAGGCAAAAGTCCGAGCAAAAGAACAGTGGAGTTAGAAGGCTTTTGGTTAATCAGTCGCATTGTACATCCTCTTTTAAGAGAGTTTTTACAAACCCTTACAATTTACCTTCACTGGCAAGCTTCATATATTCATCGCTAAAACGAAGCTTCACATTACTGGTACTGCCGTATGTTTTCCCTTTTGGAAATGCCATTCCCACAAACGTTGCATCTTTTGCGCCATCTCCTAAAATGCCATGTTCATAGGAAAACTCACTCACTTTTTGCATCGTTTTAGGCAAAGCATCGCTGTTTGAAAAGGCTAAAGCGTCTTTGGCATCGTAAAACATTTTGGTGGTTTTAAGTTGGCTGTTAAAGCCTGCAACATCGGTTCCTGAAGCTTTTGCCATCGCGCTAATTGCTTTAGCATCACCTTTTTTCATCAGCTCCATCACCTCATACCACGCACCGCTCAACGCTTTAGCCAATTTTGGATTGTCTTTTATGGTTTGGGTATTTAACACGAGCATATCGATGATTTCGCCAGGGATTTTGCTGGAATCAAATACCATCGTTGCACCTTTCATGGCTTTGATTTCGCTAAGTTGTGGATTCCATGTGACTAAAGAAGTGACATCTTTAGAAGAAAATGCCGCGACAATATCGGCATCAGACGTATTGACGACTTTGAGGTCTTTTTCACTCAAACCAACACTCTCTAACCCACGAGCAAGAAGGTAATGTGATACAGAGAGTTCGACCAGATTGACGTTTTGACCTTTGATGTCAGAGAGTTTTTTCTTATCTTTGAGGATGATGCCATCGTTTCCATTGGAAAAGTCACCGATGACAACCGCTGTTGAGTCCACACCACCTGCTGCTGGAATGGTAAGCGCGTCCATATTGGTCATCACGCAGCCGTCAAATTTTCCTGCGGTGTATTGATTGATGGATTCGACATAGTCATTGACTTGCACCATCTCAATTTCAATGCCGTACTTTTTAGCCCATTTATCAATGATGCCAGATTGCTGTGCGTAATCCCAAGGCATCCATCCGACGTAAATCGTCCACGCTACTTGGAACTTCTCTTTCGTCTGCGCCATCAAAGAGGTCGTCATAACCGTAGTAGCCACCATAGCGGCAACACAAAGCTTAAGGGTTGATTGTAAGAAAGACTTCATGGAAGACTCCTGAGTAGAATTTTGATAAACACGCCAAGAGGTTGAAAACCTCCCGGGCTTTTATCCCTCCGTGAACCTCTACTCAAGAGGCGATGGCTCTTGGACCAGACGCACACTGTGCCGGAACCCTAGCCATCATTTTTATGTTAGCACTTGAGGCTTTCACCCCAATGACATGTTTTCTGCACGTATTATAATCGAAATTTTGACTTTAATTATTCAGACAAGTGATTAAAAAATAAACACCTAAAAGAAAATACAGTTTTACATGTAAAAGATTTTAGGATTTTAGGAAATGAATACTAAAGAAGTTTTGCCCTTCATTATGCACGTAACTAAGCTCAAAGCCATGCTTTACGATAATCGAATTGGCGATGTAAAGCCCCAGTCCTAACCCACTGCGTGAGCCTTCTACGCTACGATTAAACGCGCGCGAAAAATCCAGTTGTTTGTCTAAAAGTTTTTCCCCATAACTGCACACACTCATTGATTCTGCGCTAATATCAATTTCAACATTTTCAGTAGAGTGTTTCAGGGCATTATCGAGTAAATTTTTAATCGCCGTAGCAAAGAGTTCAAAATCAACACTGACCAAAGGCGCTTCTTCTTGATGCTGGATATGAATGCGTTTATTATCGCTCATCATCAACAAATCCATCGCATGGTCTAGCACATCGACCAAACGATACTCTTTGGCTTCTAAATTCCACTCATTGGAAGCGAGTTTTTCTACTTTCACCATTTCGCCCAATAACGTTTCTAGCCGCTCAAATATACGCTCCAACTGCTCTTGTTGTTTGGTGTTTTCAACGCTGTTGGAAAGAATTTTTCCCTTCATAATCGGTGTTTTGAGCTCATGCAAAATATTGCGTAAAAAGAGAGTTCGTGCCTCTTTTAAAAGATGAATTTTTTCCATCGCACAATTAAACTCAGTTGCAATCTCTCCTAATTCATCTTGGCTATCAACCGTGATGGGATTAAATTTTTTCTCTTCTCCAAAATGATGAATATCGCTCTTTAAAAGACGAAGCCTCAATAACTTTCGAAGCACCATTGCAAAGAAAAGAAGCATTAAGGTATTGATAACCGCACCTAATACCCACAACCGATAAAGCGAAAATTCCTCAATGTTTTCTAAGATAGGCGGCTCAAAAGGCATTCTCTCCATTGGTCCCCAAAAGGTGTCCATATCCCCGCTAAACGACAAGGGGGAAGGAGGCGGTGGCGGAGGTGGCATACTCGGTACAAAATAGAGTGTATTGTCATATAAAACCATATGAGCAAACGGGTCTTCTAAAAGCTTGGTGCCTTTTTCTTCTAAGAAAAATTTATCAATACTGCTGATGCGCACGCCCAGCTTTAAAAGCTGATTTTCTTCATCGCTGACATGGTCATGTAAGATTTTTACGGCCATCATAAAGCGCTGAAATGTAAAGAGTTGTATGTCACTTTTTTGACGTTTGTATTCGAGCATAAAGGCAATATTAATAACAACCAGTGTTAAAGCAAAAAATACAGAGATAAGCGTTAATATAGACGTTTTACGCATTGACAAACTTATAGCCAACTCCACGAACAGAGAGAATAAAACGAGGTTTTTTAGGGTCATCGCCTATTTTTTGACGAATTCTCCCCATAATGACATCAATACTTTTAAGACTGCTTTCATACTTAATGGAACCGATATTTAAAAGTAATTCTTCGCGTGAAATCACAAATCCCTCTTTTTTGAGCATGTAAGAGACAATGTCATATTCTGCCATGGTTAGCTTAACCTCTTTACTCGCACGGGTAATAATGTGTTTGTCTTCATCAATAGCAAAAACAAACTGCTGTTCGTGTTCATTGCCCAGACTTCCTCGGCGCAAAATAGCACGTAAACGATACGCCAACTCTCTTGGGTCGTAGGGTTTAGGTAAAAAATCATCCGCGCCCCTTTCAAATCCCATAACTTTATCGCTCATATCTGACCTAGCGGAGGAGATAATAATCGGTAAATTAGGAATAGATTCACGAACGATACGGCAAATTTCAAGTCCGTCAATTTGAGGTAAAGAAAGGTCAAGAACTAACGCGTCAAAAGAGTTTTGTTGGAGCGCCATCAACCCATCCAATGGCGTAAAGGCTAAGAGGGTATCAATCTCCTCTTTGGCAAGAGAATGTTGAAGTAATTGTGCGAGTTCAATGTCATCTTCAATCATTAAAATTTTAATCATGACGCCGATTATAGCAAAGCGTCAGTAAACGAAAAGTAACAAACCACGCTTTGCTTAGTGCGTGGCTTGCATCTTAGGCACTAAAGTTTACAGAAGTACCAGAGAGGGTATTTTGTGAGGCATAATTTGAGATGATTTGAGATAAAAGCGCTTTCATCAATGTATCGCTATTATCCTCTGTCTTCGTTTCTGTCGCACTCATACTGTCTGCTTTGGTTGATTCCTGATAGGCCTGCGCTTCAGCGGAGCTTACTTTACCATCACTGTTGGTATCAGCAGCATCGAAATTCGAAGCCAATGTTTCAAAGAGTGAAGCAAGATTACTGTCTGTAGAAGAAACACTACTCGCCATCGCGGTGAGCTCATCTACGGTGTATCCTGTATCGTCTTCATTAGTTGAAGAAGATGACGGTGGCGGTGGAGGCGGGGGCATGCTTCCAGCCGCAGCGACAGTACTTGTCTCTGTTGCATCGGTTGTTGAATCTTGCGTTGATTGCTGATACGCCATTGCTTCCGCAGAGGTTACTTTACCATCTCCATTTGCATCGGCTACGTCAAAATTTTCGACAACAGATGCGAGTAAAGAAGCAAGATTACTATCAGTAGATGAAACTTCACTCGCCATAGCGGTGAGTTCATCTGCCGTATAACCTGTATCTTCCGTACTATTTGAAGATGAAGATTGGGCTGGCGGTGGAGGCGGGGGCATGCTTCCAGCTGCCATAGTCGAACCATCTGAGAACAATGCGCTCAATTCATCTGCGCTGATTGTTCCATCTCCATCACTATCTAGAGAAGAAAAAGCATCACTAATGGTGCTTTCATCGGTACTGCTAGATAATGCTAGAGCTGCACTGCTAAACTCAGTACTGTCAATAGAACCACTTGAATCACTATCCATAGAAGTAAGCAACGCTTCTGCAAATTGTGAACTAAGAGAGGTACTACTCGAACTCGTACTGCTGCCATACGAACCATACGATGATGTTCCGTAGAGAGAATTTGAACTGATCGTCATCTTCTCCTCCTTTGTTTGGCTTGGGAATTTCCCAATAGCAATCCTAACACTAAGGCAGTAAACAGTGGGTAACAATAAAAAGAAATAAATTATTTTTTACATGTAAAGCTATTTTAGTTGCGTCTTTTGTACTCTTCATACCCGAAATGACTGGTCACTTCATAACGTCCATCTTTATGTAAAACTGCTAAATCAGGCAATTTGACACCGTTAAAGGTGGTATTTTTAACAATGGTATAGTGAATCATATCTTCAAAGATGAGCTTATCGCCAATTTGAAGTGGTGCATCAAAACTGTAATCGCCCATGATGTCGCCTGCTAAACACGTTGGGCCTCCAAGTCGGTATAGATAAGGCTTTTCTCCCGCTTCACCTGCCCCTCGAATTGCCGCGCGGTACGGCATGGCGAGGGTGTCGGGCATATGCGCTTCGGCGGAGATGTCTAAGATGGCGATGTCCATGCCGTTATGAACGATGTCAAGTACACTGGCGACCAACGGGCCTGTTTGCCACCCCACCGCTTCGCCTGGTTCTAAATAGACTTTAATGCCATTGTATTTCGTACGAAAATCAGAAATCAGTTGAATCAATTTTTCGACATCATACCCTTCGCGTGTGATGTGATGCCCTCCTCCGAAATTGACCCATTTCATACGGGGAATCAAATCGCCAAAACGCGCTTCAAATCCTTTTAAGACCTCTTCTAAAGCACTGGCATCTTGCTCGCAAAGAGCATGAAAATGAAGCCCTTCAATGCCCTCAAGCTTGTCGTATTGCATATTCTCTTTGGTAATGCCCAAACGACTGTAAAGACCGCACGGATTGTATAAGTCTACAGGGCTTGAGGAGACTTCAGGATTGAGACGAAGACCGCAACTGGTTTTTCCAATCGCTTTGTGTTTGTAGGTCTCCCACTGATGAAAGGAGTTAAAAATCAGATGGTCACTCAATGCAATCACTTCATCAATATCTTCTTCTTTATACGCAGGTGAATAGGTATGAATCGTGCCGTTAAAATACTCTTTTGCAAATTTTGCCTCGTGCAATCCACTGCAGGTACACCCACTAAGATAGTTATCCACCAAAGAAGCAAGGGCTTTAAATGCAAACCCTTTCAGTGCCAATAACACTGTAGCGCCGCTTCGCATGCTCACTTCTTTAAGCAGTTTGAGATTTTCTTCTAACAGTGTTTCTTCGCAAACATATACAGGTGTTTTTATCTCGCTTAAGACACTCTCAATACGACTGATTTTGACCATACATCTCTCCTTCTTTTACACACTAAATGTAACATGTTTCCTCTTAATTATACAATACAACGCAAATACAACACTTTTTTGCCATAATGGACGATATGGGCATTACTTATGTTAATTAAAAGGAGAGATAATGAAAACTTTGAACATTAAGTTTAAAACACTTATCTTATTCATTACAGCTATTTTTATTGTGGCTGGTATTTCACTGTGTGTAACGATTTATAAAGCAAATCTACTTGCGCAAGCGCAAATACAAGACCAAAAAGAGCTGATTTTAGAGACCAATAAAAATGAGCTAAAAGCTTATACGATGATGGCAGAAAAAGCCATTCACTCATTTTATGAAGCTTCATCTTCACAAGAAAAAATTGCAGAACAAGTCAAAAAAGACGCAATGAGCTTCAAAAAAATTCTTGATGACGTTTACAACAGCAACAAAGATAAACTCTCCGCCGAAGAGTTGCGCTCCATGCTTTTCAATCTTATCAATGCTTACCGCTATAACAACGATGTCGGTTATTTTTACGCGTATAACCTAGAAGGCGTTAATGTCGTACATCCTATCAATAAAGCATTGGTCGGAAAAAATCTTATCGAAATGAAAGACAAAGAAGGAAATTTCGTTATAAAAGATATTATCAAAGCGGCTCAAGACGGCACGGGTGTCACGCATTTTATTTGGCCACATCCTGTTACGAAAAAAGACGAATCAAAACTCTCCTACAACTTTTACTATAAACCTCTTGATGTTGTCATTGGAACGGGCGATTACGCATCAAGCATTAAAGCCAATTTTCAAGAACAAGCGATTCATATTTTAGAAGAACTCCGTTATGGAGATGATGGATATTTTTATGCCTTAAAGAAAAGTGCCAATGGTGGGTATGAATACGCTTTTCATGGCGCAAATCCTTCATGGATCGGCAAAGAAGTGAAAATAGATGCCAAAGATTCTCAAGGTCGTCCATACCGCAAGGAGATTATTGAAGGGGTTGCCGCAAATCCTGATGGCGTTTATGTCACCTATAACTTTGCACATCCTATTACGAAAAAAGATGCTCCAAAACTCGCTTTTGCCAAATATTATAAAGAGTGGGATTGGATTTTAGTGTCGGGAGTTTATATAGACCATATCGATGAACATGTGGCAACACAAAGTGAAAAAATATCGAAAAATATCCGTGCTATGATTGGCGATACCATGCTTTATGGAACGATTGTCGCCATTCTCGCCATCATTGGTATCTATTTTCTCATCAACCGTTTAATCGCTGCGCCACTTGTTAATCTTGGAACAACGGCACGTAACCTTGCCACAGGCGATGGAGACCTAACCAAACAGTTAGAAATTAGAAATAATGATGAAATTGGTATTGCATCAACCGAAATTAACCACTTTATCGAAAAAGTTCGTTCTACCATCGAGCTTGCAAAAGATACCAGTAATGAAAATGCATCCATTGCGCATGAACTCTCCGTAACCACCCTTCAAGTTGGCAAACGTGTCGAAGACTCATCTGCCATTATTGCTCAAGCAACGAAAATGTCAAATGAAACCAAAACAGAAATTGTTACCTCTGTTCAAAAAGCAAAAACATCCAAAGAAGAAGTAATCAAAGCCAATGAAGAGTTGCGTATGGCACGCACACATCTTCAACAACTCGGACAAAGAGTTCAAAACAGCGCTCATACAGAGATGGAACTTGCAGGCAAAATTCAACAACTTAGTTCCGATGCCGAGCAAGTCAAAAGCATTTTAACCGTCATCAGCGATATTGCCGACCAAACCAATCTTTTAGCGCTCAACGCCGCGATTGAGGCAGCTCGTGCAGGAGAGCATGGGCGTGGGTTTGCCGTTGTTGCCGATGAAGTACGAAAACTCGCGGAACGTACTCAAAAAAGTTTGATTGAAATTAACGCAACGATTAATGTTATTGTTCAAGCCATTACTGATAGTTCCGAGCAAATGAACCGTAATTCTGGGGAAATTCAGGAACTAACGACCCTTGCGAATGATGTTGAGCAAAAAATCAATAGTACGGTTGATATTATGGAGTTTGCAACGAATCTCAATGATAAAACTGTAAACGATTATATTCAAACAGGCGATAAAATCGATGCCATCGTTACGAAGATTGAGGAGATCAATACGCTTTCTACTCAAAATACACGCAGTGTCGAAGAGATTGCAGGAGCGAGTGAGCATCTAAACTCTCTCACCGAAAAGCTCAATGCCATTTTAAATAAATTTAGAACGTGATAAGAAGCCGTTTGGCTTCTTATTGCCCTGCTTTATAAGCGATTTTATCTAACCATGAAGTAGGGAAAATGCGTTTTAAAACCCCAAAAAGTTTGGTCGGAAATGTCACCGCATAACGAGCTTTTGGTTTTCGTGCCTCAATCGCTTGCACAACCACTTCCAAAACAGCTTCAGGTCCTAACGTAAAGGGAGCATCGCCCTCTTTTTGGAGTCGTTTCAAAGTTTGTGCATACACTTCTTTATGAAAAGAGCGCTCTTGGTCGATGTATTTTAAAAACTTCGAAAGCGCATTTTTTCGAAAGTTGCTTCGTATCGGTCCTGGTTCTATCAAAACCACATCAATACCGCTGTTAAGAAGTTCTAAACGAAGCGTGTCAGCAAGTCCTTCAATCGCAAATTTGCTGGCATTGTACGCGCCACGATAACTCATCGCAACAAGCCCTAAAATAGAACTATTGTAGATGATACGCCCACTCTTTTGTTTGCGCATATAGGGTAGAACCAAGTTCGTGAGTTCTTGTGTCCCAAAGACATTGGTTTCAAACTGTTCACGAAGCACATCACGCTTCAAATCTTCCACCGCTCCTGGTTGGCCGTAAGCAGCGTTATTAAAAAGCACATCAATGCGTCCACCGCTTTGAGAGAGCATCCAAGCAAGTGCAACATGAATACTTGAAGAATCACACAAATCCAGTTTAAATGCGTTGAGCCCTTCTGCCACAAGACGTTTGACATCATCTTCGTCCCGACAGGTTGCAAAAACGTTATACCCTAGCTTTTTCAGCCCATGCGCACACGTATAACCAATACCGCTGGAACAGCCCGTGATTAAAATAGACTGGCGCATCACACGCTCACAATACTCTCGCCTGATTGAATCCAAGAGCTTAAGAGCTCTCCTGTGTAAAAAACATTGATGCCACAACTTTGTAGAGGAATTGTTATGTCCATTGTGTCGGCACATTTAAGGCATGCAATGATTTTCACACCGTCTTTAATCATGGCTTCGACTTTCGCTCTAACTTCTGCATCTTCGGCAATAAGTCTTTGAGAAGCACCCCAAACCAGTACTTCAACTTCATCCATCCAGCCTTTTAAGATAGCGTTGTGCGCATAAAGACAGACCATATGCATCGCTGTCTCTTTATTGTCCGTTGTCCATAAGATTTTAGCTTTTTTTGACATATTCGTCCTTTTACATGTAATGAAGAAAAACCCAAAGCTTTACATGTAAAGGCTTTGGGTTAAAAGATTATTTAACCTCAAACGTCTCTTCAGGTTTCATTTCGATGATTTTCCATGGAAGCCCTTGGGTGTTTAGTTCATCCATAAACGGCTTTGCATCGAACTGCTCCATATTGAAAACGCCTTTTCCACTCCATTTACCCTCTAACATCATCTTCGCCCCAATCATTGCTGGAACTCCCGTGGTGTAACTGACCGCTTGCGCACCCGTTTCACGGTAGCATTCTTGGTGGTCACACACGTTGTAGATGTAGACTTTGCGTTTTTTACCATCTTTCAGACCTTCAAACACACAGCCGATATTGGTGTAACCTACGGTTCTAGGTCCCAAACTTGCGGGGTCTGGAAGCAGTGCTTTTAAGAGTTGAATCGGTACGATTTTCACGCCATCGACTTCAACCTCATCAATGCGGAGCATACCCACGTTTTCTAAACATTTCATATGAGTAAGGTAGCTTTGCCCAAAGGTCATAAAGAAACGAATGCGTTTTAAGCCTTTGATGTTTTGAACGAGAGATTCTAACTCTTCATGGTAGAGTAAATAACTGTCTTTGGGTCCTACTTCTGGGTAATCCCACACCATTTTTACCGAAACAGGCTCCGTCTCAATCCACTTGCCCTCTTCCCAATAACGCCCTTTAGAGCTGACTTCACGAAGGTTAATTTCGGGATTAAAATTGGTTGCAAACGCATACCCATGGTCGCCCGCGTTACAGTCTAAAATGTCGATAGAGTTAATCTCATCGAAAAGATATTGTTGTGCATAGGCGCAAAAAACATTCGTCACGCCCGGGTCAAATCCACTGCCCAAAAGCGCCATAATGCCCGCATCTTTAAACGCTTTATCTCTTGCCCATTGCTCTTTGTATTCAAATTTTGCTAAGTCTGGATGTTCGTAATTTGCGGTATCAAGGTAAGGGACTTTTGTTTTAACGCACGCATCCATAATCGTAAGGTCTTGGTAAGGCAGTGCAATGTTCATCACTAAAGCAGGTTTGACTTTTTCAATTAAAGCGACCAATGCATCCACATCATCCGCGTCTATCGCAGCGGTTTCAATCTTTACATGTAAAGATTCTTCAATCTCTTTTGCGATTTGGTCACATTTTGCTTTTGTTCTGCTTGCCAAGACAATGTGTGAAAACACACCGCTGTTCATCGCACATTTTTTAGTGACCACACGGCTCACTCCACCCGCACCAATAATTAATACTGTTGCCATTTTTATCCTTCTCAATGTTTTAATTGACTTTTTTAAAGTCTCAACCACGCCAAAAGAGCAAAGCTCCTTTGATTAGCCACTAGGGCGCTAAAGCTAGCCAACATGTTGGCAGAATTAAAGTTAAGATAAGGCTTCTTTAATAAGAGCTATACGCCATAGCCATTATCAAAAAAGCCTAGTAGAATTATTTTGAATACGTTTTGACTGCCACAAACACTGTGTAGCAGTGTAATTTATCTTGATTACGTTTTTATTTCAAACTGTTAATGATGATATGTGCCAACGCTAATGCTCGCGCTCGATGCGAAAATGCTTTTTTCACACTCTCATCCAATTCACCCAACGTTTTATCGTAGCCTAATGGCATAAACATCGGATCATACCCAAAACCATTGGTGCCTTTAGCCTCTGCGATGGCGGTTCCATGCATCCATCCGTGAACGCAAAACTCGCCTTTTTTGCACACCAAAGCAATGGCGGCTGTATAATACGCGGGCGTTGTTTCTAAATGGTGCTCTTGAAGCGTTTGAATCAGTTTGTTTAAGTTATCTTTCGCATTTGCGTTGATTCCCGCATAACGCGCACTGTAAATTCCAGGAATACCCCCTAATGCAGGCACGCTAATACCGCTGTCATCACTTAAGACCATATCATTTTTATCGTCCAGTTTTTCAAAAACAGCGCGTGCTTTAATCAGCGCGTTTTCTTTAAACGTATTTCCCGTTTCTTCAATCTCAAAAGAGGGCATAATGTCGCTGTACGCGATAACTTCATACTCTTGAATCCACGATTGAAACTCTTTGACTTTGCCTTGATTCGACGTCGCTAAAATAATTCTCAAACCCTACTCCACATACGCAAATGAATGTTTATTGTACCGATTTTTGTTTAAAACTTTGGTTGCATGATCCACACTTCAAGTGGAGCTTTGAGTTCACCTGCTACATATTGTGCTCTAGGTCCATAGCCCATAAACATATCGGCCCTGTTAGGTCCCTTGATAGCGCCACCCGTATCTTGCGCAAAAACAAATTTATCGACACTGTAAATATCCGAATGGCTACGTACCGCGATGAGGGAGCCTAAAGGAATATAACTTTTATCCACAGCGGCTGAACGTTCTGGGGTTAAAACAAGCCCTAAACTGCCTGTTGCTTTTTGCTCCATTTTACGAAAGAAAACATAGCTGGGATTAGCATTTAAAAGGGAATCAACCTCTTTGGGATGGGCTAAAAGCCATGCACGAATACTTTGTAAAGAGACCTCTTCCACGCTGGCAAAAATGCCTCGATTTATCATCTCTCGCCCAAGTGACTTGTACTGATGGCCATTGGTATCGGAAAAACCTACAAAGATGACCCTGCCATCATCCAATTCAACTCTACCTGAGCCTTGCACTTCCATAAAATACAAATCAATTTTATCATCGACATAACAAATAACGTCGGCTTTGAGTTTGTGTTTAGCAATTTCAGCGCGTGTAAAATAAGGAAGCATTTTGCCTTTAACGGAACGTCCACGCATCTGTTTATCATTTTCACCGACAATTTTGAGCAAATCTTTGGGTTTTGCGTACACGGGGTATTTAAAGCGTTCGGTCTTTTTTAGACTCCCATGCAAAAGCGGTTCATAATAGCCAGTCAGCATAGAGCGTTGGTCATTGGGTTCAATGCGCTTCAGTTCAAATGAGGTTTTAAAAAACGCCTTTGCATCTTTTACATGTAATGCTTGTTGGCATACGTTGCCATACACTTTTTGTGTTAAAGGTGCTTTACAATCCACTTTGAAAAGCTCTAAGAGTTCATCAAAATTTTCATTTTGAGCTAACTCGTCAAAACGTGCATTGCCTGTTTCTAAAGAAGTGACTAACGCTTGGTCTTCAGGAGTTGGAGAAGATTTTGGAGCACAGCCGCTCACCACAAACATAAAACAAAGAAGAAGGGGGAAATAATAGCGCATCGGTATCCAAGGAAAAGAGGTAGCTCGTACCTCTTGATTTAAGCAGCTTTTTTCAGTGCTGCCAACTCTGCTTTGATTGAATCAAATTGTGCATACATTTTGTCATTTTCTAAAACGAGCCAATGATTTAGCCCAATATAATAAAGTGAGATAAAGTAAATTAAGGCGCATCCCATAAAGCCTAAAATATGTGTAATATCCATTGTGCATCCTTTCAAATGTGTTGTGAGGATTATAACATAAAACAACCTTGCACAATGTTTCATTTTCATATCTCATAGAATTTTCAAAGTTTAAGGAAGGTAAAATTGTCATGAATACATTACGAGGATTTTTCGCCTATGATTAAAACCATTTTCCCATTGAGTTTGATTATCTCACTCCGTTTTTTAGGTCTCTTTATTGTTCTGCCTGTTCTGTCTGTTTATGCACTGCATTTAGAAGGCTCCAGCGAATTCTTAGTCGGTATCACCATCGGTGGATATGCGATTACACAAATGCTTCTTCAAATTCCCTTTGGCATCCTCTCCGATAAAATAGGTCGCAAAATTACGATTTTTATTGGTCTGGTTATTTTTATGGTTGGCTCCATCGTTTGTGGATTTAGCGACAGTATCTACACCTTAATGTTTGGTCGTTTTTTACAAGGTGCAGGTGCTATCGGCGCTGTTGGAACGGCGATGATTAGCGACATGGTCAAAGAGGAAGTTCGCGCGCACGCTATGGCGGTTATGGGTGGAAGTATCGCTGCTAGTTTTGCCATTTCGATGATGCTTGGTTCTGTCATTGGCGGTTATTATGGCGTTGATAAACTCTTTTTTATCACAGCAGGACTTTCGTTACTTGCTATTATCATTCTCTTTACCAAAGTCCCAAATCCTCCTAAAATCGTCCATCATTACGGTGCAGACGAGACACAACTCAAACACATTTTTAAAGATAAAAATTTGATGAAAATGAACATCACCAATTTGCTTCAAAAAGGAATGATGACTTTGGCCTTTTTGGTGATTCCCATCATCATGCTCAAAAACTTTGGCTACGTGAAAAAAGAGTTGTGGATGGTGTACCTACCTGCGATGATTTTCGGCGTTTTGGCAATGGGTCCTTCTGCGATTATGGGTGAGAAAAAACATAAAGCCAAAGAGATGCTGATGATTGGTGTTGCTTTTTTTGCACTCAGTTACGTCATCATGGGATATGCACACTCCGCTTCTTGGTTCATTGTGGGCGTTATTATCTTCTTTATCGGCTTTAATATGCACGAACCTCTCATGCAATCCATGGCAAGTAAATACGCAAAAGTACATCAAAAAGGCGCAGCACTGGGTGTTTTTAACTCTTTTGGCTACGCAGGGACATTTATTGGCGGTGTGTTTGGCGGCTTTTTCTTACAACACTTTGGCATGATGGAAATTGCATGGGTTATCTTTATTACCTGTATTCTCTGGCTTTTTCTGATCGCCTCGCTTCAAAACCCAAAACACAATAAAAATATTTATATCCCGTATGGTGAATTTAACATAACACGCATAGAACACCTTAAAGGACTTAAGGGCATTGTGGAGTGGTATCGTAATGAAAGTGAGCAAATCTTGGTCGTCAAATACGATGCCAATCTCACGGACAAAGAAACAATTGTCGCTGTTATTTCTTAAGTGATTTATCTCTCTTTATTTCTGACAAGCTTTGCTTCTGCCACGCTTTTGCCTGGTGGAAGCGAAGCACTTTTTGTGTACCTTCTCTCCGAACAGCATCATCCACTGTTTCTTTTACTCTTTGCCACTCTAGGCAATACGTTTGGCTCATTTACCAACTACATTTTGGGCAAATATGCAACAGAGTTTGCGAAACGTAAACACTATATGAAACAAAAATGGCTGGATAAAGCAACAACCTTGTTTAATACTTACGGGTTTTGGACGCTGTGGTTTTCGTGGCTGCCCATCATTGGCGACCCATTAACGTTTGTTGCAGGCGTCACGCATTATTCGTGGCGTAAATTTTTATTCATCGTTTTGTGCGCAAAATTTTTGCGCTATCTCTTTATTTATGCAGGATTCCTAGCGCTTTTTTAGATTTACATGTAAAAATCATTACATATTTTTTCAGCGCGTAAACGGTAAAATGAGCTTTTTTAAAGGAACCCCTGTGAACAGTTACGTGATTGCTTATCAAGGCGTTGAAGGCGCTTATTCTCATCTGGCGTGTAAAGGTTTTTTCCCTCAGTCCATTGCCATCGCGTGCCATACGTTTGAAGATGCTATGAAATTGGTTGAAGCCGAAACAGCGCATTTTGCGATGATTCCTCTTGAAAATTCTACCGCAGGACGTGTTGAAGAGATTTACCGCAAAATTCCACAACTGGCTTTACACATTGTGGCGGAGCATTTCCAACCAGTGAAACATTGCCTTTTAGGTGTTAAAGGCAGTTCCATGCAAACCATTCAATACGTCTCTTCACATCCGCAAGCACTGGCACAATGCCATCAGCATATCATTCAAAACCATTTTGAAGCCATCGCGCAATTTGACACAGCAGGTGCCGCACAAGAGGTCAAAGAAAAAAATGACCTGACATACGGCGCTATCGCATCAGAACTTGCGGCAAAACTTTATAATTTGGAAATACTTGATGCTGATTTTGGTGACCAAAAAGGCAATGTCACGCGCTTTATCGTTCTTTCAAAACAAAATATTACACCGACCTATGATAAAACCAAACGCTATATCACTTCGCTGTTTTTTCAAGTACGCAATATTCCTGCGGCACTCTATAAAGCGCTTGGCGGCTTTGCGACCAATGGGGTCAATCTTATTAAACTCGAGAGTTATAGCATGCCCGATACGCCACTTCAAGTCAGCCAATTCCACCTTGAAATCGACGGTCATCCTGAAGAAAAATCCATAAAACTCGCCTTAGAAGAACTCACGTTTTTTGCCAAAAATATCAAATATTTGGGCGTTTATGAGAGAAATCGTTATCGTGACGAAGTACTGGGTGTAAACGTCTTGTAATGACAAAAGGTTTTTACATGTAAAAAGCTTTTTGTCACTTAAATGAAAAAATGTCACACATCTTTGAGGCCATCTCTTACGCATTCTACAAGTTTAAGGTTTCTTATCTTATTCTACACCAAGATTTAAATTTACTCTTTATAATCTTTATTATTATAAGTCATTTGTTTATTTTCCTTACCTGACATTAAAGCATTCGCATTTACAGGAGGTTAAGATGTTTAACGCAAAGAAAATTGCCTTTATTCTTTTGGCTTTAGTCGCTATGCTTTCTATGATTTATCTCACGCCTGAAATGGCTGGGCTGAGTTTCAAAGGAAAAGTAGCGCTTGGAGTTGGTATTTTTGCAATCATTGTCTGGATTACACAAGCCCTAGATGATGCGCAAAGCGGATTTTTAATCATCGCTTTTTTGGTTCTTTTCGGGGCAGGAAAAATTGGCGAAGCGCTGGTCGGATACTCTTCAACAGGCGTGTGGATTGTGATGTTAGGTATGGTTATGGCTGCGTGTATGGGAGACAGTGGGCTTTCAAAACGGCTTGCCCTCATTATCGTCAGTAAAATTGGTAAATCCGCCATCAACTTATACTGGGCAATCTCCCTCGTCACACTTATTATGACGTTTTTTATCCCTTCACTCGCGGCAAAAACGCTTCTAGTTTTACCTATCATCACTTCAATGGGGTTAGCGTTTGGGGCAGAAAAAGGAAAAAGTACCCTCGTCAAAGGGTTGATTTATATTGTGACTATCGCTGGAACCATGTATTGTATGGGCATTATGACTTCACATGCGGCCAATCCCATCTCAGTGAGTCTTTTAAAAAATGCCACAGGTGTTGAAGTCAGTTGGATGGAGTGGTTTAAAATCGGTATGCCACCTGCTTTACTCATGGGGTTAATCGCGACATATATGATTATCAAAATGTTTCCACCTGATATTGAAGATATATCCGCAGGCCGTGTTGTGATGAATCAACAATTGACAGATATGGGGAAAATGAGCTCAAAAGAGATATATGCGTTTGTTATTTTCATAGCAACTCTTCTTTTGTGGGCTACGGACAAGCTTCACGGACTTAATACCACATTGGTTGCCATGCTTGCTGTTGCCGCCATGATAGCTCCTGTTCCTACACAAGTCATGACATGGAAAGAGGCTGAAAAAAAAGTTCCTTGGAATGTTTTTATCGTGTATGGTGCAGGTTTATCTATGGGTTCACTCTTAGTGAAAACGGGTGCGGCAAAGTGGCTCGCAAGTACATTTTTTCATCCATTGCTGACGTTGGATGTAAGATTACAAGTGGTCATTTTTATCTGGCTGATGCTTGCTCTTCAAGTTTTATTCACCGGAGCTGGTCCTAAAACAACGGCTTTAACACCTGTTGTTATCGCACATGCCGTAGCCGTAGCGGCACTTCCTGCCAATGCAAGCATGCAAGTCACGGCATTTGTTCTATTGGTTGCGATGAATATGCTCCACCAATATTTACTCCCCGTTTCAAATCTTCCAAACATCATTGGTCTTGCAACCGAAGAGATCACATCAACTGAATTGATTAAGGTCGGTGCTATTATGAGTCTATTTGGTGCTGTATTTAGTACGATTATGGTTTATACCTATTGGAGTTGGATAGGTTTGTTTTGATAAATAGCCCTAAAAAAAGTAAATTTTACAGTGGAGTTAAAAAATTTAGCTCCAACCCACTAAAATCATTTTTATATGCCTACAAAACATCTATGTAAACAAAATCAGAGAAATTTAAATTTGTTTTTCCCTTTAAATCTTTTCTCATTGCTAGTACAATATTTCCAATAACCTCTCTACCTTTTGCAGGGTCGGGATTTTTTCCTTTTGAATCAATAACTAATTTAACCATAGCATTAATTGCTCTCACAACATCATCAGAGCTATAAATCCATGATTTGTACTGCTCTTCAAAAAACTTACGCTTTGTTTCAGCGCTTGCTGTAGAACCGACAAATCCTCGTAACAATACAAGTAAATTAGCATATTTTTCTTCTTTATATTTTAAAACTGTTTCTTCTTTTTTTGAGCGACTGGCAAAATAATAAGTCAGGTATGAACCAATTATGGCAGTAAAAATTGGTAAAATTGCATTAATTTCCATTGCTTATCCTTACAAAAATTATTGAAATAAAAAATTACTATGATATAAAAACTTTTACATGTAAAGAAAAAACAAGTCTTTAAAACGTATTCCCCTCTATGCGATTAACACGAATATCTACAAAGTCATCATGTTTCGATGCAATGCAAATTTCAATGGAGCGACAGCAAACATAACAGTCCTCAATATAACGCTCACCCACTTCTCTAATGGATTCAACAAAAATAGAAAAATTTTTCTAACACTAAGGGCACGTTATAGTTTTATAAAACAGTGAATCAACCATAAGGATAAAAGCGTATTGCTAGACGCTTAAGCGTCTAGCAATACGATATCGACCATCTCGCCTTTTTCGATTTTTTGAACATCTTTTTCTACACGTAAGAGTACGGGAGAGCCTAAAAGGTTGTTGAGAATGGCACTGCTTCCTTCTTTTTTTCCTTCCAAATCAACGATGAGTTGTCCATCACAAAAGCGAAGATTACAAGCAGTAAATTCGACAAATTTAGAGCGCTTTTTATAAAACTCGCCCATGGTGGCTTTGGTTGTGGGCAGTGCAAAGGTTTGTGCATTCATTTTGCGAAGCAGTGGCGCAATAAATAAAAAGGTGCACACCGAAGCGCTGTACGGAAATCCTGGAAGTGCGTAGATGTATTTGTGGTCTGCTTTAACCACACGAATGTGGCGACCCGGTTTCATGTAGGAGCCATCAATGATATTTTCGGTCTTCATATCGGTCAAGATACTTTGAATAAAATCAAAATCCCCTACGCTTCCACCGCCTGTCGTAATCACGATGTCACTCCAGCGAAGCGCTTGGCGCAGTTGTTGTTCTATCAGCTCACGCTCATCTTTAATCAGTTTAAACCGCATCGTCTCACAACCTAATTGGCGCAAAATCGCTTCGACGGTCACGTGATTGGAACTTCTAATTTGGGCATAAGAGGTTTTCGTCTCACCAAAATCCAAGATTTCATTGCCCGTAGAAAGAATGGCAACACGAGGTTTCATAAAGACTTCGACTTGTACCATGCCCAGTTCCGCCATCACACCAATCTCGGCAAAACCGATTTTCGTACCTTTTTTAATGAGCACTTCACCCGCTTGATAGTTTTCGCCAATCGGGCGAACCGCAAAGCCTTTAGGAACTGCTGACGTAATGTGAATCATACCCTCTTTCACTTCGACATTTTCAATCGGAATCAGCGTATCGCTGCCTTCACTCATTACTGTGCCCGTAAAGGTTTTCACACACTCGCCTTTGGCAACCACACCACGTGTTTCAGTACCTGCTGGCACAAAATCACTGATACGAAGGGCGCCTAATTGTTGGTCGATAAATCGAATGGCATAGCCATCCATGGAAGAGGTTTCATGGGTAGGATTGTTTTCACGTGCTGTGACATCAACAGCTAAATAACGCCCTTGCGCATTGCCAATAAAAATATTTTCAATACCAAATTCTGTTGTGATAGAAGCTTCGAGTGCTTTTAAAGTTTCATCAAAAGGAGGAAATTGGCTCATGCATCCGCCTTTAAAAGACCCGAACCGCTAATAATATGGGAGCGTTCTTTCGCATAAATACGCTTGCCATCCACAAGGTCATATTTCCAAATAGGAGCGTTAGCTTTAAAATCTTCCACAAAATCATTAATCATTTTAAGGGCAACTTTACGTTTAGGAGAAACAACCGCGGCAATATAGCTTGACGTATGATTGGGGACATCCCCACGCGAATGTGCCATCAAAAGATAGGCATGTTGCTCTTTGGCGACTTCTTGCCATGCATTAAACCAGCTGGTTAAAATAGGCTCATAAATATCAAAACTAAGACCATCAATGCTATCTTCATCACGTACAATGCCAACGAAAGGAATGAACGCTCCGTAATTTTTATCGTTGATTTGGGCATACCATGAAGCAAGAATCGCTTCTACATGTAAAGGCCCATTATGAAGTTCTAACATAATCAACCTCCACAAACAGGAGGGAGTAAGGAGATTTTATCGTCTTTGGAAAGAGGAACATCTAAAGAGCAAACCAGTGTATCATTGATAGCCACAGCACAGATGCCAAGCCACTCTTGGAGTTCATTATCGTCTTTGAAAAATGTTTTCAGTTCTTTCAAATTGGAAATATCTACTTCAATACTTGGACGCGCCAATGGCCCCAAAAATTCGACTTTTGCCACATTTTTTCCTTATTACATGTAAAAGATTTCGAAAGATTGGGAGGGGAGAAAAAACTCCTCCCAATGTTTTAGATAGGTAATATTCGTATATTTTTACTTAATTTTTCTTGTAGTACGGCTTCAATCGCGAAAAGTGTACCTGTTGAACTGCTTGCGCAACCGCTACAAGCACCAAGGTAACGAATATAAACATCCGTCATTCCATCATCACCATCTTTGATATCTAAAATTTCGAGGTTACCGCCATCCATGACAAGCATAGGACGAATATTTTCATCAATCACGGCTTCAATCTCTTTGAGTTTTTTAACAACGGTTAATTCCTCAAAGCTAACCGTGTTGCTTCCTTCGATTTTTGAATTAGAAATCGCAAGTAAATGGTCATGTTCCATTTCAGCTCTCGTGTCACGTAAAATATCAACAAGGTAATATTCACGTGCCTCATGTCCACCGGGTTTAATACAGGATTTACAAAATGCACCTGCTTTGGTATAGTTTGTAATCTCTTCAACAGTTTTTAGGTTGTTGATTTTAATCACTTCTTTAATCGTTCCAAGGCTCACACGCGCACATTCACAGACGATAATATCATCTTCAAATGAAGCGGCATCAACCCCTTTAAACGATGCTGCAGCTGCTTTAATAACATCATACGCCATAACAGAGCAGTGCATTTTTTGAGGTGGCACAGCCGGTGTGTTGGGTTCATCGCGCATTGCTTTTTCAACGTCGATATTGGTAATTTTAACTGCTTCAGAAACGGTTTTACCTTTACAAAGCTCAGCCATCGTGTCTGAACTTGCAATGGCAGTACCACAACCAAAGCTTTTAAATTTTGCTTCTTTGATGATTTCGGTTGCTTCATCTACAATCCAGTAAAGTCTGACGGCATCGCCACAACTCTCTGCACCAAAATCTGCAATAATGAGCTTGCCGCCCTCACGTTTGGCATCTTCTTCTGTTAATTCACCCATGTTTTGTGGGTGGTTCATCAAATCTTGTACTTTTTGGCTGTATTCCTCCCAAATGGAGCCGCCAATTAAACTATTTTTTGCCATTTTTTTATCCTCTAGTGTTATTTATCATTATAATTTACTGACATGCCATGAAGGGGCATATGCATACGTGCTTGAAATGGCACGAAGTCTCACAACTGCTTTTTGAATCACGTCAATTGCAAAATCAATTTCCTCTTCTGTGGTGAAACGTGAAAGGGAAAGCCTGAGTGCGGTGTGCGCTAAATCTGCCTCTGCACCAATCGCTTCCATAACAGGATTTGATTCAAGTGCTTCGCTTGCACACGCACTTCCCGTACTAGCACCGATACCACTTTGATTTAAATCCCATAGCATCGCTTCGCCTTCAATACCTTTGACGCTGACTAAAATGGTATTGGGAACTCTCTGTTCTTTCGTACCAACAACCATCATTTCAGGAATTTGTAAAAGGGCATCTTCGAGTTTATCTCTTAAACGTCTGACATTATTTTTTTCAAAATCAAGTGCTTCAACAGCAAGTTCCATTGCTTTTCCCATGCCTACGATGCTTGGAACATTGAGTGTTCCACTACGGCGTCCGCCCATGTGTTCACCGCCATGAAAAAAAGGTGTCAAGGCTTGTCCATTGCGAATATAAAGACCACCAATACCTTTTGGTCCGTGGAATTTATGTGCTGAGAAACTGAGAAAATCAACATTCACTTTTTGCACATCAACGGGAATTTTACCAATCGCTTGAACAGCGTCAGTATGGAAAAGTACGCCTCTTTCTTTACAAATAGCTCCAATTTCTTCAACCGGGAAAATCATACCCGTTTCATTATTTGCCCACATAATAGAGACAAGCGCCGTTTTATCGGTAATGGCATTTTTAAGGTCTTCTACATTGATGACACCATCGGTATTAACCGGTAAATAGGTCACTTTAACACCAAGCGTTTCTAAAAATTTACACGAAGCCCCAACAGCAGGATGTTCCACTTCAGTGGTGATAATATGATCTTTATCACCATTTAAAATATAGTCATGATAGATACTTTTAATGACCCAGTTATTGCTCTCGGTGGCACAGGATGTAATCACAATATCATCATCATCACTTGCGTTAATACCCGCATACAGCTGATCCATCGCTTTGCGAAGAGCTGGGTGACTTTCACTACCAAATTGATGCAAAGAATTTGGATTACCATACATCTGGCAAAAATAAGGAACCATCTCTTCAAACACTTTAGGGTCAACTATGGTTGTCGCGTTGTTATCTAAATAGACTCTCATAAAAACTTCTCCATCTATAATAGGATAAAGTTTATCCTAATTAATTTTTTGAATACTATTACTTTATACTTTAAAAAATACTAAAATAATTTAGACACTTTTTAAAATAATGTGTCACAACGTTTTTAGCCAACAATCAATTTTAGGTCATTGACCGTTGTTTCAAATTCGAAAACCTCTTCGGGATTTTGCTGTAAAAAACCATTCATTTTCTCTTTTTTACTAATCGCCAAATCCAGCTCTTTATCATTGCCTTTTTCGTATGCACCGATGCGGATAAGCACTTCATTTTCTTTCAAAATAGAGCTAAGACGCTTAAAACGCATTGCCGCTTTTTTATGCTCACCATCAATGACGTCGCCCATAACCCTTGAAGCACTGTTTTGAATACTAATCGGCGGGTAAATACCATAATCGGTCAGTTCTCGACTGAGTACGATATGGCCGTCTAAAATACTTCTAGACTGATCGGCAATCGGATCACTGAGATCATCGCCTTCAACCAAAACAGTAAAGAACGCTGTAATCGAGCCTTTGCCCTCTTCTTTTCCCGCACGCTCCATGAGTTGCGGCAACAGTGCCAAAACAGAAGGCGGATAGCCTTTTGAGGTAGGGGGTTCTCCAAGAGCTAAACCAATTTCACGTTGTGCCATGGCAAAACGTGTCACAGAATCCATCATGAAAAGAACATCTCTTCCTTGGTTTTTGAAATACTCCGCAACGCTCATGGCACTAAAAGCACCATACTTTCGCATCAAAGGCGAATCATCGCTGGTTGCGACAATAATTACGGTATTTTCAAGATTGCCCCCTAAGTTTTTTTCGATAAACTCAGGGACCTCACGTCCACGTTCGCCAATAAGTGCGACCACTTTAATAGGCGCTTCGGAACCACGAACAATCATACCCATCAAGGTTGATTTTCCCACACCGCTTCCCGCAAAGATACCCATTTTTTGACCTTTGCCACACGTCAAAAGACCATCAATGGTCTTCACACCCACGCGAAAAGGTTCATTAATCAGTCCTCTTTTCATCGGATCAAGAGGCGCTTTCATAATCGGTGCTTGAGACGTTGCACCTATCGTTCCTTTGCCATCTTTTGGGCGAATAAATGGATCAACCACGCGTCCTAAAAGCTCTTCACCCACGGGAATCATCATACCTTGTTCGCTAATAAATACTTTATCGCCAATCTTAAAACCTTCAATAAACCCAAAAGGAGAGATAAAAAAAGCGTTGCGATCTACCTCGGTAATCATCCCCAATTCACTTTTATCTTCATTGAGAGAAACAATTTTAACAATATCGCCAATACTTGGTCTTAGCCCACACGCCTCAATGGTCGTGGAGCTAATTTTCGTAATCGTACCAAACATGGGCGAAAGACTTTTGTTTTGAAGTTTTTCGCGTAATCGATTGAGTGGCATTAGTAACGATTGGCCTGTGGAGCATTGATAATATCAAAGAACTCTTTTCGGGTATCTGCTTTTAAAAAGAGTCCTCGAAGTGCTGAAGTGGTTGTATTCGAATGCGTTTTTTCCACGCCACGCATTTCCATGCACATATGACGTGCTTGAATCACAACCCCCACACCTTTAGGGGCAATCACATCGTCTATTGCTTTGGCTATTTGTTCGGTGAGTTGTTCTTGGATTTGAAGGCGACGAGCGAAGATGTCCACCATGCGCGGGATTTTAGAAAGACCTACGACTTTTCCATTTGGAATGTACGCTACATGTGCGCGCCCGATAATGGGCAAAAGATGGTGTTCACACATGGAATAAAATTCAATATCTTTAATCAAAACCATCTGGTTATTATCGCTTTCGAACAGAGCTTCACCTAACACCTCATTGGGGCTTTGATGATACCCTTGTGTCATATATTCATATGCTTTAAAAACGCGTGTCGGAGTCTTTATGAGTCCCTCACGTCCAGTATTTTCACCTATGATTTCCAGCATCGTTTTAACCGCTTGCTCAAATTCTTCTTGTCTATGCATGATTTGTTCACTTTTTTCTAAAATTAAGACGACTTATTCTATCTGCTTTTTGCTTTTTGCTGGATAAAAAGCGACTTAAAAGCAAATTTTTGCTATATTTGAGCAAAATTTTATATCGAAAAGGGATTTTATGCAAATTAAAGTTAACCGCACCAATAGTGCTAATGCTGCTGTTGAAGCGACTATTTCACCTGCACTATTACAAAAAAAAGAAGAGAAGATGATTGCATCTGCTGCTTCAAATATGAAAATTGATGGTTTCAGAAAAGGAAAAGTTCCTGCACATATCATCAAAGCTCGTCACGGTAAACAAATTCAACAAGACGCACAAACAGAAGCATTAAGAGAGCTTTTTAACAAAGCATTAGAAGAACTAGATGTTAAAGCAGAGCTTGTTGTCGGTGAGCCTAGCTTTACAAAATTTGAAGAAAAAGAGGGTGGCTTAGAACTTGAAATGAAACTTTCATTTCGCCCAACAGTGAATGTTGAAGGCTACAAAGAGTGTGTTCCTGAATACAAAACACCCAAAGTCACTAAAAAAGAGATTAGCGAGCGATTAGAGAAAACATTGGCATTGGTTGCTGAACTTAAAACGGTTGAAGAAAAACGTGCTATCAAATCAGGAGACTTTGCGGTCATTGATTTTGAAGGATTTTTAGACGGTGTAGCGTTTGAAGGCGGTAAAGCAGAAGGCTATACACTTGAACTGGGCAGTAACTCATTTATTCCTGGTTTTGAAGATGGTATCGTAGGTATGAAAGCGGGTAAAAGTAAAGAAATCGAACTTACTTTCCCAGAAAACTATGGCAACAAAGACCTCGCTGGCAAACCAACTGTCTTTAAAGTGACTCTCAAAGAAATCAAAGTGAAAGATGTTCCAGAAACACCAAGCGAAGAGATGATTAAAAAATTGCTTCCAGGCGTTGAGAACCCAACACTTGAGGTACTTGAAGAACAAATTGAAACCGAAATTCGCAACGAAAAACTTGCTAAAGTATTTAACGACGATGTCAAACCAAAATTTGTTGAAAACGTTTTAGAAAAAATTGCGCTTGACCTTCCTGAAAATATTGTTGATCAAGAGATTGATCTTCAAATGCGTGGTGTATTTGGCAAGCTTAGCGAAGAAGAGATCAAAGAATACTCAGGCAATCCAGAAAAAATTAAAGAAAAACGCGAAGAATTTAGAAGTGAAGCTGAAAAAAGTGTTAAACTTACATTTATCGTTGATGAACTTGCAAAACAAGAAGGCATCAATGTGAGTGACCAAGAAGTACTACAGATGATCTATTTCGAAGCAATGCAACAAGGTGCTAATCCAAAAGAATACTTAGAATTTTATGAGAAACAAGGTGTTCTTCCAGCGATTAAAATGTCGATTATCGAAGAGAGACTCTTCAACAAGCTTTTTACAAAAGGTAAATAATGAGTTATTACGTTCCCGTCGTTGTCGAAAAGACAGGCCGTGGTGAGAGAAGTTACGATATCTACTCTCGTCTTTTAAAAGATCGCATCATTATGCTTAGCGGCGAAATCAATGATGCTGTTGCTTCTTCAATCGTAGCGCAACTACTGTTTCTTGAGGCCGAAGATCCTGAAAAGGACATCTATCTTTATATCAACTCTCCCGGTGGTGTTATTACCAGTGGCTTTAGCATTTACGATACGATGAACTATATCAAGCCTGATATCAGTACAATCTGTATCGGTCAAGCTGCTTCAATGGGAGCGTTTTTACTTAGTTCAGGAACAAAAGGAAAACGTTATGCTTTACCAAATGCACGTATTATGATTCACCAACCTCTTGGTGGAGCACAAGGACAAGCAACTGATATCGAGATTCAGGCAAAAGAAATTTTGAGAATGAAACAAGTTTTAAATGAAATTTTGGCAAAAAATTGTTCTCAAAAACTTCCAAAAATTATTAAAGATACCGAACGTGATTTCTTTATGAGTGCGAGTGAATCTTGTGAATATGGTTTAATTGATAAAGTATTGGACAAAAGTTTCAAATAATATTTTAAAGAAGGCAAACAGATGGTTCGGTTCAATAAAGAAAAAGGTAAAACAGGTGTTTATAATATCGACGCTAAAGAGGATGCTATAGTTGCAACACCACCACCTTCGCTTCCAACGAAAGAACCTATTGTACCGCAGGCATCCAATGCGGAACTCGAAAAGTTTGCTGCTCAAGTTTTAAAGGTGTTAGGAGATGAAAATATTCCTCCTACACCAACCAATTTTCAAATTTATTTCGACAAGCTCTTAGAGAGTAAGCCTACTGCTTTTAAAAAGCGCATTAATGAATTTTTAGAATTAGAAGGCACCAATAATGATGAAAGTCATGCACGCATTGAGCGTGAAGTTAAAGAGGGGTTTGCTCAAATAAAAAATATTATGCAAGTTGTTTCTACGGTATATCGAAACCTGAATGTCATGCAGGATATTGTCAAAAAGCGTACAGATCAGCTCGATACAAATCCAACGGCCCTTACAATGCAAAATATCATTGCCTCTTTTACAACGGATTTGAACAAAATGCTAGAGCTTACTACCAAACAAATTGATCTTTTAAAAGATTATTACCAAAAAACAACAACGATTTTACAAGAAGTCGATAACCAATCTATTTTTGACATCAAATACGGTGTTTACAACCGACGTTACCTTTTTAAATCACTCGAGGATGAACTCAAACTCATTAAAAACTACGCACATCCAACCTCATTGGTGCTTGCTCGCGTTAAGGACAGTGTTTTAGACTCTATTGCCAATAAAAAAGACAGAGATACCATTGTACGCAATATTGCGAAACTGCTGCTCAAAACATCAAGACGTAGCGATATTGTGGCTCATTTTGGTGATGGTGTTTTTGCGATGATTTTAAAACACACCGATATGATAGGTGCAAAAAAAGCGTGTGATCGTATCAGTGACCTTGTCTATCAAACCAGCTTTTTCGTAGGTACCGATGAAGTAGATACCGATATAGAGCTTTCCATTACAGCGCTCGATCCTGATCACAGTGCTGAAGAGTTTATAGCTTCAACGTTAGAGGGATTACCACATACAGGTAAACGTTTTGTTCCGTATATTGTTTGTACACCATCCATTGCAAGTGAGGAACAATGATCCAAGAAGTATTAGTTTATCCCAATAAGCTTTTACGTGAAAAATCAAAAGAAGTTACTGTTTTTGATGCATCACTTCATACCCTTTTAGATAACATGTATGAAACCATGGTTTTTAAAGAAGGCATTGGTTTAGCAGCCATTCAAGTCGGGGTTCCACTCAATATCCTTATCATCAACCTTGTGGATGATGAAGGCATGCAAAAAAAAGAAAACCTTTACGAAATCATCAACCCGCACATTACTGAAAAAGATGGGTTGTGTGTTTACCAAGAAGGTTGTTTAAGCGTCCCTGGGTATTACGATGAAGTTGAGCGTGCTTCGCATATTAAAGTCAGCTATTTTGACCGTCATGGAACACAACATGAAGAAGAATTTAGAGATTTAATGGCCATTGCCGTTCAACATGAAATGGACCATCTTAAAGGGCATCTTTTCATCGAAAAACTTTCTTATTTAAAACGTAAAAAATTCGAAAAAGAGTGGAAAAAAAAGCAAAAAGCAGGGAAATAATCATGGAAGAAGCCCTTGCCATCTCTAAAGTAAAGCATGCCAAGTGCGCTACTTTATACAGCAATAAAGCTTCCCAAGTTGATGTTGAAGCAACCCTTGTCAGGGCGTTGCCAGGATTTAGTATTGTCGGGATGGCTGACCAAGCCATCCAAGAGTCACGCGAGAGAATTAAATCGGCTCTCTCAAGCATTAACTTTCAATTTCCCGCTCAAAAAATCACTATCAATCTTTCGCCTTCCGACCTTAAAAAAGAGGGGAGCCATTTTGATTTAGTCATTGCTCTACTGATTGCAATGCAAAAAGAACGTTTTACATGTAATGATTTTTTTATTTTTGGTGAATTGGGATTGGATGGAAAAATCAAAAAAACCAATACTATTTTTCCTATTATCCTTTCTTTGGCTGCATCCATCGAAAATCTTTGTGTTCTCGTCCCCAAAGAGTTACTGTCAAAAATTCGTCACATTCCGCATATTAAAGCTTACGGGGTTGAGACACTGCAAGAAGCACTTCTTTTTTTCAAAGAAAAACACTATTTAGCCCCAGAAAACGACATTATTACACAGCAGCCTTTTTATGATCACACCCTTGAAATTGGCGGCAAATCTTACTTTTACAATACCCATTTCCCATTGGATTTTGCGGATGTATTAGGGCAACATCGTTCCAAAAGAGCTATGGTGATTGCGGCTTCTGGTATGCATAATCTTTTGATGGAAGGAAGCCCTGGATGCGGTAAGAGCATGAGCATTAAAAGGTTGCGTTATATTTTGCCACCACTGAGTATGGAAGAGGTTTTAGAATCAAATGCCTATCAATCCTTGCAAGAAGAAGATGTCGCACTCTCGCCCCTTCGCCCTTTTCGCTCGCCCCATCATACGTCCAGTCGTCCATCCATCTTTGGTGGAGGCAGTCACCAAAGTCAAGCCGGTGAAATTGCTTTGGCTCACCATGGAATTTTATTTTTTGACGAATTTCCCAATTTTTCAAAGACGGTTTTAGAGAGTTTAAGAGAACCGTTAGAAGATCATCGTGTTCTTATTTCACGTGTCAATAGCAAAGTGTGTTATCCAACCAAATTTCTTTTTGCTGCCGCACAAAATCCTTGCCCTTGTGGCAACCTTTTAAGTAAAACCCATGAATGCCGTTGCAGCGAAGTCGAAATCAACCGCTATAAAAATCGCATTTCCGAACCTATCATGGACAGAATTGATTTATACATTCAAATGAGTGAAGAGAGTTCAAAAGAGCAAGGGCTTAGCTCTTCCCAAATGTTTGAACACGTTTTACGCGCATTTCATATGCAAAAAGAACGTGCTCAAAGTGAGTTCAATGGCAAGCTCAACGAAAAAGAGACGATGCAATTTTGCTTGCTCGATGACAAAGCACACGCCGACTTAGATAGGGCACGAAACAGGCTGGGACTGAGCCAAAGAAGCATTCATAAAACATTGCGCATCGCAAGAACCATCGCTGATCTTGCTTCAGCACACACGATTAGCTCTGAGCATCTGCTGGAAGCTTTGAGTTTTCGCAAGCGTTAGGAGAAAAGATGCATTACGTGTATGAAGAGACGCAAAGTCTTGATAATCGTTGTTACGAACACTTTAGTTTAACGCCAGAAATTTTAATGGAACATGCCGCACTTGCGCTTGTCCGTGCCATCAAAAAAAGAATTACATGTAAAGATAAAATACTTTTTGTTTGTGGCGCCGGCAATAATGGCGCCGATGGCATTGCTGCGGCTAGGATGATGCATGGAGCGTATGATGTATCGCTTTATCTCCCGTTTGAGCTCACATCAGCTTTAGCCCTACAACAAAAGGAACGTGCGCAAAAAGCAGGCGTGCCCATCGTTCATGAGATTATCGATGCCAACATGTATATTGATGCCCTCTTTGGATCAGGCTTGAATCGTCCTTTAAATGCGCAAAGTTGTGCGATTATTGAAACGCTCAATGCAAAAAAAGGGTATAAAATTGCATGCGATGTCCCCAGCGGACTTATGCCCTCTGGTGTTTTAACATCTGTGGTGTTCCGCGCGGATGAAACCATCACGATGGGAGCGATGAAAATAGCACTGCTTCATGATTATGCTAAAGATGTGGTCGGGAAAATTCATGTTGCAAATCTTGGTATTTCACGAACATTATACGAACTGCCTAGTTCTCTATTTGTCTTACAAAAACGTGATCTTAAACTGCCAATTCGTACCCATAAAAATGCCAATAAAGGTACTTTTGGTCATGTTGCCGTTGTCTGTGGAAACAAAGAAGGCGCTGCTCTTTTAGCATCACAAGGGGCATTTCGTTTTGGTGCAGGTCTTGTAAGTCTTATAGGCGAAAAGCCAAAAAAATTACCTGCGTATCTTATGCATGCGAACGCGCTACCAACAAACACATCTGTCATTGTCGCTGGCATGGGTTTGGAAACATTTAATGAGGACAGTATGAAAGAAATCTTGCTTTCACATACCCTTCCTTTAGTCATTGATGCTTCTTTATCGCACCATCCTTTAATGAAAGCGCTCATTGACTCTAAGAAACCATTAGTGCTGACACCACATCCTAAAGAATTTAGTTCAATTTTAAAGATTACATGTAATGAGCAAATCTCCGCAGAGAAGATTCAAGAAAAACGTTTTTATTATGCAAAAACGTTTTCACAAACATTTCCACATCTTGTGTTATTGCTCAAAGGGGCTAATACGATTATCGCCCATCAAGGTGAGCTTTACATCAACCCTTGGGGAACACAAGCGCTTGCTAAAGGTGGAAGTGGCGATGTGCTCTCAGGTATGATTGGCGCACTCATCGCGCAAGGCTATACGCTAAAAGATGCTGCCATTCAAGCTTCTTTGGCGCATGCGTTGGTCGCACGTAAATTTACATGTAATAATTTCGCACTCACTCCGATTGATATTTGCAAAGGTCTTAAATGGTTATAAAGAAAATCGCTATTTTGTTTAGTGGTGCGGGAAGCAATCTCGAAAAACTACTTGAAAAACTTCATCAACAAACGTTTGAACATTGTCGCATCGAAGTCGCCGCAACGATTTGCAATCGCCCTTATGCAACAGGGATTGAAAAATCACGAAGTTATGGTATAGAACCCATTGTGATTGATCATACCTATTATGAGACGCGCGAAGCCTTTGATGAAGCACTTGTAAAGGCCATTCGTCAAAGTGGAGCAGAATTAACCGTCCTTGCAGGCTTTATGCGCTTTTTGACACCGTACTTTACGAAGCATGTTAAAGCCATTAATTTACACCCCTCTTTGCTTCCTCTTTTTAAGGGTGGCAATGCTATAAAGGAGAGCTTTGATTCTCCGATGAAAGTTGCTGGCATCAGTGTTCACTATGTCAGCGAAGAGCTCGATGGCGGTGAAATCATCGCACAACGCTGTTTTGAAAAAGAAGAAGGTATGAGTTTAGAAGCATTTGAAGATAAAATTCATAGGCTAGAACATGAACTTTTACCAGAAACTGTAAAAAATTTATTGAATAGGAACCAATGATGAATGACATTCTCAAAGTAGGCAACGTCGAATTTACAAGCAGATTGATTGTCGGTAGTGGTAAATACCCTGACTTTCAAACCACAAAGGATGCAACTTTAGCCAGTGGCTCAAAACTCATTACTGTCGCAGTTCGCCGTGTTAATATTACCAATCCCAACGAAGAAAACTTGATGGATTACTTCAAAGGTACAGACATCAAGCTTCTTCCAAACTCTGCAGGCTGTACTACTGCAGAAGATGCCATTACCCTTTTTCGCATGGTCAGAGAAGCCACAGGGCTTGATTTGATTAAACTCGAAGTCATCGGTGATACAGCAAAAACACTCTATCCTGATGTTATGGAAACCCTTAAAGCCTGTGAAGTTTTAGCCAAAGATGGCTTTACCATTATGACGTACACCAATGACGATCCTATCATGGCAAAACGCTTAGAAAACGCTGGAAGTGCCGCTGTGATGCCTTTGGCTTCACCTATCGGCAGTGGTCTTGGTATTCAAAACCGTTACAATGTGCTTTTCATCAAAGAAGCGGTGAAGATTCCTGTGATTGTCGATGCAGGCATTGGATGTGCCAGTGATGCCGCCATTGCAATGGAAATAGGCGCAGATGGAGTACTCACCAACACCGCTATCGCACAAGCGAAGAACCCTATATTAATGGCAGAAGCAATGAAGTATGCTGTGCTTGCAGGACGTGCAAGTTTTCTTGCAGGACGTATCGCTAAAAAACCTTTTGCAACGGCTAGTTCACCCACAGAAGGTCTTATTGAGTTTAGTCCTAAAGCTTAAAAAATAATTCCTTGACAAAAGGCTGGAATTTGGCTAGAATTTCAGCCTTAAAAAGACCAACTAAGTTTTTTTAAATGTCGGGGCGTAGCGCAGTCTGGTCAGCGCACCTGGTTTGGGACCAGGGGGTCGAAGGTTCGAATCCTTTCGCCCCGACCATGTTAAAATATTAAAATGATGGTGGGCGTAGCTCAGTCGGTTAGAGCATCAGGTTGTGGTTCTGAGGGTCGTGGGTTCGATCCCCATCGCCCACCCCATTGTTTAGAGCGGTTTATGCGCTCGTAGCTCAATTGGATAGAGCAACGGACTTCGGATCCGTAGGTTGTAGGTTCGACTCCTTTCGAGCGCACCACCTAAACCGAGAAGATGCGCTCTTAGCTCAGCTGGATAGAGCAACGCCCTTCTAAGGCGTAGGTCACACGTTCGAATCGTGTAGGGCGTACCACCTTAAGACGAAGCTAAAGCTTCGCAAAATTTTCTACTGTTGTGTGCGGATATGGTGAAATTGGTAGACACGCCAGACTTAGGATCTGGTGCCGAGAGGCATGGGAGTTCGAGTCTCTTTATCCGCACCACTTTTTTCTAAAACCCCTTATATATCGACTTTCCAAAGCTTAGAATTTTAAAATGTTGCACTTTTTGTTGCACTTTTCACTTGAAAGGTCTCAAAGTGCGGTATCTCTACTTGCAAAAAAATCGTTATTTCTTTAAACGTAAAATTCCCTTTACAGCTGATAATATTGTTATTTCTCTGCAAACAGATAGTTTATCACTTCGTCTGAGAACAATAAACTTTTTGTATATTCATATAATGTCGTTGCATATTATTGATCTTCGTAAGCATCTTTGCGATGTGCCACTTTCAAAACTAAAATAGTGATTTCATGATCTGTGATTTTGGTAATAATACGATAATCACCAACTCTATATCTCCAAAATTCTTTTAGTTTACCCTTGAGCTGCTTACCTTTGTGCCTAGGATCTTCACATGAGCCTAAATTTTGCAAGAACTCAACAAGCTTTTTGGCAATAGGCTTATCAAGCTTTGAAAGCTCTTTTTTGGCACTCTCTTTAAATTTAACGATCCAAGCCAAGTTCTTTTACCACTTCATCTAAGGTATAAATTTGCTCAGGTGTTTGATCTGCTTTTTCTGCCAAATAATAATCTTCCAAATTCTCAAAATAATCCTCAAATAATTTGCGGATATAAAAGGATTTTGGACGATCTGTTAATGTTGCTAAACGTGATAACCTAGCCTCAAAACTTTCTTCAAGCCTAATTGAAGTAGCCATAATCTCCTCCTTTGTGAATACATGTATTTTTTGTATTCATATTATATCAAATTTTTATTTCTATTGTTGGAAATTTCATGAGTTACCTAGTACAATAATGCCATTCATACAGGGACTATCTAATGGACACTATACTACAGTTACTTGATCTTTTAAACAAATATTCATCACTGTTCCTTGTTATTGCTACCTTGATTTATGTTGTCTTTACCGTTAAATTAGCCAAAGAAACACGTAAACTTAGAGAAGTTGAGACCTCTCCTTTAATTGGTGTTATTGCTAATGCTATTGGGCCAACTGTATTTAAACTGACAATTAAAAATATTGGTAAAGCTCCTGCATACAATCTTTCCTTTTTGCTTGATGATAAATATTTCAAATTTTTCAGATATGGCTTTAATCATCAAATTTCTTATTTTGCCCCTGAACAAGAATTTTCTATTTTAACGAGTGGATACAAAGAATTGAAAGAATCTGAATATGAAAACATCCCTATAAAAATAAAGTATTTTTCTAAAGATGGACTAGAGATTTTGGATACATACGTAATGGAATGGCAATATCTTGATAAGGTACTATTAGAAGAAGACACTTTGCATACTATTAAAAAAGAATTGGAACATATTACCAAAGAATTAAAAAATCTCAATTCAATCACAAAAGATAAAAAATATTTAGTTTCTACAAAACTTAGTATTCTAGAACTTGAAAAAAATGAAGCGTACGTACAATTCATTTTTAGTAATGGTGAAGTTTTTAAAATAGACAATGACCACCTCGCAACATTAGAGTTAAATGATGTAGAGAAAATTTACATTGAAAATGGTGATTTAATTGATTATTCTCTTGGGAAAAGATTTTTGGCAGAAGAGATATATGCAAAAATAAAATAATAAGCACTTTTTATTAGTCATTAAACTCTTTTTTTAAACAAAAAATTAAAGTATGTATGGATAGAAGAGCCAAGCATCAAAAGCAAAAAGAAGATACAGCGCTGGACTCAAAAGATATAATAAGATAAGGCAGAGGTTTGAAGTTCAAGCTTCAGTCCAATATAATGATTGGGGAGTGTTCAAAAATCTGTGTCAGCATCGTGTAGTTCCTACAATTGTATCA
>MTLC01000430.1_pt1 | contig 70139 bp, 54 predicted proteins | sample 1982451 | NCBI WGS metagenome assembly MTLC01 (sample SAMN05710165, study PRJNA340218) | biofilm metagenome | isolation source: sample SPH anode biofilm adapted to +100 mV | place: USA | collected 2012-02-03 | reverse complement strand
ACGAGAAGCGGATAGTGGCCTGGATGGGAGCATCGGCTTCGAGGTCGAAGGTGGAGCCAAGAGAAGCAGCGTAGTCGATGTCGACCAAGGGTTCAGAACTAGTGCCAGCGAGTGTTGCCGACTCAAAGAGGTCGACATCAAGAAGGCGGCAATGGATCTGGCCTTCGGGCTTGGCGTAGAGGTAGAGGCCACCGCGATGTTCGATGAGCTTTACCGGATAGAGGGTATACGAGCGGGCAATGCCATCAACCGGAGAGCGATAGACCACAGAGCAGGCCTGGCCGGTCTTAATGGCAGTTCGGAAGGTATCAAGAAGCGAAGATGTAAGGTTGGTATCGGGTTCCGGAGCCGGATCGGCGTCGAGCCCCGGCAGAAGGACGTTAAGCTTGGAACGGAGCGAAGACAGGAGCGCCGATGACGAGGAGTCCCGGAGCGAGCGCCCTTCTAGAATGGCGTCGAGGAAGTAGCGTTCCTGTGGGTTGAGGTCGAGACTCGGGACGCTGAAGGTCGGTAAGTGTTGGGCGTAGCCTTCGAGAATGCGATAGGTCTTCTCCGTGGATAGGTCGCGGCGTTCATCAACGAGGGGAAGGCCGAGGTCGGTCAAGGCTTCGAGCATTCTGAAGGTTGAACGACGGGATATGCCAAGGCGGGACATAAGGGTCTTAATGGTGGTGCCGCCCGGAGTGGCGAGGAGTGAGACTGCCTGAATGAGCTTGGTCAGATTCGCGTAAGGATTCGGCATCTCGGACTCCGTGGTGATACGGCCACGCCAGGGCAGCCGAGAAGAAGAGGATACAAGTAGACCGTGCCGGAAGCTGGCACGATCGGGTTGAATGGATTGCAGTGGAGAGAAGCTCAATAAAGGCTCATGAGGCGTGTAGAAGGCCTGTAGCGAGTACTTTGTAGACGCTACCTGTATCTTTTCTTGCTGAAGGGCTAATGGGGTATCGAGGATACAAGAATGAAGAATGGCCCCGGGCGGGCCGGGGCCATTGGGTTAGTCATCAGACGGAAGCATGATCGTGATGACGGGCTCGCCGGAGTCGCCAGGCCCGCAGACGGCCAAGAGGTCGACGGGGACGGGTTCGGCATCGGGGACTTGGGCGAAGAGGACGGTAAAGGACAGGCGGTCCGTCGCCGGAGATGTCTTGATGGCGAAACGTAGGACGGACAGCATGCCCCAAAGGTGGCCCTCCACTGAGATTCCTTCCTTGGCGAGCTCGAGTGGCGGCGTCAGGTAGCCGTGGTAGAGGTTGTCGGAGACGGCCACGGGGAGCTTGAAGCCTGCTTCGCGGGCGATGTCCGAGACATCTATAAGGACCCCTTCAGCGAGCGCATCTGCCCTGCTGTACTTGAATATGAGGTCAGGTGTCATGAACAGGCATCCTCGGCGTAGGCGCGGGCTTCCGGAGAGTAGGACCGCTTGGCCTCAACATGCTCGATTACGATTACGACCGGAGTCATGGCATCGAGCGAGGAGTCGATGCCGAGGCGGCCGACGAGGCGGACGGAGGTACCGACGTGGAGCGTGTCGCGAACGGTGGCGGCGAGGCGACCGTAGGCGATGGCCGGCATGGCGGGAACGTCTGGACCAGCGTCGAGCAGGAAGCGGGCGGCGGCCGGGCGATCGTTGGTGGCCTCGGTGTAGAGCGGAGAAGAAGTAACGGAGCCTTCAAGGAGCAGGCTGTTTAAGAGTCGCATGGAGTGTCCTTTAAGGCCTGGGCGGCCGAGCGGATAAAGAGTTCATCGCGGCCCAACTGGGCTTCGACTCCGGGAATGGCTTCACCTTCGGTGAAGATCAAGGAGCGGACAGCGGTCTTCGAGATGTCCTCGCGGACTATGACGGCCTCGGGGTGATTGGCTTTGAGGTAGTTGAGCGCTGTAGGAGCATCGAGAATGTCGACCCGGTCCGGGAGCTTGCGCAGCTGGGCAGTGGCCGTCGGTAGGAGGACGGAGCGGGAGCGGCGCTGCTTGGCGACTTCGATTTCGATCCAGGGTTTCAAGAGCGAGGAGAGGTACTCGATGGAATCGACGTCGGCTGCGTTGGCATCGGAGAGCCAGGTGTCGATACGAGTCTTGTATGAGCGGGCCAGGTCGGAGCGCTGGGCCGTGCGGGCCTGCGCCTCGAGGATGCGCGAGGCGCACCATGAGGCTTTGGAGAGAGAGTCGACCGTGAAGGGTTCGGCGGCCGGGGCCTCCGCGCTGGGAATGGTGAAGTCGAAGAGGACGTTGGAGAGCGACGGAAGAGAGCCGGGCTCGGCGGTTTCGACGAGCGCGAGCGGGGCGGTAGAGGGAGCGTCAACGAGGGTGGCGAGCATGGGGGCCTCCTTGAGGAGAAGGGAATGTTGGGGATGCGGCCGGGATTGAGCCTGCCCATGAGGTAGGCGATGGGCCATAATATGTAATTAGCAACTGACGGCCTGACTGTGTACGCGATATGCACAGCGGCCGGGGCCACCGCATTTGAGGGAAGACTGGTGGCATGCTGGCGGGCTCGATCCGGGCAATAGAGCGCCAAGAGCGGGGAAGTTAAAAGTAGCAGGCGGATCGCGATAGTAGCAGTAGGAGCATCAGAAAGGCGATTGCGCAGCTCAGTGGAGCGCTGAGCGTAGGATCTGTAGAACTTCTAACGTCAAGGCTTGTGTAGCTAATATAGATATGTGGATCTTTGACGACCAATATCGTCTAGATACTATCGAGCTGGGGGTCCTCGCAATCGAAAATCACGGGACAGGGATCCTCAAGCGAGAAAAACTATAGGGAAAATGCATACTACGAACACACAAAAGTCTGGCCAAAGACGTGATCTTGAAAATCACGCGTATAGTTGCTTTTGGCGCATTATCGAACTTAGGCCGCATATAACATCGTATCCCGCATGACATAATCACGGCACTATGTAAATTCGCACGGTAAAATACGATTTATTTGCACTTTTGCCCAGGTCCACTCTACTTATATATGTAGAGCACTTCGAACTTTCCCCTGCCCTGCCACGTACCAACGTACAGCAAGCATCAACAGCCTACTTCCTAACTCCCAAGCGCTGATCAGTGAACTCGCGAGCACTGGTCGGCGGTCGGGGTGTCTAGGTAGCGGCAGGGTAACGAAGTCTCCAGAAAACCAACACAGGATAACGACTCAAAGGAGAAACCATGAACAAGGAAGATGCAGTCTATTGCGTCCTATTGAACCAGGATGAACGAGAAGCGGTGATCTTTGAACTTGAGGTCATCTGCCGGTCGATCAAAGTTGACCATGAAATCGAGTGGCTACAGAAAGGAGATGAGCGACCTGCCGAGGGCACTACAGCGGCTGAGCCAAGTCCGGTCTACCGCGTTGACGACTGCGATAACGACGAGGCTGACGACGACGAGGAAGAGTACGAAGACTTCATCATGTTCATGAGCTCGTCGATTGGGTCGAAACTCGCAGCGTACAAATTGGACACTCGTTTCGGTCTTCTATTCCTCGACTGGTACGAGACTAGTTGGCTGATCGACCATCTCCAGATCGCGCTCGACGCATACGCCATGGAGAATGAGTCATCGAAGGAATCCGAAGCCTATACCTTACAAAAGCAAAACCTGCCCACTGGTATCTCGGCGGATGTGTACTTCGCAAGCAATGTGGCTTCGGTGAGGGCGAAGCTGGTCGAAGCCTTCGCGCGGGGAGCGTGATCGCATGCCCATTGCCATTCCGCAGCTGAAGAGGAAGAGCGCTGCGGGACGGCAATGGCCAGCGATCAGACAGAAGCGGAGCGGTTAAGTAGGCCGCGCTCGACGAGGGATGTAAAGCCGTTCCGGCTCGTGATGATGTGGTCGATGAGCGGGATATTGAGGAGTTCCCCCGCATCGCGAAGGCGATTTGATAAAGTAATATCTTCGTCACTTACTATTTCGTGATGTCCGCTGGGATGATTGTGAGAGACCACGATACAGCTGGCCATATCCGTGATGGGACCGACGAAGACTTCCCGTGGGGCGACCAGACAACGCGACACAAGGCCGACTGTTACGATCCTTATTCGGATGATTTCATGGGCTCCGTTGAGGCTGGCCACAATGAAACGTTCGGTCTTGGCTCGGGCATAACGTGCGAAGGCCTTATAAGCGTCGGCAGGGCAACCAATCTTGTAGGTCGGGGCCTGGCGCTCGCTGATGATCTGGTAGGTCATAGGTTCTCCTTGTGAGTGGGGCTCCTATGCAAGTAGAGAGAATGATGCAAAAGCAGAAGGCGATCGCGCGCCAATTTAAGGTCGCCTTTATGTGTTAAGGAGGAGCAAATGAAGATAGAGGAAGTATACCCAGACCTCGAAGTGGAAGATGCAGCATTCAGGCCGATCAAGGCGAACGAGCAGGTCTTCGCCCAGGCGATGAACCAGTTGCATTGCGATATGGCGAATGGGCTCGTCGCACTCGAAGGCATCAAGTGCGCCTTTGATTGCGGCTTCGCGCCGGTGCTCAGTTTTAAGGCTCTACGTAAGCAGCAAGAACGGCTCGAGGAGATCAAGTGGGGAAGCATACCCGGCGCACGTTCGATCCGTGAGTATCCGGGGGCAATCAGAAAGGGGAAAAAGCTGGTGCTCGACATAGAAGCCAGGACCTTCGAGCAAAAGAAACAGGAGATGGAAGCCAGGTTGATCCGGGACTTGGGCGGGGATACATCGCACGGCTTTCCCCGGAACTTTAATGAGTATCTAAGGACGCAGCGCCTCAGGTTGAGTGACGGGACGGTAGTTACGGTAACCGAGGGGAGGAATGCGGCCCGTGCAGCGGAGGGACTTCGGGCCTATCCCCTACTCTTCAAGACCGTCGCTGGGGAAGGCCCGAGATTCGACGCCCTCGAGAAACTGGCTTACTTGAAAGCTCTGGTTGAAGCCGACGCGAAGGAGCGCGGACAGAGGGCCGAGGAGCTTGCTCTAGATTCCGCCTATGCCGAGGAACTCCGGGGGTTGATACAGCGCTCCGACCAGAAAGCCTTGAGGACGCACGCCGGAAGGAAGGTGGAGCCTCGGGAGTCGGTTAAACCAGAGCATGTGCCGGAATTGAAAACCAGTAGCCGGAAGAGCAAAAAGAACATGACCGTGGGGTCAGAGGGAGAACTCATACTCTGTGGAAGAGTTATCGTGAGCTCAGCTGAGCGCCGTTGGCTCGACGCGGTGCCATCGAGGAAAGGGCAATTCAGGGCAATACTCCACGAAGTACTTCGTACGCATGGCCTCGTGCTAGGGACCGGGCAAGAAGAAAAGGACGCGCTCCTTGGTCAGGGAACAGTCGCGGAACACGTCGCACAAGAACTGGATCGGTACTTCAAGAGCATTGGGGGTCGTAACTACACGATGGATGAGGAGGTGTCAGATGGCGATTGAGGTCGTCCAAGAATTCGATTATTCGACGTCGTTCGACAATCTCGGGAAAAAGGCGACAGGACCGATGCTGTTCATCGAACAACTCGACTGGAAGGTCAGAGGCATGCCCAAGCGCATGGTGGTGATAGGAGGCTTCTCCGGTTCACTCAAGACAACCTATGCCTTGAACTTGGCCTACAACAATGCGGTCGTGCGTGGGTATTCAAGCTGCTTCATTTCCCTCGAGATGGAGCCCGAGGAACAGATGCTTCGTCTGGCGGTACGGCATGCGCAACATCCTTCCTTCCGGAAGTACAGCTTCAATATCACCGTGAACAAGGTGTTCCGGAATACCTGGACCAAGGAAGAGCGCGACTTCATGGAGCAGGTTGTAGTGCCGGATCTCCAACGGAATCTGAACTATGGTCGCATCCATGTGACCGGGCCATCGGATTTCCAGTATTCGATCGCTGGTATCGAACACATGCTGCTCGCGCTTGAGAACCATGCGGTCGAAATCGGTGCTCCGGGACTAAGGCAGACTATCGATATCCTCATCGTTGACTACGTACAGCTACTCGCGAAATATGCGGGATTCGCGAATGGATCGGGAAGTGACCCATACCGATTCACGGGGGAAGTGTTCACCTTCCTGAGGCAGTTGACAACAACCTACGCGAATGAACGAGGTATCACGGTGATAGCCCTATCTCAATTAAACCGGGCTTCATATACCGCCGCCAAGGATCGGATTCGGAACGCGAGGATTCCCGGGGAGCGTTACGACTACCTCTTTGATGCGACCTCGTTTGCGGAATCAAGCGCGATCATGAGCGATGCGGATGTCGCGGTAGCCTTGTACTGCGACGATGAGCTCAAGAAGCAGAAGAAGGTGCGGATTCAGCTCCTCAAGAACCGGCGGGGCGAGAGCGACGAGAAGGGCTTTGATGCGCTGGCCATGCCTGAGGTCGCCTACGTGGGCGATTGGCAAAATGACACGGCTGACGACGATTACCTGGCGGAACTACTAGGGGATGTACTTGCGTACTAGGAGGCGAACATGACATGTGAGAAATGCAATGGCCGTGGCTTCACAGTAAACGAGGATGGGAAGTTCCGAATCTGCATCTGTACCCTGCGCGAGAGGCACAAGGCCTATCTGGAGCCGATGAAAGCTTTCCTGTCCCCATACGCGAAGAGCGCGACTCCGGCGGAGCTAAGGGATGGTGCGCAGGCAATCGTGAAGACTGATGCGACGATACTTGGGCTCATGAAGACCATGGTGAAGAGTTGGTATCCCGAGCCGTATGTAATCACAACCATGGAAGTCTGCAACGAGGCGGGATTCCAGCGGCACACGGAGTTCCATTCGGTAAGCGAGCTCGCGGGGAGTAGCGGGGCCTTCGTGCTCGATCTCAGCTTCATGAACAAGATGCGTGCGCGGAATACCGGGCTAAAGGAAGGCGACTCGATGTACCTCGTGGAGTTCGTGCATGAGGTGGTGGCCAGGCGGAAAGGCAAGCTGGCGATCATCCTGGATCCCCGGGTGGGGACATTCCTGACGGCCTACGCCGATGTCTGCGATGGGCTGGCGGAGCTCGGAATCGAGTACTTCGACGGGAGGGGTTATCGCCAATTCCATCGAATAGATGACGGTAGCATAGGAGGCAATCATGACTTGCCAATCTGAGGTAGAAGACTTCCTGACCATGTTCAAGCCAAGACGGGATGCCTACGTCCAGAAGGACAAGTTCGGCAATCTCCAGACGATCTACCATCCCTTAAGCGATGCGGTGATCGATCGACACATGCGCGGTGTCGGTGAACGCGTGATCTCGTTCTTCAGTACGGGAGAGCGGCGGAACTATCTCGGTGTCGATATCGATGACCATCAGATGGGCGGCTGGATAGGCTCAAGCCCGACCCAGGAACTCGAGCACAAATACCGGGCGGTAGTGGCCGAGATTGGAAAAGCGCCGAGTGCGGCCTTCGCGAGCCAACGGGGCATCCACGCCTTCTGGTTTCTGGACCGGAGGGTGCCGAACGAGATTATCGTCGTGGCACTAAAGGAGCGTCTGGAGGTAAAGCTTGAGGTGGAGATCCTGCCACGCCCGAGAGAAGCCGTGAGTATCCCGAGGCCGGATGAGTACCTCGACAGCAATCTGGCCCGAGTCGGATTCCCCGGGTATGCGGCACTCTCGCGCTATCCTGCCATGGAGGTCCTGGGGGAGGAAGCCCGGCCGGAGAAAATCCGGGCGAGGCTAAAGGCGACGAAAAAGTTGAGCACGGCCCCGACAAGGGGCAAAGACCCGGTGAAGAATATCGAGGAGGCGGAGACGAAGGTCTTGCCCCTCGAGAACAACGCGACCAATGATGCCTATTGCCGGATGGTGGGAATCTATATGGCCAATGGCCTCAATGTGGACCAGACCTACGAGCGGTTTCACAATCTAGTCGCGAGAAGCCCTGGCTATAGTGGAGCCCTACTACTGGGCTTACGGGACCGGATCGAGGCCTCCTACCGAAGCATGAAAGGGAGCACGGCCTTGGACATGGAATCCCTTGCGGTGCTGCGACGGGACCCGGTAATCACGATGACCCTGGAGTTCGCGGTGGAGGCTGCCGGGCTTGAAAGGCAGACGAGAAGCCGGATGGCCTTCGAGGAGTTCCTGCTGAATATCATGGCCTGGACGAGGAACCTTGATAGAGTGTTCGCCGATCGGGAGCGGGCCGCGTACTGGGAGTACCTGTACCCGGGATCAAGGAGGTTCCACCGGGAGGGGTATTACCCACTGTCCTACGGGCTTCTGAAACAATGGAACCGGCACTATGATCGCTGGATGCGGCTATTGAAGAGCCTTGGCATTCTGGTCGAGTCGCCCTACGGGTATTCATCGACCGCGCATCGATCGAAGTACTATGCCATCCAGCTATTGTCCTGCAGAATCGAGCATGGGCCGGCCTCAGGCCGTGGTGGATCGGGAGGATAGTCGCGTGGATGCATGGCGGAGTGAGATACATATATAGCGAGGTAGGTCTATCCCTACTAGGTCCTCCCTTCTGTTAATATGTATATCACTTCTCCTGCTTGCGCGAACGCATCCACTTGATGACATCGTCTTTCTCAAAGCGGATGAAGCGACCTTCTACAAAGAAAGGGATTCCCAAGGTCCGGTACGTCTGTCGGAATCGCCACTCTTTGAGCCTTAGAAACTCGGCGACCTCAGGAATTGTCATGATATCAGGGTACTCCTTGGGTCCACTACCCTGGGGCTGGCTGGGCGCGCTAACACCTGTTGCTAATTCAACAGGTGTCACGGTATAAGGGGAAGAATGCGGTGAGGTCGGCTCGTTCCGTAGTGAAAGCCGCTCCCGCTCCAGTCGAAGCTTGGCAATCAGGTCTATCAGGCGGCCGGCATACGCTTCTATATACTCCGGGTTCACCAACTCCCCGGCATTGGACTGCATGGTGTACAGTCGCGCGCCTTTGTCCTGAGCTACTACGAGCTCCTGGAGCGCCAAATCATAGAGCCGGAGACGTCGCGTCGGATCAACCTCGCGATCAAGATCGCGCCTGAGCATGGTGGAGAGGGTATCAAGGTCGGGTAATTCGAAGGTCTCCCGCTCCTCCAACCCTGTGAGCTGCATTGCGAAGCCTTCGGCTGGTTTCTCATCTTGAGACAGAGAGGCGGATTTGGCGACAGTATCGCTTGAGGAAAGCTTGGTAGCACGTCTCCGTTTGGGCTTGGGCATGTTTTATATCTCCGTTTCAACCTGACTTGGCAGCCGCTTCCCTCTTCGGAGGAGCGTAGATCATATCCACCGCCTTCGCAACGTCGTCGACCCGGAGCAGTTGGAAGTGGGTGTAGATGGCCTGTACCCGCGTGAGGATCCTCGCCTCGGCACTCGACCAGCCAAGAAAGCTCTGGACAAGCAAAGGCGCCACTCCGGCGGCTAAAAGGTTCGTGTTGAGCGTATGGCGGGCCGCATGGGGCGAGACCCAGCGGTCATCATCCGGAATGATATCCTCTGACCTCGCCTCCTTGATGCAGTCCTCAAGGACATTATGGAGTCCTTCATAACCGAGTCCCTTGCCCAGGCTGGTGCCGAAGACGAAGTAATCGCCGGGGGCTTCATAAGGCAGGCTATCTTTCCAGGCTTTGAGCCGGTCCAGGGCGAGCTTGGCGAGGACGATCTCCCTGGTCTTGCCCCACTTGGGCTTCCCGATACCGTCCTTGCCTTTGTCCGCCTCAATGACCTTACAGCGTCCGGTGGCGAGGTCCACCGACGACCAGCGGAGTGCTCGTATCTCGCCGGCCCTCATGCCCGAGCAGAAGAGCACCGCGATAAGAGCTTCGTCGCGTACGGCCTGCAGGGCATCCAGGCTACGGCGGGATTCCTGGGCGCCCTTCTTGATTGGAAGCGCATCCTTGGCCTCGGCCTTGATCCGCGCGGTACGGCTACTCAGGAAGGCCAGGAAGCGGCCGACTTCCTCGGGGTTGAGGACTCCGCGCTCTTGCCGTTCATACTTGATATTCCCGACCATGGAGCCGGGGTTATTGTCGATGTCCCCACGGAAGCAAGCTTCGGAAAGAATCGTCTTGACGGTGGAGATGCACTTGTTGAGCGAGTTGACGCCCATTCCGGCCGCCTGGAGCCGGTTCCGCAAATCCAAGAGGTCGCCCCGTTTGATCTTCGCCATCGCAAGCCTCGGAAAGACCGGGTCCTTGAAAACGTGTTTGTCCAAGAGCGTGCGGCATTGGTGCAAGTGGTTGAGACCGATACTCTTGCCTTCCTGGCGGTAGCGGATGAAGTGGGGACAGGTTTCGGCTTTGAAGAAGGGCGCGGCGTAGTCGGCGAAGCACAAGGTAGTCGCCTCGGCGCTCTGCTCGTCGATGAAGGTGCGGATAAAGTCCCGGGCGGCCTCCTTAGCCGTCAGGCCGGTGGTCATCCGTCGGCGTTTGCCGTCCTTCCCGACAAACATGAAGTAGTAAATGTTGGTGTCCGGCCGCCTGTATGGCTCTGGATACTTCTTTTTAGTTGCCATGCTGCCCCCTTTTCCCTGCGGTAGGCACTGCCATTGTACTCCTGGCCTGAGCAGACGGGCGAGTCGCAGCTCGATGAGTTGCGGCCACCAAATTGGATCTGCGTCCAATTTGCGTCCAGTCAGGCTCAGAATACGAAAAAGCCCTGGGCATCGCCAGGGCTTAATTCGTTTCTACAGTACAACTTAACTTGCTCCCCCGCGCGGATTTGAACCACGGACCCAGTGGTTAACAGCCACTTGCTCTGCCAGCTGAGCTACAGGGGAATGCTCTTTGCTAAAGCGAGGAAAAAGTACATGAAACGAAAATAAAAGTCAAGCTTGCTCGGCCCTGTCAAGCTCATCACGGTACCAGCGATCAAGGCCCGGCCAGATACAGTATGGAAGGCGGTATCCTGACCGCGAAGCGACACAGGTCATCGCCATCCAGGACTGACGACAGCACCGTTGCGTCGGTATCTTCGCCGAACGCCACATCAAACAGGAACTTCTCGTAGCCTGCAGAACATGCGCACCAGGCGGAGGGTACGCCCGCACCGGATTCCGTGATTGACGAGGCGGCTAGCGGGCAATGACATGCGAGCCTGCGCCTCATGAGCGGATCGGCAGACGAGATATAGCGATCGGGGTCGTAGGGTATCTTGGTCAGGTATATGGTATCGCCATCGCGGACGCCGCCCAGTATTTCCTTGTGATCACGGACAAAATCGACGACGGCCTGGGTAATACGCTGCTCAAACCACAGGGTTCCGTCATCGGCGTGCCTCTGCAGGATATCAACCTGGCGGGCATGGTACTCGTCAAGCCATGCGTCGATTGAGCCAAGCGCTTGCAGGCGTTCCTTCTCGGAGGCGAATGACTCGGGCGGTATCCCATGCACGTTCCAGGTAAGGACTATCCTGGCCTGCTCCGATCCAAGCTCCCTTTCAAGGGCCTCGACGAAGGTTTTCGTGGCGGCCGGATACGCCTCCGGAGTTGATCCCTCTACCGGGATGGTCACGTTCGTCATCACGGCGGTTCTGGTTGCCTCGTCAGTGACAAGGCCAAGCCGGTCTGACATGCCAGGCAGGACGCCGATCGGCAAGAGATATGCCAAAAGCCGTATCGCGATCGCGTCGGCTCCGGCGACCATGAAATACCTGGCCAAGGAGGTGATGCGCGCCCCGCTCGCCTCGCCCCTGGCCACCAGGGCCGCGATGTGACGCTCGACCAAGGAGACGGAAACATCATGCACCCCTTGGCCCGTGTATGAGACTTCATGCTCAAGAGCCTCGATGTTCCGGAGCGATTCGGCGATCGCCGCCTCGTCGAGCCCCCTCCGCGCGCATCGATTCCTGAATTCAGCCTCGAATTTCAATGTGTACCTTCCAATGGTCACTATACGCCCCACATCGTCAATACGCAAATTCCTTCGATATATGATGGAACGACCGCGTCGTGGAGCGCCGCGGGTTCGGTGCCGGGAATTCCATCGATGCACGAACTCCTTGGGTCAGGTTATACTTGAGCCTGCGGGAGAAGTGATGGACGAGACGACTGATCAGTGACGGCCACCCAGGGGCCGTGGGGAGGTATGCATGGCAGCGAGTACGATCGGCGCATACGAGCACGTGACCGCGGGCAGGACACCCGTCATCATCGCGTACAGTGATTACTCATACCTTGGAGTACCAGGCACTGACATCCTGCTCCTGGCTGCAAGCATACGGGAGTACGGTGGCAACTACGCGGAAACGCCCATCTGGATCATGCACGCAGAGGAAGCGGCCATCCAACCGGATACTGTTGCCCGGGCGGGGTCGCTCGGGGTTGAGTTCAAGCCATACCGCTCCGATCGGTCCCTGGCGCCCTACCCGTTCGCGATGAAAGGATTGGCGGCGGCAGAGGCCGAAAGGCTCGCCGAAGGGTCTGCACCGATTCTTGTCTGGTTCGACCGCGACTCGGTTGTGGTGCGTGACATTGCCCCGCTCATGCTTGAATCGGGAAAGGCCATAGCGTTCCGGCCTGTCAACGGCAAGAACATCGGGCAGGAAGCGGGATCCGATCCGGACGGGTTCTGGGCAGCCGCCTATGGGTGCGGCGGCATCGATCCGGACGCCATCGGTACGACGACGAGCTATCTGGAGGGACTCAGGCTGCGCTTCTATATCGCGGCGGGGTTGCTGACAGTCAGGCCCGAGCGTGGCCTGCTGCGGCGGTGGGCACGCCTGCAGCGCAGGTTCGCGGACAATCTGCCGCTCGCAGCTCTGTGCGCACAGAGTGCGGCTCATCGCCTCTTCATGCACCAGGCGGCGCTCAGCATAGCGGTGGCGAGCGATACCGCCGAGGAGGAGAGGCAGGTCCTGCCGCCTCTGGTCATGTATCCGCTCAATTTCTGGACCGCGGACCCGGTCCCGAGGCGGCCTGCCATGGTCGATGACGTGGTAACATTCAGGTACGACGAAGTGATGAATGATGGCAGCTGGAAAGAGTTCGCCATGAGCCCCGGGCTCAAGTCGTGGCTCGAGGCTCATATACATCCGCAGCAAGCCTGACGCTACACCCGCACGGCGCAGGCCATGGGAGATCACTTCTTGGGCGGCTTCTTCTTGGCCGAGGCCTTGTCGAGCAGGCCACCTTTGGGCGCCGCGCCCGGAGCTTTGGGAGAGACTGCCGGCTTCCTGGCTGGTTTCGTCGCTGTCTTCCTGGCTGGCGCTCTGGCAACAGGCTTTGGTTTTGCCGACGGCGAGGTCTTCTTCCTGGTATCGGACTTTGTCTTGGGCTTGGGCTTGGACGCAGCAGCCTTCTTTCCGGCGATCTTTGGCTTGGCCGCAGCGGACTCGGCGACAACCGGCTTCTGGGCCGCGGAAGCACCCGGTTCATCAAACAGCCCCTGGTCTCCCTCGGCACAGGCCGCCAGGGCCTGCCTGGTCGATAGCCGCACCCCCTGGGCCTTGAGTCCCTTGACCTGGAACGCCTCGACCCTGAAGCGCTCGATATCGATCTTGAAGCGCGATTTTGGCGCATATTTGACCATGAAGGCCTGCTTGGCATCGGCGGTGAAGAACAGGACCTGTGCGCCTTCGGGGGCCAGCTGGTAGTCCTTGTTCATGATCCACGCATCGATCATACAGCGTTTGATGTAGGCCGATCCATTCTTCGGGTCCAGGTACACGAGGCTGAAGACGATGTCGGCCAGAATCTCCTTCTCCGCCAGCCCACAGTACAACATATCCTTGTCCACGAAGAGCCGTTCGGGCACGGGAACCACCGAGTACAGGCCGCTGCGACGGATGATCAGAACCTTGTCGAAGGGCGAAACGTTGAGCCTGAGTTCACCGCCTGAAACCGATGTGCCCAGATAGCCTATCTGCGTGTCGTATCGGAGGGCTATATCGCGCCTGGCCACTTCCTTCGCATCGATCCTGTCAAAGGACGCTATCCGCGTCTTGCGCTGCCACGATGGCGCCAGCTTCTTGACCAGCCCTTGCAGAAACCCGACGCCATAGTCGGTCAGATGGGCCAGGTTGTATCGCTTCTCCTTGAGCGCGGCCTTGATGCGCTCCATCTCGGCCCTGGCTTTCTCGATGTCATACAGGGAAATGCGCCTGATCGGAATGCGGAGCAGGCGCTCGACATCCGCCGCGGTCACCTCGCGCCGAATTTCCGCGGCGAAGGGTGCCAGTCCGTCGATGACGGCCTTGTCCACGGCAACCTGCGTCTTTTTGGTTTCAATCGCCTTGTACACACGCTCCTCTATGAAGATGCGCTCCAGAGTCCTCGCGTGCTGTTCATCGAGCAGCTCCCGGATGTCCAGCTCCAGCTCGGCCTTCAGGATGGCGAGCAGCCGCTTGGCATGGTGCCTGATGACATCGCTGACGGTCATCAGGGTCGGCTGACCGTCCCTGATGACGAGCAGGTTGCAGGATATGGACTGCTCGCATTGGGTGAACGCGTACAGCGCGTCGATCGTCTCCTGCGCATAGACGCCGCGGGCCAGCTTGACCTCGATCTCCACCTTGTCAGTGGTGTAGTCGCTGATCGACGCTATCTTGAGCCGGCCCGACTTGGCGGCGGCCTCGACGCTCTCGATCAGGCTCTCCGTCGTGACACCGAATGGCAGGTCGCGTATGACGATGCGCTTGGGGTCGGAGGTGTCGAGCGTCGACCGGACCCTGACGCGGCCCTGCCCGTCTGCGTATTCGGCCGCGTCGACGACGCCGCCGGTGGGAAAATCAGGGTACACCTTGAAGGTCTTGCCACGCAGGCAGTCAATCTCGGCCTCGAGCACCTCCACGGGGTTATGAGGCAGTATCTTGGTGCTCATGCCAACCGCGATGCCTTCGGCTCCGGTGATGATGACAACAGGGATCCTGGCCGGGAAGACGACGGGCTCCCTGTTGCGGCCGTCATAGCTTTCCTCGTACTCGGTGATCTTGGGGTTGTAGAACACATCCTTGGCGAACGCCGCCGCGCGGCACTCGATGTAGCGGGCCGCAGAGGCCTCGTCACCGGTCAGCACGTTGCCAAAATTGCCCTGCTTGTCTATGAACAGATCCTTGTTCGCAAGCACGACGATGGCCGAGTATATCGACGCATCACCATGCGGGTGGTACTTCATGCACGAGCCGACGATGTTGGCAACCTTGTGGAACTTGCCATCGTCGGCCTCGAACAGCGTGTGCATGATGCGCCGCTGCACCGGCTTGAGCCCGTCTTCGAGTTCAGGTATGGCCCGGTCCTTGATGACGTAGCTCGCGTAGTAGAGAAAGTTTTCGTTGAACAGCTTCTTCACATATGCCATGGATGTTCCTACAGGTCGTTTATGAGGTTCTTCATGATGTAGTCGCGGCGCTCGGGTGTATTCTTGCCCATGTAGAAGGTCAGCACCTCGGGCACGGCCTTGAGCGTCTGCACGTCGACCGATACGAGGCGGATATCGTCACCGATGAACTGGCCGAATTCGTTCGGGCTTATCTCGCCCAGACCCTTGAACCTGGTTACTTCCGTGCCGGCGCCAAGCTCCTTGACCGCCTCGTCGCGCTCCCTGGCGCTGTAGCAGTAGCGCGTCTCCTTCTTGGTGCGGGCCCGGAATATCGGGGTCTCGAGTATGAACACCCGTCCCTGGGTCACCAGCTCCTCGAAGAAGGTCAGGAAGAACGTCAGGAGCAGGTTCCTGATATGAAAGCCATCATAGTCGGCATCGGTAGCCAGGACGATACGGGCATAGCGCAGGCCGGCGATGTCATTCTCGATGCCAAGCGCCATCATCATGTTGTAGAGTTCTTCATTCTTGTATATCGCGGTGCGCTTCCGGGCGTGCATGTTCTCCGGCTTGCCGCGCAGGCTGAATATGGCCTGCGTCATCACGTCGCGGGAGCTGACCATGGAGCCGGTCGCCGATTGGCCTTCCGTCAGGAATATGGTCGAGCGTTCGGCATCGGGGCCATCACCCAGGTGCAGCTTGCAGTCCTTGAGCTTGGGGATCTTGAGCTCTATCTTCTTGGCGGCCTCGCGGGCCTCCTTCTTGACGACGTTGAGCTCGGTGCGGAGCTTCTCGTTGGCCGCGATCTTCTCCTGCAGCCGCTTGGCCGCGACCGGATTGCGGCGCAGGTAATCATCGACGCCCCGGACGACTTCCTGGATGATCCACGGTTTGATGTCGCCATTGCCCAGCTTGTTCTTCGTCTGGCTCTCGAACATAGGATTCTTGAGCTTGATGGCGACCGCCGCGGCAAGGCCTTCGCGTACGTCTTCTCCCTTGTACGAGGCCTGGAAAAACTCGTTGACCGCCTTGAGGAAGCCCTCGCGGAAGGCCGACAGGTGGGTACCGCCATCGGATGTAAACTGGCCATTGACGAAGCTGAAGTATTCTTCGCCATAGTTGTTCGTATGGGTAAACGAGAACTCGATACGGTCGCCGCGCCAGTAGCCGGCGTCGTAGAGCACATCGTCGCCCGTCTCGTCCTTCAGCAGGTCGAGGATGCCATTCTGGCTGGCAAATTCCTGGCCATTCAGCTCGAGTGTCAGACCGGAGTTCAGATACGCATAGTGACGCATCCGCTTCTCGACGAATTCCATATTGTAGGCATACTCGCCAAACATCTGCTCGTCGGGGGTGAACTCGACCAGCGTGCCGTTCGGTTCGCGCGATGCGGTGCCCTCGCGCTTGCTCGTGAGCACGCCTCGCTGGAACACAGCCTCGAGATACTTGCCTTCGCGGTAGGAGACGACGCGAAAGTCCGATGACAGGGCGTTGACCGCCTTGGTGCCGACGCCATTGAGGCCTACGGAGAACTGGAACACATCGTCAGAATACTTGGCACCGGTGTTGATGATCGATACACAGTCGATCACCTTTCCCAGCGGTATGCCGCGCCCGCGGTCACGAACCGATACAGAGCCATCGCGTATCGCAACGGTGATGCGGTCCCCGCAGCCCATGATGAACTCATCGACGGAGTTGTCGACCACTTCCTTGAGCAACACATAGATGCCGTCGTCGGGATTGTTGCCGCTGCCGAGCCGGCCGATATACATGCCGGTCCGCAGGCGGATGTGCTCGAGCGACGAGAGCGTCTTTATCCTGGATTCGTCGTATGATGCGGCAGATGCTTTCGATGCCATGGGCCCACTATAGCACGAACCGGGTGGACGGTAGAAGTTGTCCCGCGCTAGTGCAGCCGGCTGTACTCCGCCGCCAGCTCCGCGGCAAGCCTCGCGTTGTTCATCACCAGGGCTATGTTCGACTCCAGGCTGTCGCCGCCGGTCAGGTCCTTGACCTTGGCAAGCAGGAATGGGGTAACGTCCTTGCCGCGGACGCCGGCTGCAGACGCTTCGGCGAGCGCCTTGTCGATGGCGGCATTGATGACCGCGGGAGGCATCTCGTATTCGACTGGAATCGGGTTCGCTATCACCACGCCTCCGGAGAGGCCGAGGCTCCACTTGGCCCTGAGCATCGCGGCGATATCGGCGGCGGAATCCATGCGGAGCTCGGCCCGCAGGCCGGAACGGCTGGTATAGAAGGCCGGGAACTCGTCGCCCCGATAGACCACGACGGGCACGCCCTTGGTTTCCAGGTACTCCAGGGTCTTCGCTATGTCCAGTATGCTCTTGGCACCGGCACAGACGACGGCGACGTCGGTACGGCCCAGCTCGTCGAGATCGGCCGACACATCCATGCTGGACTCCGCACCGCGATGCACGCCGCCGATGCCGCCGGTCGCGAAGACGCGTATGCCGGCCATGGCGGCGATGATCATGGTCGCGGCCACCGTCGTCGCTCCGTCCTGGCCCAGGGCGACGATGCGCCCCACGTCACGGCGGCTGACCTTGGCCACGGCATGCCCGCGCTCGCCGAGCAGCCTGATCTGGTCGGCCGTCAGGCCGGCCTTCAGCCGCCCGCCTATGATCGCTATGGTCGCAGGCACGGCTCCGGCGGCACGCACCGCGGTCTCTACCGCCAGCGCGGTTTCGGCATTGCGGGGGTACGGCATGCCGTGCGATATGATTGTCGATTCGAGTGCAACGACCGGCGCCTTGCGTTCAAGGGCATCCCGGACTTCGTCGTTCAGGTCAAGATAGTGGTTCAATGGATACTCCTTGTGCCAGTTCCTGCAGGCGCCGGGCATTCATCGCCTCCGAGACTACCTCGGTCGATGATGCGCACAGCGAGGCGGCGGCAACGGCGAAACCCGCCTTCTCACGTGTCGTGGCCCCGTGGACCGTGGCCCAGACCAGGGCAGCGGCGGCGGCGTCTCCCGCCCCGGATACATTGACGACGGCCATCGACAGCGGTGCGGCCAGTCCCGAGCCGTCCTTGTCCAGCCAAGACAGGCCCCGCGGGCCAAGCGATATGAACGCCTCCCTGACTCCGCAGTCCAGCAGACGCCGGCCAAGCATCAGCACCGCGGCGGTCGAGTGATCGGACTCGCGCTCCTGTCCCAGCCCCAGGAGGGCATAGGCCTCGGGCACATTGGGCTTGAGCATCGAGAAGCGGCCAACCATGGCCGAAGCCTTGCGTGCCTTGGTAGCTGAAACGGTATCGAGCAACATGGGCTTGTCGCGCCAGCGATCGGCCGCCAGCGCTATGGTATCGACGGGAAGGTTCGCATCGATCACGATGACATCCGCATCATCACCCGGCTCGAAGCGAGCCGCGAGTTCTGCCGGGCCGAATCTGTCCATGGCCCGCATGGCCGCGACGGCCCCAACCAGCGAGCCGTCGGCATCGAGGATGCACACGTAGCGCGATGTCGCCTCGTCCGGCAGTATCAGCGAACGACCGACCTCAATGCCGCGCGCCCGACAGCCATCGGCCAGTACCGCCGCGTTGTCGTCGCCACCAAAGACGGTCACGAGCTCGGTGGCCAGGCCCAACCGGGCCAGATTGTCGGCGATATTGCGCCCTACCCCGCCCAGGCTCATTGCCGCGGTGCCGGGGTTCGAGTCCGCCGGGCGATACCGGTCGGCGCAGCGAGCCTGGATGTCGACATTGGCGCCGCCATAGACAGCTACCGTAGGTTTGTACCTGTTCAATGGCATCCTCTCGCAACGCGGTTGTATTGCCTCTCGGGCCACGTTGGAGTACAGTATAGTCACTATGTCGAGTGTCGATCAACTCTTTGACCGGTTTGGCGATCTCCTGCGATCATGGATAGCGTCGGATGGCACGGATTCCGGCCCGGTTCGCGATGCTACCCAGGGCCATCCCCATGTCCGCTCCGCCGATCCGTTCCTCGACGAGGCCATGGAGGAGCTGGACGCATACCTGGACGATGACCGCGAAGCACAGGAGCGCATCAACCGGGAACGCGAAGCCAGAGCCAGGGCCGAGGAGCAGGCGCGCGCCTCCCGTTCACGTCCAGCCGACACCCAGCATGGCCCGCCGCAGAAGCTGCTGGCCGCCTATCGGGTCCTGGGGCTATCCTATGGTGCGACCTTTGCCCAGGCCAAGGCCGCATACAAGCGGCTGCTCAAGGAACACCATCCAGACCGCCACGGATCGACGCCCGAGGCGCTCAAGAGCGCGACGGAGACCAGTGCCCGCATCAACGACGCCTTCAGGGTCGTCGAAGCATGGCACGAGACGGGTACGCTCAGAGACGAATGAACGCGATGACCGAATTATCATTTTGGACACTCAAGACTGACTTCCCCATTCCGATAATCGTAAGAGAAGATCAGAGGAGGGGAACATCGAGATGACCCACAATCCGCTTGCAGCCTACAGGGAAACGCGCGTACGAACGGCTGGCCCCGGTCAGCTCATCGTCATGCTCTACGAGGAAGCGGTCAAGCAGTGTGATCGCGCCATCGAATTCCTCGATACCGACCTAAAAAAGAAGCCTGCCAACATAGAGAAGATCAACCAGGCTCTGGGCAAGGTGCACGACATCATTACCGAGCTGATGGCGAGCCTCGACTTCGAGGCGGGTGGCGACATCGCGCGCGACCTGTTCTCGCTGTATGTCTTCTTCAACCGCGAACTGACCGAAGCGAACATCGTCAAGGACATGACGCGGGTCAAGTCGGTGCGCGGCATGCTTGCCGAGCTGTCTTCCGCATGGGCCATCGCCGCCACCAAGGCTCAGGGTTCGGGCGACGAACGACGTTCCGGCGTCAATATTGCCGGTTAGGCCCGATCATGCCAGCAGACGGCCACCTGTCACGAGAAGAACTGGATCAACGGGTCGCCGTCCTCAGGCGTTTCAGGGAGCTTCTGGTACGGCAGCGTGACAAGTTCAACGACTACATGGCCCTGCTGGAGCGTCAACGCTCCGACATAGAGAAGGGCGATGTCGATGCCCTGGTAACGCATGTCGAGGTTGAACAAGGAATTGTCTCGGAGATCTTTGCCGTCCAGAAGGTGATAGAGCCGCTTGAGGACATGTACCGTGCCGCCTACGCGGGTACGGAGCCTGAAGGCGTCGCCGAGCTCAAGTCTACACTGTCCACGCTGAAGGACGAGGTGGTAACCCGCAACGCGGAGAACCGCGCACTCCTCAAGCAGCGCATGGACATGTTGCGCCACGAGATCATGACGGTCAGCAACCCCTACGCCAAGCGGCGCAGCGTCTACTCCTCCGCCGCCGAGCCCAGCGCCCTGGACATCAAAGGCTGATCGCCGACTCGCTTGCCTGGAGCGGCTCCACGGCGTATGCTACGGGCATGGAACCCCTCTTCCTTCTCGATGCCTATGGCATCATTTACCGTTCATACTTCGCATTCATATCCAAACCGCTCCGCAACCCGCGCGGCGACAATGTGTCAGCGGTGTTTGGCTTCTACCGGAGCCTGTTTCAACTGTGGGAGCAGTTCAGGCCGGCCTCGCTGGTCGCGGTATTCGATTCGATGGTCCCCACCTTCAGGCACGAGATGTTCGATGCCTACAAGGCGACGCGGCAGAAGACTCCCGAGGACCTGCACGCCCAGATTCCGCTCGTTGAGGAGATACTGGGCCTGCTCGGTGTGCCGCTGCTGCGCGCCGACCGGTACGAGGCCGACGACATCATCGCGACGATTGCGGCACGCTGTCGTTCGGAAGGCAGACCCTGCTACATCGTCTCCTCCGACAAGGACCTGCTGCAGCTTGTCGGCGGTTCGGTACGAGCGCTCAGACCCGACCGTGATCAGGGCTTTGTCATCGTCGGACCGTCCGATGTAGAGGCCGAATGGGGTGTACCGCCTGAACGGATACTCGACTATCTGTCGCTGACCGGAGACGCCTCCGACAATGTGCCCGGCGTTCCTGGAGTCGGTGACAAGACCGCGCTGAAGCTGCTGGGCGAGTTCGGAACGTTTGACTCGATTTGGGAGCACCTCGCCGATGTGAAGCCAGAGGGCCTCAGGAAGAAGCTGGAGGCGGGCCGGAACAGCGCGATGCTGTCGCGCAGCCTGATAACGCTGGCCTATGACGCGCCGATCGGCGTGGCCTCGCTCGACGAGCTGCAGGTCGCCTCACTGCACCGGGACGCGGCCAATGAGGTATTCCTGCGCGAAGGCATGAAGAGCCTCGCTACCGCCAGGACGGGCATGGATGGCGTCCGGACGGCATCGCGTACCGGAGCGGCGCCCGAGCTGTTTGAGCCGGAGGTCGCATCGGGCAGGCCCGATGTACCCGCCGCATTCTCGGTAGCTGGCAGATGTGAGGTCGTGCTCGACGAGGCGGCCCTCGTGCGCTGGGTAGAGGCGGCGCAACGGGCCGGTACCTTCGCGTTCGACTGCGAGACCGATTCACTTGACGAGATGCATGCGATGCCCGTCGGCTTCTCCATCGCCGTCGACGCCGGCGCTGCTTGCTTCGTGCCACTCGCGTCACCCGACGCGGCCTGCATTCCGGAGGCGACGGCCAGGCGCGTCGTCGCGCCACTGCTCGGCCGGGCGGATCTCGTCATCGTCGGCCAGAACCTGAAGTTCGACATGCACATCATGGAGAACTGGGGAGCGCCGATACGGTGCACGCCCTGGGATACGATGCTGGCAGCCTGGCTCGTCGACCCGGAACGCGATTCGCTGAAGCTCGAGAACCTTGGCGAGACCTACCTCGGATTCGGCGGCACGCCCTATGGCGATGTGGCGCCCAAGGGTACCGCCTTCTCCGCGGTACCGATAGCGAAGGCGGCGCCATACGGGGCGGAAGACGCCTACATGGTGCTCCGGCTCAAGGTCGTACTCGAGCAGGAGATGGCGGCCAAGGGGCTGTCCGAGCTGTTTGCCGGGGTAGAGATGCCGGTGCTGTCGCTGCTGGCCCGTATGGAGCGCGAGGGCATATTGGTCGACCGCGGCGCCCTGACGGCCTTCGGAGCCGAGCTCGATGCCGAACTCGCAAGTGTCCAGGCCCAGACCTGGGCGCTCGTCGGCCACGAGTTCAACATGAACTCGCCCAAGCAGCTGCAGGAGATACTCTTTGTCGAGCGCAAGCTGAGCGCCGGCAAGAAGACCAAGACGGGCTTCAGTACCGACATTTCCGTGCTCGAAGAGCTGGCCCGCGAGGATCCGGTGCCCGAACGCATCCTGAGGCACCGCACGCTGCAGAAGCTGAAGAGCACCTATGTCGACGCGCTCCTCGAGCTGGCGGCATCCGATCCCCGTATCAGGACGCACTTCGTGCAGACCGGCACCGCGACCGGGCGCCTGTCCAGTCGGGACCCCAATCTGCAGAACATACCGGTCCGTGAGGATGAAGGGCGGCGCATACGCAAGGCCTTTGTCGCGTCCCCCGGCATGGCGCTGATTTCGGCGGACTATGCCCAGATCGAGCTGGTCGTATTTGCCCACCTGTCCGGTGACGTCGAACTCCGCAAGGCCTTCGCCGACGGGGCGGATGTACACCGCAGGACGGCCGCGCTGATCATGGGCAAGCCCGAGGCCGACGTGACTCAGGCGGAACGCCGCGCGGCCAAGACCATCAACTTCGGCATCATCTACGGCATGGGAGCGTTCCGGCTTGCCCAGGAACTGGGTATACCGCGCGCCGAGGCGCAGAAGTTCATCGATGCATACTTCAGCAGGTATAGCGGCGTGGCGACCTTCATACGTGAAACCGTCGACCACGCCCGCCGCGATGGCTATGTCACGACCATTCTTGGCCGCCGCAGGCCGATACGCGCCATAGACAGCCGAAACGCGAACGAGCGGCAGGCGGCGGAGCGCGTCGCCGTCAATACACCGATACAGGGTTCCGCGGCGGACGTCGTCAAGCTGGCCATGCTCAAGGTCGATGCGGTGCTGCGGCAACGCTTTCCAGGGTCACGGATATTGCTGCAGGTCCATGACGAGCTGATACTGGAGTCACCGGCGGCACAGGCCAGCGCGGTCGCCACGGCGGTGGAACAGGCGATGGCAAGCGCCATCGAGCTGTCGGTGCCGCTACGGGTCGGCATCGAGGTGGCACACACCTGGGGAGACATGCATTGATACTCGGGCTGACTGGCGGGTACTGCTCGGGCAAGAGCACCGTAGCCGCCAGACTGCGTGACCGGGGATGGTCCATCATCGATGTCGATGCCCTGGGTCACCGTGCGCTTGAGCACTCGCTGGCTTCGGTCGAGCAGCTGCTTGGAGCTGCGGCACGCAAGGGCGATGGCAGCCCCGACAGGCGGGCCATCGGCGCTCGCGTGTTCGCCGATCCTGCGTTGCTCGCCCGATACGAGGCGATCGTCCATCCCATCATGAATGGCCTCGTCGAAGCGGCCATCCGCGAATCGGGAGGCCGCACCTGCATCGACGCGGCCATACTGTACCGCCTGCCCGCGGCGGCCGCATGCGATGGCATCATCGAGGTGCGCTCGTCGATCGTCGCCAGAATCAGGCGCGGCATCGCGCGCGACGGGCTCGGTCCATGCGCGATACTGCGCCGAATTCTGGCACAACGGCCGCTCAGGGCCGCGGGGCGCCGCTGGGCAGGCAAGACCGTACGCCTTGCAAACCATGGCTCACCCGACTCGCTCGACTCCGCCATCGACCAGGCGCTGTCCAGAATCGATGCCATACGCGCACTCAACAGGCGTATCGCTTCTACCGATACTTGAAGCAGAGTGCCATCGAGCGCTGTCTGTGGGGAGGGGTTATGCCGGTAGAAACCAGGAAAGTCTTGTGGACGGTGCTGTCCGTCGTAATCGTACTCGTCGTTGCCATGGGCATAGCGCTGGCGCTTGCCTACCCACGCGGCTCGTCGGCCGGAGCGCCTGCCTCGGTGGCTGCGGTCGCACCGCCGCGAAGTCCATCTCCGGAAGCATACGTCAGGTCTGTCGAGCCAGCGCCGGTACCGACACCCGCGCCTGCGCCTGCGAGCGGCTCCGACATCATCATCGTCTATGGTGACAAGCCCTCGGCCGCCACGCTACCCGCCGCCTCCGATGGTTCTACCGCGCAGGTCCCCGCCACGGGACTTACGCAACCGGCCCAGAAGCCGTATACTCCGGCAGCGGCGTCGGTGCCGGCACCAGCCGCCGCGGTCCAGGCAACGAAGCCCGTCGCCAGGACACCGACGCCAACGGCGGCCAAGCCGGCGGCGAGGACCGTCAGCGAATACTGGATACAGGCGGCCGCGTTCACGAGCAGATCCCGCGCCGATGACCTGCAACGGCAGCTGGCCGCCAAGGGGCTGTCGACCCTGATTACGCTCAAGGATATTGATGGTACCACCTGGTATCGCGTGCGCATCGGTCCCTACCTGTCCGAGGCGGAAGCCACGGGCTGGCTGGGCAAGGTTCGAGTCCTGGCGGGTTGCGGTGAGGCGTACGTCTCCAAGCAGATCGTCCAGCGTTCCAGTTAGCGGGGTATCTGCATGGCAGACGATCGGTATCGCAGCGCGAGCCTTGCGCGCATCAACCTGTTCCTCTTCGGCTTCATAGCGCTCGTTCTCGCCGGTGCCGTGATGAAGCTGACGGCCGCCGTGCTGCTGCCCTTCGTCATATCCGTATTGCTCACCTTCGTGCTTGAACCGGTCATCATACTGCTGGAGAAGATAAAGATACCCCGGGCGATAGGCGCGGTGATTGTCGTGGCCCTGGTGGCTGCGGGTGTCTACGTCGTCGGGTTCATACTGTTCCAGAGCGTCAAGACGATACTGACGCTGTATCCCAAGTACGAAGCCCGTTTCACGGAGCTGTATCTTCTGGTCGCCAAGACGTTCAATCTACCCTACGATGAGCATCGCAGCCTGTTCCAGAACCTATGGGGCCAAACGGGTGTCAGGACGAGGGTGCAGTCGCTGATGCTGTCGACATCGGAATCGTTCCTGGGATTCCTGACGAACACCGTCATGGTCATCCTGTTCGTCGTATTCCTGTTGCTCGAGATCGGTCACTTCAGGGACCGCATCGAGCTGGCATTCCACGGCATCATGTCCACGAGGATCCAGCGCATCACGGCCGACGTGATCAAGCAGGTCGCGCGCTACCTGAGCGTCAAATTCTTCATAAGCCTGGCAACAGGACTGCTGGTGGGCGGTATTCTGGCCATCATCGGCCTCGACTTCCCCATCATCTGGGGTGTCATAGCCTTCATCCTGAACTTCATACCGAACATCGGATCGATACTCGGCGGCGTTCTGGCCACCGTCTTCGCGATGGTCCAATTCTGGCCGAATCCGGCGCCGATCATCGGTGTCGGTGCGACCATGCTCTCCGTGAACATGATACTCGGCAATATTGTCGAGCCACGCGTGCAGGGCCAGAACCTGGGCCTGTCACCCTTCATCATCATCGTGTCGCTCTCGGCGTGGGGATGGCTCTGGGGCTTCGGAGGCCTCGTGCTGGCGGTACCGATGACCGTGATAGTCAAGATAGTATGCGAGAATGTGCCCGGACTCGAGCCGGCATCGATCATGATGGGTTCGTACCAGGACGTCAAACAGAAGATCCGGGAATAGTCGCTCGGATTCGAGTGCCCACCGTCAAGAAAAGAGCGCCGATGCACCACGCGATGCATCGGCGCTCCTGTCATTGCCTCGAGCTACTGAAGCCCTACAGTACGTGCTTCAGGATGAAGAAGAATCCTACGACCCAGGTCGTTATCGTGATATCCTTCCACTTGCCAGTGATGGCCTTCAGGAAGATGTATGACAGGATACCAAAGACCAGACCTTCGGCAATGCTGTACGACAGCGGCATCATGATGATGGTGAGGAACGCCGGAATCGCCTCGGTGAAGTCGGTCAGGTCGAGTTCCTTGACCGGGCTCAGCATGAACAGTCCGACCAGGATCAGGGCGGGAGCCGTGGCGGCGCCGGGAACCAGCAGGAACAGCGGCGACAGGAACAGCGCCACTCCGAACAGGAGTCCGGTGGTCAGCGATGTCAGGCCGGTGCGACCGCCTTCGGCGACGCCTGCGGCGCTCTCGACGTAGGAGGTGACGGTGGAGGTGCCGAGACAGGCTCCAACGACCGTGCCGACCGCGTCGGACAGCAGCGCCTGCTTGACCTTTGGAATCTCACCGTTCTTGCCGATGATGCCTGCCTGGGTCGTGACGCCGACCAGCGTGCCGATCGTGTCGAAGATGTCGACGAACAGGAACGTGAACATCACAACAACGAAGTCGAGCGTGAAGATCTTGTCAAACTGGAACTGGAACAGAAGCGGAGCGGCTGGCATGCTGACCGGATTCCAGCCCTTCGGTACCGTGGTAACGCCAAAGGGGATACCGACAATCGTGGTGGCGATGATGCCGATGAGCAACGCGCCCTTGACCCTGAAGGCAAGCAGCACGCCGGTCAGTATCAGGCCGATCAGGGCGACCAGTGCCGGTCCCTTGGTGATGTGGCCCAGGCTGACGAGCGTCGCATCATTGTTCGCGATGATGCCTGCATTCTGCAGGCCGATAAACGCGATGAACAGGCCGATGCCGACCGATACCGCATTCTTGATGTTCTTCGGTATCGACCTGACGATCGCCTCGCGGATATTGAAGAACGACATCAGGATGAAGATGATGCCTTCGACGAATACCGCGGTCAGCGCGAGCTGCCAGGGATAACCCATGCCGAGCACGACCGTAAACGCGAAGAACGCATTGAGGCCCATGCCAGGAGCCAGCGCTATGGGCAGATTGGCCAGCAGGGCCATCATCACGGTTGCGATGAGCGACGCAAGTGCGGTGGCCGTGAAGATGCCGCCCGCGGGCATACCGGTCGCGCTCAGAATTCCCGGGTTGACCGCCAGGATATACGCCATGGTCATGAACGTCGTTATGCCGGCCATGATTTCGGTCCGCACCGTGGTACCATGAGCCTTCAGTTTGAAAAGCTGTTCCACTTTTCAGCCTCCTTGTGTGATTTTGTTCCGCCCCCCGGATACGGTTTCCATGAACCAGAAGGCGTACAATCGCCAAGAGCCTACGCCGTGATGCGAATTTTGGCAACAAATTTCTTTTCCTTCAATATTTGGCACCTGATCCAGTTGTCAACCTTTTTGACACGAATGGGTTTGACAAGTTTGAAAAAGGCGGTGACAATAGCCGCTACCCGATTTCTCGGGTTTGATGTGAACAGCGATGCTTAAAACCGACTATATCGACGTTGCCCGGGGACGCACACCCGCGGATCTCAATCTCATCGACTGCCGGGTCGTGGACTTCTTCCGTGGCACCATACTCGATGCGGCAACCGTGTCGATTTACCGCGGCTACATAGTCGGCATCAATGATGGGCTCGAAGCCAGGGCGACCAGGAGCCTGGGCGGCCGGTACATCTGTCCGGGACTCATCGATGCGCACGTGCATATTGAATCGAGCCTGCTGACACCGGTCGAGTTCTCCCGCATGGTCAGCCCACGTGGCACGACCGCTATCATTGCCGACCCGCACGAGATAGCCAATGTCCTCGGTCATGATGGCATCAACTGGATGCTGCGCGCGTCCGATGGCATACCGCTCGACGTGTACATGATGGTGCCCTCATGCGTTCCGGCCACCGGGTTCGACACGGCCGGAGCGGCGCTGTTCGCATCGGATCTGGCCCGTTTCGCCCGAGAGGAACGGGTACTTGGACTGGGCGAGGTGATGAACTACCCCGGTGTCCTGTCGGCTGATCCACGCGTCATGGACAAGATATCCCTGTTCTGGGAAGCGGGAAAGGCCATCGACGGCCACGCACCGGGGCTCTCGGGCCGCGACCTGTCGGCCTATGCACTGTCGGGCATACGCAGCGACCACGAGGCCACGACACCGGAAGAGGCCTTGAGCAAGCTCGGCAAGGGCATGTGGATCATGGCACGGATGGGTTCAAGCGCTCGTGATCTCGAGCACCTGATTCCGGCCATGAACCATGAGACGATACGCCGCATGATGCTCTGCACCGATGACCGCCATCCCAATGACATCGCGGCCGAAGGCCATATCGACGCGGCGGTGCGTTCACTGGTCGCCGGCGGGGTGCCCTTCATCGATGTGCTGCGCATGGCAAGCCACAATCCGGCCCTGTACTATGGCCTCAGGCGAACCGGAGCGATAGCCCCGGGCTACAAGGCCGACCTTGTCGTATTCTCCGACCCACTCCACTTCACCGCGGAACTTGTCTTCAAGGCGGGCGTCGCGGTGGCGGAGAACGGCGTCCGCACGGCCGGCTACGATGCGCTCGGAGGCTCGATTGTCGCCCCGCCGCTCCGTGATTCCGTCAACATCAAGTGGCTCGAGGAGAAGGACTTCCGGATACCGGACGAGGGCGGCCTCGCCCGCGTCATCGAATCGACCCCGGGATCGATCATCACGTCGGCATCGTTTGCCCGTCCCCGGGTCGTCGATGGGCTGTGCGTCTCTGACCTCGAGCGCGATATCATCAAGATTTTCGTCATCGAGCGCCATACGGGCTCAGGTTCGATAGGCAAGGGGTTCATACGCGGACTCAAGCTGAAGCGCGGTGCCATCGGTTCGACGGTCAGCCACGATTCTCACAACATGATCATCGCCGGTGTCGACGATGCGTCGATATTCAAGGCGGCCAGGCGGCTCAACGCGATGAAGGGCGGATACGTGGTCACCGATGGTGACGAGGTGCTCGCCGAGCTGGCACTGCCCGTCGCCGGCCTGATGAGTGACGAGCCGGCAGCGACGGTCATAGAACGGCTGTCAACTTTCGAGGATTTCTTTGCCCGCGAGGGCATTCCGGGCGACTCGCCCCTGATGACGCTCTCCTTCATGGCCCTGCCGGTAATACCTTCCCTGAAGATTACCGACAAGGGACTCGTCGATGTGGATATGTTCAAGATGGTACCATTGTTCAAAGGATCTTGATCCGTTCTGGCCGAATCCGGCGGCGCCCCCGGTACTCCACCCCCTGCGAGACAGTTCGATCACACCTCATTGCAAGCACGCGCGATTCACGCTACGCTTTTTCCATACAGCATAGTACGCGGCACGAAGCACCACGGTACGCCTCCCGCGCTCCGCGTCTGCCTATCCCCACAGCCGCAGACAAGGATAGTCAATGATACGCACCATCAGGTTCAGACTGAACGAAACCGACTACGATCTGGCGGTCCGAGAGGAGGCCCTTGCCCTCGACTGGATACGCAACGAGGCGGGCCTCAAGGGAACAAAGGAGGGCTGCCGCGAAGGTGACTGCGGCGCCTGCCTCGTGCTGATGGGCGGACGGGCGCCCGATGGTTCTGTCGAGTGGCGCTCGGTCACCTCATGTACACTCGCGATGGGTGAACTCGACGGCCGGCACATCATCACGGTCGAGGGGCTCGCGTCCGCGGGTCTGACCCCGGTGATGGACGCAATGCTCGACGAGGGCGCCAGCCAGTGCGGCTTCTGCTCCCCCGGCTTCATACTGGCACTGACCGGCTACCTGGTATCGGGCTCCAGGATCGATCCCGTCGAGGCGATGGTCGCCGTCGAAGGCAACCTGTGCCGCTGCACCGGGTACGGGTCGATACGCAAGGCGGCCGCCAGGCTGGCCGACGAGTATCGGGATCTGCCTGCGGAGCTGGGCCCGAGGCTGGCCATGCTGGCCGAACGCCATGTGATTCCCGCCCGGCTCGCCGCCCAGATGTCGAGGCCACCGGTCGCGGCAGCCGCGCCGGCGACCGCCACCGGGAATCCGGTCCTGGGCGGAGGAACCGACTATTTCGTGCGCAATCCTGACCCCGATGCCGCCCTCTCGCCGACATTCAGCGACAAGGGACCGGCTGCCAGGACCATCATCGAGGCACAGCGTGACGGGCATGCCACGGTCGTGATGGGCGCGGCGGTCAACGCCACGGACTTCTTCGGTTCGGCCGTGGTCCGGCGGGCCGTGCCCGGCATCGAGCGCTTCGAGCGCGACATTGCCTCGCCGCCGATACGCAACCGCGCGACGCTGGCGGGCAACATAGCCAACGCCTCGCCCATCGCGGACATGACCGCGATGCTGATAGCCCTCGATGCGGAGCTGGTTCTGTCCGGCCCGGATGGCGAGCGGCGCGTCAGGCTCGATCGGTTCTTTACCGGCTACAAGAAGATTGACATGCAGCCATCGGAGGCGATTCAGAGCATCGAGTTCAGAGGCGGCTGGAGCGCCTTTGACTTCGAGAAGGCCAGCAAGCGGCAGCGGCTGGACATAGCCACGGTCAACTGCGCCTGCGCGGTGATGATGGCCGCCGATAGCACGATCACCGATGTCCGGTATTCGGCGGGCGGCGTGGCAGCGACTCCGCTGCGGCTGGGCGATGTCGAGGACGCGATGCGTGGCCAGAAGCCATCGGCGGCACTGGCGCGGCGGGTTGGCGCGCTGGCCGGCGCGTCCGGGAGCCCGATGAGCGATGTGCGCGGCTCTTCGGCCTATCGCAAGAACCTGCTGGAGCGGCTGGCCTGGGCCGCGTTCATCAGGTTATGGCCCACCCTCAGGCTTGAAGAGGAGCTGCTGTCATGAAGCGCAATCCTGATTCGATTCTCAATGTGCTGGGCAAGACCACCTACATCGACGATGTGCCCGAGTCCCAGGACATGCTGCACGCGGCTATCGTTCCATCGCCCTCGGCCCACGGCCGGTACAGCGGACTGGATACTTCGGCCGCGCTGGCCTACGCGCCTGGTGTCCGTGTGCTCGTCGCCTCCGACGTTCCTGGCCAGAACGAGCTGTCCACCTCGATTCCCGATGAACCGATGCTCGCCACCGGTACATGGCACTACCGCGGGGAGGTGCTGGCCCTGGTGCTGGCTCCATCCCGCTCCGTCGCCCGCAGGGCAGCGGCCCTGATCAGGATCGAGGGACGACAGGACCTGCCCGTCATCGTCGATCCTCGAGTCGCATTCCAGCACGGCGACATCATCATGACGAGCCGGACACAGCGGATGGGCGACCCCGAGGCGGCATACAAGGAGTGCGACGTGGTGCTGTCGGGCCGCGTCGAATCCGGTGGCCAGGAGCATGTCTACCTGGAGACCCAGGGAGCCATAGCCTGGCCCGAAGACTCCGGCGGCGTGCGCCTGCTGTCAGGCACGCAGAGCCCTTCCGGCGTGCAGGCGATCGTCGCCAGGATACTCGGCGTGCCGATGAACCTGGTCGAGGTGGAGACACGCCGGCTCGGCGGGGCCTTTGGCGGCAAGGAAGACCAGGCCTCCGGCTGGGCGGCGCTCGCGGCGCTTGGCGCGGTCAAGACAGGCCGGCCGGTCAAGCTATACCTGAATCGACGCGACGACATGACCAGCACAGGCAAGCGCCACCCCTACTCGTCCGACTTCAAGATCGGCCTCAAGAAGGACGGCACGATACTCGCGTTCGAAGCCGACTACTACCAGAACGCCGGAGCGGCCACGGACCTGTCGCCGGCCATTCTTCCCCGCACGCTGTTCCACGCGGCCGGCGCCTACCATATCCCCAATGTCCGCGCCACCGGCACGATGTGTCGCACCAATCTGGTGCCATTCACCGCGTTCCGTGGCTTTGGCGGCCCCCAGGGACTCTTTGTGATAGAGAGTGCCATAGAGAAAGCCGCCCGGGCTCTGGGCATGGATCGCACCGATATCCAGCGCAAGAACCTGCTGTCCGAGGGTGACGTGTCGCACTACGGCATGCAGATGCTCGATGTTCGCGCCAAGGCGACCTTCGATCGCTGCCTGGAAAAGGCCGACTGGTCGAAGTTGCGCGCCGACATGGCGGCATATAATGCGACCCATAAGGCCTCCAAGCGCGGAGCCGCGGCCTTCCCGCAGTGTTTTGGCATCAGCTTCACGAAGATCATGCTGAACCAGGGTGGTTCGCTGGTGCACGTTTACAACGACGGTTCCGTATCGGTCAGCACGGGCGCCATCGAGATGGGGCAAGGCGTTGGCCGCAAGATAGCCATCGTGACGGCCCGGACCCTCGGTGCACCCGAGCCGCTCGTGAGGGTCGAGAGCACACGGACGACGACGGTCGCCAACACGGTCGCCACCGCCGCGAGCAGCGGTGCCGACATCAACGCGATGGCCGCGCAGGTGGCCTGCATCGAGATACGCAAGCGCCTCGCTGCCATAGCGGCAGAGCGGCTCGGCGTCTCGATTGATTCGATCAGGATATCTGATGGCCGCGTCAGCATCGTCGATGCCACCGGGACGCGCGAGACCGACCTGACCTTTGCCTCGCTGGCCGGCATGGCGTACGAGCGCCGCATAGACCTGTCGGCCCACGGCTTCTACGCGACGCCGGGCCTGCACTACGACATGAAGACCGAGCAGGGCACACCATTCCTCTATCATGTCTATGGCTGCGCCATTGTGACCGCGACGCTCGATGTGGTGCGGGGCACCTATCAGTTCGACGACGCGATCATCGTCCACGACATAGCCGAATCGATCGATCCACTGGTCGATCTTGGACAGATCGAGGGAGCCTTCGCCCAGGGTCTGGGATGGGCGGCCCTCGAGGAACTCAAGTTCGATGAGACGGGACGGCTGCTGGCCGATACCCTGTCCACCTACAAGCTGCCCGACGCGCATTTCATGCCCCGGATGGACGTGGAGTTCTATACCAGACCCAACCCGCTGGTCGTGGCCAACTCCAAGGCCGTTGGCGAGCCGCCCCTGATGTATGGCATAGCCGGCTATTTCGCGGTGATCGATGCGCTGCATGCCGTGCACCCGGAGGCTCCGTCGTTCTATGACCTGCCGATGACCCCCGAAAAGGCTATGGCCTTCATCGTCGGCGGCGGCTCACCGCCAGCGGAGGGCCGGCGATGATACTCAAGAACGGCCTGTGCGCCCTGCCAGGAGCCGAAGCACCGGTCAGGCGCGACATACGAATCACCGGGGAGCGGATCGCCGCCATCGCGGAAACGATCAGCCCGCACGACGGGGAAGAGCTGTTCGACGCAGCCGGCCTCGAACTGTTTCCCGGTGCGATCGATCCTCATGTGCACTTTGACGAGCCGGGCTTCACCCACCGTGAAGACTTCCACCACGGCTCGATGGCTGCCGCCCGCGGAGGCGTCACCACCGTGATAGACATGCCGTGCACGAGCCTGCCGCCGGTGACGACCCGGGCGAACCTCGGCCAGAAGCTCGCGGCGATGGGCGCCCACAGCGTCGTCGATTACGCGCTCTACGGCGGCATATCGGGACACACGATCGAGTCGTCGCTCGAATCCGACATGGAGGCGCTCGCCCCCGATGTTGTCGGTTTCAAGTGCTACTTCATATCCGGGATGGATACCTTCACCGCCGTCGACCACTACGGCTTCGGGCGGGCGGTGGCGAAGGCCGCCGGACTCGACAGGCCCATCCTCCTGCACGCGGAAGATCCCGGAGTCGTGCTTCCCGCGACCGAGGCCGCGAAGGCCAGGGCCCTGGAAGAACATCGCCAGCCTCGATGGCAGGACTATGTCGATTCGAGACCAGAGTCAGCCGAGACCGTCGCGGTCGCCTCCGCGCTCGCGCTGGCGCACGGGCACGAGGCCAGTCTGCACATCGTGCATGTCGGCACCGCGGAGGCGGCGGAGGCCATTGCGGCGGTAGGTGCCAGCTGCGAGACCTGCCCGCACTACCTCGCCTTCTGCAGCGATGATTTTGCCGATCATGGCTCGTCGCTGAAGACCGCGCCTCCGGTCAAGGCGCGCGGGCAGGCCGAGCGGCTGTGGCGGCTCCTGGCGTCCGGCGCCATAGCCTATGTGACGAGCGACCACGCGCCTGCGCCAGAATCGGAGAAGCGCACCGGCTCGGTCTGGACCGATTACGGCGGCATTCCGGGAACCGGCACCCTGTTCCCCTACCTGTACTCGGAGGGGTATCGGGCCGGTCGGCTGTCCCTGTCGGCACTGCTCCGCGCGACGAGTGCCGGAGCGGCGGCCCGCTTCGGGCTATCGGCACGCAAGGGAGCGCTCGCCGTCGGTATGGATGCGGACATCATCATGGTCGATCCAACGGGCAGCTACGAGGTCAGGGGATCGCGGCTCCTGAGCAAGGGAACCTTGACGCCGTTCGAAGGCATGCGGCTGGACGGTTCGATCGTCGCAACCTGGCTGCGCGGACAGTTGATATGGGATGGAAAACGAGCCGAAGCCGCCGCCGATGCGGCGATCGGCATAACCGTCGATGCGGGCTACGGAAAATTTCTACGATGGGGGTACCGGTGAGCAAGATCATGAAGTCCTTGCCGATGAGCGAGCTGATGGCTCGGATCGTTGGCGAATGGAAGGCGCGTGACAGCGTCTATGACATACCCGCAGCGCTGACGCGCCGCGTACTGGAACTCGAGGCCAGGTCTCCCGGATTCGAGGTCAACGGTCTCAGGATCGGTCTGCCCATCGGTCCGGCCGCGGGTCCGCACACGCAGATCGCTCCAAACCTGGTCGCGGCCTGGCTGGCCGGATCGCGCGTGTTCGAGCTCAAGACCGTGCAGGAGAACGACAGACTCGACATAGACAAGCCCTGCATCGATGCCCTTGACGAGGGCCACAATGTCGAGTGGTCGACAGAGCTGACGCTCGACGAGGCACGGGCCGAGTACCTGCGCGCGTGGATCGCCATCCATGTGCTGCGGGCTGCCCTGTCAGACAAGCCAGGGCAGCTGATGTTCAACATGTCCGTCGGGTACACCCTCGACGGCATCAAAGGCTCGCGCATGGACGCGTTCATCGAAGGCATGCGATCGCCCGCCGGCACGCCGGTCTGGGCTACTGCCCTCGACGAGGCCGCGGCGGCGGTCGAGTCACCGGCATTCGCCGCGGCCTTCGGCGCAGCCGGGGCCGCCCGCGCCAGGCATATAGTCGGCGCGATGCCTCCATCACCCATACACTCGGTCACGCTCTCGACGATGCACGGATGTCCACCCGACGAGATCGAGCGGATTGGCGCCTATCTAATAGAAGAAAAGGGCTTCGATGCCTATGTGAAGCTCAATCCTACGCTGCTCGGCTATGATACCGTTCGTCAGATCCTTGATACCACCGGATGGCAGCGCATCCAGGTACAGCGCCCGACCTTCGAGCACGACCTGCAGTTCGATGCCGCGCTCAGGCTCGTCGCGTCACTGCGCGGCAAGGCCGCGGCCAAGGGCCAGCGCTTCGGGATCAAGTTGTCCAATACGCTGGCCAACGTCAACGATGGCGGGCGCATGCCTGGCGCCGAGCGCTACATGTCCGGCCGTGCCCTGTTTCCAATAACGACGGCATTGGCTGCACAGATCGCTGCGGCGATGCCGGAGCCACCGGCCTTCTCGTACTGCGGCGGTGCGAGCGCGCACAACGCCTTCGACTGCATAGCCGCGGGTCTTGGCCCGCTGACCGTTGCGACCGATATCCTGAAGCCGGGCGGATACCTGCGCCTGGAGCCGATGGCCCGCGAGGCCGTCCGGGCCCTCGACGCCGGCATACCGGCGCGGCCCGACGCCAGACGCCTTGCCGCCCTCGCCGGAGCCGCGCTGGAGGACAAGGCCTACCACGGCGACTACAAGAAGGGCGAGGCCAGAATCAAGAAGAGCCTGCCACTGACCGACTGCTTTGCCGCGCCATGCGTCGAAGCCTGCCCTGCCAGCCAGAAGCCGCCTGCCTACATGAAGGCGCTGGCTGCCGGCGACGCCAGGAAGGCCCTGTCCATCGTGCTTGCCGACAATCCGCTGCCGCACATCACCGGCGTCCTCTGCGACCACCAGTGCATGACGGTCTGCTCCCGCGTCGACTACGAGGGCCCGGTGGAGATCCGGGCGATGAAGCTCGCGTGCGCCAGGGCCGCTACCCTGCCCGTCGTCAAGAAGCACGAGGTGCCAGGCAAGGGCAGGACCGCCGTCTTCGGCGCGGGCCCGGCCGGACTCGCATGTGCCCACTACCTTGCCCTCGACGGGTACCCGGTCACGGTCTTTGACGAGGCACCCACCGCTGGTGGCGTTCCAGCCAATGTGATTCCCGGCTTCCGGATTTCAAGACAGGACATCGCCGCGGACATCAAGCGAATCGAAGACCTTGGCGCCCGATTCGTGTTCAACCATTCCGGCGCTCTTGACCCGCAGGCGCTCGGACGCGAAGGCTATACATCCATCGTGCTCGCCACCGGAGCGCCGGTACCGAGGGAACTGCCCATCGAGGGCACGGGCATACGCGTCGTCGACGCGCTCGAGTTCCTGGGAGCCGCGCATGAAGGCAAAGGCGAATTCGATGGCTACCGAGCGATCGTCGTCGCGGGTGGCGGCAATACCGCGATGGATGCGGCCCGCGTCGCCGCACGGCTTCCAGGCAAGCCCAAGGTCAGCATCCTCTACCGGCGGACGCTGGCGGAGATGCCCGCCGATCGTGAGGAGTTCGAAGCCGCGATAGCCGATGGTGTCGTCTATGCCGAACTGTCGCTGCCCGAGCGCATGACCCCGGGCGTCGGCGGTTCCACTCCTGTATTGCGCGTCCGCGAGATGGAGCTCGGGCAGCCTGACGCCTCCGGCCGAAGAGCCCCCGTCGCCTCGACCCGCGTCCGCGACATGCAGTGCGACCTGGTCATTGCCGCGGTCGGCGAGAGTCCCGATGGCAGCCTGTTCAAACGCCTCGGCGCGGAGGTTGGCAAGGACGGTCGCCCGGTCGTCGACCAGAAGACACTGGCCACGACGGTCGCCGGGCTCTACGCAGTCGGTGACGCGCGCCGCGGACCGGCCAGCATCATAGCCGGCGAGGCCGATGGTCGCGTGGCGGCATATGCCATTCTGCGCGCCGCCGGCGTAGAACCGACCATCGAGAAGCTGGCTCCCGGCGCCCCCGATTACGCGGCGCTGTCGCATCGCGGTGACAACCTGCCCAGCCTGCCCGCCGACCATCCTGAATTCGTCGCGCGCGAAGCCGAACGCTGCCTGTCATGCGGTTCGGCGTGCCTGCGCTGCGTCGAGGTGTGTCCCAACCGCGCCAACCTGGCGCTGCCGGTAGCCCCCGGTGGGCCCATTGCCCAGGCGATCCAGATAGTCCACGTCGACGACCTCTGCAACGAGTGCGGCAACTGCGGATTCTTCTGCCCCTATGATGGCGAGCCATACTCAGGCAAGCCGACGCTGTTCCGTAACGAGGCATCATTGAGGGCCAGCGGCAATGCCGGCTTCGCATTCGTCGGCCAGACTGATGCTCCGACGCTCGTGGTCCGGACCAGCCAGGGCAAGGACGCGGCGGTCAGCACGCTGGCGTGGCCGGACTGGACCGCGGCGGCCCGTGAATCCGCGATGCTCGCCATAGCGCGAACGATTCATGATTCGCATCGCTACCTGATAGCCGGAGGCAAGGCATGATCATACTCGAGCACGTACGGATTCTGCATTTCTACCCCGGCTCTGTTTCGGAACCGACTGACATAGCCATCGACGGATCGAAGATAGTCGAGGTAGGAACAGGACTGGCGGCCAGGTATCCACAAGCGGAGCGCCTGTCCCCGGGCGGGTATGTGAGCCCTGGACTCGTCTGTTCCCACAACCATTTCTATTCGGCCCTGTCGCGCGGCCTGGCGGTCGCCATCGCGCCGAGCAAGGACTTCGCACAGCAGCTGAAGAACATGTGGTGGCTCCTGGACCGCGCACTCGATGAAGACATCGTCCGCGCCAGCGGCCTGGCCGGCTCCGCCGACGCGGCCATGCTCGGCGTCACCGCGGTGGTCGACCACCATGCCAGTCCCGAATACATCGATGGCTCCCTCGATGTGTTGCGCGAAGGCTTCGACACGGTGGGACTCCGTGGCGTGCTGTGCTACGAGACCACCGACCGCAACGGCATCGACGGCGCCAAGGCAGGCGTGCGCGAGAATGTCCGCTTCGCCAGAAGCCTCGATGCCGAGCGGTCACGCGGACTCGATCCGCTCGTGGAATCGGCCATCGGTGCCCATGCGCCATTCACCATCGGCGACGAAACGCTGTCCGACCTGGCGGGCGCCTGCTCGAGCACGGGTCGTGGCCTGCACATCCATGTTGCCGAGGACAAGTTCGATGCCGTCGATTCGCGGTATCGCTTTGACAAAGACATTTGCGTCCGGCTCGATGACGCCGGCCTCCTGGGCCCCAGAACGATACTGGGCCATGGACTCTTCCTCACCCCAAGCGAAGTGGAGCTGGTCAACGAGCGTGATTCGTTCATTGCCCACAACGCGCGGTCGAACATGAACAATGCCGTCGGCTATAATGACAAGATAGGGCTGTACAGGAACGCGGTGCTGGGTACCGACGGCATCGGCTCCGACATGATCGACGAGGCGACGTTTGCGTTCTTCAAGCATCATGACGCAGGCGGCACGATGTGGATGGACGCATTCCTCGGGATGCTCCAGAATGGCAACCGGTTGCTCGGGCGCTACTTCCCCGGCAAGCGTTTTGGCAGGGTCGAGGCCGGCTTCGAGGCCGACCTCACCTTCTGGGATTACGACCCGCCGACCCCGCTTGAGAGCGGCAACGTGGCCGGTCATGTGGCATTTGGCATGGGCTCGCGCATGGTCGCTTCGACGATGGTCGCGGGCACGTTCATAGTGAAGGACAGAAAGCCGCTCTTCGATGCCGGCGCCATCGCGGCCCGCGGAAGATCGGAAACGCGCAGATTGTGGCAGCGAATGGAGGAAAGGAAATGAGCATGCAGAACGGCAAGGAAATCAAGGCCAAGGCCGAGTCGTACAAGGACTGGACCGCGAAGAACCTCTCGACCATCATCAAGGTTCCGGCGATGAGCAACAAAGAAAAGGAACGCATCATGCTCCTCAAGGACATGTGCGAAAAGGCTGGATTCGATGAAGTCCGGATCGATGGCCTGGGCAACCTGCTGGCCCGGGTCGGCAATGGCAAGAAGAAGCTCGTCATCGATGCGCACATCGACACCGTTGGCATCGGCGATCGCTCGCAGTGGAAGAAGGACCCCTTCTCCGGCGATATCGAGAATGGTCTGGTCCATGGACGGGGCACGAGCGATCAGACCGGCGGAGCGGCTGCGATGATAACTGCCGGCCGCATATTGAAGGAACTCAAATACTCAGGCGATTACAGCGTCTGGTTCGTATTCTCTATTATAGAAGAGGACTGCGATGGTCTGTGCTGGAAGTACCTGATAGAGGAAGAGAAGTTCGTACCGGACTTCTTCGTATCCACCGAGCCGACCACCCTGCGCCTGTACCGCGGACACCGCGGCCGCATGGAGATGGAAGTGCACATGAAGGGCGTGTCATGCCACGGATCGGCTCCGGAGCGCGGCGTCTCGGCCGCCTACAAGGCCGCGCGCGCGGCCCTGGCGATGGAAAAGCTCAATGAATCGCTGAAGCCGGATGAAGATGGCTTCCTCGGCAAGGGCACCGTCGTCGTTTCACAGATCAATGTCCACGGCCCGTCACAGTGTGCCGTTCCTGACGAGGCGATGCTATACCTGGACCGCCGGCTGACCTGGGGCGAGACGGCCGATCTGGCCATGAAGCAGGTCAAGGACGCGATCCTCGCGGCCGGCGTCGATGCCGTCGAGGTCAAGATGCCCGAGTATGCGATACCAAGCTGGACCGGCAAGGACTACCGCCAGGAGCTGTACTTCCCCACCTGGAAATTCCCCGCCGACCACCCCTTCGTCAAGGCAGGCGTCGCCGCCCACGAGGCGGTCTTCGGCAACGCCCCCGTCGTCGACAAGTGGACCTTCTCCACGAACGCGGTGGCGGTAGCCGGCAGGCACGGCATTCCAAGCATCGGCTTCGGCCCCGGCGACGAGAGCCAGGCCCACGCTCCGAACGAGATAACGCGGGTCGACGATCTGTGGAAGGCAGCGGCCTTCTACGCCGCCCTCCCCTACGCCCTCGAGTCGGCCAAGCTGTAATATGCGGTGGTTCTACACGTGCCCCGAGTGCGGGGCTCAGTACGACATCAAGCCGGACCGCTATCTGTGCGATGCCTGCGCATCGAAGCAGCGGGCCGACCAGCCGCTGGCCGGCGTGCTCGAATGCGCGTGGGAAGGCCCGTATGATGGCGGCCCGGATGGCATACCGCTGCCGGTGGCCAGGGACTACCTGCCTCCCCTGCCGGTCGGCAACACGCCGCTCTGGGAGCCGGCCCGGCTCAGGCAGCTGACCGGTTTTCCGCGGCTCTTCCTGAAGGACGATACCTGCGAGCCCACCGGTTCGTTCAAGGATCGCGCCTCGTATCTGGTAGCTGGCTTCGCACGGGAACACGGCATTACCGAGATAGCGCTTGCCAGCACCGGCAACGCCGCCTCCAGCATGTCTGGCGTCGGCGCGGCCGCCGGGCTCAAGATAACGGTATTCCTTCCCAAGAAGGCGCCGGTCGCCAAGCGTGTGCAGGTGCTGCAGTATGGGGCTACCCTCAAGGAGGTCGATGGCACCTACGATGTAGCCTTTGACCAGTCCCTTGCATACAGCAAGGCCACCGGCGTGCTTTCCAGAAATACCGCATACAACCCGCTGACCATAGAAGGCAAGAAGACCGTCAGCTTCGAGATGGTGCGCGACCTGGCGCATGCACGAGAGCACGAGGCACGACGCGCAGGCCACCTTGCCGAACTGGCCAGGAAAGACTACGTCGCCCCCGACCACGTGTTTGTGCCGGTCGGCGATGGCGTCATCATAGCTGGCGTCTACAAGGGCTTCGAGGATCTGGTCAGGCTGGGGCGCATCCAGAAGGTGCCGACGATATGGGCCTGCCAGGCCGAAGGCTCCAGCGCCATAGCCAGGGCCCTTGCATCGGGCAGCTTCGGCAAGCCGGTTCCAAGCGACACGATAGCCGATTCGATATCGGTTGATGTGCCGCGCAATGGGGCCCATGCGCTGGCAAAGCTCAAGAAGTACGGCGGCAAGGCCGTCGTCGTCACCGATGATCAGATACTGCAGGCGCAGAAGGATCTGGCCGCACAGGCGGGGCTCTTCGCTGAACCCAGCTCGAGCGCGGCATGGGCAGGGTTCCAGAAGGCCAAGTCGGCCCTGCGCCCCGATGAAACGATCATCGTGATGCTGACCGGCTCCGGCCTCAAGGACATCGGCGGCGCCATGAAGGGGCTTGGTCTGTGAACGAGTGGTGCATGACACGTAGCTGATCGACGCACATTGACCTGAATACATGAGACACAAAGGAGAACGACATGATCGATTTACGGATTGACGAGAAGGCACGCAGGAAGAACATCGAACGCTGCAAGGAAAAGGGTATAGTCCTGCCGACCTACGAGCAGATGCGCGACCCGTCCAAGGTGCCACAGCAGTACAAGAACGAGCTCAAGAATATCGGCCTGTGGGATACCCACAGCCGCAATCTCTTCCGCGTGACCTGGAAGAACGAGCCAAAGGAAAAGGGCGGCCAGTTCGGCAACGTCAACTACTTCGAGCTGCCCCGCGAGATAACCGGCACCAAGGCCCGCATAGCGGGCATCGTTGGCAAGTGGTTCCCCACCGGCGCACACAAGGTCGGGGCCGCCTATTCATGCCTCGTGCCCGAGCTCGTCACCGGCCGCTTCGACCCGACCACCAAGAAGGCCGTCTGGCCATCCACCGGTAACTACTGCCGTGGTGGAGCCTACATCTCCAAGCTGCTCTCCTGCCCGTCGGTCGCCATCCTGCCCGCCGAGATGTCGAAGGAGCGCTTTACCTGGCTCAAGACGATGGCCGACGAAGTGATAGCCACCCCGGGCTGCGAGTCGAACGTCAAGGAGATTTTCGACAAGTGCATAGAGATCGAGAAGACCAGGCCGGACGCCGTCATATTCAACCAGTTTGATCAGCTGCCCAACCACCTGTGGCACTACTCCGTGACCGGCCCGGCCATGGACGATGTCTTCAAGCTGATGGCCAAACCAGGCGATCACCTGGCGCTCACGGTGTACTCCTCTGGCTCGGCCGGCACGCTCGGTTCCGGCACCTACCTCAAGGAGCACCATCCAGGAACGCGTGTCGGCGTCGGCGAGGCCCTGCAGTGCCCCACCATTCTTGAAAACGGTTTCGGCGGTCACCGCATCGAAGGCATCGGCGACAAGCACATCCCATGGATCCACAATCTCCGTGACACCGATGTCGCCGTCGGCGTCGACGACGAGATAACGATCCGTCTCCTCCGCCTCTTCAACGAGCCGGCCGGCAAGAAGGTTCTGGCCGAGGCGGGCGTCTCCGCCGAAGTGCTTGCCAGGCTCGATCTGATGGGCATCTCCGGCATCGGCAACCTGGTCGCCACGATCAAGGCTGCCAAGTACTACGAGCTCGGAGCGGACGACATAGCGCTGACCGTCTTCACCGACTCGCTCGCGCTCTATGGTTCCAGGCTGCTCGAGCTTGCGGCGGAACGCGGCCCATACGACCAGCGCCAGGCCGACCGCGACCTCGACATGCTGAAGAACCTGTCGGTCGATTATGTGCTCGACATGACCCACGTCGATCGCAGGCGCGTCCACCAGCTCAAGTACTACACGTGGATAGAACAGCTCGGCAAACAGCTCGAGGAGCTGAACGCGCAGTGGGATGACTACCGCTCCTACTGGGGAGACCTGCACGCCCAGGCACCGCTCATCGATACGATGATCAAGGACTTCAACGCGGAGGTTCTCCGGTGATTCTGCTCAAGGACTGCTTCAGGGTGGTCCGACCCCGGTATGGGGCCGGTGCACAAGCCGGCTCCTCCGGGGATGACCTCTCCGGCGTCGATGTCTTGATAGAAGGAAAGCGCATCAAGTCGATAGGCAAGGCCATTCCGGTACCACAGGGATGCACCGTCATCGATGCGAGCCGCCACGTCGTGATGCCAGGACTGGTCAATACACACCACCATTTCTACCAGACGCTGACGCGCAATGTGCCGGCAGTGCAGGATGCCAAGCTGTTCGACTGGCTGGTCTACCTGTATGAAGTCTGGAAGGGCATCGACGAGGAGGCGGTGTACTGGTCAAGCATGCTCGCGATGGCCGAGCTGGCCAAGACCGGCTGCACGCTGTCCACCGACCACCACTACCTGTATCCGCGCACCTTCTCAGGCGATCTGCCCGGCATCCAGTTCAAGGCCGCCTCGGAGATTGGCCTGCGCTTCGCGCCAACGCGGGGCTCGATGTCACTGTCCAAGAAGGACGGCGGCCTGCCACCCGACAGCGTCGTCCAGGATGAGGACGAGATACTCGCGCAGAGCGAAGACGCCCTGCGGAAGTACCACGACAGATCGCCGGATTCGATGCGGCGCGTCGCGCTGGCCCCCTGCTCGCCATTCTCGGTTTCCGAGAAGTCGATGCGGGAGGCTGCCGATCTGGCGCGCAGATACGGAGCCAGGCTCCACACGCATCTTGCCGAGACGGCCGACGAAACCGACTTCTGCATGCAGACACTTGGCCGTCGCCCGCTCAGGGTCATGGAAGACAACGGCTTTGTCGGCAAGGACGTCTGGTACGCGCACGGTATTCACTTCAATGACGAGGAGCTCGACCTCCTGGCCAGCACGGGCACTGGCGTGGCGCACTGTCCATCGTCCAACATGCGGCTCGGCTCCGGCATCTGCCGGGTACGAGACATGCTCGACCGCGGTGTTAGCGTAGGCCTGGCCGTCGACGGCTCGGCCTCCAACGATGCCTCCGACATGCTAGGCGAAGCCCGGCAGGCCTTGCTCCTGCAACGCGTGCGTTATGGCTCCGGCGGCATCAACGCCCGGGAAGTTCTGGGCGTCGCTACGATAGGTGGCGCGCGGATACTCGGTTACGACGATGCCGGTTTGATGGAACCAGGAGCGCTCGCGGACATCGCGATGTTTGATGTCATGAAGCTGGAATACGCCGGCGCCCTGTCCGATCCGGCGGCGGCCCTGCTGTTCTCCGGCTACAATCATGGCGTCGATCATCTGATCGTCAATGGTCAGGTCGTCGTCAAGGATGGGCACCTGACCGGAGCAGACGAGGAGCGCATACGCGACGAGGCCAATCGGTGCGCCAAGCGCCTCCTTACGAAAGCTGGGGTAACAGCATTATGGTAAAGGAATATTACAGGCCGACAAGCATAGGAGAGGCTCTGGACTTGCTGGCCGTTTCAGGAACCGTCGCGATAGCTGGCGGTACCGCGGTGCTGGCATTCGAGAACAGAGACAAGCCCGAGCGGGTCGTCGACATCGGCAAGCTGTTGCCCAAGGCGATACTGCGGCGCGGCGACGAGCTGATCATCGGCGCGTGCGCCACCTTCCAGGAAGTCATCGAGTTCGGCCAGATGCCGGCAGTCATCGCCACGGCGGCCCACTCGATGGCCAACCGCAACACCAGGAACCGTGCGACCGTCGGGGGCAACCTCGCGGGCAACAAGTCGTGCTCCAGCCTCGCACCGATCCTTCTGGTGCTCGGCGCACTGGTAGAATACCAGGAACGGGGCAAGCCGGCTGCGACCGCTCCGCTCGCCGACTGGACGAGCGCTCCGCGCGGGCTGCTCCTCAACGTACGGGTGAAGCTGGCAAGCGGTCTGCGAGCGTCAAGCCTGAGGGCCAGCAGGACCGCGTGCGACATAGCGACCGCGACGGCCGCCTGCTCGTACCGGCTGGAAGGCGGCACGGTTCGAAACCTCAGGATAGCCGTCGGCGGGTTCGCCGCCCACCCCCAGGAAAGACCCGATATCGCCAGGCTGTTCGAAGGCGCGGCGCTGCCACCGAAGCCGGCGATAGACAAGGCCGTGGACCCGCTGCTCAGGGCGATAGCCGACCAGCGCGGCAGCGCCGATTACAAGCGATTGCGCGGCGCGGCGCTCGTCGCCGATGCGTTGCACGCCGCGGAGGAAACGCTATGAAGGTTACGTGTACACTCAACGAGCGCTCGGTCTCCTGGGATTGCGAGCCGGGCGAAACCCTGCGCTCGGTCCTCAGGCGCAGGGGCGTCATATCTGTCCGTGACGGCTGTGACGGAGAAGGATCGTGCGGGCTCTGCGCGGTACTGCTCGACGGCCGCCTCGTCAACTCGTGCCAGGTACTGGCACCCCAGGTTGAAGGCTCAAGAATTCTGACGGTCGAGCACTACTCCAGGGACCGCAAGCTGTCCATCGTGCAGCAATCACTGATCGATGCCTCGTGTGTGCAGTGCGGCTATTGCACACCGGCGGTTGTCCTGGCACTGCATGACCTTCTTGACAGGAGCCCTGAACCGAAGGATGAGGAGTTGCGCGACGCGCTCTCAGGCACGCTCTGCCGATGCACCGGGTACGAGCAATTCTACGAAGCGGCGAAGATTGCCTCACGACGACTCCTCGACCCTTCGTACGTCGCACCGGCCGGCCCCGAGTTCAGGCCCGACCTTCGCCACGTTGGCAAGGACAGGGAGAAGGTCGATGCACCAGCGCTGGCGCGTGGCGAGAAGGCCTATGTCGAGGACAGACTGGATTCGGACGCGTGCCACCTGAAGCTGCTGATGTCGCCGCACGCCCACGCGTGGATCAAGCGCATCGATGTGTCGAAGGCCCTGCAGATGCCTGGCGTCGTCGACATTGTCACGCACGAGAATTGCCCCGACCAAGTCTACACGACGGCCGGCCAGGGCTACCCGGAGCCCAGCCCGTATGACCAGCGGATGTTCCCGCGCAAGGTGCGCCATGTCGGCGACCGCGTAGCCGCGGTACTTGCCGAGACGCCCCAGCAGGCCGAGGCGGCACTCAAGGCGATAGTCGTCGAATACGACGTCCTCAAGCCAGTGCTGACCATAGCCGAGGCCAAGGCGCCGGGGGCGCCCATCGTCCATCATGGCCATGTCTCGTATGTTGCCGGAGATCCGCCCGCGGGCACATCGGTCAAGGGCGACGACCGCGATGACCCCATCATCTACCAGTTTCCACTGCACGCCGATCCGCACCGCAACCTGGCCGCCAGCGTCGCCGACGGCATTGGCGACGTGGACGCTGGATTCAAGCAGGCCGATGTCGTCATCGAGCATACGTACGTTGGTACCAGGGTGCAGTGCACGCCGATGGAGCCGCATGTCGTCTACGCCAAGGTTGACTCGGGCCGACTGATACTGCACGCCTCGACGCAGGTGCCGTGGCACGTGCGCCGCATTGTCGCCCGCGCCATCGGTATTCCCGAGCACAAGGTACGCGTCATCAAGGAGCGTGTCGGCGGCGGTTTCGGCGCGAAGCAGGATATTGTCCTGGAAGACGTCGCTGGATTCATGGCCTGGAAGACGGGCAGACCGGTATTCTTCCGGTACGACCGCGCTATGGAGTTCATGACCAGCCGCACGCGGCATGGCATGGAAATTACCGTCAAGCTCGGTGCCAGGAAGGACGGCAGGCTGACGGCGATGGAGATGCGCGTGGATGCCGACACCGGTCCGTATGGGCAGCACTGCCTGACCGTGCCGATGAACGCCGTCAGCAAGAGCCTTCCCTTGATCCTGTGCGACAACGCCCGTTTCGAGGTAAAGACCTATTACACCAATCTATCACCGGCCGGAGCCTATCAGGGCTATGGCGCGCCCAAGGGCTCGTTCGCGCTGCAGACCGCGCTGGCGGAACTGGCCGAGGCTCTGGGCATGGACCAGCTCGACCTGATAGAGAAGAACCGCGTACAGTCTGGTTCGCGCATCGAGATACTGCGGAGCCTCGGTGAAGGCCGACCCGGAGCGCCGGTTACCCTCGGCGAGTGCGGACTGGGCGAGATGATTGCCCGCGGTCGCAAGGCATTCGCGTGGGACAAACCGAAGCCGCACTCGGACGACCCCGACTGGAAGATCGGCCGCGGCGCCGTGATCATCCAGCAGGGCTCGGGACTGCCGGGGCTCGATGCCGCCAACGCCGAGCTCAGGTTGCTGCCCGATGGCAGCCTGCTGATGCTCTCCGGTGGAGCCGACCTGGGCACGGGCCTCGATACGGTGACCGCGAAGGCAGCCGCCGAAATCCTGGGCCTCGACATGACCGATGTCTCGGTGGTCTCCGGGGATACCGACACCACGCCGTTCGACAAGGGTGCGTACGCAAGCTCGGGCACCTATTTCTCGGGCAACGCCGCGGTCAGGGCGGCGGAGGATCTGCGGGACAAGTGTTTCGCGGTTGCCGCTACCCTGCTCGGCGAACCGGTGGCCGATCTGCGGATCGTTCACAAGGGCATCATTCGGGGCACGAAGGGAGAGATAACGCTGGCCAAGCTGGCCCACATGTCGACGCAGGGTGAAGGCCATGGCGACCTGATAGGCTTTGGCAGCTTCAAGACCGATCATGCGGCGTTCCCGTATGGCGCCCACTTCGCGGAGGTCGCCGTCAATGTCCGATCGGGCGAGGTCAAGGTACGGCGCTTTCATGCCTACCAGGATTGCGGCACCCCGATCAACCCGAGCCTGGCCATTGGCCAGATCTATGGTGGTGTCATGAAGGCCATCGGCCACTCGCTCTATGAGGAGCTGCTGTTTGACGACGAGGGCAAGCCGCTCAACCTCAACTTCACCGATTACAAGATTCCATCGATCTATGAGGTGCCGGACGATTTCCACGTCGAGCTGGTTCCGGTGGCTGACGAGATCGGTCCGTTCGGCGGCAAGAGCGTCTCCGAGATTTCGCTGAACAGCGCCGCTCCGGCATTGTCGATAGCCATACATGACGCGGTCGGAGCCTGGTGCCGCGTCTATCCGTTTACGGCCGAGCGTGTATTGCGAGCGATGGGCAAGTTATAGCTTCTTTATACAGAGTATGAGCCAAAACGGCCCGGTCAGGGCCGCGATGAAATTGCATGGAGGTTATGAACATGGGCGTAAACGAAATCAAGGCGCTGATCGATCAGCTGTCGAAGAAGAAGATCAATATGTTCCACAACGACTTTCTCCTGACCTGGGAGAAGAGCCGTGACGAACTCGAGGCAACATTCCTGGTAGCCGACATCCTGCGCGAGATGCGGAAATCCAATGTCAGCCCCAGGATCTGGGATTCAGGCATTGCCGTTTCCAACTTCAGGGACAACTCCACGCGCACACGCTTCTCGTACGCCAGCGCGGCCGACCTGCTGGGTCTGTATGTGCAGGATCTTGATGAAGGCAAGAGTCAGATAGCCCATGGCGAGACCGTCCGCGAGACTGCCAATATGATCAGCTTCCTGTCCGAGGCGATCGGCATCCGCGATGACATGTACCTGGGTGAGGGCGACAAGTACCAGCGCGAAGTGGCGCAGGCGCTCGATGACGGCGTGAAGGCCGGCGTGCTGCCGGACAGGCCGACCATCGTCAACCTGCAGAGCGATATCGACCATCCGACCCAGTCGATGGCCGATATACTGCACCTGGCGCACCACTTTGGCGGCCTGGACAAACTCAAGGGCAAGAAGATCGCGATGACATGGGCATACTCGCCGTCGTATGGCAAGCCGCTGTCCGTGCCCCAGGGCATCATCGGCCTCGCCAGCCGTTTCGGCATGGATGTAACGCTGGCCCATCCGGAAGGGTACGACCTGATTCCGGATGTCGTCGAGCTGTCCAGGAAGCAGGCCAAGGAATCCGGTGGATCATTCAAGCATGTCAACTCGATGGAGGAGGCCTTCAAGGATGCCGACATCGTCTACCCCAAGAGCTGGGCGCCCTACGATGTGATGCAGAAGCGCGTACCCCTTTTGCACAATGGCGATCAGGCGGGCCTCAAGGATCTGGAGAAGGCCTGCCTTGCCAACAACGCGAATTTCAAGGACTGGGAATGCACCGAGCAGAAGATGAAGGTTACCAACAAGGGCAAGGCGCTATACATGCACTGTCTGCCCGCCGACATCACCGATGTCTCGTGCAAGGCTGGCGAGGTCGCTGCCAGCGTGTTCGACCGATACCGCGATGACACCTACGCCGAAGCCAGTTACAAGCCGTACATCATCGCCGCGATGATACTGCTGGGCAAGCGCAAGGACCCAAGCGCGACGCTCAGGGCGCTGCTCGATCGCGGCACCAGGAGAGAGATACTGTAGCAGTCCGTTTCCAGGTCAATGCATGGGTTCTGCCATGCATTGCCTGAAGCACCTGCGTAAGGGCGACGGATCGCTATGGCGTTTCGTCGCCCTTCTTGGTCTGAGCGATAGCAAGGAGCCGCCGTGAGAATCGATGTCACCATCACCAATGCGATCATCCGCGGGCTCCTCCGAGCGGTTTGCAGACTCGACATTGGCGACCTCAGGCGGCTGCCATCTTGCGGCCCGGCCATTCTTGTCATAAATCACATCAACTTCCTCGAGGCGCCCTTGCTTGCCAGCTTCGTGTCATCGCCGAGGCTGGCGGCGCTGAGCAAGAAGGAGAACCTGAGCAACCCTGGGTACCGCTACTTCGCATCCATCTGGAACGCCATACCGATAGACCGTGACGGAGTCGACACGGAATCCTTCAAGCGCTGTCTGGACTGGGTCGCCGGGGGCGGCATGCTGGGCCTGGCGCCAGAGGGTACACGGAGCATGAATGGGGTGCTGCAACAGGGCAAGGCAGGCGTCGCCATGCTGGCCCAGAGGGCTGGCGTTCCCATCTGGCCGATTGCTCACTGGGGCGCCGAAGATTTTTGGGAGAACCTGAAGGCTTTCAGGCGCACGCCACTGCACCTGCGGGTCGGCTCACCATATCTGATCGCTCCGGCCGGCTCGATGACCAGGACAGTCAGGCAGGAGATCGCCGACGAGATCATGTGCTCGATAGCAGCCTTGATGCCCGAGCGTTATCGTGGCTCCTATGCAGAAACAGCAGGAGAGGCCCCCAAGCACCTTCGTCCCTATTTTGACACTATTGCCGGAAGTGTCTAGTAATCTCGAGCGGAATGGTCTACAATCGTGGCGCGGCGTCGAACATCGCCGGCCGCAAGGAGTAGATTGATGGTCACGCTTGAACGACAGACCCTCCCCGCCCTGCTGGCTGCCGCGAGCACGGAATTTGCGGCACGCCCAGCCCTTGCTCGTGTGACCGGTAGAGCAATCAGCCTGACTCATGACTATGCCGGGCTGTCCGCGGCCGCGCGTCGCTTCGCCGTCATGCTCGGGTCGAAGGGCATCGCCAACGGAGATCGGGTCATGCTGCTCTGCGAGAACCGTCCCGAGTGGGCTGTCGCCTATTTCGGCATCGCCATTGCTGGCGCTGTCGCGGTTCCGGTGCTGGTCGACTTCCTGCCCGAGCAGATAGCAAACGTCTCCATCCATGCGGAAATCAAGCTGGTCTGCGCCAGCGAGAAGACGAAACCGAAACTGTCGCTCATCGACACCTCAGTACCCATCATCGTGCTTGATATACTTGACGACTCGAGTCCGCTCCCGGCAGGTGCTATGCCAGGCGACCTGCTCGTCTCCACAGACCTGGCATGCATACTCTACACCTCCGGCACATCAGGCAATTCGAAGGGCGTCATGCTGAGCCACGGCAATATCGTATCGAACGTCCAGGCTACCGCCGCGGTGTTTCCGCTGCGACCTGCCGACAGGGTTCTGTCCGTGATGCCGCTCGCGCACACGCTTGAGAGCACGATGGGCCTGTTGACTCCGCTATTCCAGGGTTGCTCGATATACTACCTGGACAGGCCACCTACAGCGCCCGTCCTTGCGTCCGCCCTGTTGCTGGTCAAGCCGACGATCATGGTCATCGTCCCCCTGATAATCGAGAAGCTGTATCGGGCCAAGGTCGAACCGCCGCTGCGCAAGCATCCGCTGTACAGGTTCGTACCAACCAGAGCTCTGGCTATCAAGGCGGCGGGCCGCAAGCTCAAGGCTGCCTTCGGCGGCTCGATCCGGTTCCTCGGCATCGGCGGCGCCGCGCTGTCTCGCGATGTGGAGGAGTTCCTGAGCGCGGCCGGATTCCCCTACGCGATAGGCTATGGCCTTACGGAAACCGCGCCACTCGTCGCCGCCGCAGTACCGTACCAGACCAGTATCGGCTCGACCGGCCGGCCGCTCGACGGCGTCAAGGTTCGCATCGTGTCCCCCTCCGATGTACATGACGCCGGCACCGTGCGCACGCTCGCCGATGACGCGGAAGGCGAGATACAGGTGCTCGGTCCCAACGTGATGCGTGGCTACTACAAGGATGATGCCCGAACCGCCGAAGTCTTCACCGCCGATGGATGGTTCAGAACCGGCGATCTGGGTTCATGGGATTCCCATGGGCTGCTCCACGTCAAGGGCAGGCTCAAGGCGATGATACTCGGCCCTTCGGGTGAGAACATCTATCCCGAGGAGATCGAGTCCACCCTGGCCTCGAGCGGGCTGGTGGAGGAGTCACTGGTCTATGCGGCCAAGGACGGTACGCTGGTAGCGATGGTTGTGCTCAACGAACGTGCAGAGGCCATGCTCCGGGACGCGAAGGATGCCGTCATGGGCGCCGTCCGGGACGCGACCCATGCGGCCGCTCTGGAGACCGAGCGCCTCCTTGCGGAACTGCGTGCCGCGACCAATGCCAGGCTCGCTTCGTTCTCGCGCGTCGCCAAGGTGATCATCCATGAACATCCATTCGAGAAGACGGCCACCTTGAAGATCAAGCGCTATCTCTATCCGGAGTCCGATGCCGCCGCTCAATAGTAGGTGCGGTCGAGCCTGCGCAGCTCGTCCTGCAGTCCGGAGACGAAGAGCCGCAGGGAACCCAGTATGATCAGATAGGTGCCAAGCGGGTACAAGAGCATCCAGCGAGCACCCTGCAATCGCCCACGGTACTGGCCAATCAGTCCGGCTATTTCCCCGGTCGCCGACGACAGCATGACCGGATCGAGCGTCATGATGGTACCGCCAGCGAACAGGCTGAAGACGCCAAGGCGACCGACGAGCTGCAGCACCGCGACCGTCTGCGTCGCGAAGGCCTCGACAAGATCGGTTGCCAGGAATGGAATGATATGATGCCTGGCAAGCCAGGCTCGGTTCGCGCCGCAGGAAACGGCGCTGTCGTAGAATGATGTGCGCATCAGCGACCGGGTCTTGAGCGACACCGACGCGATGATGCCGCCCAGATCAAAGACGGTCATCACCGCACACTGAAAGAAGAAGAGTCGCAGGCTGCCGAGCGGCGAGTTGATGGTGACCGGGAACAGCAGAAAGAAGACGAAGACGAAACTGGGTATGACCGCCAGCGGCGAGACCGATCGAGCGAGCCCGTCGACACCGAAGACGAGCGATTTGATGATGCCTATGGTGCCCCCGACCACGGTGCGCGACAGGGCAACAATGAAGACGCACGCAAGCGTCCAGCGGAGCCCCCAGAATATTCGAGTCTGGATATCGTAGCCATAATTGTCGCTGCCAAAACGATAGGTCTCCGATGGGGCCTCTGGAGCGAAGCGCCATTCCACTGATCCATCGCGCAACTCTATCGACCGCAGCGTATCCTGATAGCCGCGCGGATATCGTGCGAACCAGGCAGGGAACACGGCGATGCACGCGAGCAGGGCGAGCGCTATCCCGCCGATGATTATCTTATAGCGCATGGACCACGACCGCCTTCAGCGCCATCAGAACGGCCCGCAACACCACCATGGTAACGAAATAGGCGGCCGCCATGCAGAGCAGGATATTCAGTGCGAGCGCAAACTGATATGAGTCGTACCAGCCACGCCTGCTCCCCGAGAACGCCACGGTGAAGAGCCAGCGCGTCATGCCCGGCAACGAGAATGAATATTCCACAAGGAAGATCGATGTCATCATGATGGCGACGATCGATGGCAGATCGGTCTTCAACGAGGCGAGCACGGCGACCCCCAGGTGCTTGTACCGCAGGCTCGCCCGCGAAACTCCACGGGCCTCGGCATCAACCATGAACGAGGCCTTCGCGGCATGGCTGGCCGAGCGCAGCACCATGCGATACGAGTATATAAAAGGATAGAGCGTCATCACCACAAGCGGCAGGACCAGCAGCACTCCACGACTCGTATCATATGAAAGGGTGAAGAGTTTATGCCCGGTGATATCGATGACGATGATCACCATCAGCTGGAGCAATACCGCGAGCACGAAGTCTGGCAACGCGAACAGTGCATTCAACACCGCATCAAGAACCTGGTGCCGATGGCCGCCATTCGAAGGATCGCGCAAGAGACCGAGCACGAATCCACCGGCCAGCCCTGCCATACCGGGAATCGCCAGGTATGCCAGGGTGACGATGGCGAATTTTGGCACAACCGCTGCAAAATCCCACGTGGTGCTTCCGCTCATGAAGATCCAGGACCTGCCATCCGCAAGTCCGGAGAACCAGTCGACCACTGCATGGAACGCAGCCGAGGTGTTGAGCACCAGGTGCCCGTCCTTGACGATGAATAGTATCGGGCACAGCGCCATGGCGATGATCACCGCCACGAATCCAAGCGCCCGTGCGAACGATCGCAGCGGCCGCACCGGCTACCGATCCTCGCTATATCGCATCGATGAGGCTCCTCAGGCGCGCCAGCTCCTCGACCACGCGTGCCGGTGCCGGTCCCCCTGCCAGATTCCTCCTGGCAACGCATGCGGCCGGCTTCAAATACTCCTGCAGGTCCGCCGCCCGTATGTGCGCCCGGTTGAAGGCGTCGGTCGCGCGGACCAGGTCGGCATCAGTCAGCAATGCCAGTGCCACGGCCTTCTCTGTCGCCATGGCGATGGCCGACTTGGTGGCCGCATAGGCGTCCCTGAACGGCACTCCCTTGGTGACGAGTAGTTCTGCCAGGTCGGTCGCCTCGGCATGTCCTGATTGCAGCGCGGCGGCCATCGCTTCGGGCTTCGGCCGGAGCGCCTCTATCAGCGCCGAGAATGCTGGCAACACTCCTGCCAGCGTATCCCGGATATCGAACACGGCGGCCTTGTCTTCCTGCAGGTCACGGTCATAGCCGAGCGGCAGGCCCTTCTGTATCGTCAGCAGCGATACCAGCGATCCGAATACCCGGCCCGTCTTGCCACGTATCAATTCGGCAACATCGGGATTGCGCTTCTGCGGCATGATGCTCGAGCCGGTCGAGCATGCGGGGGCTATGTCCATGAAGCCGAACTCGGCGCTCGACCACAGGATGATTTCTTCGCAGAAGCGCGACAGATGCATGAGCAGTGTCGAGGCTGCCGCGGCGTATTCCACGCAGGCATCCCGATCCGCCGTCGAGTCCATCGCGTTTCTGGTGGGTCTTGAGAACCCGAGCGCCGCCGAGACCGCCTCGCGGTCGAGTGGCAGGCCCGAGCCGGCCACGGCCGCCGAACCGAGCGGGCACTCGTCTGCTCGGGCGGCGGCATCGGAGAACCGTCCGTAATCCCGCTCGAGCGCGGCGCACCATGCCAGCAGGTGGAACCCGAGCGTCGATGGCTGGGCACGCCGCATGTGGGTATACGCCGGCATATACGTCTGCACATGGGCCTCGGCCAGATCGCAGAGCGCTCCCATCGCGTCACGGATGCCGCCTTGCGCCTCATGGAAGGCATGGCGCAGGTACAGCTTCATGTCGAGCGCGACCTGGTCGTTGCGGCTGCGGCCCGCGTGTACCGACTTGCCCGCGTCGCCCAGACGCCGCGTAAGCTCCTGCTCTATGAACGAGTGGACGTCCTCCGCCTCCGGGTTTGGCTTGAGCGCCCCCGCCCGCGCCTCGGCGAGCATCGCCGCGAGTGCCTCGGCCAAGGCGCTCGACATCGACTGCGCTATGATGCCTTGCTGACCGAGCATGGCCGCATGGGCCGCAGAGCCCTGCAGATCCACCTCGAGCAGACGCGAGTCTACCGCATTGGATGAAAGGAATGAATCCACCCGTGGATCGAGTCCAGACGGTGTTGTCTCCCACAGTTTTAGCACGCCTGGCATCTTAATACGCCGCCGCGATTTTGGCTACCGAGAGTCCTGAACCTCCGGACCCATGAGCCTGCTTCGATGACGAGAGTCTTGCGTGCATCAGTCCCCGCGCCTTGACCGGCAACGAATACAGGTTGATGAAACCGGTCGCGTCGTGATGGTCGAAGAGCGGCCCCGTGGCAAAGCTTGCCAGGGAATGGTCATACAATGAATATGGCGAGCTCATGCCGGCGCAGGTCAGGCTGCCCTTCCAGAGCTTGAGCCGGACGGTGCCGGTCACCACGGTCTGGGTCGAATGGACGAACGCATTGAGCGCCTCCATCAGCGGAGAGTACCATTCGCCTTCATACAAGAGTTCTGCGAAGCGCTGAGCCACCGTCGACTTGAAGGACAGGGTCTTCCGATCAAGGCACAGCTGTTCCAGTTTCTGGTGTGCCTCCATGATGATCGTGCCTGCCGGTGTCTCGTAGACGCCACGGCTCTTCATGCCGACCACCCTGTTCTCCACCATGTCAAGAATTCCGATGCCATGGGCGCCACCCAGTTCATTCAGCTTCTGTATGAGCGCGACGCCGTCCATCGCAACGCCATCAAGGGCAACCGGGACACCTCCATCAAAGGCGAGCTCGATGTAGAGGGCCTTGTCGGGCGCCTGCTCGGGAGGAACGCACAGCTTCAGCATGCCCGCGAGTCGGGGCTCGTTCATCGGGTCCTCAAGATCCAGACCCTCGTGGCTGACATGCCACAGATTGTCGTCGCGGCTGTATGAATCGCCCTTCCTGAACGGCGCCGGAATTCCGCGCTGCTCGAGATAGGCCATCTCATCCTCACGGCTCGCCATGTCCCATATCCGCCACGGAGCCAGTATCTCCAGATTCGGTCCAAAGGCCTTGATGCCCATCTCGAAGCGCACCTGGTCGTTGCCCTTGCCGGTACAGCCGTGCGCTACCGCAGAGCATCCCTCCTGCAGGGCAGTCTCGGCTAGCGACCTGGCTATCAAGGGCCGCGCGGCGGCCGTCCCCAGCAGGTAGCGATTCTCATAGCATGCTCCCGCCTTGACGAGAGCCCAGAGAGTCTGCTCGACGAACTGCGCCTTGAGGTCGCATACGATAAGCCTGGTGGCACCCGAGGCCAACGCCTTCTGTTCCATGCCGCTCCAGTCGCCCGCCTGCCCCACATCGCCGCAAACCGCCAACACATCGCAGTCGTAGTTCTCCTTGAGCCAGGGAATGATCACCGTGGTGTCGAGTCCGCCCGAGTAGGCCAGCGCTATCTTCTTCTTCATCTCATGCTCCTTATACTATGATAACATCCATGATCCCAATGGGATCATGGTCCGCGTACGCGTGATACCGCGCGAATACGAGAATGCGTGAACGCGAGAATGCGTGCGCGCGAGCATACGAATACGGGAATGCTGGCTGATGGCTATCGTCGCCGATGCCGTCAGAATCTAAGGTTTGATTTGGTGCGAGGGTTGATTAACGACGACGAAGGCGAAGGCGGGAAGAGCGGGAAGCGGCAAAGGACAGTGCTGGTGAATCCTGAATACTGCTGCTACTGCAACACGCGCCGTGCGGCGAGTCCATGATCGATAGCGATTGCATGGCTATCCTCCATCAAATTTGTTACTGCCGACCGTAACAGAAAGGGTCGAATCTCGTCAAGGTCCGGCACACGATCAATTGCAATAATCCTTGATCTTTTCTACTATACGGTTGTATAGTAGTCGCATTGGGGAGGAATGGCATGGACGCAGTTGTCAAACTTCGGATCCTGTCCGATGCCGCCAAGTACGACGCCTCGTGCTCATCTTCAGGCAGCGCTCGCCCGGCAGTCGCGGGCGGCATCGGCAGTGGCGCTGTGGGGGGCATATGCCATTCCTGGGCCGCCGATGGCCGTTGCATATCGCTGCTCAAGGTACTGCTCTCCAATGCATGCGCCTACGACTGCGCCTATTGCGTCAACAGGCGATCCAACGACATTGCCAGAACCGGTTTTGAACCCGAGGAGCTGGTCAGGCTGGTGATGGATTTCTACAGGCGCAATTATATAGAGGGGCTCTTTCTGTCATCAGGAGTCGTCGGATGTCCGGATGCCACCATGGAGCGCATGATCGGCGTCGCGAAGACACTTCGTACCCGCGAACGGTGGCAGGGCTATCTGCACCTGAAGGCCATACCTGGGGCATCGGCCGAGCTGGTCCGCGAGGCGGCGCGCTGGGCCGACAGGGTGTCCGTCAACATCGAATTGCCAACGGCCGCCAGTCTTGAACGAGTCGCTCCGGACAAGAAGCCAGCCGCCATATTCGGAGTCATGCGCACGCTGGCACGAGCAGGCGGTTTTGAGCCGCGACGAATACCCGGAAGCGCTCCGACGGACGCCCGCCGGCGGCCCGCTCCGTTGTCCCTGCCTGCCGGCGGCGACGTCGACACCTCTGGCTGGCCACCATTGCATGACGATACCGTAGCAGCGGCTCCAGCCTCGTCGGTCATGGCCGCACGCGCAGACCGGCAGAGGAATCCGTCATCGGCCATATTGCCTGCCGGCCAGACGACCCAGCTCGTCATCGGGGCGAGTCCAGAAAGCGATGCGACGATACTGACGCTCGCCGAGAACCTGTACCTTGCCTATGATGTGCGTCGGGTGTACTACTCGGCCTACATTCCCGCCGGACAGGATCCACGGATACCTGCCCAGCCTGGGCCACCGCTCGTGCGTGAGCACCGGCTGTACCAGGCTGACTGGCTGTTCCGCTTCTACGGATTCAGGGCCGACGAGATACTCGATGCGACCCATCCATTCCTCGATGTCGACCTGGATCCCAAGAGCGCCTGGGCGCTCAGGAACCTGGATCTCTTTCCCATAGAGGTCAATAGTGCCGATTACATGCAACTGCTGCGAATTCCCGGCATCGGGCCGCGTTCGGCGGCACGCATCGTCAGGGCAAGGACCCAGGCCAGACTGACGCCGGAATCATTGGGGAGACTCGGCGTGGTAATGAAGCGCGCCGCGTTCTTCGTAACATGCTCGGGCTGCTCGCCACGACTGCCGGGCCAGTCGAAGCCATCGGCACCGGATCGATCATGGGCCCGCGCCGCACTGACCGATGGCGCCGATGTCATGCTGGCTCCACGTCAACTGGAATTCGACTGGGGCGACGGCCATGGCTGACACCGAGGCGACGATAGCGCACGACGGCAGCATTCCCGGGTTCCTGTGCGCCTGCGCAGACGTGCTCAATGCGCACGAACCGGTTCCACGGGTTGTCAGAGCGGACGAGCCGGAGAGTCTGTTCGAAGCGCGCTGCGTAGTGTCGCGCGATGATGACAGGGCGATGCGCTTGTGGAAGCGACTGAACCGACGCCTTGGGCCAGCCACCTTGCGGCTCTTGCTTGAAGCGTTCATCTCGGACATGCCGGGAGCCGATTCCGCCGCGGCCAGTATCATACGGAGATTATGGGTCGAAGGCGCTTCGGTACTGCATGACCTGTCAGCCGCATCGATGCTGACAGTGGAGAAGGCAGCCCTGCGAGCCCGCGAGGAAGGTCACCGTATGTGCGGTCTCGTACGTTTCTCCGAATTGACCGACGGATCATGGTACGCGACCATCGCGCCTTCCTGCGATGTGCTTGTCCTGATTGGTTATCACTTCGCAACCCGATTCGCGACGATGCGGTTCGCCATCCATGATCGGACGCGAGGATCGGCCATCATGCACGAGCCCGGTCAGCCCTGGAGTATCGTCGGCGATTTCAGACTCGATCAGGGCATCGATGCGGAAGCCTTGCCGCTTTCCGATACCGAACATCATGTCAGGGAATTGTGGCGCACCTACCATCAATCGATAGCCATAGCGGAAAGGGCAAACCCGCGGCTCCAGTCATCGCACATGCCCAAGCGCTACTGGAACGAGCTTGTCGAAATGGCCGGCCTTGCCGGCAGGTCCGGAGCCGGGTGACCATTCGCCGCGCTATCGGTCACCCCTGCGATAGATGCGCGGCACCCGCTTGCTTACCATGCATACAACCTCGTAGTTGATCGTGCCGAGTGCGCTGGCGATATCATCGATGCCCAGGCCAGTATGTCCGAACAGCGGAATCTCGTCACCGGTTCTGACATCGGGTACATCGGTCACATCGATCATGCATTGGTCCATGCAGACGGTTCCGACCAGAGGAGCCCGGCCGCCATTGATGGGCAGCGATATCCGGCCAGATAGTGCCCGCGGCCACCCATCGGCATAGCCCAGTGACAGCGTCGCGATCCGGGTTGGACGCTTCGCCTGGAACCGGCGGCCATAGCTCACCGTCTCACCCTCCGCTATGTCCTTGACCATCGACACACGCGTCCAGAGCGACATCGCCGGCTTGAGCGCGATGTTCCAGGGGCGTGATACGGAGGGTGCAAGACCGTACATCACGATGCCGAGCCGTACCATGTCAAAATGCGATTCCGGCATGCGCAGGGCGGCGGCGCTGTTCGCCATGTGCCTGATTCCAGGATCGACTCCAAGTGACTTCAGTTCGGACAGCACGGTCCTGAACCGGGTCAATTGCTCCAGGGCAAATTCGGTATCATCCGCGTCGGCGGTAGCAAAGTGCGAGAACACGCCAGCCAGCCGAACCGACGGCAAGCGGGTTATGGCCGCCGCCAGTTCCGCTGCCTTGGCAGGCTCGCAGCCCACGCGGTGCATCCCAGTGTCGACCTTGAGGTGGATGCGCGCGACCATGCCACGCTCGCTCGCCGCCAGCGATAGAATTCTTGCGGTACCCAGATCATAGACCGTGGCATCGAGGCCAGCCTCGACTATCCTGCTCGCGTCCTGTGGCTCGGCCGGTCCCATCACCAGAATCGGGCAGACAAAGCCTTCATGGCGCAGCTCAAGAGCCTCGTTGACTATTGCCACCGCGAGCATGCCCGCGCCGGCCTCGAGCGCTACCCTCGCGACGGCGCCGGCCCCATGGCCATAGCCATCCGCCTTGATCACCGCACATATCCCGACACCGGCGCCGAGTTGGGACCGGAACGCGGCTATGTTCTGTTCTATGGCTTCGATGTCGATCTCGGCCCATGTCGATCGTTCGTTCATCATTGCTACCCCAGGATTGCATAGAAGCCTACGACGTGAAGCGGCATTGGTCAATGATCAACTTGACAGAGCCGTTGCCGGCCGGTATTTTGACAGCCCAATGGATCAACTGCACACCGAGATCGGCAAGCGTCTTACCTTTGCCATCATCTCCCACCCCGATGCCGGCAAGACGACGATCACGGAGAAACTGTTGCTGTTCGGCGGAGCCATACACATAGCCGGCGCCGTCAAGAGCGGCAAGACATCCAGACAGACCACATCCGACTTCATGCAGATGGAGAAGGAACGCGGCATATCGATCAGCACATCGGTGATGGGCTTCCACTATGGCGGCCGCTACATCAACCTTCTGGATACCCCCGGGCATGCAGACTTCTCGGAAGATACCTATCGCGGCCTTTCGGCAGTAGATAGCGCGCTCATTGTCATCGATTCGGTCAAGGGCGTGGAGGAACGAACCCGCAGGCTCTGCGAGGTTTCCAGGATGCGCAATACGCCCATAGCGACCTTCATCAACAAGATGGATCGCGAGGGCAAGGACCCGACCAGCCTCATCGACGAGGTGGAGAAGGAACTCTCCATCCATGTCAGACCGATGACCTGGCCGATTGGCCAGGGTCGGTCATTCCGAGGCGTGTACAATCTGGTCGACAGGCGTCTGTACCTGTTCGACGCCGGCGATGGCCAGGTCCCTTCCGATTCCATGCTGGTAGACGACCTGGCCGATCCGGAACTCGACCGGCTTGTCGGCCCGAGCCTCGCCGCCAGGCTCAGGGAAGATGTTGCCCTGATCAATGGCATATACCCGCCCTTCGAAGTGAGCGCCTATCTCGATGGCTCGGCGACCCCGGTGTTCTTCGGCTCCGCCATCAACAACTTCGGCGTGCGTGAACTGCTCGACAGCCTGGTGTCATTCGCTCCGCCGCCCACGCCCAAGGCGGCGATGGAACGTGAAGTGTCACCATACGAGGAGAAGCTGACTGGATTCGTCTTCAAAATTCATGCGAACCTGAATCCCAACCATCGGGACAGGATTGCCTTCATGAGGATATGTTCCGGCCGCTTCGAACGCAACAAGATGTACCTGCACATACGCACCGGCAAGAGCTTCCGCAGCGCCAATCCGACGGCCTTCATGGCGCAGAATCGCGAAATCATCGACGAGGCCTTTGCCGGCGATATCATCGGCATCCATGACACCGGCACCTTCGCCATCGGCGATACCATCACCGAAGGCGAGATACTCAACTACAAAGGCATACCGAGTTTCGCTCCGCAGATATTCAGGATCATACGCAACACCGACCCCCTCAAGGAAAAGCAATTCCACAAGGGTTTGAACCAGCTGGCCGAGGAAGGCGTCGTCCAGATACTGTCCAAGATGACCAACCCGAACACCCGCGTACTCGGCGTCGTCGGCCAGCTGCAGATCGAAGTGCTGCAATCGCGACTGGAATATGAATATGGTGCGTCGTGCGCGTACGATCCCGTCGACTATTCGATCGCGCGCTGGATTACGTCGAACAATCCCAAGGCACTCAAGGCATTCATCGACGAGCATCATCGCCGTATCCTGATAGACATCCGCGGCGGCCACATACTGATGTTCGAATCCGAGTGGCAGATGGACCGGATCATCCAGAAGAATCCGGAGATCACCTTCCATACGACATCAGAATCGATGACCACGACAGCCTGAACGGCGAAGCGACCCGGCTATCGCGCCTCCGACGACGGAAAGCTGATCGTAAATTTCGCCGAAGGATTCCTGACCAGTGTCATGGTGCCCTTGAGCTGATCGACGAGCGATGTCACCAGTCGAAGACCCAGCGTGCCTGGATTGTCCAGGCGGGTCTCTTCCGGGAATGGCCGCCCGGTATTGGCCAGCACCAGCTCGTACCGCGATTCAGATGGCAGCAAGCGCAACTTGATGGTAAACCGGGCGTCCGCTTCATCGGAGAACCCGTGCTTCATCGCATTGGTCGCCAGTTCGTTGACTATGAGGCCCAGCAGCATGGCCAGGCGCATCGGCATCTCTGTCATGTTGACATCGCTCTGTATCTTGACCTTGCGCGTGGCAAACGCCGAGGCAAGAATGTCACCAACATAGTCGCCGAAGTCGATGTGTGTGACATGTTCCGACTGCGACAACTTCTCATAGATGCCCTCGATCGCGTCGATCTGGCTCTTCAGATCGGATAGATCGACCTCGTCTCCCAGAGCCATGGCCTTGAGCGATATCAGCGACGACACCATCATCAGGTTGTTCTTGGTGCGGTGATAGATCTCCTTCATCAGGAATTCCTTTTCCTGCACCGTCTTCCTGAGGTCGTGCTCTATGCGCTTGTGTCCCGTCATGTCCTCGAACATGACGACATGGGAGACATCGTCGGACAGAAAGCCGCGTATCTTGCCCATGCTGACCATCACGTCGATGAGGGAGCCATCGCGCTTCCTGTACCGACGCTCCAGGCTTACCGATTGCCCGCCTTCCATCATCTGCAGGGTCTGCTCGGGGCTTATGAATCCTTCGACCGAGGTATCGAGGATGTCTGACGCGCCCATGCCCACCAGTGCGTCTCTGGAGTATCCCAGCATCTGCGTAGCGGTTGGGTTGGCGTCGACAATCCTGTGCTCTATGTCGACGAGGAGCATGCCGAGCGGAGCACGGTCGAACAGCACGCGCGCCTGCCGTCGTTGCTCTTCGACCGTGTACTGCGCATTCTTTCGTGCCGTTACATCATCAGCGAAGCCATCGATGATGAAGGTGCCATCGGGCAGGGACCTGCTGATGATGGCATTCATGATGATCCATCGCCTGACTCCGGTGCGGGTAAGCGCCTCGTACTCGAAGTCCTCGACCCGGCCGTTCTTCTTGAGCAGTTCCAGAAACTCGGTCCTGCGATGAGGGTCGACATAGAGATCCCTCGACAGATCGCGGAACTCCGCGATCGCCTCTTCGGGGCTGCCCGCACCGACGATCTCGGCCATCTTGGGGTTGACGTGCAGGGCCTCGCCGCGTGAATTGGTCTGGAAGATGCCGACGGGTGACTTCTCTATCAGCTCGCGGTACTTCTCCTCGCTCTCCTTGAGGAGCCGATCCTTCTCATACTGGGCGGTCACATCACGGAATACGAGGACGACGCCTCTGATCGCGCCGTTGGCATCGAGAATCGGAGCGGCGCTGTCGGCTATCTGAGACTCTTGCCCATCCCTGGCTATCAGTACGGTATGATTGGCAAGCCCGACAATCTGTCCGGTTTCCAGCACCTTGCCAACCGGATTGGTGACCGTGGCTCGTGACTGCGCGTTGATGATGTTGAACACCCGTTCCAGCGGTACGCCATGGGCCGATTCATCGGTCCATCCGGTCAGCCGTTCGGCCATCGGGTTCATCGCATCGACCAGCCCATGCACATCCGTCGCGATCACCGCATCGCCAATCGAGTTCAGGGTTATGCGGAGTTTCTCCAGCGTCGTCATGTTCTCGTTCCTGCGGCGATCGGACTCCGCGCGCGCCCGCAGGTTCAGAATGCCATAGGACAAGTCGTCGGCCAGTTCCTCAAGGAGGCGCTGCTCCTCTTCTCCGAAGCTGAATTCTTCAGGAGAATAGATGTTCATGACGCCAAGAACCTGTGCGCCATCCTTCAGGGGCAACGAGGCCATGGCCCTGAAATTCCGTCGTACCGCCTCATAGAGCCACGGCATGCCGGCCGCGTCCTTGGCTAGCTGATTGCTGATGGTTGAGTGGCCCGTCTTGATTGCGACGGCTGTTGGGCCATGGGCGGTCGGCCCTTCATCGAGAGTTATGCACAGGCTCTTGAGATAGCCATCTTCCGATCCGGCAAACGCTATGGGAGATATCGTCCTCGAGGTGGTGCCTTCGATATAGCCGACCCAGGCCATGGAATAGCGGGCCTCCGTTACGATGGCCTGGCATAGATCTTCAATCAGGCGCCGTTCATCGACGGCCTTGACCAGCACCTGATTGCAGGCGCCAATGGTCCGCAGCGCCCGGTTGCTGCGGGTCAGATTGCGTTCGCGCTTCTGCAGATCCTCTTCATATTCAAGGAGATGCTCGTTGGCGCGTCGCAGTTCCTGTATGGTCAGCTCGAGCTCACGCTGGTGAAAGAGCAGGTCGGTATGGGCGCGGAACAGCGTCATAGCCATCGTAATGGCCTCGATGAGCACAAACTCGCCCGAGTTCTTCAGCACATATCCATAGCTGGTAATCTTCTTGACCCTGTCGACGAACGACTTTTCTGTGTGGCTTGTGACGAAGATGATAGGAATATCATGTGCCGCCAATATGCGTTCCGCCGCCTCGGTGCCATCGATGCCGGAACCCAGGTCTATATCCATCAGAATGACCGACAAACCCGATTCGGAGCCGGCGAGCACAACCGCTTCTTCGCCGCTCTGTGCCCGGACAACCTCAAAATCATGCTTCCTGAGCACTTGCGTCTGAGCGAGCGCGATGATCGCCTCATCCTCGACGAGCAATATTTTTCCAGCTATCATTGCCTACAGTGTACCGTATGGCAGAATCATCTTCAAGTTTTGGCGTGCCGGTGTGGTATACTGCTGGTCTATTAATTATAGTAAGGAGCATACCATGGAGCGAACCTCTACCTTCCAGCGGATGGTGCGCGAGTTGCTGCTGGCATCCGGCCAGTTTGCCCTCTTCTATATCCTGATGAATCTGAGCCAGAACGGCATGGCCTTCTTCTCGAACACGGGACACGTGGCACTGCTGGTTTCGCTGCTCGCGCAGACACTCCTGCTTGTGCGCTTCGGACATCGTCCGGTCGTCAGGTTCCTGGGATCACTCCTGGCTCCGCTGATATACACGGCGCTCGAGATGCGCGAAGGCTGGTACTTCGTCCTCAACGCCGCCCATATCTGGTTCTGGATCTTCAGCATCATCACTGGCGGCATGCAGGCCATCATATTGGCCAGCAAGAACCAGCGGGCCAAACTGGCCCTGGAATTTGTACTGACCGTCACCAACGTCAGCAGCTTCCTGTTGCTCTACTTCTACTTCGATACCGTCAGGACGCTTGAAGACATGATCCGCGCGGGAGTGAAGAACCTGCCGACGCCTCAGGCGGAGCTGACCATCGGTTCGATCGGAGCCTGGCTGCCGGTCTTCCTTTCTGACCCGACGCACCTCTATGTCCTGGCGGGAGGCGCACTGCTCGCCCTGTCGCTCGGCATAGGTCGAGTGGACATACTGCGGCTCAAGGAACGGATCAGCACGCTCTTCGGCCAGTACGTCGATGATGATATCCGTGATCGCATCGTTGCCGGAGGCGAGGCCGCCTCGCAGAACGCCGAGCTGTGCATCCTGTTTGCCGATATCAGGAATTTCACCAGCATCAGCGAGAGCCATGATGCCCAGATGATCACCGGCATGCTCAACGAGTACTTCAGCCTCTGGGCGCGCACCATCAGGCGGCATGGCGGCATCGTCGACAAATTCATGGGCGATGCCGTGATGGCCGTCTTCGGACTGCGCCACGACGGCTCGCCATGCGATGAGGCAGTCGCCTGCCTGACCGACATGCGGTCCGCCCTGCCCGACCTCCGGAAGACCCTTGCCGGACTCGGCCTGCCGTCCATAACCGAGTTCGGCGTCGGCATCCATTTTGGACGAGTCGTCGTGGGCGACATCGGCAGCGACGAGCGGAAGAATTTCACCGTCATCGGCGATACCGTCAATGTTGCCTCGCGTCTTGAAGCCGCGTGCAAGGTACTCGGCACGCCCTGTGTCATCTCCAATGAGACATTCACAAGACTCGCCGCCAGGAATCAGACCATGTTCAGGCCCTTGGGCACGGTGCGGCTCAAGGGAAAGACCAGGGCGCTGAAGGTCTTTGGGCTGCAGGTCGACGATCCATCGGGTCAGGACTGACGGACCGCTACCGAAACGGGAAAGGTGGGAAATGATGCGTATAGTCTATCTCTTGGTCGTGCTGGCGGTAGCCATTCTGGCGATGATCTTTGCGCTGCAGAACAGCATCCAGATCGTCATCTCCTTCTTCTCGCTGTCGGCATCCGGCTCGCTCTCGCTCGTACTGATTCTGACCCTGACCATCGGCATACTGCTGGGCGTACTGATCATGGCGCCATCGGCATTCAAGCGCTCCATCCAGTTCTCCGGTCTCAAACGCAGGTTCTCGAGACTCGAGCGTGAGCACGCGAAGCTCGACAGGAAGCGGCCAGAACCAGCGCCGGCCCCGAAGGACGATGATACCGCGACAAAGGAGACGCCATGAAACCGCTGGACGACTCGACCGTGGCCCGCATGCGCGCCTTCGCGCATACCCTGGTCGACCCGGCACGCGCTCGTATCGCCATCCATCCGGAACGCGCCGACAAGGGCTACTGGTTTGGCGGCGGCAACATGGCCGTGGGCCCTAATCGCCGCCTGTACCTGACAGGCAGGTACCGCAACTCGGGCGACTCGAGAACGGGCCTTGATCTGGGCGACCGCGGCAAGGAACTGGCCGTGTTCGTCTCGGACGATGGTGCCGCCACCTGGACCAAGGTGCTGGCATTCGACAAGCGGGCCGTGGCCCCAGCCGGCACGGAGGCGCTGTCGATAGAGGGTTCGGCGATACGCTTCACGGCGGCCGGCATCGAGCTCTATGTCTCTTCGGAGAAGCGGCGGCCCTACCCCGATCCTGTCGCCGCGTACGAGAAGCCGGGCACGGGGATATGGTCCATCGAGCGGCTGACCGCCCCGACGGTCGAGGCGCTGCGTGATGCCCGCCCGCAGACGATCGTCGCGAGCGCCGATCCTGCCACGCTGCAGATCAAGGATCCGTTTCTTGCAGAGCGACGGGATGGTTCGCTCATGCTTTTCTTCTGTCACCACTCGTTCAACTGGTCGTCCAGCGGAACAGGGTACCTGGCACTGGACAGCCGAGGCCAGCCGGCGGGCAGTCCCGTCTTCGACTGCTATCCGCGGGGCCCCGCCTGGGATGTCGCCATAACCCGCGGAACCTGCATCATGCCTCTGCCGCCCAGCGTGGCACCCGCGGGAACCGGGCTCGTGTTCTATGACGGAGGGGAATGCCTGCGGAACCTTGACGAGCACGCCATGGCCAGGAAACGGCCACGTGGCTACTCATGCGAAGAGCTGGGCGGAATCGGCTACTACATCGACGATGATCCGCGCGAGTTCGTGCGCATATCCGACATCTTCCCCGAGTTCATCAGCCCCGCGGGCACGGGCTGCCTGCGCTATGTCGACGTCGTGGCAACCGACAGCGCCTGGATAGCCACCTGGCAGCAGTCACAGCCGGATTCTTCACAGGCGCTGATGATCAACGTGGTCGCCCGGCGATAGGGCCGGACGACGGGCCAACCTTGTCAGAGCCCCAGGAACTGTTCGATCGCGGTGCGGTTGCGCGCGTTGACGGGCTTGCTGCCTTCGGTTGTATAGGCGTACTCGATCATGTCACGGTACAGCGTCGCGACGCGGTGCCTGACCAGCTTGATCGTGCTGTTGACGGTGCCATCCTTGTCCGAGAACTGCCCTGGCACGATCATGAAGGTCGCCGGCACCCATGATGGCTGCACCTTCTTGGCCTTGCGGTCGGTCTTGAAGCGATAGAATTCCTCGTTCAGCATTGCAAGTACCGAGTCTGCTGTCGTGGCGCCGCGTTCGATGGCCAGCTTCTTGACGCGCTCGTCATCGAGGGTTACCAAGGCGATCGTGTACTTGCGCTGCTCGTTCCAGGCCATGATCGCGCTGAACACATCGGTGGAGCAGCCGATCGCCTCTTCTATCTCTTCCGGGCTGTACTTCTCGCCATCCTCCGCTATCAGCAGTGCCTTCTCCCTGCCGACGACGACGAGGAAGCCGTCCTGGTCGATGTAAGCCAGATCGCCGGTCCACAACCATCCGTCGCGCAGGGACTTGGCCGAGGCCTGCGGATTGCGGAAGTAGCCCTTCATCACGTTCTCACCGCGTATCACGATCTCGCCGGTTTCGCCGACCGCGCACAGCGAGCCATCGGCCTTGCGAATCGTGCATTCGACCGATGGCGCCACCCGTCCCGACGTGCCGAACTTGTATGAAAGCGGCGAGTTGGAGCTGATTATCGGCGCAGCTTCCGTCAGCCCATAGCCCTGGAAGATCGGCACGCCGAAGGCCGCGAAGAATTCCTGCTGCTTCACGTCGAGCAGCGCGCCACCGCCCACGCAGAACTCGATGTTCTTGCCAAAGACCATGGTCTTGACCTTGTTGAATATGAGCGCCTTGGCCAGCGCGTGGATCGGAGCAAACCGCAGCATCGCGACAGGACCTGGCTTGCGGTGGCCATTGCCGTTCAGCTCTATGCCTGCCCGTATGCCTGCCTTGAAAAGCCGTTCTATGAATCCACCCTTCTCTTCGATACCGGCTATGATCTTCTTCATGAAGTTTCCGGAGAGCGCCGGCACGGTCAACAGGAATTTGGGCTGCACTTCCACCAGGTTGATCGGTATGTTGCGCAATATGCCCATGCCACCGCCGCGCGCATCGACGAAGTACAGGGCCAGCCCGCACACGAGACCCGCGTATATTCCGACCGTGTGCGCAAACGAATGGTCGAGCGGCAGGATGATCAGCGTGCTGTAGTGGTATATGTCCCCGAACAGCTCGACGCCGTCATGGCAGTTCGAATAGTAGTTGCGGTGGGTCAGCATGATGCCTTTCGGATCACCGGTCGTGCCGCTCGTATAGCTGATGGTCGCAACATCATCTTCGGCTATGGTAGAGGCGACCGCGTCGAGTTCGGCCGCCCGCCTCGAGCCGGCCGCATTCAGCGCGGCGGTGCCTTCCGCCAGCGCCTCGCCCAGAAGCAGAGCCTTGTCTCTGGGATAGCCCGCGGTCAGGCATGCCTTGTCCAGAACGGCGGCTTCATCATCGATCAGCACGACGAGCGGTTTGCTGGCAACGCCAGTGAGCGCGGCGAGCACTTTGTCGATCTGGTGCCTCGTCGTCAGGAAGAGGCTTGCTCCTGAATGCTCAACACGGAACGGTATTTCTTCCGACAGCAGCTTTATCGAAAGCGGCACCGATATCAGTCCAGCGGACAGGAGGCCGAGTTCGCAGAGTATCCATTCGGGCGAGCCTTCGGCGAGCAGGGCGGCAGTCTGACCCCGCTTGAATCCGCGCCCCACGAGCCACGACGCAAACTCCCTGGCCCTGAGCCGCGCCTGCGCATACGTCATGACTTCCCATCCGGAATCGTTCTTCTTGAGCGCGTACGGGTCGTTGGCATAGGTTATCGCCGCATCGTCGAGCATCGCAATAATGGTCTTTTTGTTCATCTGCTTCTCCGCATTGCTAATGTGGGGCTAGTATACCCTACGATTCGGGAATCAGCGACAGGCAATCGACCATCGGGAATCGACGCCGTCATCACGTCGCTCTTGCAATATTATATATTTTATCATATATATAGTTATGAGCATTTCCTTGCGATCATTCTACGCGGGACCATACCGCTATGTGTCCGTGCTCTTCATTCTGGCGCTTGCCATAGGCGGCTACTTCTTGCCCGCACTTGGCTTGCTGGTACCCGGGCTGATGGTTGTGGCACTGGTGATGAACCAGCGCCGGACCAGAAGCTTCTGCGCGACGGCCTGCCCCAATGGTCGGGCATTGACCATAACGACCCGCCCATGGTCGCCACACAGGAAGCTGCCGGAGTTCATGACGAACCCGGGCGTCAGGCGTGCGCTCTGCGGCTTCATGATGTTCTGTGTCGTATCCCTGCTTGCGCGTTACGGCAGCCAGGGAATACCGGCGATCGGTCGGGTATTCTGGGCCATCTACGTTCTTGCCAGTGGTATCGGTTTCGTCGTTGGTCTGGTGTCGAAACCCAGATCGTGGTGCGCCTTCTGTCCGATGGGAACGCTACAGGATACGATAGCGACGACCAGCCGCATGCAGCGTGGCAAGGCCTAGACTGTCCAGAGTGTCATGAACCGGAGTCAAGGACGCCGCTGGTCCCTGCCATACAACGCGAGCCCCGACAGGAAGTTGCGCAGGAACTGGTCCATGCATTCCATGTAATTCTTCTGTCCCTTCTTGCGGAACAATGCCGACAGTTCGTTCCTGGACAGCTCGACGTCAGACCGCTTCATGAT